>Ga0209800_10000785_pt1 | contig 41009 bp, 19 predicted proteins | sample Higcelweek8metaG_FD_187174 | JGI IMG/M metagenome (GOLD analysis project Ga0209800, IMG submission 187174) | Freshwater pond sediment microbial communities from the University of Edinburgh, under environmental carbon perturbations - High... | ecosystem: Environmental > Aquatic > Freshwater >...
TCAACCACCCGGGTGCCATCTCTCAAATTGCTGAAATTGACAAGCAAACCGGAAAGATCAGAAAGCTAACCGATCTCGATTCACCCACACTCTATTATTCAACCCACCTGGCGTACGATCCAGAACACGAACGAATTTTTATAACGGAACAGAATAACAATTACAGGAGTCTGGTGCAGGTTGATGCCAAATCGGGAAGGAAAAAAACGCTCATCAGGTTTTCGCGAACCGGGGAGTTGGCATACAACCCGAAAGATCATAGCTTGTGGGGTATCAAGCACGATAACGGGTATGCTATTTTAGTTAAAATACCGGAACCGTACACGAAAGTAATTCCCATGTATTCGTCCGAATTTGGTTTTAGCCTGTTCGATTTAGCTGTTTCAAACAATGGAGAGATGCTTTCTGCTTCGTTAACCGGTATCAGGGGTGAGCAGTCGGTTATTCTTTTCAATCTGAATGAACTGGATAAGGGAATAAAGAAATACCGGATCATTCATAAGCTTGAAGATAATACACTTACTCAATTCCAGTTTTCGCCCGACGATCAATCGCTTATCGGTTCGTCGTATTATACCGGAGTGTCGAATATCTGGAGGATTTCGCTTGCCGATAGTTCACGTTTCGAGCTGCTTTCGAACACCGAAACCGGTTTTTTCATGCCCCTGCAGTTTGCCCCCGATTCGTTGCTTGTGCTGAAATTTCATCGCGACGGGATGTTGCCAGGAACCATTCCATTGAAGGTTGTTGAAGATGCCAACTCAATAGAATACCTTGGAAATCTGGTCAGTCAAAAGAATCCGGTAGTAAAGGAGTGGTCGTTGCCACCACCTCAGAGCACGGTCGATAGCGCCTCGTTCACCGAAGGGAAATATTCGTTTTTTAAGGAGATGAAACTGACCTCTGCGTATCCCGATGTCTCAGGTTTTAAAAATACAATGGCTGTTGGATATCGTATCAATATTAGCGATCCCGTTGGGATTTCCAATCTAAACCTTTTTCTGGGTACCTCACCTTGGTCAGCCTATCAGGATAAACAGAAGATACACGTCCAGTTGGATTGGAAAATCTGGAGCTGGAACTTGCTTGCTTCGTACAATAAAACCGATTTCTACGACCTTTTCGGACCAACAAAACGGAGTAGGGCCGGATATTCTTTCGGAATCAATTATGCGAAAAGCATCTCGTTGCTGAAGCCGTTATTGTTTACTTACGATTTTGGCATAACTACGTATGGCGACCTTGAATTTCTTCCACAATACCAGAATATATTGTCGCCCATCAAAAATCTTCAGTCGGCATCAGCCTCGTTTCAAGTTCAGAAATTCAGAAAAACACTGGGCGCAATCGACGATGAAAAAGGGTTTTCGTGGAAAATTTCGACTTCGGGTATGTTGGCTCAACAAGAATTTTACCCCGATATAGTCTCTGATCAGGCAATTGGTGTTTTGGTGCCGGGAATTCGGAACACCAGTTTTTGGATCCGCAACAGCATTGGGCAATCGCTTGGAGACCGTTCGTCGGCGCTTTCCCATTTTTACTTTGGCGGTTTCCGAAATAACTACATCGACTGGCAACCTTCGGAACAATACCGTAAGACATTAGCATTTCCCGGGGTTGAGATCGACGAGATTGAGGCATACAACTACGTTAAAACCATGTGTGAACTAAACCTAAGACCCATCCGCCTTCGAAATGTTGGTGCAAGCTGGCTTTATCCTACTTATTTGAAATCATCTTTTTTTGCCACTCATTTAATTACTGATTTTGATAAAAGTAGTATTGTGAAAAATATTTTTAATTTTGGTACTCAACTAGATATTCAGTTGGTTCTCTTTTCGTATTTGAAAACAACATGGTCGGCAGGTTATGCTATAAAAATGGAAAAAGGAATTCAGAACAGGAACCAATTCATGTTTTCACTTAAATTGTTAGGCAATTAAACTATTATAAATCAATTAATCATAAAAGCTTAAACTATGAAAATCCATCTTTTTAAAACCATTTTCTTCATGGGTGTTCTTTCCCTTATGGTTGTTAGTTGTAATCAATCATCAAAAAGTAAACAATCTAAGGAAGATTCTTCAAGTGTAAAAGAAGCGAGTGTTGAAGCTGGGGTCTTCGATGCTGTAAAGATGAAAGACCAAATTGTGGAAATCATTCATAATACACCCAAGGCTGGAGATATTGTAGCGCTAATAAACAAAACAGGAGCCTCTTATATTAGTGATGTTACTGTCCCTGTCGGAAATGTTGAAAAATTGATGACTGCAACCCAGCAAGGTCCTGGATTGGGAATGTACACTTTCGATTTACAATACTCGAATGTATACGGAAGAGGTGATGTGACAGCCCAGATAGCAAACCTTGAAAAGCAGCTCATCATAAAAATGGGATTGCAAAGCGAGCTGACTTCTTCTGAAAATTATGTTGGCAGGTTAAAAGAAAATGCCGGGAATAAAGATTCTTTAAATCTTCTGGTGACGGAGGCAATTAACTTTTGCGCTCAAAAATTTGATACTGGCGAGCATCCCGATATTTATGCATTATCGTTCATTGGGATTAATGTTGAGGCACTTCACGTGTTAACTCAGCTTACGTTATTGGCATCGAATAATGCTGATTTGCTTGTGATTGTGAATAATCAGAAAGAAAATATTAAGAGTGTTTTCACTTTGCTTGAAATGATGTCGGGTGATGAGAACATCAAACCATACTATGAAAGCATGAAGCCTATTGCTCAATTCTTTCAGGAAAAACAGACAATAGGAGCAGCCGAACTTTTAGAAATTGCCCCAACAATTGAAAAAGCCAGAAATGGTATGATTCAATAAGATATGTTGAAGGAAACGGGAAATAGTAAAAATGTTTCCCGTTTTTTTTGCTTGCGATTCTTCTGCATCGTTTGATTAGATTTTTCAACAATGAACGAAACCACCCTGAATGCCCTTATCAACCTTTTTGCGCTGTTTTCTGCTATCAGTGAATCGAAGAGGGAAGATGCGGTTAGCAATTTTTCGCAATATCTTAATCTTCACCTGGGCATATCAGCTTCCGGTGAATACCTGAAATTATTTGAAGAACTTTTGGAATTGTACGGGGTTGACGGAGATGTTGCTTTTGAGCTGAACATGAACCAGCAAGCTCAAAATATCAGCACCCATATTAAAAGCAGGCTCCAAAAGGACGAACAGATTATGGTCTTCCTGAGGTTTCTTGAGCTTGCCAAAAGTGGCAACACCGAAAAAGCAAAAAGTCTATTCCAAACCCTTTCAGCGGTTTTTGAAATTAACCCTGAGGAATTGGAGAAATTTATTTCCTTTACATTCTACACGTCAACCGATCAACTTTTGTCTCCCGATTTTTTGTTGATCGACCAGAACGAAAGTATACCAAATAAAAAAGTTAAACACATTCAGGAGAAAAATCTGGACGGAGATTTGCTCTTTTTGCATTCAGGGCTTATCGGTAATTTCATTTTTATTCTGAAGGGAAAAGAAGATTTAACGCTTGAGGGAAACCCCATTTTGCCCGAAAGATTTTACGCCTTCAAAGAAGGTAGTATAATTCGTGGACCAAGGATCTCTCCTGTTTACTATTCCGATATTGCCACCCATTTTATAGACAAACAAGTTGTTGTACCCTTCGTCTTTTCGGGTGAAGAACTTGAGTTTAAATTCCCCAATAGCGATAACGGGTTGCACCGTTTTTCCTTTTCCGAACATTCGGGACAACTTATAGCCATTATGGGCGGGAGTGGTGTTGGAAAATCGACCCTGCTCAATATTTTAAACGGGAATATTCCTGTTCAGCAGGGAAATATTAAAATTAATGAACTTGACATACATACCAATAAAAAAGAGATTGAAGGACTCATTGGTTATGTTCCGCAGGATGATCTTTTATTTGAAGACCTTACTGTTTGGGAAAATCTTTATTACAATGCCCGTCTTTGTTTCGACGAAATTTCTGATTCGGAAATAGAAGAAAAAGTAATCCGGATATTGCATGAACTTGAATTGTTTTCCTTTAAGGATATGAAGGTTGGAAGTCCTTTGAAAAAGTTTATCAGCGGGGGGCAGCGTAAACGACTGAATGTGGCTTTGGAACTCATTCGTGAACCTTCAATACTTTTTGTGGATGAACCCACATCGGGGCTTTCTTCAACCGACTCGGAGAAAGTGATGCTTCTGCTGAAACAACAAGCCCGAAAAGGCAAGCTGATCTTGGTGAATATTCACCAGCCATCATCAGTCATTTTCAAGCTTTTCGATCAATTATGGATCATGGATAAAGGTGGTCGACCTATTTATACGGGCAATCCCCTCGATGCCATTATTTATTTTAAGAAAGAGGTGAACCACATCAATGCCGATGTGTGCGTTTGTACCAATTGTGGGAATGTCAATCCTGAACAGGTACTCGAAATTGTTGAAACAAAAATGATTGACAGTTCCGGGAATTTCACGTCAAAACGACGGTTTACCCCCGAGTTTTGGTACGCTCTGTTCAGGGAAAGATCGAATAAAAGCGGTGAGAAAAAGAGGATTTCCGACAATCAGCTTCCAAAATCAGGGTTTAAAAAACCAGGGTTGTTTAAACAGTTCAAAATTTTCTTCGAACGGAATTTCCGAATCAAGATTACCGACCGTCAGTACATGTTTATCAACCTGATTGAGTCGCCGTTACTTGCTGTTATTGTTGCTTATTTTACCCGTTTTGCCGAGGGAAATGAGTATATCTTTTTCGAGAATAAAAGCCTGATTTCTTATCTTTTTATGTCGATTGTCGTTGTGCTTTTTATGGGGATGAGTGTCAGCGCCGAGGAAATAATCAAGGATGGGAAAATCCTTCAACGGGAATCGTTTCTGAATTTAAGCAGGTTCAGCTATCTCAATTCAAAAATCCTGTTCCTGATTTTGCTTTCCGCATTTCAAACGCTCTGTTTTGTCCTTATTGGCAACTTGATTCTTGGAATACATGGCATGAATTTATCCTACTGGATGGTTCTGTTCTCGGTTGCAGTGTTTTCAAATATGCTTGGGCTCAATATCTCGTCGGCATTCGATTCGGTAGTTACCATTTATATACTCATTCCGTTGTTGTTGATTCCGCAGATATTGCTTTGTGGTGTCATTGTAAAGTTTGACGACTTGCAGAGTAAAACTGCCGATAAAGACGCTGTACCTTTCGTTGGAGATATAATGGTTTCACGTTGGGCTTTCGAAGCGCTCGCTGTTGAGCAATATAAAGCAAACGCTTATATGTGCCAATTTTTTGAAATGGAAAAGGAAATGGCCCAGGCACGTTTTCGTTCCGACCTGCTCGCAACAGAGCTTATTGGCCAGATTGATCTGGTAAACGGATGGCGAAATGACCCAATCCATAACGACGATATCGCCCGAAAACTGACGATCATTAGAAATGAGATTGAAGAAATGGACCGTGAAAATTATCTGGATAAGTATGCTTATTCCGATCAATTGGTTCCTTCTTCATTTACAGTTAATATTGCCCAATCGGCCAAAGAACATCTTGCCGGGTTAAAAGACATTCATAGTAAACGCTATAAAAAAACATATAAGGAAAAAGAACAACTGATAAACCAGATCACTAAAGCGAATGAAAGCCAGTATCTTTACAAGCAAAAAATGAAATTTCATAACAGCTCACTCGAAACACTGGTACTCAACACCGAAACGAAAGATTTCTACAGGGAAACTCCAAACGGTATCATGCAAAAGATTGCACCTATATACAAAACGCCCGATTTCAAAAACGGGAGGGCCCATTTTCTTGCTTCACAGAAAAATGTAGGTAGCTTCGCTATCGACACGTTATACTTTAATTTGGCCGCGATCTGGTTGATGTCTGTTCTTTTATATCTATCGCTATATTACGATTGGATTCGGAGGTTAAGAAAATTAAGATGATAAAACGATGCACATGGAAAACAATATAAAATGCCCCAATTGCGGCCATCAATTTCCGGTTGAAGATGCTTTTTTCAATCAGGCCGAAGAAGAGCTCCGTAAAGAATATGAAAAAAAGAATTCGCAGCAAGCTGCCATCTATCACAAACAGCGAGAGACTTTAGAGAAGGAAAAAGAGGAGTTTGAGAAGAAAAAAGAGAAGGAAAACGAACTCTTCAAAGAACGGCTTGAGAAGAAGATTGAAGAAGAACGACTGCGGTTGAAAAAAACCACCGATGAAGAATTGGAACAGAAAATGCGGCTTTGGAACGAGGAGAAGGAACGGCTAAAAAAGAATACACAAGAGGAATTTGAGCAAAAACTAAAACAGTTTGAGGAGGAGAAAACCCGGTTGAAAAAGAGCGCGGGCGATGAGTTTGAACAAAAAATCCGTCAACTGGAAGAGGAGAATGAAAAGCGGAAGGCCGAAAACAAAACACTGAAAGAGAAAGAACTCTCCATTTTGCAAAAGGAAGCGCAACTCAAAGAGAAACAGGAGGAGATGCAGCTGGAGTTCGAGAAAAAGATGCTCGAAAAGCGCGACGAGATTGCCCTTGAAATACGAAAGAAGGAGCAGGAGAAAAACGATCTGCGTATTCGTGAGTTTGAAAAGAAACTCGACGACCAGAAACGGTTGATTGAAGAGATGCAGCGCAAAGCGGAACAGGGATCCATGCAGTTGCAAGGCGAAATACAGGAGATAGCGCTCGAAGATTTGTTGCGTGCCGAGTTTCCTTTCGATCTGATTGACGAGGTTGGCAAAGGGGTAAGAGGCGCCGATATTATTCAAACAGTTGTAAACCCGCTGCAACAGGTTTGTGGCAAAATCATTTACGAAAGCAAACGCACCAAAAGCTTTTCCGATAGTTGGATTGAAAAATTAAAAGATGACCAGCGCGACCAGGGAGCTGTGTTGGCGGTTATTGTTACTGAAGTTCTTCCAAAAGATATGGAACGTTTTGGCCGCCGCGATGGGGTTTGGATTTGCACCTACCACGATGCCAAAAACCTGATGTACGTACTCCGCGAGATGATCCTTCGCGAACACTCCATCCGCTCGGCACAGGAGAACAAAGGCGACAAAATGGAACTACTCTACCACTATCTTGTAAGCGACGATTTCCGCCAGCGGGTTGAAACCATTGTGGAAGGTTTTACCACATTGAAAATTGAGATGGACCGCGAAAAGCGCGCCATGCAGCGTATTTGGAAAGAGCGCGAAAAACAAATTGAAAAAGTAATTGGAAACACCATTGACATGTACGGCTCCATTCGCGGCATTGCCGGTAATGCTATTGCACCCGTGAAGGCGTTGGAATTGGGAGAATTGGAAGATGAAGATTCTTAATTATTAAACAATTACTTGGTAATAATTCAAATTTTATAAATGATGAAAAATATCTACTCAAGAAAAGACTTACCAATGTCAGAAAATGAATTAAAGAAAACGTTTCTTGGCAAGAAAGTTAAAGTGACATCCGATGCTAAAACACCAAATCAAATATTTGAAGGTGTTGTAATTAATCTTTCTGACACACTGAATAATCACCCCATTAAAGATTTGCAAATAAAAACATTAGATGGAACGACAGTAACACCTTCAATTGAAATGATTGTGCAAATTGAAATTCTAGAAGACTAAATGAATCTCATCCCCTTAAGAATGAAGTTGGTAATATCTATATTGTCTTAGATTTGACAAAAAAAATACTGGAAAAAATCTAGCAAATTCTTAAATTGGCAAAAAAAATGTTTTACTATCAATGACAGAACTGTCGAATATCAATAATACTTTCGAAAGTTACCAGCGATTGATCTCTTTTTATGAGGAGAACAAAGGAAAAGAGTTCTCGATTATTCCTTTGGTGTTTCGTCAGTGGTTCGCCGCCAACATGTGTTCGGCGTTGGGTGGGATCTTTGATAAACTGACAGAGAATCTAAATACACTTAAAATACTTGAAATTAGTCCTTCCATAGAAAAGATTTTGTTGAAAAATGATTTTCTTTCCTATTTTGGTCATGAGCGAATTGCAGATAATTATCATACGACTATTCACTTTCAAAAGTTAAAAACTACCGATGGAAAATTTTTCAATAACTATGTATTCAACGAATTATTGGGGCGAACAGAATTGCCCAGGATGTCTCCAATGGTAAAAGAAAAAATGGCTGAAGCCATTTACGAGATATTTGTAAATGCCCAAATCCATAGCGAAACTCCAAATATTTACACCTGCGGGCAATTTTTCCCTAATAGAAATGAAATTGAATTTACCATCACTGATATTGGGATAGGATTTAAAAATAAGGTGAACAGGAGATTTAATTCAAACCTAACATCTACACAAGCTATTTTGTGGGCAACCAAAGATAAGAACACCACCAAGGAAGGAATCCCCGGAGGTATTGGTTTAGCTCTGCTCAAAGAATTTGTAGAAAAGAATAAAGGTAAAATGCAAATCATTAGCGATGATGGGTTTTTTCAATTCGGCATTCAGGGAGAACAAACCCGCATCTTTGTGGGAGCTTTTCCGGGAACTATTGTAAATTTGCAATTCAGGACTGACGATTATCATTCCTATTTGTTTAAACAAGAAATTGAAACCACTAATATATTTTAGTATACAATCATGGAAAAAATAACCATTAGTATAATAACCGTTGTGGGTAGTTCATTTTGTGTTGAAGCTGAAGATGGACAAAAAGTGTATGGATTGATCAAAAAAGCCATACTGGAGAGTAGGAAAATAACGCTCTCTTTCATGAATGTGGAAATGTTAACTACTGCTTTTTTAAATACAGCCATTGGACAACTTTACAACGATTTCTCCGAAGAGACTATTAAAAAGAATTTAGAAGTGGAACATTTATCTGTAAGTGGAAAAGTTTCACTAAAACGAGTGGTGGAAACAGCCAAATTGTATTATAAAGACCCCGAAGCTATGCAAAACAGTATTCGTGAAATTATGGGGGACTAAACTATGGCTACGAGATATTCCTTACAACAAATACCACAACTACAAGGGAGAAAAATATTTTTTGATGCGAATATTTTGCTTTATATTTTTTGGCCAACAGGTTATTATCGATGGGAAGATTCTTATTCGTCGGCCTTTGGAAATTTATTGAGATCGAACAATGAACTGGTTGTCGATTTTATTGTCATATCCGAAGTCGTTAATCGTGCTATACGGATTGAATATGAGAAATATTTAAACGCCAGAAATATCGAAAAAAAAGATTTACCATTTAAAACATTTCGCGATGGGAAAGAAGGAAAAGATGCCTTTTTTGATATATTTTTAATTGTTAAGGAAAGCATATTACAAACTTTCAGCGTTCGAGGTAAATCATTTTCAAAAGAAGAGATTATCTCTTTTTTACAAGTAGATTCCTTAGATTTGATGGATAAAGCAATCATCCCAATTTGCAAGGAAAATGATTGTATACTTCTCACCAACGATAAAGATTTTTCAGATTCAGAAATTGATATTCTTTCCTCTAATCCGGCTGTATTCAAACACCATTAAAAGATGGTTCTGTCTATATGAATTTGAATGTTAAAAAAACCAGACGTTCACGTTCAAGACAAAAACCTTATCTTTCCTCGCAACCTTTTTATTACAAATACAATCTCCCCCTGTTTTAAAACCAATACTGATTTGAAATAGACTTTCAATAAAAGGTTTAATTTTACAGTATGTATTACCGACGTAATATTAGAGGTGTTTGACAACCGCCTCGAAAAGATACGGCTGCAAAAGTTGTTAATGTTGGTTCCAAAACAGCGACAAAAACCCGACTTTCATTTTGTTCCCTAGAAATATGGCTGTTACTCGTTTCAGGCAACCGCCGACCTTCATACCATGTCAAATATCAGAATTGATTTGAAAGAATACTAAAATGTGGGGAATGGAAAACTTTGTGTCCCTTTGGTTTTGAAATCGTAGCGGAGCATCACTTCAAACGTTCCGGACTGGAATTCGTGAATGCGAGTGTGTGAATAATCGTATGAGAATCCAATCTTCATGTTTTTATATTGAAACTGGGTGTAAGCGCCCACTGCATCGCTTATGCGGTACATCACTCCAAACCAGATTTGCTGGTGAAAGAGGAACGAAAAATCGAAATCGGCTGTTACCGGCGCACCGGCTGTCATGATCGTTGTCAATCCGGGTTTAAACGAGACTTCGGGCGAAAGGTCGACCATGTAAGCGCCATGTAAGAAATAATGTTGTTTCTCACGGCTTGCAGCTTCAACAATCGCTACATCTTTGCGGTACCTGTTTTCAATGAGTCGCGGAATAGACAGTCCAACATAAAAGCTTTCGTTATACCAGAATACGCCAACCCCGGTATTAAACATCCACCGTGTGAAATCGCCATAGCCAAGAATGTATTCATCGTCGAGATGGTAACGGTCGAGGGTTGTCAGGCGGGCATCAAGATAATTTACACCGGCTTTTAGACCAAAACTAAGGGTTGAATTCTGATCTAATTTTACCCGGTACGAGTAATTAAAAAACAGCCCGGTGGTAGTTAATGGTACCGTGTAATCGTAAATAAAATCAACACCCAGTCCCATCTTGTTGAGGCTATCGACCGGCATACTGAAACTGAGTGAAGACGATTTTGGGGCGCCGTCGAGGTTGACCCATTGGTTACGAAACACACCCGAAAAACTACCAACTCCGCGTACAGCCGTGTAAGCTGGGTTCACCGACATCAGGTTGTTCATATACTGGGTATACACGGGGTCTTGCTGCGACCATGCCGGGTTGCCCAATAAGATGAACAATACCATCATTGGTATCGAAAACTTCAGGTGCGCTATGTGTTTAATAAACTTCATGAAATTGCGGCATTACAGGAAAATGTAAATAAATCCTGCCTGCCTGTTTCTTCCTTCGTTATAAATTAATGTATAGTAATAAGTCCCGGCCGGCAGCGATTTGTCGCCTCCCAGACTTCCTTTATTCGAGTAACCTCCCCATTCGTTCATATACCCTTTTTTCTGATAAACAATGTGTCCGTACCGGTTGTAAATCTGGAACAGGTTGTCGGGGAAATATTCAATTCCTTCAATGATCAGCACATCGTTTTTACCGTCATTGTTTGGTGTAATGATTTCAGGAACACGTAACTCTTCAACAATGAATACAATATAAGTGCCTTTCTCATTTCCACAGGGTGAAACAAGGGCGTAAAGAATGCTGTCCCTGCCAATGAAATCATTGTCAGGAGTATAAGTAACCACGTTTTGCGAATTCCAGTTTACCGTTCCGTGTATAGACTGTGGAATGGTATGTGTTGTCCAATCAGGGACATAATAACCCGAGTCGTTGAGCAGTGGTTCAACTTCAACTTCAACGCCAGGGTAGGTCTTTTTGATATCGGGAACGGCGAAAAGCGGAGCTTCACTGAACCCAATCGTGACCGTGGCGGTAGCTGAATCGCCTTCATTGTCATAAATCGTATAGTGGAAAGAGTCGCTTTCACAACTTGTAACATCGGGTGTATAGATGAAATTAAAGGTTGTATTATCAAATACAACGGAACCATACAACGGATATGAACCAATTGCAAGGTGTGTTTTTTCGGGTACGATAAACGCATTTGGGTCGCCGGGCGAACCGGGAAGGTCAAGGGCATCGGGATCGTAATCGTTATTCAAAACCGCGATATTCATGACCGTTCCAAAAGCTTCAACCGGAATATCATCTACTGCAACCGGTGGTGTGTTTTTCTCAAGTACGTTGATGTAAATCCATGCCGTACTGGTTTGTCCCCAAATATCAATGATTTGGTATAGCAACGAATCAGCGCCAAAATAGTGGCGGGTTGGTGTGTAATCAACAAAATTATCGTAAGTGCCAATGGCTGTTCCATGTTTTGGTTGCGTGATGATGATGATCGTGTCGATGGTACAGCGCTGGTTGTCAACAAATAAATCGTTAACCAACACATCGATCAAATTATTCAGACTATTTTCATCAACGCTTTCGAGGTCATTTTTAGCGTTGATTCCTTCAAGCTTTGGCATGATCGTAACTTTTGCCGTATCCGATAAGCCGTCGGGATCTTTTATCTCGTAAGTAAACCAAGCCTCACACCAGTAAATGGTATCGGCGCTTATGAGAATCGTGCTGTCGGCATTGAAAATGACACGGAGTTCATCGTATCCGGTTTGAATCACGCTGTCGGTCATGAAAAGCGGGTCGCCATCCACATCGTAATCGTTCACCAGCAGCGAATCGAAGGTGATGAACTTGTCGTCGAACGTATTCAGCCAGTGAATGGTATCGTTCATAGCAACAGGTGCATCGTTCACCGGGATAATTTTAACGAAAATCCTGAGATAAGCGCAAATCCCATCTGCCGAGCAGACACTCAACCTGAAGGCATCAGTGCCATTGGAATCTGGTTCAGGAATGTAAACCAATTCATTATTGTTGTTGATGAACGTGTAGGTGCCAAGAGTTGGTTCCAATTCGCGGTGGAAGTCTGTAATGTTGAATTCCATGTTGTATTCCGCCAGTTTGGATACAAGATCGAGGGTGTCGGGGGTATCTTCAAACGTTGTTCTGTAAATGTAGATGGTTGTATCGAGTTCAACCGTAATATCTACAGTCGCTTCGTCACACAATCCTTCATTGTCGCACACGGTGTAGGTGAAACGATCAGTACCTTCATTTACCGATGGTTTGTATAAAACGGTACCTGTATTTCGATCAAATTCAACGGCGCCAATTCTCGGTCCTTTGCCTGAAACGGTATCGAGGGTTGACCATTTGAGTGTTCCATCAATATCGTAATCGTTTTCCAACACAAATAGTCGTTTGAATTCGTTTTTTGTTACAATGGCCGTGTCGTTTACAGCCACGGGCGCGACATTCACTTCGTTAACCCAAATATTGATTTCAGCCATATCCCAGTTTCCGGCGGTATCCGAAACAATGTATTGCATCCAGTCGGGACCAAAGTAATTCTCTTCGGGTGTGTAGGTAACCGTGTAATCGGTGTTGATGGTCTCGCTTCCATAAAGCGGGCCACCCAGTATTGACAAGGTTGTTGAATCAACGATTAATTCTTTATTCGTGTTCAAATCGTTCGCTAACGGATCTACACGACAGGGAACATTCTCCTTTGTTGAGCAGGTGTCGTTTAAGGCAGTAAAACCAGCATTTTCCGCTTTAACATTGATTGTGACCTTTGCCTCGTCGCATTCAGTTGATTCGATGTTTGAGTCGCATATCCGATAGGTGAAACTGTCGATGCCAACGAAACCAACATCTGGTATATAATGAATCACTTTCGGATTTATCTTGTTGACTTTCCCATTTTGAGGTTGTGTTGCAACAGAAAGCGAGTCAACCCTGTTGTCGGGATCAGAGTCGTTTGCCAAAACCGGGATGGATACCGACACATCGATCGTGGTTTCAGCAATATCGTCGTTTGCAATAAACGGATCGTTGACCGGGGTTACCGCAATGTAGACTTTAGCCGAACTCCAGTTGCCCGGCCCCGATGAGACAATGTATTCAAGGCTGTCGATACCGTAAAAATCCTTCTTTGGTTGATATTGAATAAATTGGTTTGTCCAGTCGTAAACCGAGACTCCATTTTTGGGGAATACCTTAATCTCAACAGAACGCGGATCGGGCGTTTCGTCGCCAAAAATATCGTTTTCGAGGATGAAAATATTCGCAGGAGTGTCTTCCCATGTTGAAATGTAATCGTTCTGAGCCATGAAATCCGACAGGGTATCGCCTACAATAACAGTTACAATCACGTATGCGGCTTCACCCGAATAGTCTTTCATGGAATAGGTAAATTCATCGATCCCTGTGAAATCGGTTTCCGGTGTGTAAACAATAAAATTGACTTCTTTTTTTACAAGATTATTGTTTGGTAATCCCACCCAGTCGGGATCGATACCATCGTCGATATCTGTTAATTGTTTCAGATATTCGAATTCAACAGGCGTATTCATTGGGGTTTCCAATACAAGGTGAGTGGCCACAGGCGGATCGTTCACCGACCTTACATCAATATAAAGCCAGGCGCTATCGCTAAAGACAGGTTCGCCTTTGTCGGATATGCTGTATTTCAAACTGTCCCTTCCATAGAAATCTTTATCGGGATGGTAGTAAATTTCTCCGGTCACACTGTTTCGGGAAGCGGTTCCATGATACGGGCCAAAATCAGCAACGACAGTAAGGGATGAATAATCAAAATTGCCTTTCTCGTTATTATCAACATCTTTGTCGTTCGACACTACGTTTTTCTTTCCGAAAGAATCTTCATCCATCCTGAGGGTATCGTCGATGGCTGTTACCGGGTCGTTTTCACCAATAATTTTCACGATCAGGTTGGCGCGTGCCGTTAACCCTCCTTCATCAACAATGGTGTAGCTGAACGATTCAGTAACAACCTGTTCAAACCCCAGCTGATGGATTATTTTCTGATTGGTTGTGTAAATCACTTTTCCTATACCATCCCATTTGATATAGCCATATTTCCCTGCAATAGAATCATTTTCAGAACCGGCCATGGTCAATATCTTCAATGTATCCCGATCGGGATCTTCAACATTTTCAGGAGCCAGTAGTCCCGGTAATGGCAGTAATTGTCTCGAAAGATCATCTTCATTCACATAGAGGGTGTCGTTCCGGGCAATGGGTGCATTGTTGATCCCTTCAATGATGAAATGGAGGAGGGAGGTGTCGGCAGCCTGATATTCATCTTCCATTCGATAGGTGAACGTGTCGGTTACTTGGATCAACGGGCGCAGGCTTACCGCAAATGCCGAGTCGGGTTTGTATTCAAAACCACCGTCGTTGTTCCAGCTCAGTATTCCGTGGTTCCCTTTCGTGGTGCTGATGGTTGAATCGTTTACCTCTGTCAGTTTTTTATAATAGCTGTCTACATCGGTATCGTTGTCGAGAATATCGTTGGTGTCGGTTTCTGCAACCAATACCGGGGCTATGTCAAATGTGAGATAGCGGTTGGAAAATGCCACCGGAGCATCGTTCACCCCAACGATTTCAACAGTGAAACTCGCGGTATCGGTTCCTCCATGAATGTCTGAAAGAACATAAACAAAAACATCGTTTACGATCTCGCCTTGTGCCAGTGTGTCGGTAATTTCACGATAGGTAAAATAGGTGTACGACCCTGTTGGATCCCATTGCAATTCACCGTAATTGCCTTTTATCAATGGTTCGGGAGAATCGTTCACCAACATGGCAAAAATGGAATCGCCTTCAATATCGGAATCGTTTGACAGAAGGGAGGTGCTATCGATCACACTGCCGGAAAAGGACAGGGTGTCTTCGCTGATGGTTGCACGGTCATTCATTGCCGAAGGATTGTCGTTCTCTCCTTTAATAATGATGAACAACTGGGCGGTATTTGCACCGCCTGAAGGATCTTCAGCAACATACCTTACCGAGTCTGAAGCGATTTCGTCGAGTTTCAAAGAATCAACTACAGATGAATTGATGATAAAATCGATGTTGCCCAACGAGTCCCAATTGATTGTCCCAAAGCGGGTGATTAAGGTGTGTTGGTATGAATCGTTGATTTTGGTGACCTTTAACGAATCGCCGTCCACATCGGTATCGCTGTCGAGTAACCCGTCGGTTCCTGCTGTTAACGAGCCTGAAAAGTCGTCTTCATTCACACGGAGTGTGTCGTTTACAGCGTTGGGAATATCGTCGGTGCCGGTTATTGTTATTGTAAGGTAACTGGAAGCATATCCTCCATATTCGTCGTCAATCTGATAGGGAAACTGATCTGTAGCAGGTTCCTCTTCAAAAAGTGAGTCGGTTGCATCGTGATTGATATAATAGGTGTAAGAACCATCGCCATACCAAACCAAAGTACCGTATTTTCCTTTCGTATCTGAATTAATCTTGGAAACATGAATCGAATCGCCCCGGTCAATATCTGAATCGTTGGACAATAGTTTTGTTGTGCTGTCGCTGGAAATGCTGTCGTCTGATTCGAGCAGATTGTTCTCATCATTCTTGGCAACAGGCTTGTCGTTTTTGCCGTCAATGATGATGGTGAGTTTGGCATTGCGTTTTATTTTTCCATCCGATAACGTGTAGATGAATTCAATGTGTTGATTCGTGCCTTCACTCAGAGAGTCGAACAGGTCGTTGTTTTTACCTTGTTGGTAATGGAATTGTCCGTCGGGCAACCATTTTAAAATGCCGGAAGGCCCGTCAATAAGTCCTGTTATATCACCATTGATGGAATCGATGGTTAATGGATTGTCTTCAGGATCGGAGTCGTTTGTGAGCAGTGTTTTGGCCGGATTATAGTCTAAGATGCTATTCTCAAAAACATGGACCGTATCATTTTTTGCCACGGGGGGTGTGTTTAACCCTTTAATTCGGATCAACAGCCTGGCGGTAGAGACGAGACCTTCGGGATAATCGGCTGCCACGTATTGGAAGCTGTCGATAAACATTTCATTTTCATCGAGCACGACCACTTTGGAAGAATCAGGAATATACGTGTAATCACCACTGCTGTAAACGATTATTTTTCCGGAATTACCCATAATCGTATCCCCGGGATTTGTCTCTTCGACCCTTGCAATGTAGATAGAATCACCTTCAGGGTCCCGATCGTTGTAAAGCAGGTTCGTTGTGTCAACAGAGCTGTAAAATTTTGTATCATCAAAAATGGTGATGGTATCGTTTTTAGCGATTGGCGGATCGTTTACCGGAGCAACATCGATGGTCACCGTGGCGTTTGCACAAGCATTAGAGGTGTCGCAAACCGTATAGGTGAAACTGACGGCTCCGTTGAAATTCAGTTTTGGCTGGTACGTCAGGTTCCCGTGGGTGTCGAGTGTAATTGTACCGTGTTCGCCGGCACTCCCTTCATCGGCAATTGAAACCCGAAGGCTGTCGCCGATGTCGTCCACATCGGTATCGTTGTCGAGCACATTCACACTGTCGAGTTTTTCGTCTTCCAGGATCGGGTAAAAGTCATTTTCTGCAACCGGCGCATCGTTTACCGGGGTAATGGTGATCCAAACGGTTGCCGGGTCAATCGACCAGTCTGTGCCGTCAGAGACCTTGTAAGTAAATGAAGTGGTGCCAAACCAATCTTTGTTGGGAACAAACCACAACAGGAGGTTAATCTGGTCGGCAGTCAACGTAATTGGTTCATTCAGTGTGTCTATCTTGTTGTCGTCTCTCTTGAAGGTTAAATACCCGTTCTCGGGAAGGGTCAATATCTCAATTTCAGCAAGTTTGTCATTTTGATCTTCATCCTCAAACGGAAGTCTGTTGTTCGATTCGTCGCTAAAAAATTCGGTCTTGAATTTGAAGATTTTGTCTTCAGTACCGGAGACAGAGAAATCATTTGCAACCGGCGGTACATTAATATAGGTAAAGCGGATGTTCGCATAGCTGGTATCCTGTCCATCGGAAATGCCCCACTCCACATCAATTTCCCCTTCATATCCTGTTGTGGGGGTGAAAGTTACCGAAACAAGGTCTCCAAAAGAAAGGGTGTTGGTTCCTGGGGCAGCAACCGTTCCGTTGATCTTGAATGTGCCATCCAGTCCCGATGGAATTTCGAGGTAGAATGTTTCGGGCGAATCATTTTTATCTGAATCGCTGTAGTGATTTCGGATTTCTTCTTTTGTGATGGTTTGAACCTCGTCCTGCTTTAGGTTAATCCGTTCAATATCGGTTACATCAGGCACTGCATTAATGTAATTGATAATGACCCTCGCCGGGGCTTCTCCCCATTTCAGGCTATCGAAACCGTTCCAGTAAAAGATGATTTCTCCGTCGTAGCCTGTTACCGGGGTAACTGTGAAAGATCCTTCTTCAATTTGGGTTTCTGAAAATTCATCATCTGTATTTACATCGCTCGAGTTGTAGGTTAATCTACCCTGAGCTGATGTGGGGATTGTTACCACCCGGAGAATGTCGAGCCCAAACCCGTCAAACATCAGTCTGTTGGTGAAATAATCCCTGAAAGTAGTGAGGCTGAACGTTAATACTGAATCTTCACGAATGTCAAAAACGATGTCGCTCAGGGTTGGTGCCGGTGGTATTGAGTCCACCTGAATGTTTACGGTAGCAGCACCATCTGCATAATCCGTACCGTCGGTTGCATTCCAATCGAAAGCATCCGAACCTTCTGTTGATGAGAAATAATAAAGATTTACAATATCTGACAGACTGATTTCTTTACCAGCAGATACTTCGGTTGAACCAAAATACAATTTACCATTAGAAGGCACGCTGACAATTTGAATTCCTTGCATCTGCTGCCCCACAATCGTATCCTTATCAGTGAAGTGGTCTTTAAAAACATCAACGTTGAATTTGAAGGGGGTATTGATCAATGTTTTGATATCAAACGATTCCAGCTCCGGCGGATTGTTCCAGATTCGTATTGAATCCAATACAGTATCGGTGCAGCCCATCTGTGATGTAACCGTTAATTGGACATAGTTTGTCTGAATTGCTTCGTAATAGACGGGAAAGGGTTTTTGAAGAAAATAGGTACCGGGTAAGCCATTTTCAAATGTCCATTCCCACGAGTTAACACTATCACCGGTTGATGTTTTTGTTTCATCGCTAAAATCAACAAAGTCGCCCCGGTGTACAGGTTGCGGACTGTACCCGAGGTCGGCCTGAAGATTGTTGATTGCTACTGTGCGAAATGTAGAATCGGAACAAAGCTTTTCATCGGTGGCAACCAGCATTATTTCAATCGGTTGCCCCCGTAATATCTTGCTGAATGTGTGATCGGGGTTATAAATGGCTGCGCTGTTGCCGTCACCAAAATTCCACTTCCACGAAATAACCGGTTCATTTAACGTGGTTGCAGAACCGCTAAAGTTAACCGGGGAGCCAGGGCAGACAAGTTCATTGTCATTTGCCGGAACATCAATGTTGGCTTGAATCTCGTTTCGGTTATGGATATATATGCCATTGATTAACGTTGCGGTATCGCTGCAGCCCAACGCGTTGGAGATGATCAGCTGCGGGTAATATCTTCCTCCTGTGTTAATGTACGCATGATTGGGGTTTTGGTGAAGGGTGTCGCTCACACCATCTCCAAACGACCATTCCCAGCGGCTGGCCGGATATAATGCATCATTTACTCCACTGATGTCTGAAAAATTGATGGGTATGCCCTCACAAATATCATCGTAGTTTGTAGAGAATGCTGCCGTTGGTGGAACGCTGGTATAGATATTGACCGGATCATTTATTAAATCTGTACTGTTTTTTTCGTACGCGTAACTCTTTGCGCATTCGGTACTGGTGAGCAACACGCTGGGTTTGGTGTAGCCAGCACCGGTGTACGTATACGTGGTTGAATAAGTGGTTGTGCCACTAGGAACAGTGTCGGTTTTAACAATCCCGTTCCCAAAGTCCCACAGAATGGATTCGGTACTCCACATCTCGGTCAGGGTAAATACAACCTCATTGGGTGCACAGGCTGGTAAGCCGGAATAATTCAATTCCCCTTTGGCTCCATCTACTGTAATAATTTTTGTTGCCGTACTATCACAACCTGAGGTAAAGGTGATTGTGAGTGAAACTGTGTATGTTCCGGGAGTGTAATATCGGTGTGTCGCTTCTCTCTCTTCCGAGGTAATGCCGTCACCATAGTCCCAAAGGTAACTTTCCACATCGGCATCTTCGGCCACGGGTTTAAAGGAAGCATCTGCCGGGGCACATCCGATTTCGGTGGCGGCGGCAGAAAAATCGGCCGATGCATTTACAACATGGATGCTTTGGGTTATCGTTTTGGTACAGCCATTCGACGTTGCAACTTCGAGGCTTGGTGTAAAATCACCAGCCAAACTGTATGTATAGCTAACATTTCCGGAGTTGGTTGTTATAAGATCAAATGTACCGTCGTTATCAAAATCCCATCGGTAAGTCAGGTTGCTTCCTTCAGAAGTATTTGTGAATGTGACCGCATCTCCGTTGCAGACTGTTGTATCGCTGGCAGTAAAACCGGCGCTGAAAGGTTCAATGTTAAAGGTTTTTGAAAGGGTGTCAGAACAACCGTTCGAATCGGTAATCGTTAGTGAAACGGTTTTTGCATCATCATCATGGAAAGTGTAAGTGGCATTTCCCGGGCTTGGCGCACTATAAATGGTCCCGTCGAAGTTCCATTCAAAATCATTGGCAGTTCCTCCTGCAGGTTGTGTTGATTTGTTGGTAAATGCTACTGGCGAACCGGAACATGCCGGGGAAGAGTAAGTGAAATCAACAATTGGTCCAAGAACAGTTATCGGGCTGTAATCGGTTATGAAATTGCACCCGTTGCCTGTTACGTGCAGCCTTGCTGTATAAATTCCGGATTTGGAATATGAATGATCAATGTTTGTGAAAGATGAAACAGAATCAATGCTGTTGTTGGCGTCAAAATCCCATTCCAAATTATAACCGCTGTAGTTTGCCGATATGTTGGAGGAGATATCGGCCGTAAAGGAGACATCCAGTGGAGCACAGCCCGAACTGGTCGAGGCAGAAATTATATCGTTCACTGAATTATCAAAAGTGAAAATCTTAATGGTTTGAGAATAAGTATCGGAACAACCCGAAACGGTATCTGTGGCAGTAAGTGAAACCGTATAGTCACCTGCTTCGTTATAATGATGGGTAGGAGAGGTGGCTGTACTTGTATTTTCGTCGCCAAAATTCCATGAATAAGTAGGAACAGCTCCGTTCGTTGTTGTTGAATTGCTAAAATGTACATCAAGTACATTGCAAAAGGAATTTGCCGTGGAGAAACTGGCTTTGGGCCCGTTTACCTGAATGCCTGTTGCCGTATAGGCACTCGAAGGGCAACCGTTGTCGATGGCCACTGCGGTAAGATTGAAATTGCCGAAATTTTTAAATGTGCGGGAATAGGGGTAGCTGGTTCCACCCACTTCAAAATCATCCGTTTGTGTTGGATTCTCGGATGAAGTGTACTCAATATGGTCAGTTCCCGAAGTGAAATAGGTATTGAATGTTACACTTGTGCTCATGCAGGAATCACTTTGAGTGAACCTGACACTGTCAATTACAGGTGGATCGGCAAACTGTACCGCATTGTTTTTCGTATAGCTATAAGGGCAATTGTTTTTGGTCGTAACGCTCAATGATACAGTAAAATTCCCGTTGCCAAAGGTGTGGGTTGGGTTCGCTTCCGTGCTGGTTCCATCGCCAAAATCCCAGGAATAACTGGTTATGCTATCATAACCCGATTGAAAAATGGGAAAAAAGTTGATTGCTTCAGTATCGGCACAACCCGAAGTGGCCCCATCTATCGAAAAACTTAACGATGAGTTGGACAGGGTAATGTCTTTGATCACGGAAGAGCTGCAACCTGTAGCATCAGAAACATCGAGCTTAATGTGGTAGGTGCCTGCATTTAATCCGGTTAGGGGAGGGTTGATTTGTTGATAATTACCATCGCCGGTAATATCTCTCGACCATTTAACCGAGGTGATAGCTGAATCAATCATCGAGTACGAATTGTTGCTCAAATCGAGTGTGAAACCGTTCTGGCAAACACCTGTAATCGTATAGGAAAAGTCGGAGATTATGCTGTCGATGGGTATTTGTTGTGTGACGTTGATTACACAACCGTCGTTGAAGCTGGCATTTAATTGAGATGGATTTTGTCCGGCGGCAGTAAAATTCCATGAAGGGTTGATTGCTGACACATGAGATCCTTCAAAAACCCAGTCGTAACCGCTTATTCCGGCAGATACATTCGGCGAAAAGGTTATTGCAGTTCCCTTGCACGCTTGTGCAGGTGAAAAACTGAAATCGGCATGATTGTTCGCGTTGAACACAACCGTATCGGTAAAAGCATCTGAAACGCAATTGTTTCCTGATGTTTCCGTAAGTGAAACAATATAGGTATCAGCAGAGGTAAAGTTGTAACTTAAATCTTTATCAGTTCCAACCTGACTACCATTTATTTTCCATGAATGGCCTGTGATTGTGCCCCCTTCAACTGTGGAAGTGTTGGTAAAGTTGGTCCAAGAAGCTTTGCAATCATCCGTTTTATCGTAGGTGAAACTGGCCGTTGGTTTATCATAAACCTCAAAAAGCGGTTGGTAAGGGGCAATCCCCGAACAACCGTTGGCATCGGTCACTCTGAGTTCAACGTTGTATTTTTTGTTTGGAAGTTCCGAAAGGGAAATCGAACCGTTGGTTGTATAACGGTCTCTGGGCTCCAACTCTTCGCAGTACCAATGGTAATAAACACCCGAAGCCCCGTTTGAAGTGAGTGTTACGAAATAAGGCTCACAATCATTTTTAATGCTGCTTTGATCAATTGAAGGAGCAGGGTTTTCATACACATTTACGACATCCGTATAAGAATAAGTTTGGCCGGCATCGTCTTTGGCGGTCAGGGTAACAACATAGCTCCCTGGTTCTGTGTATGTGGCAGACGGGGTGGGATACGGAGAGTGGTTCCCGTTGCCCAGGTCCCAATCCCAACCGGTAAGATTCATCGATGATTTGTTGTTAAATTGAACAGAGAGATAACCGCACCCCATGTTGGTATTCATTGTAAACGCGGCATACGTTCCGCCTGAGGGGTCAACCTCGATGTTGAACGTGGTGGATGCCTTACCACCGTTTTGATCGTCAGCGGTTACGGTTACTTCAATTGATCCTTCAGCGCCTGAGTTTACGGTAATTGTTCTTCCATTGATCGAAGCCCCGGCAGGGGAGCTTTTAACGGTATACTTTAAAACATCGCCGTTCGCGTCTTTAAAAGCAGTATTGGGAAAAGTATACGAAAAGGAGGAGCTAACTTCGGTATGTTGGTTGGGGATTCCGGTATTCAATACCGGCGGTATATTTTGCGACCAGGCAATAGAAGAGACCAACAGCAGGTTGATTACAACAACCAGCCGCCCGATCTTACACCAGTTAACACTACCGCACAGTTTCATTCGATCACAATTACCGGGCCTTTGGATATACCGCAACCTCCTTCCGGCCCGAATGAACGGCCAGAACACTTCAATGAAAAAAGGTTGAAGATTCGTGCCTAATCAATTCATTGGCTAAAATATAAAAAGTTCGTGAAGCGGCGTAATATTTAACAGGTTAATTCAGAAAAAGTCGGAAGAATGGAGCCCGGAGACCGAAGAAATGGATTTGGGGATGAAAAAAATTGGGGATGTGAAAAATTGGGGATGTGAAAATTTGGGGATGTGAAAATGTGGAAATTTGGGGATGTGGAGATTTGGGGATGTGAAAATGTGGAAATGTGGAAATGAGAAAATTTGGGGATGTGGAGATGTGGAAATTTGGGGATGTGGAAAAGAGAAGATGAGAAGATGAGAGCAGCATAAAAATCACCCTTTCTTCCCCTTTCGACAACCCGTTGCACAACTACGTTGCGCATTGCATGCCAGTCGTAATTTTCTTGGTTCTATTCCCAAAGCAGGGAATCCCGTAATTATTCAGTGACTAGAGTGAACTGGAGTTTGTCGAGGGATTCATTCTCGACCGATGACTTCGTAGCAATTCGCTACCAATCTCAAAAATGGAGTATATAGACCTCTCATGTTCTCACCCTCTCAGTGCCCCTTATCCGGTCTTCGTTTTCCTTTTCCCCCTCAATCCCTCTTCATGATCCCGTAACAGATGATCTTCACAATGTTGTCGACCGACATTTCGATATCGAACGTGCCATAAACTCCGGCAGAAAGCGGCATTTCCAACCCTTTAATCGCGGTAGTAATTCCAATGGCCGTGAGGTTCAGGTCGTCGATGTGGAATTTTTCGCGGCGGACGCCTTCGATCAGGATTCGTTTAATCATCCTGATTTCATCTTTCTCGTTTTTGGCCTTAATTTCGTCGATAAACCCGATAGCGGTCACATCGTTTTCCAATGCATTGTACAAGTTCGACAGATCGCGAAAAGTGGCAAGCTTGGTGAGTATGTATTCCCGCAATTTTTCTTCGGGGTCCATCGATCTGAAGACAACCCTTTCGAGCGCTTGTTTTAAAATATCGACCTCTTTGGCAATGACAGCCTGAAACAGGTCTTCTTTACTGTTGAAGTAATAATAAAGAGAGCTTTTGCCTTTTCGAACCGCGTTTGCTATGTCGTCGAGGGTTGTTTTCTTGTAACCATATTTACTAAAAATCTCCTGGGCAATTTGAAGGATTGTTTCCCTGTTAAGGTCCTTTTTATTTGCGCCATTGTCGATTGCTGCCATTGGTTTAAGGTATTAAAGTTAAGACGAAGTTAGCAAAAAATAAAATACAGATCAATTTAGAAAAAAGCGGACAAACGACTATTTTTTCACTCGTTCAGAGTAGGAATTATCGCGTGTATCTACTTTAATGGTATCGCCGGTATTGATAAAAATAGGCACCATGATCTCTGCACCTGTTTCAAGAGTTGCCGGTTTTTGTGCAGTAGAAGTAGCCGTATTTCCGCGGTCGCCCGGTTCGGTATAGGTAACCAGAAGTTCTACAAAAGGAGGCATTTCTACCGTAAGCGGGGTTTCCAGTTCTGCATGAAAACTAATTTCAACGATGTTGCCTTCTTTCAATAATCCGGGATTGTCGAGCATTGCTTCAGGAATCGAAATCTGGTCAAACGTTTCGGTATGCATGAAGTTGAAGCCCATTTCATCCTTGTATAAATACTGATATTGGCGGCGCTCAATACGAACCACATTGATCCTCACACCCGAATTGAATGTATTGTCAATCACCTTTCCGGTTTTGACATTTTTCAGTTTTGTACGTACAAAAGCGGGGCCTTTCCCTGGTTTAACATGTTGGAATGACACAATCGAAAACAGTTGATCGTTGTATTCAATGCAAAGTCCGTTTTTAATATCTGCAGTAGTTGCCATAAAGAATTGTTCAATTTTATTTTATAAAAACTTTGCAAAAATAAAAAAAATCTGGTTATACCCTACTTTTTGCTTTTTCTCAATATCTTGTTCTGATTCTCGCACCGAAACATCAATGTTTTGGTCAAAAATAAAAATGGGTTTCCTATCGGGATAACAAGCATCGGCGAAGAACTTTATGGAAAATCAATTGTTAACGCATCATAAGTATAGCACTCATTGATGAATCAAGATGAATAAAACTGGATGCATCGTATTCCTTTTTCTGTGTAATACCCTTGTTGCGCAGGTTCAAAGCGAAAAATTCATGTATGAATTACGGTTTGGTTTTATCAAAGGAGGAGAAGCATCTTACCAGATCATCAACACAGGGGAAAAGAACAATGCGGAAATTCATGCCATGCTTCGTGGCTACACCACCGGATTTGCCAATAGGTTGTATGCAGTCGACGATTGTTTCGAAAGTTTTATCGACAGAGAACAATTCCTCCCGTCGAAATCGTTCAAGGAACTGAAGGAACAAAATTTCCGTTTCTACGAAGAGGTAACTTTTGATCAAAACAATTCGGTTGCTTTCAGTGAAAAATCGGGATGGCATGAAGTAAAAAGCGGCATTTGCGATGTATCGTCGATCATGTTACATCTCCGGTATTCCGGTAAACTAGATGATCTTTCTCTTAATCAGGTTGTTGAAATTCCTTTTTGGGATACTGACGAATGGTACATGCTTAAGCTGAAATACACCGGAATTGAAAGAATGACTACCTGTATGGGTAAAAAAGAGTGTATCCGTTTGGAACCACAGGAGATTGCGGGCCGTTTCTTCAACAAAAAAAATCCGATGAACATTTGGGTTACAAACGACTCGAACAAATGGCCGGTGTTGATAGAATTGAATTTCACCATCGGGTCGGTGAAATGCGTCCTAAAAAAAGTCACCCCCACATCACCCCTAGATCCCCTAAAGGGGACTTAAGGAACTACCAAATCTGAAAGATTTGTACATTTAATGATTGAAACAATGAACTGAAATAACAAATATTAACTAATAAAAAAGCCCTCTTCAGGGGGTTGGGGGTTCTGGTCCCCTTTAGGGGATTTAGGGATTCAGTAATACACTATTCTTCGGCACTGTAGCAATGAAATCTTTCAGGTAATAAGGTTCAAAATAGGCCACATCGACAAACTCACCTTTTTGGAATTTATGATCGGCCAGGGTTGCCATATTAAGCGATGAGGCAAGCACACCACCGATAAAAAGAATGTTAGGATCAGTAAGGGTCGATTCACATTTTGCGGAACCATTTCCAAATAGAAATAGCTGGGAACGATCGGTAAACTCATGAAGCGAATCAGGTTCAACAATCAATGCGCCTACTTTTCTGATCACTTCCAGGTTGGGATCATACATGGCAGTAAAAACCTCCATTCGACGGGCATCGATCATAGGAACAAACAAATCGCCCGGTTTGACTTCGATTTGATATTTAGTTTTATTTTCAATAACATGCGAAGCCATTGCTTCCAAAGAACTGATGGCGATCAGCGGAATTCCAGCCGCATAACAAAACCCTTTGGCCACCGAAACACCAATTCTCAACCCGGTGTAAGAACCAGGCCCTTCACTTACGGCAACCGCATCAAAAGAGGATGCTTTCAACTGGACTGAATCGAGTAACTCGGAAACAAACACGGTCAGCAATCGGGAGTGGTTCTGTCCCGTTACATCTTCACGAAAAGCGGTCACTTTTCCATTCTCGACAATCGCTGCCGAACACACTTCGGTGGATGTTTCCAAACATAATATTCGTACCATTTTTTAAGCAAATTAAGTGCACAAAAATAGGAAAAAAGCCAGTTAAGTAGCAAGACACAAGTATTAAGTATGAAGACACAAGTTTTGAAATCGCTATTGGTGTAATCATACACAGGCAGCCAGGTCTCAAACGTCACACAAATAAAGCATTTCATCAAAATAAATGGTTGATCAATTAAATTTCACCTTTTACCTATCCATTGATTCATAAAAATGTTCAGATATTGTTATCTTAGCCAAGTATTTATAAATAAAAACGAGGAGGGAGCTTGCTAGTCGGTTTTTTTTATAAAAAACTCAGCTTGTTGCGATTATAAAGACAGGGTAAATTCATGGGAAAGGGTAAAACGCTCACTTTTTTATTTGTGTGTACTACGGGCATGTACCTGTGGAATAAGTTTATTGTTTCACTCCGACCCAATCTACCTTTATCTTCACTAAAGAAAAGCCAGCAACAAAGTATCCGGAATGTTCTTTTTATAGTCACCCTTTTTGCCTTGCTTGGGGTAAGTAATAATGGCTGGGCTGCAACAAAAACATGGGATCGCGGTGCGAATACAAATAATTGGAGTAGTGCAAATAATTGGAATCCCAATGGCTTGCCTCAAGCAGGTGACGATGTAATAATCCCATCAGGATATTCTGTTACATTGGACGTAAACATGCCTGACATCCTCAATTCGTTAACTATCGATTTTGGTGGCACACTCACTACTACTTTAGATTATAGGCAACGAGCAACAACTATTACAATCAATGGCACTTACATAAACGAGAGTACCAGAGCGATTGTATTCACCACGATGAATGTAAACAGCGGAGGCACATACCAGCATGCCCGAAATGGAGGTGCCATTCCCACTGCAAATTGGCATACCTCTTCCAATTGCAATATAACAGGTATTATTAATACCGTTCCAACAGTAGCAAGTTTTGATCAATCATTTGGAAACTTTACCTGGAATTGTCCCAGTCAAACTGGAGATTTAAGCCTTGCCGCAAATTTGACTACGATAAATGGAAATTTTACGATGTCAAACACAAATACAGGATCACTGAGATTTGTAAATGGCTCAAACGGAAATACAAATAACATTTCAATTGCAGGTAACTACATCCAAGATGGCGGAAGACTTTTTATTCATGGCACAAATAATTTAGGAAATGGAGGTTCTGTTACACTGACATTAAATGGCAGTTTTTCACTAAATGGAGGCACATTGAATATAAATGGCTGTAGTGATACCCGAACGACAGGGGTAACATTTAATATTGCCGGTAATTTCACCATGGGCGCTGGAACCACTTTAACCGAAACTGGGGGTGGCACAGCTACAATTATATTTAACGGAACTACTACCCAAACTTACGCAAAATCAGGAGGAACTATTTCCAATATGATTAATTTTTCTGTGGCAAGCGGTTCAATATTAGATGTTGGTACTTCACTTATTGATGGGAGCAACGGTACATTTACACTTAACTCAGGGGCAGGAATAACAACAGCCCATCAACAAGGGTTGTCAACAACCGTTGGGACTGGAAGTATTCATGTTACAGGAACTAAAACTTATAACACAGGAGCCAACTATACTTATAACGGCACTACAGCTCAGGTCACGGGAAATGGTTTAACTGGAGCCAATAATTTAACCATCGATAATGCAGCAGGGGTTACTCTCAGTAATGCGATTTCTGTTTCAGGAACTTTAACACTCGACGGAGCAACACTTCGCTCGGGTGCAATTACAGGCAATGCAATTACGGGAGGAGGTACGCTCAACCTTGCCAACAGTTCAACTATTGCCTTAGGAACGGGAGATCATTCGTTGACCTTTGCTAACAGCAGTGGTATAACATGGAACGGAGCCACCTTAACCATTACCGGTTGGATAGGTACTGCTGGGTCGAATGGAACCGCAGGTAAAATTATGGTTGGTACGGGTGGATTATCTACAGATCAGCTTGCTAAAATAACGTTTAATGGATATGCCGTCGGTGCCATGATTGTTTCAGGTGAAGTTGTTCCTGCACCATCACCACCAGCAATTTCTGGCTTTTCTCCTTCAAGTGGTTGTCAGGGGGCTACCGGAATTGTTATTACCGGAACCAATTTTACAGGAGCCACATCAGTCAATTTCAATGGGGTAACGGCCAGTTATGTTGTTAACAGTTCGACACAAATTACAGCTTCTGTTCCTGCAACTGCAACAACAGGCACAATCAGTGTTACTACTCCTTCAGGTACAGCTAACAGCGCTTCTTCTTTTACAGTTAACCCTTTACCAGTGGCGGCTGGTGCCATTAGTGGAACAGTATCTGTTTGCCAAGGGGCATCTCAAACATACAGTGTCACCAATGTTTCCGGAGTAACCTATTCATGGAGCTTGCCTTCAGGCTGGAGTGGCACTAGTACAACCAACAGTATTATTGCAACCGTGGGATCTAATTCGGGAACTATTAGTGTAACTCCGTCGAATGGGAATTGTAGCGGAATAGCCCAAACACTTCCTGTTACTGTTTCAACGTCAGTTCCTGCCCAACCCAGCATAATAACCGGAAGCACTTCACCAGGACAAGGTACAAGCCAAACCTATAGTGTCACCAATGTTCCCGGAACAACCTACACATGGTCTTTCCCTTCTGGGTGGGCAAAAACAGCTGGTGGTACAAGCAGTTCGGTTACGGTGACAGTTGGAACAACTTCAGGAAATGTTACAGTGACCCCCAATAATGGTTGTGGAGACGGTACAGCACGAACCCTTCCCGTTGCCGTTTCGGTAAATTGTACAGCTACGGGAACTATTTTGATGGAACGCTGGAATACAATAAATGGGACTGCTGTTACCGATCTTACCGGAGATGCAAATTATCCGGCAACGCCTTCTACTACTACCCAACTAATCAGTTTTGAAATACCGACTACAGTTGCCGATAATTATGGGGTACGAGTTCGTGGGTATATTTGTGCCCCTGCAACCGGAAACTATACCTTTTGGATTGCCAGCGATGATAATAGCGAATTGTGGTTGAGTACCAACGATACCCCGGGTAGCCGGCAACAGATAGCTTCCGTAAACGATTGGACCAATTCCAGGCAATGGAATCCAGTTAAGTATCCAAGCCAACAGTCAACACCAATTACTTTAACTGCTGGACAACAATATTATATTGAAGCATTGATGAAGGAAGGAACAGGAGGAGACAATTTAGCCGTTGGTTGGACAACCCCAAGTAATGGCACAACTACAGTTATCCCCGGTACAGTTTTGTCCCCATTTGTTGAGCCTGTAACAGGCATTGTAGTTACACCTACCAACACATCGATTGCTATTGGTTATACCACTGCTTTAACGGCAACAGTTTCGCCCAATAATGCCGCCAATAAAAATGTAAACTGGAGTTCGTCCAATAATGCTATTGCCACAGTAAATGCCAGCGGAGTTGTTACTGGTGTAGCGGTTGGGTCCGTAACCATAACGGCAACAACTGTTGATGGTAGCTTTACCGACGATTGCAGTGTAACGGTTACAGCAGCTCCAGTATGTATTACTTCGCATCCCACATCCTTAAATATCTGTGCAGGTGCGGCTAATACATCGTTTTCAATAGAAACAGGAACTGGTGTGAGTACTAGAAGATGGGGAGTAAGTGTCAATGGGGGTTTGACCTGGACTCCTATTACTGGTGCAATAACAGATCATCCAACCTATGCAAATTTCACCACCAATATATTAAGCATTGGCACCAATACCACCAGGGCACACAACGGGTACATGTACCGATGTGTTACAACAGGCTGTGTTGATACTTCGAATGTTGCCACACTGAATGTTGGGATAAATGTCAAATACATTCTTTCCGCGACCAACGACTTATTATATTTGGCTGGTGATCCAACCGGACCTCATACCAGTGTGCTTTCTTTATCAGGTAGTGAGGTTGGGGTAACTTATCAGTTACGCACTGGTACTACTAATGTTGGTGCACCGGTTGCAGGAACAGGCGGGCTAATTAGTTTTGCAACAGTAGGCCCACTTACCGTTTCAACAAATTATAATGTATTGGCTAGCAACACGTGTGTTCCAGCAGGAGTCCAAATGTTAAGCACCCATGCGTTAATTGTGAATTCGGCTTCGTTAATTATCGATCTTCACCCTTGTAACGGACAACCTGGAACTAATTTCTTCACCAACAGTGAATTCGGAACAACTACTTCAAATGCAGGAACAGAACAACCTGCTCCTGCAGCAGATTTTCCGGGCGTTATTTGGGGAAAAGAATTGGGTACTACATATACTAATTATGATTTTGGATTTGACGGTTCAGGTCAGGTAAACGATGGTCAATATGTGATTACAAACAGTACCAGAGGAATGTATAATAATGAGTATGGCGCTGAATATTGGATAAACATGTATGATAACACTCAAAAAAATGCAACCGGAATGATGTACGTTGTAAATGCTTCAATTGATCCGGGAAATTTTTATACCGAAACATTAACAGGTCTTTGCGACAGCACGAAATATGAGTTTAGTGCCGATATAATCAACTTATACCAACCGGATGTAGTACCCAATGGCAGAAGATCCCAAACTTGGTTTCCTTCGGACGGGCAAGGAGGTTATACTTCAATTCTGCCAAATGTCGATTTTTTGATTAACGATACCGTTGCCTTTAATACAGGTAGTATTATGAATGACGGGGTTTGGCGTAAGGTTGGATTTACCTTCCGAACAGGCGGTCGTTCGTCCATTACACTCACCATGAGAAATAATTCCCCGGGTGGAATTGGTTGTGATATGGCCATTGACAATGTTGTTATGCGTGCCTGTGGCCCTAAAATAAAATTGAATATTACAACAGTCCCGCCTATCGTTTGCCCTGGTCAACCTGTCACATTTACGGGTGTGATTACTGCTTCAGATTATATTACTCCGGTTTATCAATGGCAAAAAAGCACCGACGGAGGCATTACCTGGATCAATATTGATGGAGCAAATTCTACAACTTATACTGAAAACAATACGGTGAACGGGCATCAATATCGGTTTATTACAGCTGAAACTATTCCGAGTTTAACTAACCTCAATTGCTATGTTGCTTCGAACGTCGATACAGTTAAAACAACTTCTAATATTACATCAACTACCCCGGCTACAAGATGTACATCAGGAACATTAACATTGGAAGCTACAGCCAATGCTGGTTCAACTATCAACTGGTATCGTTCTTCGAACCCCGACTCACTCTCAATGTTTACTGGCACAAGTTATACAACACCCATATTAACTACGCCAACAACTTATTATGTGAGTGCATCACAAGGTGGTTGTACAAGTAGTCCGCGAGTGCCAATTGTTGCAACAGTCTACACCGGTAATGTAAATCCAAAAATAAGTATTTCAGCCAGCCCGGGTACTAATCTTTGTCCGGGTAATGATATTATTTTTACGGCCACCCCAACCGATGGAGGTACTTCACCACTTTTTCAGTGGCGGAAAAACGGAACGAATATTACAGATGAAACCTCTTCAACTTACACAACCAATACTCTTGTAAACAATGATGTGATTACCTGTGTGGTAACTGAGGACCCTAACATTACATGTATAAATGGTAATCCAGGAACAGCAACATCAAATCAACTATCAATAACCTTTGCATCGATGTCAGCCAGCGTAAGTATTGCTGCCAGCCCAAGCAATACCATTTGCAATGGAACATCTGTTACTTTTACGGCCACACCCACCAATGGAGGGGCAATCCCTACATATCAATGGAAAGTAAACGGAACAAATGTTGGAACGAATTCAGCTACATATACTTCTACAACTTTAGCCAACAATGATCAGGTTACCTGCGTGATGACCTCCAGTTTCATTTGCGCTACAGATAACCCGGCAACAAGTAATACTGTTACAATGACCGTTAGCACGGCCACAGCAATCAGCAGCCAGTCGACAGCAACACAGACTCAGTGTATCAACGGATCTTTTACCTCCATTTCGGTAACACCAACTGGGACAGGAACAATAACCTATCAATGGTATAGCAACACTTCGGCTAGTACAACCGGCGGAACATTGCTAACCGGGGCTACAAGCGCCAGTTACACACCATTGTCCACAACAGCCGGAACGCTTTATTACTATTGCATTGTCCACAGTAATTGTGGTACCGATGTGACCAGTGCGGTTTCGGGTGCTTTCATCGTCAACCCGGCCACGGCAATCAGCAACCAGTCGACAGCAACACAGGATCAGTGTATTGGCGGTACTTTCGCTTCCATATCGGTCACCGCTACCGGGGTTGGATTAAGTTACCAATGGTACAGCAACACAACGGCAAGCACTACCGGTGGAACTTCTCTTAGTTCGGCTAATGGCGCTCAAACCAATACCTATACCCCGCAAACTTCATCCTCAGGAACACTTTATTATTACTGCGTTGTTACTGGAACTTGTGGTACAGCAACCAGCGCAGTTTCGGAAGCTTTTATTGTCAATCCGGCCACGGCAATCGACAGCCAGTCGACAGCAACACAGACTCAGTGTATCAACGGATCTTTTACCTCCATTTCGGTAACAGCAACCGGGACAGGAACAATAACCTATCAATGGTATAGCAACACTTCGGCTAGTACAATCGGCGGGACATTGCTAGCCGGGGCTTCAAGCGCCAGTTACACACCATTGGCCACAACAGCCGGAACGCTTTATTACTATTGCATTGTCCACAGTAATTGTGGTACCGATGTGACCAGTGCGGTTTCGGGGGCATTTATTGTGAACCCGAACAATCCGGTCAGCGTGGCAATTGTTGCTGAAGCAAACCCGGTTTGTGCCGGAACTTTTGTCAACTCTACAGCAACCCCGACCAATGGCGGTACTTCTCCCACCTATAAATGGATTAAAAATGGTTTCGATGGTGGTTGGACTGGTAATTCTTATAATTATCAACCAGTAAATGGTGATGTTATAACCTGTATCATGACATCAAATGTTTCATGTCCTACAGGTAACCCGGCAACATCAGATCCTATTACAATGACCGTTTACCCGTTCCCATCCGCCACCTTAAGCGGCAATGCAACCATCTGTACCGGGTTCGCGACCAATCTGTCAGTAGCTTTATCGGGAGCTCAACCCTGGAGTATTACATATTCCGACGGAACTACTCCCGTAAACATCGATAATATCACCAGCAGCCCGCACTTAATAAGTGTTTCTCCCTCGACAACGACAACTTACACATTGACTGCGGTTAGCGATAGCCATTGCGCGGGAACATCTCACACAGGGAGCGCCCTTGTGACCGTGAATCCTTTACCAACAATATCGTTAACAAATACAGAGGCACTAGCTTGCCAGGAATCTGGCATTCCCGGTTCTCTTGATATAAGCTCAACCACGAACAGTCCAAACCAATATAGCATTGTCTTTGATCCGGAGGCAATTGATGAAGGTTTTGAAAACGTAACAAACAGTGATCTTTACGTTGATGTAATAGAAATTGCTGTTCCAACAGAGGCGGTTTTAGACACCTATTACGGCTCTCTTACTGTTAGAAACAGCACGACAGGTTGTGTCAGTGGCAGCACTTCAATATCGGTAAAGGTGATTTCAACGGGTGCAACGGTCAGTACTGTTAATAATGAGGATATATGCCCCGATTTGAATAATAATGGCCATACCAATGTCGACTTCCGTATAGACAAGCCGACATCAACTGACAGCTGGCAATTTGATTATTCTGTTTCAGAAGGAACCTTTATTTCTGTAACAGGGAACAGCGCTACTCCCCCCGAACGGAGCGGCAACACGGTTGATGCAAAAGACAATACGATAGTGTATATGAGGTTCCAGATTGAAAATGATCCGGGAACAGAACATACAGTTACATTGACCATAACCAGCGTTACCGATGACATCACCGGGTGCCAAAAAACATACGCAAATAACAACGCTTCTCAAATCATTAAAGAAATGCCTGTAGTGGGTCCGTTTAATTAAACAAGCAGGACAACATAGACTTATTTTTTACTTCTCCTGAACCCGCCATGTTTTTTGCTCTCTTTTCGGTCTGCTTTATCTGAGGGTTTGGAATAATTCGTTGTGTTTGTTTGTATTTGAACAACTCCATCTACCATATCATCATTCACCAAACGAAAATCGATCTGTTTCTTTTCGAGGTTGGCATGTACTACTTCCACTTTTACATCGCCTCCTAACTGGTAGCTTTTATTGGTATGCATACCCGAGATACAGTAATTTTTTTCGTCGAAGAAATAAAAATCACCTGTGAGGTCTTTAATTGAGACCATACCTTCGCACTTGTTTTCATCCAACTCGACATAAATACCCCAATCGGTTACACCTGAAATGACCCCGGTAAAAACTTGCCCTATTTTATCCTGCATGAATTCAACCTGCTTGTACTTAATTGAAGCGCGTTCAGCCTGAACAGCCCGCTGCTCCATGCTTGAAGAGTGCCGGCATTTTTCTTCAAACGCCTCGGCATTTACTGAGCGGCCACCCTCGAGATAACGCTCCAGCAAGCGATGCACCATCAAATCGGGATAACGCCTGATGGGTGATGTGAAGTGGGTATAATAATCGAATGAAAGCCCGTAGTGACCTATATTCCTGGTTGAATATACCGCTTTAGCCATCGAGCGGACTGCAAGTGTCGAAATGACATTCTCTTCGTGACTGCCTTTTACATGGGTCAACAATTTGTTGATCGACCGGGAGATGTTTCCCGGTGAATTTAAGTCGATACCGAAACCAAACTTGCCTATAAAATTATTGAAATTCGTAAGTTTCTCAGGATCTGGTCGATCGTGAATTCTGTAAACAAAGGTGCGTGGCTTCGATTTGTCGGTTGGCTTACCAATGAATTCGGCAACCCGTTTATTGGCCAACAGCATAAATTCCTCGATTAACTGGTTCGACTCTTTAGCCACTTTGAAATACACACCAAGCGGTTTCCCGTTTTCATCGAGGTTGAATTTTACCTCTGCCCTGTCAAACGAGATGGCTCCGTTCTGATAACGCTTCGTTTTTAATTTCTGAGCTAATCCATGAAGGGCAAGAATCTCTTCTTTCATATCGCCTTCACCAGTTTCAATAATCTGTTGGGCTTCTTCATAATTGAAACGACGGTTGGAATGGATAATGGCACGTCCGATCCATTGATTTTTAATTGTTACCTGATCGTCTAATTCAAATACTGCCGAGAAGCAAAGTTTATCTTCGTGGGCGCTCAACGAGCAAACCCCATTCGAAAGTCTCTCGGGGAGCATTGGCACAACCCTGTCGACCAGATAAACCGACGTTGCCCGATCGTAAGCTTCGTTTTCAATTGGAGAGTTGGGCTGAACATAGTGACATACGTCGGCAATATGTACTCCAACTTCCCAGTTTCCGTTTGCCAGCTTCTCAATCGAGATGGCATCATCGAAATCCTTGGCATCGCCCGGGTCGATTGTCAACGTTGGGATTTGCCTGAAATCCCTCCTCTTGGCTATATCTTCAGGAGTAATAGCAACCGGAATTTTCTCAGCAATCCGATTGATGTTTTCTGGAAATTTATAGGGCAGGTCAAACTCGGCCAGTATCGCGTGCATTTCGGTATCGTTATGCCCCACTTCACCCAACACGTCGATGATTTCACCAAAAGGATTCTTGGCATGGGCAGGCCAATCGGTAATTTTTGCCACCGCTTTCTGACCTTGCTTCGCACCTTTCAGTTTATCTTTCGGAATAAAAATGTCGAAATTGTTTTTCCCCGAGGGCATCAAAAATGCAAAGTTTTTGGACATGGAAATAACGCCAACGAAACTGGTTTTTGCTCTTTCGATAATTTCAACAATCTCACCTTCAGGTTGTTTTCGTTTGCGGAGTGCGTTCAGGTAGACCCTTACTTTATCTCCGTTCAAAGCCCGGTTCAAGTTCGGCCCAGATACAAAAATATCTTCCTCCATTTCGTCGGTCACCACAAAGGCATAACCTTTCTGTGTCATATCGACCGTTCCAACCACATAACCAGTTTTGGCTTTCAGCTGAAATTTACCCCGCTCTTTTTGAAGCAGGTATCCGTCATCGGTTAACTCTTCCAACACAACATTGATTAGTTGCTGCGAACCTGGGTCTTCTACTTTTAATGCTGAAGATATCTGTTTATAATTGAAAATTTTTTCGGGTTCAATGTAGCAAAGCTCCAAAATCATTTTTTTCAACTCTTTTTTGTTGATTCCCTTTTGCTTTGTTTTAAAAGGACTTTTGTTTTTTTTGGCCATATTTTAATTTTTAGAAATCGATAATAATTCATTTTTTACGGTTTACAAATCAATTGTGTAATACAACGAAGTTGTAATCAGACTATTGAATTGACCATAAGGCGAGTAGAATAGTTTACTCTCTTGATAAATTGATACTGCAGAAAATTGATAACGAAGATCGAAAATGAATTTGCGCGCCCATTCACGATCAACCATTTTGTCAAAATTGACCTTTGCCCCAACAAACATTCCTATTTCATAGCTATGCAAGTTGCTGTTAGAAAAGTTTGGATCTACCCCATAATTATCTATCACCTTACTGTTTACGAGATACCCAAACGAGACCCCTCCAAAGAATGAAAGATAGTCCTTGTAACGATAACCAACAAAAACGGGCAAATCGATATAATTCAACCGATAGAGATACAACACATAACCGTTTTTTTTGTTCGGGTTGATCCGGCTACCTTTTTGGCTATATTTTAATTCTCCGCTCCAATAGAGTTTATCACCAATATCGGATTGTACCCATACGCCCCCAACAAATCCAAGTTTATGAAACCCGTTGGAAAAAGCATAACCCCGCACCTGGCTCCCGTTAAATCCGGCTAATAATCCACCGTCGAAACGCTGTGAAAAAGCAGGTAATGAAATAAGTAGAACAACTGCAAGCAGGAAAAATTTTCCTGAAACAGGACGAATAAGCTGCTTCATTTTTTGTGCAATCTTCATCAAATGAGTAAATGAAATATACTGGTTATGAAATTACAATAATTTTTCAAGTTTTTCCCTTAAAATCGCAACTCCTTTCCCAGCCTTTTCGCAGATTACGGTAACATCGGCAAAAACATCCACGGGTTTTGGATCGATCAGAAAAATGGGAACTCCCCTTCTGACATAATTGATGAGCCCCGCAGCAGGATAAACATTCAGCGATGTTCCAACCACCACAAAAACATCTGCTTTTTGTACCATAAGCATGGCTTCTTCGATGGCCGGAACCGCTTCTCCAAACCAAACAATATGTGGCCGCAACTGGCTTCCTTTTTCACACCGGTCGCCAAACTTCAGTTCCCAACCATCAATATCGTAAATCAGTGTTTCATCAACGGTGCTTCGGGCTTTGGTTAGTTCGCCATGCAAGTGAAGGACTTTACTGCTACCTGCCCGTTCGTGAAGGTTATCTATATTTTGTGTAATAATCTGTACGTCGAATATTTCCTCAAGTTCGGCCAGACCAAAATGCCCCGGGTTTGGTTTTGTTTCAAGTAATTGTTTGCGCCGTTCGTTGTAAAAGCGCATCACCAGTTCCGGGTTTTTTGCCCATCCCTGAGGAGAAGCGACTTCCATCACGTCGTACTCTTCCCATAATCCATCTGAATCTCTGAAGGTACGGATGCCGCTTTCCTGGCTCATTCCTGCACCTGATAATACAACCAATTTCTTCATTTTAAGTCCTCCTAAAAATGGGAAAAGTGCATTGAGAAAAGTGAAACTCGTCCAAATACACTTTCTCTTTCAAGATTTTAAAATTACTATCAAGTTCGTAAAAAATGATACGAAAAGAATAAATTTTTATTTAGTACATAACAAAAAATACAGATATCTGAATATCAACAAAATAAATACTAAAAAATTTGAATGGAATTCTGAATATCAGTGTTTTACAAAAAAATCCAGAAGCAATTGGTAAGAATGATGAAATCCAGCGTTGATCATAAAAATAGTGAATTAGTTTCCATTTCAAATACCGTTACTATTCAGTGCCTAAAATTAAGAGTGCCTAAAATGCCTAAAGATAGAATGCAATACATATACATTCAATACGATTTTGATAGCTTTGACCATTTTTTTATTTTTTTTCCTTTATTATTACTCTGAATATTGAATCCAACATATAGATAACAATTTGATTTTGAACTTTAGTCATTTCAAACTCTAGTTCACCCTAGGCACTGAATAGTTGCCAAATACCAATAAACGGATTGAAGTTTATCCGTCTTTTGGGATTGGCTTCACAGGATTCGTTAAGCGATGATCGCGAGTTTGTTGGCGAAAAATGGATCAAATATCTGGCTGGATCAAAGGTAAAAGACAAAGATGGAAAACCCGAACTGCAGATTATTATCTCGTTCCACACCATTTATAATTGACATTTTTCTGATACTAATAGCTGTCGGGTTCACGATTCGAATGCTTTTTGGGTTCTGGTCCTATCCCCGCTACCACGAATAGAATCAAGAAATTGGTTCTCTTTTTCTTCATTCTCTTTTTCCACTTTTTCCGAAAAATAATTCATTCGCCGTTGGGGGGATGTCCCCTTCTTGTTGTCTTAAACCCAAAAATCAGGTTTTTTTGTGGTTAAAGTGCGAAAGAATTACTTTTAGCCTCAAAATTTAAAACTCTTGGAACTGTCGGATAAACAAATATTGGAAAGCATCCAGCAAAACGACGAGCAGGTTTTTGAACTTTTCTTCAAAACCTATTACGAACGTTTGTGCAACTATGCCAATACCATTTTAAACGACATGGATGAAGCAGAGGAGATGGTTCAAAACGCTTTTCTGACCATCTGGGAAAAGAGGGCTTCCATTGAAGTGCATACTTCACTGAAGTCGTATCTCTACCGGGCGGTCTACAACAGCAGCCTGAACTATATGAAGCATCTGAAGGTACAACGCAGGCATGAAGCTTTTTACAAAAACACGGCTACCGTTGACCACGAAAATGCGACGGAACAGTTGATGGAAAACGAACTGCACAAAATGGCACAGAAAGCCATCGACGGGTTGCCCCCGCAATGCCAGATGGTTTTCAAGTTGAGCCGGTACGAAAACCTCACTTATGCTGAAATTGCCGCACAGATGAATATCTCGGTAAAAACGGTCGAGAACCACATCATCCGAGCATTAAAAGTTCTGAGAATAAAACTGAAAGATTATTTACCATTATTAATCTGGTTGTTACTAAACAGGAATTGACCCTTGCAGAAGGAAAGTAAACATATCGACCATTTGATTGCCCGTTACATCACCGGTGAAGCGTCTGACGCCGAGAAGCAGGAGCTAAACCAGTGGATGGAACAAAACGAGACGAACCGAAAATATTTCGAGGGCATCTGTTTTGCCGACCAGCAGGCTGTGGCTTCACACCGGATCGAAAAGGTGAATGCGGATCAGGCATGGCAAAAGGTACACCTGCAAATGAAAGCGGGGCAAATGACCGTTGTTTTACCGCAGAAAAAAGCAGCAACTATTTTACCTTTGTGGATCAGGATTGCAGCCATTGTCATTCTTGTTTCAGGATTAGCCATTTTCTTCTACAATCAAAGGAACAACGCCCCGGTAAAATACAACGAGGTTGCCACAGCAACTACCGATCACATCCTCAACCACACCCTTACCGACAGCTCAATGGTTACTTTGAACCAGCACAGCCAGATTGCCTGTGCATCGGGTTACGGGGAAAAAGAGCGGAGGGTGAAACTTACCGGCGAAGCTTTCTTCCAGGTGAAACACGATACCAGGAAACCATTTATTGTCGAAATCAGTGGAACTTTTATTAAAGTAACCGGAACCTCTTTCAACATCAAAGGGAGTGACCCCGACAGTCTGGTTGAGGTGTATGTGAAGACCGGAAGTGTACTCTTCTTTACTGCCGAAAACGAAGGCATTTCCCTTGTAGCCGGCGAAACAGGGGTGTTCAACAAAAACAGGGGAACCTTTATCAAGACAAAAGAAACCGATTCCAATGTAACAGCATACACCAACCGGGTTTTTGTCTTCTACCACACAACCCTGAACGAAGTTTTCAGGCAACTGAACAAGGTTTATGGAGTAACCATTGTGCCGGCAGACGCTCAGCTTGGGCTATGCACCATTACCGTTTCGTTTAACGACGATGAGATTGAAACCATCCTGAATATCATTGCCGAAACCCTCAATCTAACGTATCACTCCGCCGGACAAAACAGGTATACTTTTGATGGCCAGGTTTGCAATGCCGATGAAAAAAATCCCTGATATGAAAGCGACTGGAACAGTC
>Ga0209800_10000786_pt1 | contig 41007 bp, 43 predicted proteins | sample Higcelweek8metaG_FD_187174 | JGI IMG/M metagenome (GOLD analysis project Ga0209800, IMG submission 187174) | Freshwater pond sediment microbial communities from the University of Edinburgh, under environmental carbon perturbations - High... | ecosystem: Environmental > Aquatic > Freshwater >...
CTCGGTAAGACGGACTTCTTGAGAGGAATGAAAGAAAATGTAATCATCGGTAGATTAATCCCTGCAGGTGAGAGCGCAGCAGTTCCAGATATCAGAAATTTGGAAGAGCTTAATTTTTAGTTGAATTTGTTATATAATACCGACCATGCCAACAATAAACCAATTAATAAGAAAACCTAGGAAATCTAAAACTCAGAAGACGAAGTACATTGCATTAGCAACAAACTTCAATCCTTTGAAAAATAGATATGCAAGAGAGAGCAATCCTTTTAAAAGAGGAGTGTGTTTACAGGTTAAAACAATGACACCTAAGAAACCAAACTCTGCATTGAGAAAAGTAACCAAGGTTAGACTTTCTAATGGAATGGAAGTAACAGCTTACATCCCAGGAGAAGGACATAACTTACAAGAGCACTCAGTTGTCTTAGTCAAAGCTGGAAGAAAGAGAGACTTGCCAGGTGTTAAATACATCGTAGTAAGAGGTAAGTATGATACAGCAGGTGTACAAGGCAGAAAGAAAGCTAGATCCAAGTACGGTGCTAAAGGAAGTAAAGATTCCGAATAGATTTAATTAATAATAAGAATTATGAGTAGAGGACATAGAGCTAAAAGAAAAATACAAATCGGAGATAAAAAATACGGTAACGTAGTAATCTCTAGATTAATAAACAAAGTAATGCAAGATGGAAAAAAATCTACAGCAGAGGAATTAGTATATTCCGCTTTGGAAAATGGTGCTAAGAGAGTTAAGGAAGAGGATGTAAATGCATTCTTCAACAAGGCTATCGATAACATCAGACCTGCATTAGAAATCAAAGCTAGAAGAGTAGGTGGTGCTAACTATTCTGTTCCAATGCCAGTATCTCCTAGAAGACAGGAAACACTTGCAGTAAGATGGGTTGTAGATAGTGCTAGAAAGAAATCTGGTAAGAACTTTGATGTTATCCTCATGGATGAATTAGCAGCAGCTTTCATTGGAGAGGGTGATGCAATGAAGAAGAAGATGGATACTGAAAGAATGGCAGAAGCTAATAAAGCATTTGCACATTTCAGATGGTAGTCTAATTGATTCAGATTTGAAATTGAAAGGGGACCGAAAGGTCCTCTTTTTTTATTTAGTTCTGGTTAACAACTTTATTGTATAATGTAAATATAACTATATTAAAGCTTTGATACCATGACGGATTCATTGTTTAGAACTGAACAGCAATACATTATTGGCGTAGATTTGAAAAAGGTTTACGCATTGTATAAAGATTTATGGAAAGACATTTTAATTCCGCGAAAAGAATTCTATGAAAATATCGCTATAGAAGAAATCGTGAATGAGGTCTCGCAAAATCATTTGATTATGTATAAACAAAATGGCATAGTGGTTGTGGATTTCATAACATACAGAAGTACGATTAGCGAAAGATTTGATCCTATGGACTTATCATTACAACTGAATACGACGGTAATAAATTATTCTAATTGGGAAGATAAAGAAATCAGGATTGTAACAGATGGGCTAGAGGAGCTATCTTTATCTCTTAGCTATGATTATAGACAAAAATTGACCTATGATCTTTGGGGGAGATTTAGTAAGGTTATGGAAGAATTTGAAAGGTCTAAGGAAATTGATGTTGTAGGCGAAGACTTCGAAAATATTTTTAAAGTCTTAAATATAGATATAAACAAAATATCCAGACCGGATTTTCCGAACCTACAAGGAGCTGTGACATTTGATGTCTATGGAAAGTGGTAGGGCTATTTAGTACTCTCAATTCTCTCCCAACCATTCTTTCCCATATCTTTTCTAAGTATTACTCTTTCCCACAATATCTTTATCCATGTAATCAATCGTATAGGGAATAGGCTTAATGACCATATAAATTCATTGAAGTTTTTAGCATATTTAAACACATAAAAAGCATAGGGGAGTTCAATAAAGAAACTCCTACTTTGTTTATCTTTTTTAAATACCTTAAAATTCTCTAACTGTTTAAATCCTCCAAGTGATCGAACCTTCTGTTTGTAGTAGTCCTTTAGGCTAGTAGGATATTTAACATAGCATACGGCCTTAGGAGCATATGCAATATTCATATCCATATTTCTTAGGGTATATGAGATATATGCATCATCAGAAAGCACGTTAGAAGGAATATCAAAACTAAGATTCCTAATGGCCATAATATATCCACTCATTGGAAAAAAGGTATTCTTACTAATATAATAGCTTTTATCCTCTGTTTTGGTCATTGTACGGCTTCTCCTGTGGTCTGCAGCATCAGAGAGTAGGTGACCCCAGTATCCAAAGACATTATTCTTTTCATCCTGGGATTTAGGTCGACCACTAACACCGCCAATGGTATTGTTTTCAAATGGCTTGATTAATTCTGTAACAGCATTCTTTTCAAAAAAGGTATCTCCATCCGTAAGGATTATAATTTCACCTTTGGCTTTCTCTAATGCCATTTTTAATGCTGTTGGTTTCCCTTTGTGTGGATCTATAACATGTCTATATTCATGCTTAGATAATCCAAGGATATTTGCCTCTTTCTTCCCTGCTTTAAGTGTTAATTCGTCAGGAGATACTTGGATTATTTCAAAAGGCGATGTTATGCCGGAATATTTACGATCTGCGATACATTTGATGCATCTGCCAATGGTTTTTGGTTCTTTGAATGAGGTAATAATTACACTAATCATAGGTAATTATATATGTTTATGAGGTATAGGGAAAGCCTATTAAGCTTTTGCTTCTTCAACAGGAGCTGCAGCTGCGCCTTCGACAGGAGCACCTTCAACAGGAGTTGCAGCAACTTCTTCCTTCTGGATTTCTGTAATAGTAACAATAGTAGCTTGCTCAAGATCTTTGTTAATCAATTCCATACCTTCTGGAAGTTTAATATCGTGTACGCCAATGATTTGACCAGGATGATCTAATCCTGAGATATCAACTGCAATTGAAGGAACAAGGTTTGATAATTTACATCTAACATCAATATCTGCGAGAACTTTAACCAAGATACCTAGGTTATTCTTAACTGCTGGTGATATACCAATGATTTCGAAAGGAATGGAGAAGACCATCTCTTTGCTTTCATCTATTTCAAAGAATGCAATATGTCTAATTTCTTCTGTAACAGGATTTAAATCAACATCTTTAACCAATGCTTTGATTGATTTCTCTCCAATCTTTACTTCAATGATTGTTGTTGATGTAGCAACTCTGACCAATTTCTTACCTGCTGATGCATTAATCTGTAGATTTGTAGAATCTCCTTTAGCATTGTATACAACAGCTGGGATAAATCCCTGTGCTAAAAGGTTCTGACTTTTCTTTCCTAAGAGTTCTCTTTTTTCTAATGTTATTGTTTCCATGATGAGTAGGAGTATATCAAAGAATAGGGGTTTTGACAATAATAACAAGGGCTATTTGTTTATTCTCTGAGAAGGGGGAACATATTGTAATCCATATGTATTCGATAGTTTAATGGCAGCTTCCTCTGAGGTCCCTCCTGAACGGATTTCTCTATCTAAATAGTCTTTTCTTGAGTCATTGTCAGCTATGGCTAAGAAAATAGCTTCAACTTCAGCAGCATTTTCTCTTTCTAAAACTCTTTCCCTTAAATTTCTGAAAAGAGAGATCTCTTCGTCTGAGAGTAGACCCTTTGCCTTCGAGTTTTCTAAGGTAATATTTATATTCGTCTCTACATCCTTGCTATTTGGTCGAAACATTACTTCTGCAAACAAGCGCTTAAACTCTTCAAGCTTACTGGATAACTTTTGTTCTAAAATTACTCCTTGCTCACCATATCTTTGTTGAGGAAGATTTCCATTGTAATTCATCACAGGGGCTATGGCTTCTTCTGCAACATAGGTAGCGCCAATCTCGTCTAAAGCATTCTCAGTCGTCACAGGATTATAATTAGTTTTAGAGAGCAAAGGTTCTAATGTCTGAGCTGCTAGCTTTTGGCTGTACTGTCTAAGCTCTTCTCCTCCATCTGTATCTGCCTGGCTAAAGGCTGGGGTTCTTGCAACTTTGGTATTCAAATCACCATCATAACTATTAAGTGTATCTTGATAGGATTGATTCACTTCAGCAAACGCACTAGGTTGTTTTATTTCAGGATCAAAAGCCATATTTTGAGCAGTAATTAATATATGTATACAATATGATTATCATTGTTTATTGTCAATTAATTGACCCTCTTGACGTTATATATTTCTTACCATATACTTTAGCACCTAACCTTAGTATCTGCTAAAGTGGATATAACAGAAAGACAAAAAGCCATACTCATGGCAATAATTAAAGAATTTATGGGAGATGCCGAAGAGGTCGGATCATTGTCATTGGTAGAAAAATATCACCTTGGTGTAAGCTCCGCAACTATTAGAAATGAAATGGTTAAATTAATGCAATTGGGATTACTAGAACAGACACATTCTTCCTCTGGAAGATTACCAACAGACCAAGCATTAAGACTCTATGTAAGCGAAATGCTGGGAAGAAATGTAATCAATCCATTAATGAGTATTGAAATAAGACAAGGAATATTTAGAGACAGATTCTCTAAGGATATCGTTATTAAATCTGTCTTGCATATTCTTTCAAAAGAAACTGACTCAGTAGTCTTCCTCATATTAGATGAAGATATCCGATATTACGGATTAGCAAATCTTCTTTCATTTGATGAATTCCAATCAATTGAAAAGATTAGAAGCATAGTAAACATATTAGAAGATGAAGTGTTCTTAAAAAATATCACTGAGAAATATTCAGGATCCGGAGTATCTCTCTTAATCGGAGGTGAATCAGGAGTCGGTACATTACAAGACTGTGCAATGGCCTTCACCAAGATCCCATTCTGGGGAAGAGATACTGGATATGTAGGAATATTAGGATCAAAGCGAATGGACTACTCAAAAGTAATACCCGCACTTAAAGAAGTTAAATCCTCTTTAGAATCATCCATGTCTGGATGGAGATAACATTACAAATATTAGAATGAAAAAAGAAGTAAAAAATACAATTGAATGTGAAGAGTGCAAAGAATTAGAACTTAAAGTTGTAAAACTTGAGGATGAAAAGTTGATCATTGAAAATCAATTGAAGAAAGCTTTGGCTGATTACCAGAATCTTTCTAACAATTCTGAAAAAAGAAATGAATTAAGATTCTTCCAAACAAGAAAGAATTTGGCTGAATCAGTAATTCCATCCCTAGACTCATTAACATTGGCTATCGATGCAAGTAAAGATTTGAATCTAGATGAGAATGGAAAAGCATGGCTCTCTGGAATTGCAGCAATATTCCAATCATTGAGTAGATCATTTGAAGATTTTGGTTTAAAGCAGTACTTACCTGAGAAAGGTACAAAATTTGATCCAAATATACACGAGGCAGTTGCTATGGTAGGAGAAGGAACTAGTGGTGAAATATATGGCTTGGCTCAACCAGGCTATATATTAGACAACACAGTAATCCGTCCCGCACGTGTAGTTGTCTCAAAATAGTAATTAAATTTTTATATTAAATATTATGTCAAAAATTATAGGTATAGACTTAGGAACAACTAACTCCGTTATGTCCCTAATGGAGGGTGGAAAACCCGTAGTTATTCCTAATGCTCAAGGTGGAAGATTAACTCCATCTGTTGTAGCTATGGATGACAAGGGCGAAACACTAGTTGGAGTGTTAGCAAAAAATCAATCTGTTACTAACCCAGAAGGAACAATTTATTCTGTAAAAAGATTAATTGGTAGGGCATGGGATGATCCAGAGGTACAGAGAGATATCAAACTATTGCCATTTGAAATGAGAAAATCATCTAATGGTGGAGTTGAAGTTAAGATGAAAGACAAGTGGTATACACCACAGGAGATTTCTGCAAAGATCCTTGCAAAAATGAAAAAGGATGCAGAAGATTTCTTAGGTGAAGTAGTAACTGAAGCAGTTATAACTGTTCCTGCATATTTCGATGACTCTCAAAGACAGGCAACCAAAGATGCAGGTAAAATTGCAGGTTTGGATGTAAAAAGAATTGTAAATGAACCAACTGCAGCTGCATTAGCATATGGAGTAGATAAGGGTAAGGATGAAAAGATTGTAGTCTTCGACCTTGGTGGTGGTACATTTGATGTATCAGTATTGGAAATTGGAGAAGGAGTATTTGAAGTACTCTCAACCAACGGAAATACTCACCTTGGTGGTGATGATTTCGATCAAAGAGTAATTGATTTCCTTGCAGATGAATTCAAAAAGAAAGAAGGAATAGATCTTAGAGAAGATCCAACTGCATTACAGAGATTGAGAGAATTTGCAGAAAAGGCAAAGGTAGAACTCTCAAGTTCAGAGCAGACAGAGATCAATATCCCTTACATTACAGCAGGTGCAAGTGGCCCAAAGCATTTGAAAGAAACTTTAACTAAATCTCAATTAGAGAAATTAGTTGGAGACTTGATTGATTCTACAGAAGAGCCATGTAAGAAAGCTCTTAAAGATGCAGGTTTGAAGATTGAAGACGTAAATGAAGTATTACTAGTTGGTGGTATGACAAGAATGCCAGCTGTAATTAAGAAGGTAATTGAAATCTTTGGAAAAGAACCAAACAAGGGTGTAAATCCTGATGAAGTTGTTGGTGTAGGCGCTGCAATTCAAGGTGGAGTTTTAGGTGGAGATGTTAAAGATATTACACTTTTAGATGTAACGCCATTGTCACTTGGTTTAGAAACTCTTGGTGGAGTAATGACCAAGTTAATCGAAAGAAATACAACAATCCCTGTGGAGAAGAAACAGATATTCTCAACTGCAGCAGATAGTCAGCCAGCAGTAGAGATTCATATTCTTCAAGGAGAAAGAGAAATGGCAGCAGACAACAAAACATTAGGCACATTTGTACTTGATGGTATTCCAGCTGCCCCAAGAGGTGTTCCTCAGATTGAGGTTTCATTCTCAATTGATGCAAATGGTATCTTAAATGTTAAAGCTGTAGACAAAGCTACAATGAAAGAACAGAAGATAACCATAACTGCAACAACAGGACTTAAGGATGAAGAGATCGAAAAGATGGTTGAAGAAGCTGCAAAACATGCTGAAGAAGATAAGAAGAAGAAAGCTAGAGCCGAGAAAAAGAACGAAGCTGACACTCTTTGCTTCAGTGTAGACAAACTTCTTAAAGAGAATGCTGAAAAAGTAGAGGAATCTGACAAAAAGGAATTAACTGAAAAGTCAGAGGAACTTAAGAAGCTTATCGAGAAAGACGATTTTGATGAAAAAGAAGTTGAAAAGAAGACAGAAGAGCTTTCAACAAAGTTGCAAGAAATCGGAAAGAAAATGTACGAAAAAGCAGCAAAAGAAACTCCTAAGGAAGAGTCAAAAGACGAACCTAAAAAAGATGAGGAGAAAAAGGCTGAAGAAGGCGAAGTAGTAGAGTAAAATCTTGGCTTCACTATAAGAAGAGGAGACTGTTGGTCTCCTCTTTTTTTTATGGTAGGATTTATTACTAAACTATCCAAACTGCCTTGATATGCTTACAGATTCAAAAGCCGTAGAAAAAAGGAAATTAAATATTCCTACAATTCAAAAATATCTATTTTTTGCGATTCTATTCATTGCCCCATTGACAATAATGCCATTTCCTTGGGATTGGACAGAACGAAGTATGTCTTTGGTTATACTTGGACTTTCAACCATAATTATTAGTTTAGAAATAATTAAACTGATATGGGAAGGAAAGGTAACATTCCTAAAGAGCGCATTAGACGGGGGAATTCTAGCAATATTAGTATCTTTAATTCTCTCAACTCTTTTTTCTAAAGATTTTAACAGTAGTATTTGGGGAACAGATGGAAGATTGGGAGCGGGATTAATCGTCTTTGTAACTATACTCCTTGTATGTTTGTGCGCTAGAACATTTGTAAAGAACATTAAGGATGTAAAATTTGCTTTACTGGCTTTTGTAGTTGGTTTTACAATTACAAATCTTTTAAGTGTACTTTCTTTCTTGGGAGTAAATGTTTGGGGATTTGTACCTGTATTCAAAGATTTGAGTCAAACCGGGTTACCATTACTTAGATCTTCAAAAGCCCATCTGTTTGTCAATTTCATACTGATGATAATAAATACGGGATTCATAGCTGACTTCTTCATAAACAGAGAAGGCAAAAAAACCGCATTTACAATAGCGATTGTTGCTTCTGTAATATCTGCTATTAATATTTGGATCTTCTCGATCAATCAAGGTATTGGCTTAATAATTCTTTTCATTCTTCTCCTTGTTGCTATATGGTTCTTTGGAATTAAGAAATTGAAAATTGTAGCCTCCGCATCAAAGGATATCCTCATAATGGGAATTGCAATTGTATTGTTCATATTGATTCCAACAATCATCTTGCAAATTCCTGCACTTAGAGAAGTCATTATTCCAAAAAGCATTAATCTTGTAGCTCAAGTTTCATTAGGCTCAGATGTGTCATGGATCATAGCTGCTTCTGTATTTGTAGCATCATTTGGAAGAGGATTGCTTGGAATGGGAGTCGACACATACTCAATTGCATACAATCTTTACAAACCATTAAATCAGAATTTGCTTCAATACAATGGTGTTAACTTCTACTACGGAGCAAGCGAATTATTTACTCAATTCTCAAATGGTGGTTTGATATGGTTACTAGCTTGGGGATTCTTTGGATTTGTAATCTTCAGAATGATTAGGAGAGATATGGGGAAGATAAAGATATATAAGGAAGAGATTGCGAATAGTTGGTTGTTGGTAATATTTGATACCGTTATTTTGTTCATATTCCTTTCCTCCTTCTTCGCGGTATACAGTGTGTTAGTACTTTTAATCTTGTTTGCAGTGATTGCACTCAGATCTGTAATTCTAGAAATCCTGAGCAAGGGAACTGAGGAAAAGTTTGTAATTAAACTTTGGACAGCAAATCTTAAACCTGAAAATGAGACGGGGAAAGCAACATACAATTTAAGTATTGTGTTGACGGTAGTAGCTACATGTTTAGGATTAGGAGCATTGGGTATGTGGGTATCTAAGACCATTGCAAGTGCATATCTTCTCAAAGCTGAATCATATATTGTTGATCAAAATGCTAAGTACAAGGATATAACTCCAACAATTGAACAACGACAGACATTCATCAATTCAATGACATACTACTATGCTACAGCTTCAAAATTTGATGGAAAGAATCCGTTGATGAACAGAAAAACGGGTGCAATGTATTTAGAATTGGTAGGAATAGCAGCGGAGAAGTACTCAAAGAATGGTGGTGATCCCACAGCCAATGCTTCTTTAATTAGCGATGTTGGAAAATGGAAGAACTATGCTTTAGATTTTACTAGAAGAAGTATTGATGTAAATCCTTCCATATATTCAAACTGGGAAACTAGGGCTCAGGTATACATGGGACTTGTAGGTATGGGCTTCAAAGACTATGCTTCTGATTCTTTGTATTCTTTGAATAAAGCTGTTGAGCTAAATCCATTAAACTACGATTTGTATTACAGTGAGGCACAGGTATATCTCATAAACGGAGACAAAGATTCTGCACTTTCATCTTTGACTAAAGTATTGGGAATTAATGCTCAGCATATTCCATCTTTGATGTTGGCTGCAGATATTAATAACCAAAAGGGTAATACTACAGTGTATGAATCATATCTAAAAGCAGCAAAGAAGATTCTTGAAACTACATCTCAAACCAATACAGATGTATACAAGCAGATAACAGACAAACTTAATGAGATAGCTTCAAAGACTACTGAGACGGCAAAGTAGGGAGATAGTAGGGTTTTCCTCTAAACATACATAATGCATTCACTACGGTATCCATTCCGTAGTGAATCTTAATAACCGCAGTAATTTTCTCTAATGTATTTCCAGTGGTAATAACATCATCAACCAGGGTTATGCTACGATATTTAAATTGGGTTCTCCCATAAGGGCTCTTTACGTAGAACAAATTCTCTTTTGATTCATATCTTTCAATTTTGTTTTTACTTGCTTGATGGATATTTGAATTTTTACAATAAAGAAGATTATTTCTAACATCTAACTGAAATTCCTCTCCAATCTTTTTTGTAATATATTCCATCTGGTTAAATCCTCTTTCACTTTTTCTAAGATTTGATATTGGAACAGGGATAAGCAAAGAATCCTTCATAACGTTTGCAAATGAAGACTTCTGAATTGAAGCAATAAAAAGATTGGAGAGCACTTCAGAAATATCTTGTACATTCTTGTATTTGTATAACTTCAAAATACTGGAAGACATACAGTTATATTCCCAACCTACGAAAACATTGTCTAAAGAATATCTCCTTTTACATGGCCTATGTGAATTGCACAAAGGAGAAAGCCTTCTGCAGATATAGCATTCGGGGAGATTACGCTTAAGTAGCTTTTTGCAATCATCACAGATATAATTACCATGCCTTTTACAAATACAGCACATACGAGGAAAGAAAAAATCAAGCAAAGATATATCCATAGATATATACTAGAGTAAGAAGATTAAAAAGAGATGAATTGATAAAAAAGACAGTTTAAATTATGATATTAGTCGCATAACTTGCACAAGATCAAAATGAGGAAACTTGCTTTAAATAAGAATGGAATCTTTTTTGTAATGAGCATATTGCTTGTTACAAAGATATTAGGATTCATAAAACTTAGAACCATTGCTCAACTCTTCGGTGCTACGCATGAATTAGATATATTCTGGGCAGCATTTACCATTCCAGATATGCTCTTTACGATATTGGTTGCAGGCTCTATTAATGCAGCAATCATTCCAATATTCTCAGAAGTATTCTACAAAGAGGGTAAAGAGAGACTCGATAATTTCTTCAATCACCTTAGTCTCATAATCTCAGGGATCTGTGCTTTAATAGCTTTGATATTCTTCGCCTTCACTCCACAAATTACCAACCTCATAATCCATTCTACTGTGCTTCAGAGTGCTCTCAATTTCTCTCAAAACATTAATACTACTGACTACAATATGTTCGTATCTTTGACCAGAATAATGTTGCTTTCACCAATATTACTTGGCTTTAGTAGTATTGTAACCGCATACCTTCAAGTAAAGAAACAGTTCTTTACTACATCATTAGCACCACTTTTCTACAATCTCGCTTTGATAATTGGTCCAATCATATTTGTGGTATTTGGTAAAATGGGAGTAGAGGGTATCGCAATTTCAGCAGTACTAGGTTCATTGCTCCACCTCTTAGTTCAATTACCTGCATTCATCTCTGGATATGGAAATAGATATTCTCTTTCCATTGGAACCATAAAGGCTGCATTCAAGGATTCAAAGGTAATTAAAGCTGTGAAGCTAGCAATCCCAAGAACAATTGGAATCATTGGAGAACAGGTAAATACAGTTGTAAATACGTTAATCAGTTTCTCTTTAGCTGCAGGTGCTCTAAGTTCCTACAGATATGCATTAAGTCTCCATCAGTTTCCTATCAATATCATTGGAAGTGCCGTAGCACAGCTAGCATTACCAGATTTAGCCCAGCACAGTGATCCAGAGCATAGGGAAAAATTCAAAAAAATATTTAATTCCTCAGTTCAATTTGCCTTGTATCTTGTATTACCTATTATTGCAATATTTGTAGTATTAAGACTTCCAATTGTACGTCTAGTATACGGTTCTGGTGCTTTTGACTGGAGAGCAACCATTCTTACTTCATGGTGTTTAATCCTTCTCTCATTCTCCATTCTTGGTCAAACAATCGACCAGATCATCCTTAGAGCTTTCTATGCACTTAAGGAAACATGGATGCCTTTAATCGGAATTGCCATAAGTATTGTAGTAAATATCGTAATCGCATATCTACTTACAAACTTCTTTAGCCATTACTACGACTGGAGACCAATCTTAGAACAGATGCTAACCCAAATATCCAATGCTGACGGAGTTGGTTTCTGGCATGTGCTTAAAACTTTCTTACAAGACTTCTGGAGATGGTCTACCTCAAGAGGAGATTCTGATATGGCAGTTGGTGGACTCTCCCTCGGTTTAGGTATTTCATATGTCTTCGAAGTGGTAATTCTCTACATTCTCCTTAACGCAAAAACAAAGATGATAACCTTTGCAAATACTGTAAAACCATTCTTAATCAAACTTCTAAATACCGTTTTAATGGGTATCGGAATGTACTTGCTTTTCAAACTCTTCGATTTCAAACTAGATACCAGTAAAACTATGTATGTCATTCTTCTAACTGTTGCAACTTCTGCATATGGAGTAATATCATATTGGGTAGGTTCTAGAGTATTCAAAATAGAAGAGGTATATCTCTTCGAAAAGAAATTGAAGAATATTTGGAATAAAATATTTGGAAGTAAAAAGAATGAAGAAAGTATTTAGCGTATTTTTAGTTCTCTTTCTTACAATCATTGGGATCTTGGCATATCCTGTAATCTCCTATCTTGTGTGGCAAAAACAGCTCAAATCACAAATGCCCAATATGAGTTGTATATCTAACACCTCTGAACTCTTAACCCTGGATGAAAAATTTAAAGAGTTTGTAATGTCAGAAGACAATATTAGTTTCATAGAGCTCTCTTCGAAAGAGGTACTTTCACTTCTACAAAGTACCGACATAATCAGTGGAGGTGATGTAAAAGATATTTGCATAGAACCTTCTAAGGGAATGTGGAATATATATACGAAGATTTCATTACAGGGAATTAATTTGCCATGGATAAGGTTGGAAGTCGCCAAGGATACTATGGAAACCGCTCAGCTTTACATTCCAAATATTTACATAGGGAATGTATTAATTCCTGAGAACATGTCTCAAAATATTAAGACACAATTAAACAAGGGTATTAGTGATGCATTGGTGCTTGTTAATGAAAATAGTTTTCTTGGTAGAAAAATTAAAAATATTGAATTACTTAGTGATAAAATCGTTGTAAAAGGTACACTTTAGTCTTGACTTCTCAACTAGCTATGATAGAATTTTAGCAATCGTTAAATTAATCTGCTAACCATTATGTCCTCAAATCAAACAATACAGCCCCTCGGAAAAAGAGTATTAGTACAGCCTGACGAACTAGAACAGGTAACCAAAGGTGGATTAGTCTTACCACCAAGTGCAAGTGATGACAAAAGACCTGCTACAGGAACAATTCTTACATTAGGAATTGGTAAAGATGATGGAGATGGCATCAAATTTGATGTGAAGGTAGGAGATAGAATATATTTCAAAAAATATTCCCCCGAAGAAATTGAAGTTGAAGGTAAGAAATATTTCTTACTAGATACCGATGATATTCTCGCAATTTTAAAATAACTTAAGTTTTAACTCGTACTCATATGTCAAAATCAATCATATACAACGAAGAAGCAAGAAAAGCTCTCAAGGCAGGTGTAGATACCATAGCCAATGTTGTTAAAGTAACCCTTGGTCCTAAAGGAAGAAATGTTGCCATTGCCAAAAGCTTTGGATCACAAATAATTACCAAGGATGGTGTAACAGTTGCAAAGGAAATAGAAGACAAGGATCCATTTAAAAATGTTGGTGTTGAAATGGTGAAAGAAGCATCTAACAAAGTAAATGAATTAGCTGGAGATGGTACAACTACAGTAGCAGTCCTTGCTCAAGCTATAGCTAATGCAGGATTTAGAAATGTATCTGCAGGAGCTAATCCAATTGCTTTAAAAAGAGGATTAGACAAAGGTGTAGAAATGATAGTTACCGAATTAAAAAAATCTGCAAAAAGGATATCAAAGAAGGAAGAAATTTCTCAAGTTGCAACAATCTCTGCAAACAGTGACAGAGAACTTGGAAATATGATTGGTGGTGTGTTTGAAAAGGTTGGTAAAGATGGAGTCATAACGGTTGAAGAAGCAAAAGGTTTTGTAGATGAGGTTGAATATACGGAAGGAATGGAATTTGATAACGGATATGTAAGTGCATATTTTGTTACAGACAGAGAGACATTGGAAGCAAATATGGAAAATCCATATATCTTTGTTACAGACAAGAAACTTTCCAACTTACAAGATATACAAGCAATTGCAGAGAAGGTTTTAAGTGCAGCTGATAGACCATTGGTAATCATTGCAGATGATATTGAAAATCAGGCATTAGCTACATTAGTTGTAAACAAATTGAGAGGAACTCTTGATGTTGTAGCTGTAAAAGCACCAGGTTTTGGTGACAGAAAAAAAGAGATGTTAAAAGATATTGCAGTATTAACAGGTGCAAAGTTTGTATCTGAAGAACTTGGTAATACCTTAGATTCTGTTGAACTCGCAGATTTGGGTTCTGCAAAGAAGGTTTTGGTTACTAAAGAAAATACAATCATAGTTGAAGGGAAGGGGCTGAAAGTTGAGGTAAAGAATAGGATTAAAGAAATCAAAGCACAAATTGAAAAGACATCTTCAGACTATGATAGAGAGAAATTGCAGGAAAGGTTAGCAAAGCTTGATGGTGGTGTTGCAGTAATTCAAGTTGGTGCTGCTTCTGAGACTGAAGCTAAGGAAAAGAAAGATAGGGTTACAGACGCTATAAATGCTACACGTGCTGCACTTGAAGAGGGTGTTGTTGCAGGTGGTGGTTTAGCTTTGCATAATGCAAAGATTGCATTGGAAAGTGTTCAACTTGAGGATGTTGATGAACAGATGGGTATTGAGATTCTTAGATCAATCTTAAGCGAGCCTCTAAAACAGATAGCTGAGAATGCGGGTGAGGATGGTGCAGTTGTAGCTTTTAAATGTACAGGCAATATTGGTTACAATGCTAAGACAGGTGAATATGTAGATATGATTAAATCTGGAATTATTGATCCTGTTAAGGTTACTAGATTAGCATTAACTAATGCAGCTTCCGTTGGGACTATGTTGATTACTACTGAAGCGGTAGTTGCTGATATTCCTGATGAGAAGGGTCATGCTCCTATGTCTCCTGATATGGGCATGGGTGGGATGATGTAATCCCTGTGTTATTGGACTTAAGAAGGGGAGGCGAAAGCCTCCTCTTTTTTGTTTTGCTATTGCAGAATATATATGGTTGAGATATATTTTATGGTACGTTATAAACTTACGCCCATGTTTATGTCAAAGAGTACCAGACTAGTATCGTTGTTTATAGTTTTCTTCCTATTATCCTCTTTTTCAACTCCAATATATGCTGCTGATGGAACTACTCAACCAACAGTTACATCGATGACTGGGCCTACCTCAGGAGTTGTTGGAACTGCATATTCTTTTACAACAAATGCTGTCTCTGACACGGGACATGAAATCACCACACTATTTCTAAGACGAACAACTGATGTCAGTACTACTGCGGGAAATACGGGTATTAGTAACGTAAACTCAGGAGGCTTTAATTGTACTGCTTACTCATGTGGATTGACATCGACTTTTACTCCTACGGTTGCTGGTACTTACTATATATACACGACTGTGAATTTTGCAGGTACAAGCTGTAATACGCATCCATCTCTTGCGGAATCAAATTGCTTTGAATCAAGAGGACACTATATAACCTTTGTAGTAACAGATGGAACGACAACAGATGATTCATTGCCATCCACTGGACTATTATCCAATCAAACAAAGAATATTTACATAGGCCTAGGTTTCATATTCCTAGGTATATTATCAACCCAAGTATTTAGAATAACTGATATTGTACATACACTACATGAAAGGAATACAAGTAAGAAATCAGAGAAACGAAAATCCAAATTTGAACAAAAATTCTAATACCCTAGACTATAATTTTTGTTTCTATTGTAGTATTAATATGCATAATATATATTTAATGGTGTATTCTAACTTACTGCTTAAATGGTATGTACGCGAGATTTAAAGTAGCCTTATTATTAATAACTTTCTTTGTAATATTCCTTGTTAAACCAACTTCAATACATGCTGCAGAGTTAGATCATCCTCCAGTTGTGACATCATTAACAGGACCAACTACTGGATATTATGGTCAGACATATAACTTCACTACTACAGCTACAGCTGCAGATGGTTATACTATTACCACATTATTTTTACAAAATGATGGAGCAACCTTTTCGAGTAAATCAGCAGGTACCAGCGGATGTTCAGGAACAGATTGTTCATTCACAGGTAGTTTTACACCACCTACAACAGGTACATTCATAATTCATGCAGCTGCAAATTATACCAATGGAGTAAATTCGGATACATGTAACTCATATTCGGGAGATGCATATATGGATTGTCAAAATTCTGGGGATAAATATATTACATTTGTAGTAACAAATGAACCTGCTACTCCAACTATAGCTTCGATTACTGGACCAACAAGTGGAATTATTGGTAATACCTATACATATGATCTTTCGGTTACAGCAACAGTTTCGCATCCAATTACTGGCATAGGTATTTATGCAACAACAGATATCTCTGATCCTGAATCCGGTATTGAAACACAGCTTGTATGGGTTTCAGCTGGGGCTTCTGGTTGTACTTCATCATCATGTTCCGCATCTGGTAGCTTTATACCTCAAGCTAAAGGTACGTATATAATCTTTGCCCAAGTTAATTATGGTGCAGCTTCTGGATGTAAAGGATTCCCAGGTTGGGGATTTAACTGTATAGATGGGGATACAAAATATATTACATTAACTGTTGGTGATACAGAAAGTATAGCGGAAGATTTACCAGATACAGGAATACTCTCTAATCAAACAAGAAACATAATCATTGGATTAGGATTCATATCATTAGGAATATTAGCAACGCAAACGACTAGAATAATAGATATACTTGGGTTATCCAATGAAAAGAAAACCTCAAGAAGAAGATCAAAACTAGAAAGTAAGTTCAATTAAATAGACGCTATATTCTTCAGCACTCTAATTACACTTGGGAAAACCTCTTTACCCATCTCTTCCTCTGTTATCTTCCCCTCCGCATTTATATATTCCTTACTTTTTCTCAAATCTGCATCTTTTGAACGGTACAAAACAAACCCATTTCGATCTTTAACAGGTTCTCGATACTTATTTTCTTCTCCTTCAGTAATCTGTTGCTTTAATAGATCTTTCATATATTTGGCAAGTGATTCGTTAGAGTCTGAATAGCGGCTCCCAATGATTGGAATTAGAATCTGTAAGCATCTGAATGTCGACATTATCATAGATCGCTCTGCGTAGAAATTTTGATCTCGCATAGGGACATCAAGCGCCCCAAGCTCTTCTAATTTTTTATGCATCAGTCCAACATTTCTGTCATCTGTTTCTGAGTAGGAGATTGTTGTTAAATCTCGAGAAGCCGGATCTTCTTGAATACTTAAAAGATTGGTTGATAGATGAGAATATACCTTTTCCTTCTCCCCTGGTGTAAAATCCATGATTTTCTGTACAAAAGTAGTGTAATCAATAGCATCTTTGCTAGGATCATAGAAACCTTGAAGAAGTCTGCTTTCAGACTGAATATTTGAGGCTTCGATAGTAGTGCTTGCGTCCTTTAAATCTATAATCATATTTGATTATATCACCTAATACCTAACTTCTTGCGCTAATACTTTTCCCAGTATAACCATACCCTTAAATGTCCTAATATTCTCAATCCTTAAACTATTATTATCCCTAATCAAAACCGTATCATTAATATTTATCTCACTATTTGGAGAAACATATGCAACCCCTTTGGATCCATCCATAATGCCCATATCCAATGCAAAAGCCTCAGGATCAATGCTCAAAACCCAATCAGGAGCATTGTAATATAAATAGGTATTAGATTTGTTAAAAGCAAAATTACTAGGAATATTTACGAATAGGGGAACACGACTAAAATTCATCTTAATACTTCCATCCGTAATATCGTTTAGTAGATCCGATGGAGTAGTATTCAAAGCCTTTGCCAAAGACTCTAACTGATTCAATGGAGAACTAACCCCACGCTCATATCTAGAAATCATCTCCCAAGTCTTACCAATTTTGTCTGCTAATTGTTGTTGAGTAAGATTCTGTCTCTCACGATATATCTTAATATTCTCACCAATATAATTGTTGTTCATATATATAGAATTGTATTCATAACCAGAAGATTAAAGAATAGAAAGAAAAGTCTTTTAAAAGAACTTAAAGGTCGTATTGTAAGAAAAATGAAAGAAATATATTTAATAATTAAATATGGAAGAAATACGAAAAATAACAAATCTGTATGGAAAAATACTAAAAAAGAAATATATGTCTCAGAATGAGATCAAATTACTAAAAAAACTTACGAAGCGGATATACCACATGAACCCAGTTATCCTTTAACCATTTATCTGCCAATCTTTGTTCTTCAAGTAGACCTCGTTTTGCCAATTCTTTGTCTATGATATTCCCCTGGTGAGGTTTGTCAAAACGTTTTTCTAATGGAGAACTAAAACCATGTGCATAGTGACACAACTCATGAGCTATTGTCCCTTTGACTACATATTCTGGGACTAGCTCATTTTGAAAATATTTAGTCATAGTTATGACTGTAACCCGTTTGTCATCTTGCACATCGTAATCATCTTGGTTCTTTCTTAACAAACTCTTTATCTTTGTATACTCATTTGCGAGCTTAATACTCCCTAATTGTCGTTTAGAGTATTTCCCAAACTTAATGAGAACAAGGTTTTTTCTTGGAATATCCGAGAAATATTCTTCCCACAAATCATACATTAAATTTTCTAAATATTTTCTATCTCTCATGCTATTATATTAAAATGATTTTACAAAAATACAAGAAAAAGTTCATCACCTTACTCAATGTTCTTAAGTTCATATATGGACGATATACCGTAACCGCAGTAACCAGGGATATCCTTTTTGTGATTGGAACTGCATCTGAAGTATACAGTATTACCATAGTTGGTAAATTCATCGATGAGGTGGCAAAGATACTTCTTGATTGGAATCAGTTTGATATTACACAATTTTTTCAAACCCAAGCATTCATTCATTTGGTTACTATCCTCATACTGTGGTCCATATTGCAAGCATGTAATCAGGCAAAACAACACCTTTACAATGTGATATATGAAAGAGTGTGGGAAGACGCAAGATATATGATGGTAGCAAAAGTGTCAAAGTCTAATCTTCAAGATGTTGAACAAGAGAAATTCCAAGATTTACTTACATACTCCCCAGCATATTCCATAGACAGAATAATACAGACATACAATAGCTTCGCTGGAATAATGAGTAGTATGTTCAGGTTGGTAAGTGCAGGATTAATAATATTTGAAACAATGAGCTGGTCTGTATTAATACTCATTCTCTTCGTCTTACCAGAAATAGTAATTGTACACATTCGAAGAAAAAAGATTAGGGTATACCAGGATGAAGAAGTTGGAAAATTGAAATTCCTAAACTATCTTTTAAATGTGACCTTAACGATTGCAAACTTCTCTGAGTTAAGAGTGAACGACACCTTTGCATACACTAAAAGAAGATACCAGGAAGAATATGATCAGTTCTTAGAAGGATATTTAAAAACTGACTCTAAGCTTTACCGAGATAGGACAAGTTTCTCAATAATTGGGCAGGCTCTTAAATTCATATATGTAATATACGTTCTTTCCTTCTCCATAGTTAAAAAGTTAAGTTTAGGTACATTCAAAGCATTATATGACTATGTAGATATGACATATTCTAGTGCTTACAATGTATTTGACTCAATTACCTATATCTCTTCATTGCTAGGGTATGATGAAAAATTCTTTGATCTCATGGAGTATGAAGGTTTCGGAGATCATGCCCATGGTGAAAAGAAATTAAGAAAGGGTACTCCAACCATTGAATTAAAAAATCTTAGTTTCTCATATCCAGATGATCCTTCTACAATGGTACTTAAGCATATCGATATTGATATTAAACCAGGAGAGAAGGTGGCGTTTTTTGGAAGTGATGGCTCAGGGAAAAGTAGTATGGTTAAAATCTTGGCAGGATTGTATCAGATACAATCAGGTGACTATCTTGTAGATGGGCATTCAGTCAAAGAACTAGATAGGGGGGAATTAAAAAAGAAGATAGCAGTAACATTCCAAGATTTCATAAACTACAACTTTAGCTTGAAAGAGAATATTGTAATATCTGGTGAAAGAAAGAATGTAGACAAGCATCTGTATGAGACAGTTTCGAAGGTGAGTTTGGTTTCTGACTTCATGAAAAAGGAAAAAATTAAAGATGAGCATATCTTGGGAAAAACTTTCCCTGGCGGAAAAGATCTCTCTCCTGGATATTGGCAAAGGCTGGCTATTGCAAGAATGCTATACAGGAACAAAAAAATATTCGTCATGGACGAGTCATTTACATTCATAGATTCTGAATCAAAAGAAACAATTTTGCATAATATAATTGATTTTGTAGGTTCAGATAGAACATTGATATACATAACTAGAAGTGTGGAAGATTTAGATATGTTTGATAGAATATTCTTCTTCGAAAATGGAAAGGTCATAGAATCTGGAAGCTTCAAAGAATTAATGAAGAAAAAGAAAAAGTTCTACAAAATAGCTAAAGAAAGTTAACCTGTATACATTGCCCACATACAGAGTGTAAAATAGACGCTATGGAACTCTTAAACGGCAAATTACTCTCACAAAATATTTTAGATGATATCTCGCAAGACGTTGCAGATATTAAACAAAAAGGTGGTAAAACACCTAGATTGGATATGATTCTAGTTGGGGATGACTTTGGAAGTATTAAATATGTCCAAATGAAAGAGAATGCAGCTAGAGATATAGGGGTAGAGAGTGTAATTCACAGGATGGACAATAGTGTAAATACTTTAGATGTCATAAACATCATAGACTCCTTAGACAAAGATATGAACGTAGATGGATACATGGTTCAGTTACCATTGCCAGATCACATAAATACCAATCTTGTACTTGAGGCAATTGATCCAAGAAAAGATGTCGATGGGCTTTCCCCTGTAAATCTGGGGAAACTTTTTCAGAAGGATCAATCAGGTATTGCTCCCGCAACATCATTAGGGATAATGAAGCTTTTAGGAGAATATAACATTAAAATATTTGGAAAACATATTGTAATCTTAGGAGCTAGTGCAATAGTTGGTATTCCATTAGAAGCAATGTTACTTGAAAAAAATGCTACTGTAACCCTTTGCAATATCCATACCGTAGATATCGAAGAAATAGCTCAACAGGCAGATATATTAATATGTGCCACAGGGAAACCATTGCTAGTTAAAAAGAATTTTCTTAAACCTGAAGTTGTTGTTGTGGATGTTGGTTCTAGTCGTCATCCTGAAACAGGAAAAATAGTAGGGGATGTAGATTGGAAATCTATTCAAGGTATCCCTTCATATATCACTCCTGTCCCTGGTGGTGTTGGCCCTATGACTATTGCCTCCTTAATGCTTAATTTAATGACCTGCTACAAAAAAAATGATAAAAGATTTAGAAATATATAACAGCATTCAGTCCGAAGCTCTCAGACAGAAAGAAGGATTAGAATTAATAGCTTCTGAAAACTATGTTAGTGAAGATGTGCTTGAAGCCTTAGGCTCGATATTAACCAATAAATATTCTGAAGGAATGGTTAACAAAAGATACTATGGTGGAAACCAGTTCATTGATGAAATCGAAACAACTGCTGTAAACAGAGCAAAGCAAATATTTGGAGTAGATCATGTAAATGTTCAACCATACTCAGGAAGTCCGGCTAATCTTGCGGTATATTTCGCACTCTTAAATCCAGGAGATAAGGTAATGGGGCTTAACTTGTATTTTGGAGGACATTTAACACATGGTTGGAAAGTAAATATAACAGGAAAATACTTTAACTCCGTACAATACGAAACCGGAAGAGATGGGCTTTTAGATTACGACGCCCTTGAAAAACAGGTCAAAGAAGAGATGCCTAAGCTTCTTTTCTGTGGAGCTACGGCATATCCAAGACTGTATGATTACAGACGATTGGCAGAAATAGCACACAGTGTTGGTGCATACTTTGTTGCAGATATTGCCCATGAATGTGGGCTAATTGCAGCCAAAGTTATACCTTCACCAGTAGGTTTTGCTGATGTCATAACCACAACTACGCATAAAACATTGAGGGGACCAAGAGGAGGAATGATCATGTGTAACGGGAATCCATCTGAGCCCCTCAAACCTCTTGCAGAGGGAGCTGATCCTAGGATGAATCTTCCTACTCTAATTGACCGAGCAGTATTTCCAGGGCTTCAAGGAGGCCCACACAACAATACTACGGCGGCCATAGCAGTTGCACTTGGAGAAGCAATGAAACCAGAATTTGTGGATTATGCTAAACAGATATTAAAAAACGCAAAAAAGCTTTCGGAATGCTTAATGGAATATGATTTTAATCTAGTATCTGGAGGAACAGATAACCATTTAATGCTTGTGGATTTGAATAATAAAAATATAACGGGAAAACAGGCTGAAGAAATACTAGGAAAAGTTGGAATTACTGTAAACAAAAATACAATACCATTTGATGAAAGAAAACCATGGGATCCATCAGGTATTAGAATAGGGACACCGGCATTAACTACCAGAGGAATGAAGGAACCAGAGATGGAAATAGTAGCAAAATACATAGATAGTGCATTAAGAAATCCAAGTGATGATAATTTAGAAAAAATAAAATCTGAGGTAAAAGAATTTACAAAAAATTTTCCAATACCAGGAATAGATAAAATTTAAACACACTAGACATGATACTCTCGGATAAGACCATAAAGGAGAAATTAAAAACAGGTGAACTAACAATTGAACCATTTGATGAAAAATACCTACAACCAGCATCATATGATTTACATTTAGATAGTCATTTTCTAGTGTTCAACAAGAAGAAGGATTTCATCATAGATGTTAAACAACCAATCGAAGATCTAATGCAAAGTGTAGAAGTGGGTGAAGAAGAAGGATATATTCTTCAACCTGGCGAATTTGTTTTAGCTAATGTAAAAGAGGTTACAGGAGTAGATGGTAAGCATATTGCAAGATTAGAAGGAAAGAGCTCATTAGGAAGACTAGGATTAGCCATTCATGTTACTGCTGGATTCTTAGATCCGGGAAATAGTCTTAGACTTACATTGCATATGATTAATCTCTCTCCATTACCAATAAAAATATATCCCGGTATGAAAATAGCGCAGATAATATTTGAGCTATTAGATCAGGAATGTGAGAGGAAATATGGTGCAGATGGATTAGGAAACAAATATGTAGGAACAATGACTGTGAAGGGAAGTGAATATTGGAAAAACTTTAAAAATGGATTAATGTAGTATAATAAGTGATGAACAACACAATCCGAGATCAATTCCCAATTCTTAAAACTAAAATCAATGGTAATCCAATTGTATATTTGGATAACGCTGCTACTACCCAGAAACCTCAATTTGTCTTAGATGCAATAAATGATTACTACACTAAGTATAATGCAAATATTCATAGAAGTTCTCATGTATTAGCTAAAGAAGCTACAGAGCGTTGGAAGAATGCACACCAAATAGTGGCAGATTTTCTAAATGCGGATAGCTACAAAGAAATTGTATTTACAAGAAATACTACAGAAGGATTAAATCTTTTAGTTAATACATATGGGAAAGCAAATCTTAAAAACGGAGATATAGTCATAATTTCAGAGATGGAACATCACAGTAATATTGTTCCATGGATGATATTACAAAAAGAGATTGGTTTTGAAATTAAATATATCCCAGTAAATGAAAATTTTGATTTAGATTTGAATTGGTTAGAGGAGGAGATTAAAAAAGAAGGAGAGAGAATTAAGATTGTTTCTGTTGTACATATTTCTAATGTCCTTGGGACATTAAATCCAGTTAAAGAAATTGCTGAATTGGCACATAGAGTAGGGGCCTTTATGATTGTTGATGCCGCTCAAAGTGTCCAGCATATTAAAGTTGATGTGAAGGATATTGATTGTGACGCATTAGTGTTTTCAAGCCACAAGATATATGGCCCAACAGGCAATGGTGTTGTGTATTGCAAGGAAAAGATTTTGGAAAAACTTCCCCCATATATGGGGGGTGGTGAGATGATATTGAGTGTTTCTAATGATGGTTTTGAAATGAACGATTTGCCTTGGAGATTTGAGGCTGGGACTCCTGATATTGAAAGTGGAATAGTCCTTGGAGAAACTATTAAGTGGTTTGCAAAAACTGTGGACGAAATGGGTGGGTTTGAAAAACTCATTGAACATGAAAGAAGTCTAATGAAAGAATTGTTTGATTCTTTTGATGGTATTGATTGGTTTAAACCATTTGGAAAGACAGATTACAATGATCGATATGGTGTTTTAACATTCAATATTGATGGATTTAGCTTCAAAGGTTGTAAGGACAAAGAGAAGGATAACAAAGAGGGAGATGGAATAGTTGGATATATTAGTAAAAAAGGGATGTGTGTTAGAGAAGGTTTTCACTGTGCTGAACCATTACATGATGCTTTCAATGTTGGTCCTACAATGAGAGCAAGCTTTGGAATATATAATAATATTGAAGATGTAAAAGCTTTCGCTAAATCTCTTAAAGAAGCTGTACTTTCAACCTATTAAATACTAAAAGTTGTTCCTGTTTGTGTTGGTGTAGTTGTATCTGTAACTGGAGCTTGATTGAAATCAGGTACTGGAGATTCAACTGGTGCAACAACTGGAGCAGGTGTTTCCATCATTGGTGTTGCCATTGGTGGTACTTCTGCAACTTGGTTATTTACAAATTGTTGTAGATCAGGCATAGCTGGAGCTACTTCTGGCGCAGATGCATTGAATGATGGGAATGCAGGTGATTCTACAGGAGCACTAAATTGTGTCTCCATGATTGGAGTAACAGGTGTTTGGTCAACTTCAGGCATAGGTGTTGGCGTAAATATTGGAGCTGTTGATTCCATAGGCATATCAAAAGATGGAGCAGGAGTTTCAGCAGGTGCTACAATTGGAGCCTCTTCCATAACATGGTCGGTGACAGGACCCATTGGAGATGCAGATGCTTCTCCTTGTAATATCGCTTGTAAATCAGAGGACTGTGTTTGCTCAGTGACAGGAGGTACAGAAGGAGTGAATTCAGGTTGTGTCATTGGCATTGCTTCAACAGGAGCTGGTGTCGATTCCATTGTTTCTTGGATAGTTGGTTTGGCTTCTGCAGGTGCATACAAATTACTAGAAATATTATCCATATTTACTGATTGTACAGGAGTTTCAACCTCAGGTGCAAATACTGTAGGGGGAGTATTCTCAACTACTGGTGTCGTAGAAACAGCTTCTGTTTCTTCTCCTTTTTCTTTTCTTTTACTTAGTAAGATACCAACAATACTAATTAAGAGTATTACTGCACCACCAATTAATATGTATGGCAAGTATGTCATCAATTGCTCTTGAAGCGTAGAAGTATCTGCTGCAAATACCTGTGAAGGATATATTACAAACGCAATTAAGGCTATTCCGGTTAAAAAGGATTTTTTCATCAATTGGACAGTTTAATTTTATACATATTAAGGCTATCATTCTAACCAATCTATTTCAAGGCTTTTTAAATATATTAAGAAGAGAAATATTTGACTTGCTAGGGTTAGGAATATACACTCTAATGTAATATATTACTGCTCAATATGGACTATATTAATTCGGGTGTACAACAAAATAGCAACGTGACAGATGATTCCATAACGGAGGTTTTAGCATTAAAAAATACTCTTGTTAACTCAAATACTCCATTAGAATTAAAAAATGAGGCATTAACTAGTATTGAGAGATTGGAGAGAATTGCTAGAAAAGGTGTATACAGTGCCGAATTTGAAAATGTTAGTAAATATATACAGTGGATTACTCGTATTCCTTGGAATATTGTTTCTCCTGATAATTTTGACTTAAAGCATGCTAAAGAATTAATGGATTCTACCCATTATGGAATGGATCCAGTTAAAAATGTAATCTTGGATTACATGGCATCAATGCAGTTGGAATCTATGCAAGGTCGCAGTATGGTAGCTCCTGTTAATCCTCAAATTCAACCATTAGGGAGTACCGATGGAAGGCCATCAACCGATGTTAAAAAGGGTGTAACTAAATCTATTAAGGCGCCTGTATTTCTTTTCGTTGGATTACAGGGTGTTGGAAAAACTTCTATCGCAGAATCCATTGCAGAGGCTATGGGAAGGAAGTTTGTAAGAATATCATTGGGTGCAATAGGGGATGTTAGAACTTTAAGAGGAACTCCAAGATATGCTATTGATCCAGAACCAGGGCAGATTATTAAGGCTTTAGTTCGTAGTGGAACAATGAATCCAGTTATATTGTTAGACGAGATTGAGAAAGCCAGTGGAAATAATGGATTATTGAATGATGTAATGGCAGCACTTTTAGAGATACTTGATCCAGAGCAGAATAATTCATTCTTAGATCACTATATTGATCACCCTGTGGATTTATCTAAAGCATTTTTCATATGTACAGCAAATAATCTGGGAGGATTATCTGCGGCATTGCTTGATCGTGTTGAGGTTATTAGATTTACCAGTTACTCAGATGAAGAGAAGTCAGTCATTGCAAAGCGATACATATTACCAAGAGTTTTGAATAGTTTGAATCTTTCTGAAGAATTTATAAAGATTGATGAAAATGCATGGCCAATGATTATACGTCCTGTTGGTTTTGATGCGGGTATTCGACAGTTAGAAAGAAATATTGCTGGGATAGTTAGAGCTGCAGCAAGAAAGATAGTTGAAGGAACACCAATTCCAATTATCATAACCGTTGAAAATCTAAATCAATATCTCCCTCCAGATCAAGGTCCACTAAGTTAGGATATATCTAGTATCCTTTAAAAGGATTTACTAATCTCAATGCACTCATTGCTGTCGAAACTTGTGGATTGCTTATACCTTTTATTGCATTTACTTTGTATTCTGATTTCTTCTCTGCTTTTAATAATTGATCTAGGTCTGAGGTAACTTTTTGTTGTGGTAATGAAGATGTTGAAACAGCTTTTGTAACCAGGTAGTTTGATTCTGGTAGCATATTCAAATTGTTCTGACTGTTATTGTTTTGGTCCATTGTTAATATAGCTAGAAACTGGTCCCTGTGGAGTTATGTGTGTCCTGCCTTTTTGTATGTCTTCTCTCGATTGTACCACTTGACCAGAAATTGTATTTTGCTTCAGTTCATCTAGAAATGTCTGTTGGCTTTTCTGCTTTTGTGGATTTAAATCTAGTTCTTGTTGTCTTAATCTTTCTTCTAATTCTTGTTGATACTGTCTTCTTTCATCCTCGATCTGTATTCTTTCTTCTTTCCTTTTTCCAATTGCTTGTTGTATAACCTGTTGTTGTCTGTTCATCGCAGAAACATTATTCATGGTTTGTTGATCTGCAGGTTGCTCAAAGATCTGTGCCATTTCTTCCATTGTTCTAGTATCTGTCATTCCTGCCATAGCTTTCTTCTTTTCTAAATCTCTAGGGTCTGAGGTTATGAGTTCATGTTCTGCCTGGCTTGAGATTACCTGAATACCTACATGATTTGCACCGGCAAAGAAGAGGCCTTGTCCACGATCGCAACTGAGTAGGAAGTTTCTCTCTCCATCTGAGAGATTAAAGACTGTTTGTAATTTTTCAACGGACGAAGGACTTTGCTTCATTAGTATTTGCATTGAGGAGTTGGAGATTATGGCTTTTCCCATATCATTGGTAAGGAAGTCTGCAACATCCTGAGTAATGGTTGAAAGTCCGAGGTAATATTTTCTCGCTCGTTTAGCAATTGAGTACATGAAGTTTGCGGAGTCCTGGCTTTGCATCATATACCAAGCTTCATCAACGATGAGTAATCGTTTTCGTTTGTCTTTTCTAATCTTGGTCCAGATGAAATCGAGCATTAAGTACATTGCTAAAGGTTTAAGCTCTTCCTGTAAGTCTCTAATACTGAATACTGTGAATGGATTTTGTATTTCAAAATTACTTTCTTCATTGAAAATACCTGCGGCGCTACCCATGATATATTTTTCCATTCTTCTAGCTAAATCATGTGCTTCATTTTCTGCCATACCTTTTAGTACTTTGTACAAATCTTCGAGTAGAGGAGGTTTCTTAGTTTGAGTAGTAGGGTCAAAGGTAATACCTTTTTCTCGATATGTAAGTATTAATGCCTTGTCTAAGATGGATTCTTCAACATTAGTTAGTCCTCCAAATATGATCTTAAAGAATCCGTGTAGGGTTAAAAGCTTCATTCTTAATTCGTCATCTCCTTCTTCGGTTACGCCGGAAAGTTCAAATGGATTCATTTTGTTTCCCTTGTCTTGCGAGAAGGAAATGTAAGATCCATTTACAGCTTTTGAAAGTTCTTCATATTCTCTTTCTGGATCTATGATTATGACCTCTGTTCCAAGCATTAAACTTCTGACAGCTTCAAGTTTTACAAAGTAGCTTTTTCCTGCACCTGATTTGGCAAATACAACAGTATTGGCATTCTCTAATTGGAATCTATCAAATATGACTAAACTCTTGTTATGCATATTTATCCCGTACATGATTCCCTTGTCCATTGTTAGCTCTGAGGTAACAAATGGGAAGGTGGTTGCAAGAGAAGTGGTATCCATATTTCGAGTGAAATACAGTTTGTCTAATCCTAATGGTTGTGTGCTTATGAACCCAGGCTCTTGTTGTAATGTAGCTGGTTTTGCAGTTACATTCATAGCTGCGAATGTAGAGATGATGTTCTTAGAATATCTTTCTAGTAGGGCTTTGTTAGGAGCATATATGGTTAAATACATTCCAAAATGGAAGTATTTCTCAGAACCTTCTGCTATTGAATCTTGAAGTTGCTGTGCATCCGAAAGTGCTACTTTAAGTGTAGGATCAACTACTTTTCTATCTTCCATCTGAGAGTAGAGTGTAGCTTCCATTTCTCCGATTTTTCGCTTTAACTTTTCCAAAATATCCTTTGATTCAACGGGATAGTAGAAAGTGCTAATTCTAAGAGAATGTTCAAAGTTTACAATTGGAGAAAGCCAGTTAGGTCCAACAATACGTGGGTAACCTGTGACTTTGAAAGTTCGGAAGAAATAGTCTCCCATTTGGAGGTTGTTGAAATCTATCTCCATGTCTATTGGAGCGACAATATCTTTGATGGACATATCTTTGTCCAACATGGTTATCTCATCTTCTTCTACAGGGGTGTCCAACTCAGGTTCTTCTTTGACTGGTTTGCCGGTAACTTTGGCAGAAACCTGATCAAGCAGTTTGAAAAGCATATTCTTTTTTTTCTTAGGTTTAATATCCTCGTCTGTATCTACAGGATCATTAAATCTATCCTTTTTCCCAAGTTCGTCTTTCTTTGCGATTTCCTTTTGCAAATCTTGTTTGAAGTTTGCATATTTTTCTCCAACTGATTGAAGCTTCTCTTGTTGAGCTTGAAGCTCTTGAGTAGTTTTATTCTCGAATGTTCGATTGTAGTTGTTTATTTCCTCAGACATTTTCTTCTTCTTCTGGATTATATATTGTGTAAAATTCGGAGAGTAACTCAGTGTTATTCAATTGATGTCCTACTAATCCCATACGAGAGAGTTGTTTAAGAATTTGATCTCTCTTAGGATACAGGAATATCTTGGCCTTTTCTAATAGCTGGTCTATTGCCATCTGTCTGTATTTTTCTTCATCTTCATTTTTCTTTTTGTTCCCAAGTAGTCCAATTTCTGGGAGAGATATCCCTGGACTGTAAGGGATTACTACAAAAAAGTTTTTGTCTAAAACATCGTTTTGCACGATTAGATTTTGTACAAACTGGGTATATATTTCTAACTGTTTCTTCAACCCTTCACTCATCTGTCTTTCTTTTTGAGATTTGAGGTAATCAACATAGCTTGTGATATCTATTCGCTTGGTTCTGATTAAGATTTGAATGGGGAAGTTTAGTGCATTAAGTAATCCAGCAAATGCATAGATCTTGTTGTCTTGTTCATATTCTGCAAGAAGGTCAAAGTTGATGGCGGAGGTTTGGATTACCATTGCTACACTGCCACTCTTGGTAATGACTAAGTCCTCTCGTATATCTCGGACTTCTAATTCATCTTGTGTTGAAGCTATTGCTCTAGCTCTTGTATTTTTATCCACGTTATATCGTTTTAATCTTAATAGGTAGCTTGTTACTTTCGTCGGTGAGTAGTAAATCTACCTTAGGGAACTTGTATTGTGGGTGTATGAATTCTAAGGTATATCTTCCTTTGGTCCACATTCTGTTGGTTAGGAAATATCCACTTGCACCGGTTCGGTTAGCATACAATATTTTTCCATCTTCCCCCTTCATATATGTTATGACATTTGGTACCGATACCATATCTCCAGTATACAGCCATATGTTAATATTCCCTGGTAATTTCTCTAAATTTTGTATGGTAAATTCATAGCTCTTTCGGTTTTCTTCGGAGATGATTAGTCTGTCTTGTACGATTGGTGTAGGTTTTGCTTCTAATATTTCTTCAACAGGAACCTCTTCATTTGTTGTTTGTAAAAGGTTCCCTCCAATAATGGAACTAGTTTTTTCTTTAAAGCTTTTTTGTACTAATTTCCCATCTGAGGATGGTTTTAATTCGGGCTTTGTTCTTGCTTGTTGCATTTCACTGTTCATCCATACTCTCTGAGTTGGTGCTGTTATTGCGCTTACATAGTTCTTGATGAACACATCTGCATCTTGATCATTGATTGGTACTAGTCCTAGGAATATACCTGCGGCAGAGGTTAGAAGACATATGGGGATACCTATTAGTCCAGGTATGATCTTTGATACCACAAGATATATCATTAATCCTCCAAATCCTAATCCGATTGCTAAGTACGCGAATTCTTTTAGAGTAAACTTTGAAAAGAGTTTGAACTCTACATCTAATATATTTTGCGGTATCGGATGTTGTCTCATATATGGCAGATTTTACAATATTTCTTACTAAGAGTTTAGCAGAATATTGATAATATTTTTAGATGGTATAATGAATTATGTATATACCTAAAAAAGTGGTTGTGGATCTTACAAAATTTAGATCATTAATGGGTTGTAATCTAACAGAGGAGAAAGCTAGGTATATTTGGGGTAAGAATTCGGTCAAAAATACTGATATTTCCTTTGGAAAAGAACTGACAAATGGGTGTGTAAGTTCAAAGGTTGAATTGGCTAAGAGGAATGTAAAATATCTACTGGTTGGGAACTTGGTTAAATTCATTGGTGTGTCTGGTTCTGTAGCTGCGGGTTTTGCTAAAGAAGAAGATGATATTGATGTTTTTGTGGTGGTTAGGAATGATACGGCATGGATATATAGGGCGTTGTTGGTATTTAAGAATATTTTTCATCACAAGATTAGGACTAAATGGGATGGGGAGAGGGTGAAGGATAAGTTTTGTTTGAATTTGATATGTGAGGAGAGGGATGTGGTATTTGAGGATGATATGTTTAATTTCCATGAGTTGATGTATTTGGTTCCTGTATTTAATGAGAGATATTTGAATTTTGTATATGCTCAGAATGTTTGGTTAAGAGAAACATATGGGGTTAAGGGGGAGTTGATGGTGAATAGGGTGAGTGTGAATAAGAAAAAGAATTTGTTTTTTAAGATTTTAAATTTCAAAGCTTTTTGTTTGCAATTAGTGTTTATGATTTTGTCTAAGCATAGTCCTGAGATTCCTAGATTAAAAGAAAATTTTAAGAGAGGAAGGATTGAGTTTTTTCCTAGGGATTACAAAGAGAAGAGGATGGAAGATTACTTAAAGTGAGTTCGATGCTATTATTAACCATGGAACCTAAATCAGAAATTTTTTCTGTAGATAATAAAGATTTACACTATTACGTTCGTGGAAATGGAAAATTTCCAGTTATAGTTATGCACGGTCTGGGTTCTAGTGGGAAATCCTTTTACAAAGGAGTAGATATTAGTCTTCCTGATACTACAACGTACTACATTGATCTTCCTGGGCATGGTGATAGTTTTAATTTAGTACTTAAGCAACCAGAAAAGTGGGTGAGTTTAATTACGGATTTTTGTAAGAGTTTGAATTCTAAGAAAATAGCTATTGTAGGTTTTTCACTTGGAGGAGAAATTGGATTGCTGGTTGCTGAAAGATTAGTACAAGAAAACTATGATTGTTCCTTGTTTGTATGGAGTACTTCCCATAAATTAAATCACAAAGATTCAGTGCCATTAATTGCTGAATTGGGTATGTCGCTTTGGAAATTGCTAAATGTGATTTTAAGAAGTGCCTTTGTAAGAAAATTACTGTCATTCTTTGGTATTAAGTTAGCGGGGCAGGATTGGAATGATGTAGTAAATACAAATCCATATGCATTTCGTTTTGCAAAGAAACTTTTTAAAAGGGACATGACTGATATTGATAAAAGGATAAGGTTTAAATATATATATGGAGATCATGATGCATTTGTTGATTACAATAAAGTTGTTCCTGAGATTGAGAAAGTTCGTCCTGAATCTAGTATATATATTTCTGGATGTCAGCATTTTGGTAATGAGGTAGGGTGGAGGAATGCAGTTGAGTATTTGAAAGAAGAAATAAGTTTAATCAATTAATAATATCTATGATCGACTATATGAATAACTATATGGAATATATAAAAACCATATTAAAGAAAGAAGATATAAATGAATCTATTAAAAAAGATTTTCTTGAACATATACAATTTATGCAACATGAAAGACTAATACATCTATTAGTTACTATGTTATTTGCAGCCTTATTAATGTTTGGATTTATTATTATGCTTATATATTTTTCTTGGATATTGGTAGTATTTACAGCAATAATATTTATTGTAGAAATATTCTATATATTCCATTATTACAAACTAGAGAATGGAGTACAGAAGATGTATAGGTTGTATGATGAGTTGGTAAAGAAATAATTCATTATAATCAAATATGATATAATCATTCCCATGAATAAAGCATATAACCTAAATCAGAAGTTCTGGCGACCCTCTAACAATTAAGAGGGTGTGATGCTTTATACATATATTTCCATAAAGATTTTTGTTTAAGTATCCACCATGGGTGGATAGTTTGAATTGGTTAAAACGGTAGTCTCCAAAACTACAGTTATGGGTTCAATTCCCATTCCACCTACCATTCTAACTAATATTTACTAAATTAAATTATGGAAATCGAAATAATGGAAAACAATCAAAATGAAATATCAATACTAGAACAGGAAATCCCTGTAGGAGGAATTTTTAAACCCATATCCAAGGTTATTGAGGAAAGAGTAGCTCAGGAAACAGAAGAAAGATTAAATACGGAAAAATTTAAATCAAAATATGAAGATCCTTCATCTCAATCCGCACAATTACCAGTAAACAGCTATATGAAGTTGATTAGGCCAAGGGGAGAAGAGGAATTTGTAAAACTTAAAGAAATAATTACTCAAAATGAGCTAGATGAAGCAAAAGCTGTAGAGAACATTGATTATCCTACTTACTTAGCTCTGCAAAATGGAGTAGGTGAGATTAATATTAAAAAAGAACATCTTTCTACCATACGTGGAATATTTGCACAGGCAAATATAAAACTAAATCAAATTCTAAAAGCGTCTGTAACAAGTACAGACCTATACAATATGTTGTATTCAGAGCTTTCTGAGAAGAGAATGGGTGACTATCAGTACTTAGTTTGGCAACTGTCTTAAAATTGCTGAAGAAAAATCTCCAGAAAATAGGGAGCAAAGAGATTGTGTAGCCAAAGCCTTGCTTTACTATCAATTAGAAATTGGAACCTATGGAGGAAGTGAAAAACTTGGTTTAGCATTAGACAATATCGCAAATGCAATTGCTTCAAATATCCCCATTCTGTATTTTGTTCCAATCTGTTTGAGATACTACTACGATTCTGAAGGGGAACAACAAATTCTTTCTGATATTGAAACGCATAGTGTAAAAAATAGATCAGGAGAGGTAATTACAAAAGAAGGGAAAGAGTTTAAAAAACATATATCAGATGGAATTGAAAAGATTTTTTTACTACAATCGCTTGGGGTTCCAATTAAGATTGTTATGCCAATTATGGATCATGAAATGCTGAGGCCAGAAAGGATGCATACAAAAGTTAACGAGGGAAAGATACAAACATATATACAATCAGTTAAGAAGTATGGGGAGAGTCTAGGGGAATCTATTACGGTGGAATCTTCTCTGAAACTTTTTGGCATTCCACATAACAATACTGAGTTTGAGGAAATTCTAACCGATGTCAGGGAATCGAATAGAAGGATGTATTGTGGGGAGAGTAAGTTTAGAATTAGTGAAAGTACTTTTGAACATACTGTGAATGAGGATTATGAACGAAATTTTCAAGACAAAGAAAGAAATTCATATTACAGGAGTAGAGAATTTGCAAGATTATGTGTTCAACATGGGTTTGGAGAGGATAGGGTGCACACCGTGGAAATGGGTAGGACGACAAAAATGAATGGATATAGGGGTTGTTTTGTTAAACTACCATATGGAGCGGAGACTGATATGCTAATTTTTAATACTGAAAAAGATGTGGTAGTAACATTTGAAAAATAAAATCTTTAGAGAGAATTCAAATCAATCAACTGAGCATTCTTTAATATCTCCTCAGGTAATTCATCCTTGTTAATTATAGTTATAAATGTTTGTTGCTTCTTTATATTCTCCTCCCCAAATATCTTATGTGTATTCTTAGGATCCAACTCCGAAGCAATATCATCTAACAAAAGAATTGGGTAGAACCCAAGCTTCTTGTTTAAAACATCCTGTACTCTAAATATTAAATTCCCAATAGCCAACCTCTTCTCACCCCTAGAACCATACTTCTTAATATTCTTCTCAACAATAATTTCCCAATCATCCCTCTGAGGACCAATATTAGAACAACCAGTAACAATATCCCTCTTCTTAGTATCCTCAATACACACCTCTAATTCTTCCTTGTTTGATTTAATATATTCTAGTGTAAACCCATCAGAAGACAAATCATCAATCAACTCCAATCTTTTAGTTTGAATAATCTTAGCAAGATTAACAAATTCATTAGTCCAGAAATTAAGTTGAGTATCATTACGCGCAATAATACCTTGCTCGTAGAACTTCTTAGCAAGCTTCTTTAAATATGCATTTCTCTGTCTTAAAACCTTTCTAAATTGAGCCAAAGTATCATTGTATTCATAATCGATCTGGGATATAACCTCGTCAAGAAAATCTCTCCTTCTAGATGGAGAAATCATCAAAATCTCAATCTGTTCAGGATTAAATATCGTTGACGCATTACTCTGGAAAAACTTCTTAGGAGTTGTATTCTGGTTATCTATCTTACAAACCCTACGACTCTGATCCTTGAAAAACGCAAAAAGATGTTCGTCCGTTGCTATCTCTATTCTTGCAAATTTATCCTCTTCATTCTGAGTATTGTTAACAAATTCATCGGACACTGCCCATGGAGATTTACCATTGGTAAGAAGATATATTGCTTCAAGAATAGTGCTTTTCCCTTGAGCGTTGTTACCATACAACACAACAATATCCTTCTCAATATCAATCTGAACATCTTCAAACCTTCTGAAATTTGTTAGCTTAATGCTCTTAATCATTATGTTTTCAATATAGCTAAGAATGCTTCTTGAGGAATGTTTACCTTTCCAATCATTTTTAGTCTAGCTTTACCCTTCTTCTGTTTTTTTAGAAGTTTTAATTTTCTAGAATAGTCACCACCATATAGTTTGGAGGTAACATCTTTTCTAAATGCACTAATATCTTCTCTTGCTAATACCTTGGAGTTAATAGCGGCTTGTAAAGGTATTGGGAACTGTTGTCTTGGAATTACCTTCTTCATTTCTTCCAATAGCTTAGCTGCTTTGTCTCTGGCGTAATCTCTAACTTCTAGGAAACTTAATGCAGGTACCTCTTCGTACTTTACTAATACTGATACCTTAACAATATCTGCTGGGAAGAAATCAATGAATTCATATTCCATTGACGCATATCCACTTGAGATATTCTTCATCTGATCGAAGAAGTTTGAAATCAAGGAGGCTAGGGGAATGTCATATTCAAGAATGATATACTGATCTCTCATCTGCATATCACTCTGACTATGTGTTAGGTATTTGGTGTTTACATATTCACCTCTTCTAAATTGGCATAGCTTCATTAAATCACCCATATATTGTGATGGGGTTAATAGCTCTATTCTTACCCATGGTTCTCTAATCTCCTTTATCAATGATGTATCTGGCATCTCCTGTGGTGTCTGTATCTTCAATTCTTCTCCTGTATTAGTGGTGACCTCATACTCGACTGTAGGGGCGGTAATGATGAGGTTGACATCATATTCCCTTTCTAATCTTTCTTGGATTATATCCATATGTAGGAGCCCCAAGAAGCCACATCTAAACCCTGAGCCAAGTAAGTTGGATCTCTGATCTGAGAATGTTAATGAAGCATCGTTTAATGCTAATTTACTTAATCCAATTTTAAGATTATCGTAGTCTTCTGAATCAATTGGGAAAAAGGTTGCAAAGATATTTGGTTTTGGAGCTTTATATCCATCCAAGGGAAGAGTTTCTGCATTGTCTGAGATGGTATCTCCAACTGTAAAGTAACTAATATCCTTCAATCCAGTAGCGATATATCCTACCTCTCCAACATTAAGTTCTCCTGTCTCTTCTAAATCTGGAGTAAACAATCCAACCTCTGTTGGTTTAAATTTCTCTTTTCTTTGTAATATGTGCAATGGAGTAGGTTTGCCATGTACATGTTTAACATGACCATCGAAAACTCTTACGGCTACAACTACACCTCTATGCTCATCGTAGAAGGAATCAAAGATTAATGCTTTGAGTGGAGCTTCGTTTGTTCCCTTTGGATTGGGTACTCTTTCAATGATTGCATCAAGAAGTTTATCTACATTCTCACCGGTTTTTCCTGATACCTTTATGATTTCATCTCGAGAGAACCCTAAAAGATCTTCTATTTCCTTTTCTCTTTCTTCAACTTTGACACCTGGTAGATCAATCTTGTTTAATACTGGGATCAATTTTAATCCGAGATCAATAGCTTTTTTAGTATTGGAAAGTGTCTGTGCTTGGATACCTTGGCTTGCATCTACTAGTAGAATTGCGGCTTCGCATGCGGCCAATGATCTGGATACTTCGTAGGAAAAATCTACATGTCCTGGGGTATCAATTAGGTTGAGTTTGTAACCTTTCCAATGCATTGTACATGCTTGGAGTTTGATGGTAATGCCTTTCTCTTGTTCTAAATCCAATCTATCAAGGACTCTGTCTTTATTCTTCTCATGGGATACATCGGTATGTGTTGCTTCTATCATCCTATCTGCTAGGGTAGACTTCCCATGATCTATATGGGCAATTATTGAAAAGTTACGAATTTTTTCTAACATAGGTGAATTATATATGATTACAAGGGATTTTAGTAGGTACTAAAGGTTTTCTACAACCTTTATCTGCATATCAAACTGAGTAGAGAAGTTTATACCATTTTGATTCTCTACAGAAAGAAAGACTACAACTTTTGATGATGGATCTACAGATATTTCTTGGATATATGTTTGACCTTTGTCATCTTGTAATTTTTTTGCAGTATCATCATCATCAGTTCTTAGATATATATTTGATTGTGTTTGATTTGCGGTTTGTCCGTAGAATGAAACCTTTTGTGCTTTATCAGTATTATTCTTTATCTCTACAATCGGCTTAGAGTAGCTATCTGCATTTCTTCCTGCAACTAATGTTGAATATTCATATGATGTATCAGATATTTTGTTTAAATTTTCTTCAGTGAGGATTGGGTGTTTGCCACCAACTAAGGTGACGGAAACAGTTGTTTGTGTGTTTGCACCTAATACATTAAGTTCTTGGAGTTTTTTAGTAATTGGGGAAAGATTCATAACTGTTATTGTAGGGATGATGAAAAGCAAAGCTAAAACACCCAAAGCGATAGGTTCGACTACTAGAGAGAGAACTTTCTTAAATTTTTGGGCTTTTTGACTGGGCATTGCAGTAGACTAATAGTATTTATGTTCTGTTGGATATATATTATCAGTTTCTATTTCAAATGTCTTTATGGTGAACATGGATGCTATGAAAGCAAGGGAGCCTGCGACTATTCCGACCCATGGATATGTACTACCTTGTAGTGTATGTGCAATGGATACTCCTGAGGCTACCCAGAGGAATGCGCACCATATGAACATGGTCAAAAATGATGTATCTTTGCTAGTTATCCATCTGAGCATGTTGAATCGAGTCATCTTTACGATGGTTCGAGGGTTGTGTGCGATGGTATGGTAAAGAGTAGTTTTGATAATGAAATATGCGAGGGGTAGGGCTACAAAAAGCACCATTACTAGGTTGGAGATTGAATTAACAAAGAGAGTGGTACTTGCATCGGAGTAGTAGATTTGAACAGAAAAAAGACCATTAAGATCATTACTAATCTGGAAATTCAGATTGTATATAATACTAGTGCAGAGAATACCAATAAACTTACCGGCAATTAATAAAATTGCTGGTACTATTGATATTTTAAGCGCTCTTCTTAGCAGTTTGGACATTATTTTGGGTCAGTTTGTTTAAATTTTTAGTAAGACGACCTTTTAATCGGTCAGCCTTATTATCCTTTATAACATTTTTCTTAGCTGCTTTGTCAAGAACTTTGTAAATATGCTTTAGAGTTACCTTTGCTTCTTCTGGATTATTTTCAGCAACAAGTGTCTTAAACTTTTTAACAGCTTTCTTAGTTCTGACTCTTAATCGGTCATTGTTGATTTCTCTTCTCTTGTTTTTTCTTAGGTCTTTTATAGATGTTTTTAGATTTGGCATTGTATTTCTTTAATAATATAAACTGTCTAAAGTTAGCGTATTATATATATAATTCCTTTGTTTGTAAACATATTCTTTTGTGTTAAACTTGAAGTATGGAAGGAAGCCGTAAAATCAAAATTATAGTTAGTTTTGGATTAGTTTTGATTTTAGTTACAGTTGGAATTGTATTCTCAATTATAAATAATAACAAAGCCAAACAGGATGAGAATGATGTGGTGATGGGACAATCTGATATTTCGGGTGTTCCATATATTACAAGTCTTCCTCCGGTAGTGGGATATATTGGAATTGAGTATGTATATGATATTAAATATTCGGATAGTAATAGCAAGACAGAGGATATTAAAGTGACATTGGAAAATGCCCCTGTATGGCTGAATATTGAAGGGTTACATATTTTTGGTATTCCTCCTGCTGAGAGTGTGGGGCAATACAAGTTTAACGTAAAAATCTCAGATGGAACTAATTCTTCCATTCAGGAAAATTATATATTAGTGCAAGAGAATGAAGAGGAGTAAACTATTCATAATTACAGGATTCTTGGGACTATTTCTAGTTGGAATTGCTACAACCTTGATTTTTGTTAAAAACACTTTTGGTTCTGATATATTGGCAACTTCTAAAAAGGATTGTGTTCCATACAACATCTTTGTAGCAAAAGGAGAGCAAGAGTATTCTGTAAAGATATCTTGGAGTACGAAGAAGGATTGTATGGGATTTATACAATATGGAGGTCAACGAGAGACACTGAGTTCAGTTGGTATAGATCAAAAGAATCCTGTTCAGTCAAAAGAGCATGAAGTTGTATTGGAAAAGCTTTTAACTACACAGAAATACTACTTCTTAGTAAATTCTGATAATACGGCATATGGATACAATGGAACTGCTTTAGATTTCTCAATAAAGGATCTTTAGTTACTTCCTTTTCTCTGATTTCCTAATGATACTTTCTTCAAAATATTTCCTTGGTTTGAATAGCTTCCATGTATTAAGTTCTGTTGATCTGTATACGTCTGAATCTACAAACTTCTCTACTAAAACTCTACCCTTTGGTCTGCTGTATATATACCATCCTAAGGTGACTACGGTAAGTCCAAGTATTATTTTAAAGATTATAGAATCAAATATTCCAGTACTTGGTGTGCTTGGAGTTTCTTCTGTAGCATTTGGATCTTCACAGCTTTGAGATACAGTAATATCAACAGAGGTTCTTAATTGTGATGGGTCTGTAGGAACTTCTTCTGGTGTGACGACAACTTCATTTTTGTTTGTACCAGTAAGAGCATTTGCTCCAGCTTGAGCTTGGAACAATACCGTCAATGATTGGTTAGCACTTAAGGTCCAACCGCTTGTCTTAGTAACTGTTACCTGCTGAGAATCTCCAACTGTAGCAGCGGTTACATAACCGGAATCTGTGACTAATACACCATTAATTTTTGTAGTTCCTGCGGTATATGCGAATCCTAATGGTAGTTTATCTACAATGGAAGTAATCTTTTGCGAGGTTGTACTCTTGTTGGTTACATTTATGGTGTACTGCACTGTGTTTGAAGGAGCAACTCTTTCCACACATGTGAGATTTGAAGTATTTGTAACTGTAAAACTTGAAGCGACTACCGTGTCTCCTCCTGTATCAGGATTTTCTTGTACATCAGGGTAGGTTACGGTAGTTACTGCTGAGCCAATTGAGACGTTTGAAACGTATACTTCAGATTTAACTTCTAGTGCACCTGTGTGACTATCAAGTTGTGAGAAGCTTTTCGAATTTGAGAAATTCGCTGCATTGTAAAGGTCTTGTTCTAATATCTCTATTAAACCTGCGGTTTTATCCACTGTAAATCCTTTTGTCATTACTAACTCTGGGAACTTATTATCAAATGTAAAACTAATCTTCATGTTATCTGCAGTAGTTAGATTTCCAGCAGAAATTTTCGTATTGGAAATCTTCATAGTTGTTCCATCTAATCGGGTGGTAAGTTGTAGATTACTTACACTTGATTCTCCTGCTTGTTTTACTTCGATCAATCTTCTACAGATAGGGGAGTTGATTTGTTGATTATCAGAAGTTGTACCTGTTGCAACAATATTTATGGCTGTAGAGGTACTTAAATCTGTAATTGTTTTCTTAATACTGAGTTTGTCAGGGGTAATG
>Ga0209800_10000789_pt1 | contig 40869 bp, 25 predicted proteins | sample Higcelweek8metaG_FD_187174 | JGI IMG/M metagenome (GOLD analysis project Ga0209800, IMG submission 187174) | Freshwater pond sediment microbial communities from the University of Edinburgh, under environmental carbon perturbations - High... | ecosystem: Environmental > Aquatic > Freshwater >...
AGGGATGCTTATATTCGTCTTGTCTGCTGTTATCTGATTGAATATACGGAGGATTGGATTACAGAACGAAGTTATATCAATAAAGAAATTCTTCTTGATATAAAATCTGCTCGGGATGTTGCTTGAGGTGGATTCAATGGCTCCCTGCAAATTGCGAACAATAAATTACACCATCTGAAGATTCAAAACCTTAATACTTTATACGCAAGCTTGATACCGAGTAACCGCATATTTTTGATTATTGCTCGATTTAGACTACCGATCCCGCAATTTAGTCGCAAATCGTGAGACATCAATATCTTCATCCTTATTGCACTCTGAGCATACGAGCGGATTCCACCTCAATGGATGATAAAAATTGCAGGCCGAGACATATCTTATGCTCTCGATGAGCGACTAAAAGAATTACTCAAAACATACGCGGATACAAATACACAAAAACCAACCGGCAATCGTCCACTCCAATAGTTTCTCACCAATTTTTTTCCGAACTAACGATAAAATACCCTCAATGAATCAAGGAAAGAATTTTTCATTTTTTTCCGATTGCCCATACCCGCAATACGAACCTATGCATATTTTTGTGTTTCCGTATTTCATTCTTTAATCTCGAAACTATTCTCGCAAGTAACTTCTGGGTTTCTACCATATGCAGCGCTTTATTTACCATGCGTCGATACATATCACTGTCGTTAAATATATAACGATACGTTTTAGTACAGTCATCCGTCCTTCTATTGTTATAGAAAGAATTAACATTTTTAATGACCCTCAAGTAAGAGGTGCCGTATTTATTATCCGGTTCCAGGTGACACCCTTCAGCCCATTCATTCCATGCATTTATAAACACTAACTTATTATCCTCTCTATCATCAACAACCTGTTGTACTATCTCATTGTACCAGAATTCAAAAAGCGCCGGAGATGAATTTATAAATGTTACACCATTATCCTGTCTTCTCGGGGTGTTATCCCAAGAAGGCATTAATCCGCGATAATAGGTAAATTTCGGACGCTTTTTCAACAATGACCGGATTACAACACTTTCCATATCTCGCATTGTTCCATGATAATTCGGATTCGTGATTTCAACTTCACCACTACAATCCATCGATTGATCATGTAAACCATGCGGAGCAAACTCCACAAATGCATCCACGCCATATTTTCCGGGAGCTTTATGTACAAAATAATCGACCGCACACACATATAAACCATTTAAACCCGCATCGCTACAGCACTTACGCCAATAAGATATCGTTTTTCTTGGATTTGCCAGAAGCGATATTTTATAAACCAGAAGAAGCGGCTTGCCGTCTATTTTGATGTATCTCTCATCTGAGAATACATTCAGAAGATGATCGATAAAGCGATTATCATTTTCAACCGAATGATCCTGCTTAATCAGAATCTCCTTGTCTTTCCCATCCCAACATCTGGTCCAGTTTTCATTTGCCCAGCAAATGCAAAATGGAAAATCGGGTTTTGTCGTCCTTAATATTTCCTGAATCGGTTTCTGCAGCAATTCTTTTCCGTCGAACCAATAGTGATGATAACAAAATCCGTATACCCCATGTTTTTTTGCCAACATCGCCTGCTTATTCCTTGTTTTGGGATCAAGCAAGTTATAGTAATTTGAACCTGCCGGAACATGCGGTTGGTAATGTCCTGTAAAATTCGGTTTTGCCCTTTTAACATTGACCCATTCAGTAAAACCCTTGCCCCACCACTCGTCATTCTCCGGAATCGCATGAAATTGCGGAAGTACGAACGCGATTGTTTTTATACTGTGTTCATTATTTTTCTTTTTTTTCATCAGTTCCTCTATACTCGGTAATAAAGTCGATAATTTTATGAAGGGCAGACTCTGGAGAAATCTGATCCAATATTAATCCTTTATCATACTCCGCAACTCTTTCAGGTGGTGCTCCGATGTCAAAGACCGCAACCGGAATCCCCATCAAAATACCCTCCTGCGCGGTTCTGCAAAATGTTTCCCCCCATATTGAGGGAATAAATATTATGTCAATTTCCTGTTTTTCAATTATATCTGGCAAGTTTTCTCTTTCATATTTTCCCAATATTTCTATATTCTTATGCGAGAAATATTCCGGCACATCACCGAATACTTTGATTTTTATGTTTTTGATCTTATTTTTCTTAATGATATCCGCCATTCCCAGAATAATATTAAGACCCTTTTCCTTCGATATTATCCCCCCTAAAACTCCAATGGAGATATGTTCCTCTCTGTTTTTAACCCGAAACACTACCTTTCTCAAGTAATCAAGGGGAATATCCTTTATTGAAATTTTATCCGGTGAAATCACATCCGAATGAATTTTCATTATGTTGTCATAAGTAAATCTTGAAAATACTTCAATTGAGTCCATATTCCGAAGTAATTCTTTCCATAAAGCTCTCCATGAATCTATATCACGCATATGCTCATTCGTGTTGATCCCGAAACGCATATATATTTGAGGAAAGCATGATTTACATTTTTCGCCACTACCGGTTCCGCAATACTTTTCTTCGCTATCCATCAATTTATAACACGGGCAAATTGAATAAAAATCCCTTAAATTCGTCCTGATAGTTGTTCCGTATTTATGCTTTGCGGAAATTATCATACGTATTATTTCTTCAAGATAATAATACCCAACAAGCTGATTCACTACGATTTCATTTATATTCGCATATTCAAATAGTTCAAATACGTCACTAGTATCCTTCGCGTAAAGACACGAGCGATATGATTTATAAATGAATTCCACGATATAGAGCTTATCAATTGGGTGAAACCTTATAACAATGTAATTATAATCGGGATTACTTCGCATGTAATCTTTTAAAGCGTATTCAGACCCCCCTCCGAAACAATGCTCAAAACGCATGATCGTACCCTTTGAATCCGCGCAAGACAGAAGAAACACGAGAAATGCCCTTATTCTCGAGTACTTAGTACTATTTACAACACTGTTCACCCGACGTCCGTAATCAGGATATCGCGATTTCAATATATGCTGGCTATTGTTTATTAATTCTTCGCGTTCCTCCTTGTTGAAACTGGCCGTATGATTATGAAAACAGAAAACTCCCGGTGTGATCACATTCCGATAACCATTTTTTCCCGCACGCAGACACCAATCATTCTCCTCTCCATAACCTCGCCCGAAAACAATATCAAAATCACCAATTTGATCAATAACATTGCGTGATAACGCCATACAAAAACCGTGGCCTGTCGGCGTATCAATATATATATCCTTATCATAGATCATTCTTCGGAATACTTGATTAATTTGCTCGAGATTCAATGAACCGAAAAATTCATTTTTCCGCATCAATACCGGAAAACTCGTTATCGTGGATGATGTTGAAAGCGGTGTTACGGAAGCTACTGTTTTATCAGTAAAGATCGGATACATAATTCTTGATAGCCATCCCTTCGGAACGATGACATCAGAATTGACGATGACAACATTACCTGTTGTTTCAGCTATACCCCGATTTACAGTTTGAACAAACCCGAGGTTCACTTCATTCACAAGAATTTTCGCATTTACAACATTCGATAGTTTCGCATCCAGCAATTTCAGAACACGTTCATCACTGCTACAATCATCAACAATCAACAGCCTGAAGGGAATATCCGAGTTTTCAAGTATGCTTGTTATCAATGGCTCGAGATAATCATAACCGTTATATACCGGTACAATGACATCAACTACTTCGGGAATATCGTAATGCTTATCATTCTCATTAATCTTATCGAATAGTCGCAATACCTCTGGTATAGTCCACTCATTCCTGTCGTTCTTTAATGCTCCATCTCCTTTCTCTTTTTTATCCAATTTCAGGTTCAGGGCGCTTATCAACGGAAGTGTCTTAAGAAATCCGTATGTGTTCTTTGAAGCCCTGTACAATCGGGGCTTTCCTTTTAACATCCTTTCTATATCTTTCTTAATAGACATCCGACATATCTCCAAATAGTATCAAAAACAAATTTCTCAGCTTTATTCCAGCAAAATGTCATGTGACTAACGATAATGGTCATTGACGTGATTTTAAATGCTAATTTAAATACACTTTCAATCAACTACATGGACAATGAATCACCCTCCAGACCGTATAACTTTTCTTAAAATACGTATAATCCAAATGGGCATGGTCAAAATCACCTTTCCCGTTTTCCATGTGTATGATCGGTATATCCGATTAATTTCGCTTAATTTGCTCTTTAACTCCTTATCAGTTCTGTCAAGTGTCTCCATTGTCTCTGAAAGAAGTCGAAGTTTGTCATCAAATCCGAGAACAACCAAGATGTACTCGATTCTGATTACCGAAACAGAATCAGGAAACGACATGACAACAAGCGGATTTACATAACGGAAATCATAATATCCGTCATCAGAAAGCCACCCATTGACCGATTTTACAACACTTGGATTATTCATGGATACGTCTGTCGTTATTCCATTTTTATCAAATTCTATTTTATTGAATTTCACACGGCATACACCGTTAATGACAGGATGGAATCTGTAACCGACAGCGTTCGTAAAGCTCGAAAGATCATACACGGATTTTAAACGATTTTCACCGTTCAAAACCCACTGATCATTCACTATTACTTCTTTTTCCCTGAATCCTTTACCTGTATCAACGTATAAAGCCTGATGAACTCGCTGAGCATGGGGTTTGATTGAAAAATCACTTCGATATCGTATATTTTCTTCAAACAGCTGCTCACAAACCGCATTATTTTTCAGTAATACGTACGTGAAACTCAGCTGATCCCGGCGACTGAAGTTGACAATCATGTTCCACCAATCTTCCATGATTTTCTTTACTAATTCGTCGTTATGTTGTCTGAAAATCATAAACATCTCATACAGACCGGCATTATGAGGAAATCCTGTCTTCTTGATATACTCCATCTGTTGTCTGATAAGATCAGGGTCATCTTTACGGAACAGAATACACGCGTCAGCCTCCTCATACACGCACGTCCGGACGCTATGCTTGTTGGCCGAAATCATGCATCCCGAATTGATCAAATCGTGGATTCTCGACTCGAGTGCTGGGCCGAGAACATCGATATTACCATCAATCCAAAAACTGTATGCATATTCAGGGAGAACTTTATCAGGAAATATTTTGAAATATTTAGCCTTTCGGACGGAGTCCGAAATACCGGAGTTCATCGGTCGTATATCCCATACCCCGGGATTATCTATTCTGGTATCCGTAAAGCACACATAATCAAATTCTTTTGAAATATACGTATGCTGCTTCAACTGATCGACACCACCCGCAATGGCCGTATAAATTACAATGTTGTTTTTTTGATTTTTCTTATCACCACACAAAGCAGATCTCCTTGTCTTATCATTTTCTCGCTTGAATAAACACTCCGGAGCATGTTAAATCATCATCTGACAGACAGATGAATTCACTTGATAGGTTTTCACGTTTTAAATGATTTTCCGCTCTGCGATAGATCAACCGTTCAATTGTGAACCCGGCTTTTTTAATTGCGGCTATATGTTCAGACACAGGAAATCTGTTTATTGCATAGTTTCTTCCGCAGCAGATGGCATTCCATACATCAGACGGAACACACCATTGCCCATTCCATTGTTCAGTTAGTCCGTGAGAACGGAAATCAATCTGATGAGACATTAAACTGTCTTTTTTTAGGATTTGATAGAAAACATTATATGCAGAAGAAATATCATCAACATGTTCCATAACAGCATGCGAAATCACGAAGTCCACTTTATCTTGTAGTTCGACGTAATTATCCGGCCATGGCACAACATATTTCAACACAATTTCATCAATTTGATCAACACCATCAACTGAAATCAGTTTTCTAATTGCTCTCAGTCTTTTTTTTGATAAATTCGCATTTATCATTTGTTCTGTTAGATATTGAGAAGGGAAGCTTCCCCCATCCATAAGATGTGTAAAATCAGTATATGCCTGATCGCTTTTTACCCCTTTATGTTGCCGATAGTATTCACTCACCTCTCGAAGTACTGTCAAATTTTCTTTCTCGGAACCTTGCCGAACGATATCAAATCCATAATACTTACGCGCTCCTGATAGCAGCGCAGCGATACCAAGTCCCAGCTTAGCACCTGGACCAATTTCAACTACAGTTTCAGGAATTTTTTTGGAAGCAGACAATTCTAAAGCAAAAACAAGATGCTTCATCCAAACATTATAATAATAATCAGACGGATGATTCTGTACTATGTCCGATACGGTCGTAGTAGCATTAAACAAATATGACCGTACACCTTTTAATATTCTATGTGAAAATCTCTCACGATCTGTTTGTTTTCTTTTCTTCACGTGAACTTTATTCCATAACGCCTTTGGAAAAACCATATCTTGCAACCCAACAGTATTGACTGTCACGGGATGAACGGAAAAATCATTACCCATCAACTCTTTTTCCTTTATTCCACGGGATTCAAGTGCCACGGATATCTCTTTCTCGAATAAGGTTTTATCGATCCTAATCGACGGAATATTCTTCCCGTATTCCAACCCCATCAGAGCAACTTCAAAATCAAAATCTGTTGTTTTCTTTTTCTCCCATAAAGGCTTGATAACCGGTATCAGATGCTTATGCTTATGCGCTTGCACAATACATTTGCGAAATATGTCTTTATAATACTGGTTCACATCATGACTACCAACGATAATATCAGTTTGAATCCAGGGGAATCCCATCTCAGACATTTTGTTTACAATATAACTTTCCGGCCGAAGGTCTGATACCTTTTCATCGATAATATGTATTGCTCTTTTCAACAATTTTGTTCGATATAAATGATTTCCAGCAGGACGTTTTATCATGAAAAAAGCATCATCTATCAATCCCTGTATTTCAAAAGAAGAAGAATCGATATTGTCACCAATACTGACAATTTTACTCAAAACTCCTTTATACAACAAGACATCAGCATCAACAACAAATGTCCATTTTCTGTTTGCATTGAGTCCGGCTAAAAATGTTTGTCTAACAGCTTCAATGAATGGCGTTTCCTTTATTACAATTATATTGCATTCAGATATTTGATCTTTCAAAAGAGCAAGGCATGCCCTCTCTGTTCTCTCTCCGACGGTCCTCACTATCACCGTAACATTTCTGTTCAGATAGTCATTCATCACTCATTTCCTCAGAACAAAAATATTCAAAAAGCAATCATCGGGGTTTCTTTTTGATGAATATATATATCTTTCAAATCGTTTACTCCCCATTAATAAACGATACACTTTCTCACATGCAGGAGACATGGTTAATTTTATCGGTAATCTTTTCTCTACGAGAAAACCCGAATCCCTGATCAACCCGATATATTCTTTAATCGGCCTATCCCCGGGATGTTTATTGACGTGTGCAGTTCTGATCAAGTCACCTGTTTTGTGGAACTGTATTCGCGATGCCTTGTGTGCGAGATTAGGTATTGATATTATCAGTTTCCCGCCTTTTTTTAGAACTCTTTTCAATTCGGTTATTGCCAATGGTTGTTTGGTTATGTCAAAATGTTCAATCACATCAAGAAAAAGAACAATATCAAATGAACCATCCACAAACGGCATATTAAGGATATCGCCTTTTACAACATATTCATTCGATACATTAAGATCAATACCGGTGATATCCCTTCCCTGTTTTTTATATTTCTCCACAAGCACCCCCTCTCCGCAGCCCGCGTCAAGGATCTTCACACTGTTGTCGACTTTTCCGATTATTTCATCAACATATGCCATTTTCCGAACATATATCGGATAATATGACCAACCAGGATCTAATTGTTTATGATACTCCCCTCTTTGAGAATATTCACCACTCAGTATTCCACCGCTCTTTTCCACTAAGTTACTCCTTGTCTGGTATGAACTGCATTAATCCACGCTGAAATATACTGTATTTGAATTGCCTTTTATATATTTAAGCCCTGCCTTAATACCCATTAATTTCAATGTTGAACTACTGAAACAATTAATGTGCTCAAGTGGATGTATTGAATTTTTACCAGCTTTCCAGTTAGAATCAAATATCATCTTTTCAACTTCATCGCCGTTTGGAACCGAAACCCTGATAATCCCGCCCGATTTTAATAACTTTGCCAATTTCTTCAGATAATCAACAGGGTCAAACACATGTTCAAACACCTGATTTGAATTGATGAAATCAAATGTCATATTCTTATTAAATTTTTTTATTACCTTTATCCCGTTTCTTGCAGCATACTTTAACCGATCTGACGACAATTCATATCCATATGAATCATATCCATGCGCCTTTGCCATCAATGACCAGAATCCCCAGCCCATCCCGAAATCAAGAACCTTTATATCAATTGGTTTTTTCCCTAACAGAACGGATATCTCCTGCACCTGATCGGCATAGCTCTTAAATAAACCGATATCAGCATATAACTTTTTAACAATAGACTGCTCATTCGTTATCCATTTTGAATATAGTTTCTTCATTCCGTTATCATTGAGCACATATGATTGCCAGATGAATCCGCATTCATCACACTTCACAACCTGATATATTGAATCAGCCAAATATTTTTTTGAGATTCTTCCGTTATAATAATTATTAAGAAAAGAAAAAACAGATTGATCAGTATATTTACGAGAAACCAATACCGTTTTATTATTACTTCCACATAAAATACATTTATCGCGATATAACATTTCCCGCATATCAATATCCCCTTATCATCAAACTGATTACGTTTAACAATCTATTCGTTAAAAAATCAGTGCTTTATAACCAACCATGTTTGAATGCTTTCAATCCCAAGACTGTCTTGAATGAATCTTTCCAAACGACGAAAACCTCTTGGGCGAGAATCATTCAGATATGGATCATAAACCTGTAATGCGGTTACCTTGTGTTTTCGTAAGATATTCCGTATCATCTTTGCATTAACAAAATACAGCGAATTGAAAAACTTGACTGGTCGACCTTTCAATATCAAAATAAATTTTGAAATGAATTTAGGCAAAAACAATGGCAGAAATGCTTTATAATGTCCTTCATAAATTTGCCTGTAATCCGGCATCAGAAAAAATAACTTCCCCCCGGATTTCGTGACACGGATAGCTTCTGAAAAACTTTTATTCACATCCTGAACATGCTCAATAACCGTATAACAGTAGATGAAATCAAAATAATTGTCCGGGAAAGGTAAATTCTCGGCGACACCCATATGAATATTTTTTGCAGGAGCCCCAATCATATCTGCTTTTAACTGAATTATTTCTATCGCTTTGTCATATGGTTCAATCGTATAAGTATTACAGCCTCTGCTAAAAAATTCAGCGAATTCTCCACCAGTCCCCCCCCCAATGATAAGTACTTTCATATTTTTTTTAAATTTTATATTGAAAAGAATCTGAATTCTTTCAATCAGGGGAGCTATTCGGAGTTTTTCTTCATTCAATCGTTCATTGATTTTGTTCTGATAGTGAGGCAACCCGAGCTGATTATTATACAAATCAGAATAGTATTCCCCCATTTTCTTTAAAACTTCATTCTTTAACAATTGTTTCTTATTAATTCTCACCAAACTATACTCCTGATAAAGCACTTTAAGATTAACACATCACCTGTTGTATGAGAAAGCCATTAACTTTCAAGTCAGATACGATCGTCTATAATCATTGAATCTTTTCAGCCGAAAATGACTGATTCAGCGTAACTAAACCTGCGATTAAATTTTCCTCAGATACCACTCTAAACACCAAGGAATCATCAATTCTATTAAGAACGACAATCCCGCTATTATCCAATTTTGCTATACCTATATTAGTATAATAAACACCAGAATTCATAAAACATGAAAACTTAATTTTTACAATATACCGTTCGTTTTTGAATATATTATCTATACGAAATTCACTTTTTTCACTTAAGCCCAACTTTGAAACAATCATGCCTTTCTCGGTTTTTATCTTAAACCCGAAATACGCAATCGGAATATCGATTTGGGTACTCACAACACATTCGTAGATGTAATCCTCCCCACGAACCAGACAATTAACCTGCTCACCATCAAGAGTTGTAATTTTGTTTTCAAGAATATCTACTTCATCATTTTTCAATATATCTGTCGTCACGGGTAAAAAGTCAGGAATAAAACTTGATGAATTAGAGAGTATAGTTTCCACTTTTCCGGTCAACTCGCTAATTTCAGATGATTTTTCCGATATTAAATCATCACCTTCATCATCAATATCCGATGCAGAATCGTTGGTCATCCGTTTATAAATCTCCATTTTAAGATTCTCATCATTGTTCAGATTACGAATCTCATCACGAACACTTTTCTCGGTTCCTTTTTTCGCATATATGAATTTATTGTAACTTGAGGTAACAAGTCTCGTCGGACCTTCAATCAGCAATTCTCCCTTATCAAGCATAACCGCGCGGGTACACAACTGATTAATTGAGTTCCCATCGTGACTTACAAAAAGAATTGTTTTCCCACACTTGAAAAACTGATTCATTTTCGCATAACACTTCCTTCGAAACAAACTGTCCCCAACGGATAATACTTCATCGAGGATCAGTATTTCGGGATCAACATTCACAGACACGGCGAATGAAAGACGAGCTTTCATTCCGCTTGAATATGTCCTGAGAGGCTGATAGATAAAGTCTCCGAGTTCCGAAAACTCGATAACATTCTCCACCACCCCCTCCATTTCATCTTTAGTATACCCGAGCACGGCTCCGTAAAAATATATATTTTGAAGACCGGTAAATTCAGGATTGAATCCCGCACCAAGTTCAAGAAGTGCGACAATTTTACCATCAACCGACACATTACCTGCGTTCGGATTCAATACACCTGAAATTATTTTGAGCAAAGTTGATTTTCCGCAGCCATTGCGTCCAACAATTCCGAGAATCTCTCCTCTTTTAATTTCCAGGGAAATGTTCCTGAGTGCATAAAAATCCGTATGGTACTTCTTGCCCAGAGGATGAAGAGCTTCCTTGAGACGGCTCTTGGGTGAATTGTATAACTTGTATTGCTTGACTACATTCTCCAGCTTAATAACTACATCACTCATCTGCTATTCCTTGATCGTTGATTCAATTCCATAAACAGGTTCATACTTTGTCAGATATGAACACACCGCTTTTACACTGTAACACCGAAAATTTTCACACTACATCAGCGAAGTGAGGACGCAATTTCCTGTAAACAAACACCCCTCCCGCAATACATAGGAATGTCACTCCCCAGAAATACGCGGTCTGAAGGGGCTCATGCCAGAATCCCTTTCCATAAACAAATGAATTACGATAACCCTCAACGATATAGAACAATGGATTTAGTTTAAAAAGGAACTGATATTTTACGGGAACTATTTCAATGTTCCAAAACACCGGAGTGCCGTAAAATCCTACTCGCAATATGATACCGACAATGTTCTGCACATCCTTTACAAAAAGGCTTATACTGGATGTCATCCACGTCAACCCCAGCAGAAACAGCGTCATCGCAAGCAGATAATACAACATTTGAAACCAATAGAACGTCGGGAAACTACCATAGGCAAAGAGGAAGCATACGGCTATCAGCAAAAAAATCGCATGGAGGATCAGGCTGGAACATATCTTCACAATCGGCAGGATACTCAGTTTAAAATCAACTTTCTTAACAAGAAATGAGAAAGCGCGGATAGATCCTGTTCCAGAGCTAAAAACGTCCGAGAAATAATTCCATGAAATCAGCGCGGGAAGCAACCATAAAATATAAGGAACCGAATCGACTTCACCCTTCCCTCTGAAAACACCGCCAAAGACAAGCCAGAACACCAGTACCATCACAAGCGGTTCAACGAAAGCCCAGAATATTCCCAGCCAGCTGCCGACGAACCGCTGGGTAAAATCCCGTTTGACTAATTCATATATGAGGTACTTTTTTCCGATTATTTCCCGTACAAACGAAACCGAATCTCCAGGGATTTTGCAAAGTTGAAGAATTATATTATTCATTACCCCATACTAATCGCATTAACTTTCATGACAAGTATTTTTCATCCTGCTGTCTACCGGCCAAATAGACGGATATACAGCATTGCATGAATCAATAATTTGTTTTATTGGAAAATGAAAGATACTTCATAACACAGCTCGATAGCATCATTTTAACCGGATTTGACCCGCTTCATAAAAATCTTCTGTCACAACGCGCAAGGGATCGAGCGGAAACGCATTGCCCGCGTCTGTAAGGGCGGTTCATGAACCGCCCCTCATCGGCGTTGCAGGGAGAGCCCGGTCCCGCGATAACAACTCAGGCACAGGAAAGGGCGGATCATATGACCCGCCCTTTCCTGTATTTACATCAGGCGCGGGATGCGCCCGAATCTTTCCTGTCCCGGTTTTACTTCCCGAACGCCTCTTTGCAGAGTTTTTCGGAGCGCTCAAATCCGGCAAGAACCATCTTTCTGAGATCCTTCATGTCGCGGATGATTTCGTCAACCGCGCCGGTCGCAAGAGCATCGTTCTTCGCGTGCGCCTTGTCGAGATATCCGTCGATAAACTCCTTGCGCATCGCTTCAGCTTCAGCGGTCTTTCCCGCGTCAACAAGCTCCTTGAACTTCTTCGCCTTGAAAAGGTCAAAAGCGACTGAATGTCCGAGCACCGCTATCGTCGCGTTCTCACGCGCCATATAGTGAATACCGGGACGAAGGTGTTTGCTGAACGCCTGAATCTGCCGTCCGCCGTAGTTCTGATTGAGTACCACCGACACCACGGGAACCTGTCCTGAAATGTTCGTGTCAAGCGCCTCGGCGCCTATCGCCTGAATACGGATTCGTTCCTGTTTTGTTCCGGGAATAAATCCTGACGCGTTTGAAAGCATCAAGAGTCTCAAGCCGAATCGGTTGACGAACTGGGTGAATATACGGAACTTCTCGGTTGACGGAGCGTCGGCACCGCCGCCGAGAATGAGCGGCTGATCCGCGAGAATCCCCACCGTTTCACCGCCTATCTTCGCAAAACCCGTTATGAAATTTGATTTCGTTTTGGTTCTGTTCTGCGCGGAGAAAAACTCCACGAACTCGCCGTTGTCGGCGATTTTCTTTATCACCGATTCGATCATGTCATAGGGACTTGCCGTATCGTCCGGAACCATCGGCGTTCCGCCCGCTTTCCCTTCTTTCTTTTCGAGAGAGTCGACAGTATCTATCACGCGGTACGCGGTATCGAACGCCTCGTTAAAACTCGGTACGATAAAGGTCGCGTTCCTTTCTATGAACGCCGTTTCCGCCGCGGACATCTCTCCGTTTTGCACAAAGATGATCACGTCGGAATGGCTCACGATCTCAAGCGACCGGAATCCCTGTATTGTTGAGAGAACAAGAATACGGATACCCTTGTGTGACGCGAGCGTATTCACGAAATCGATCCGCGCGCGGACTCCCGATTCATCGTAAATTTCAGCCGCTTCATGCCACTGTTTGCCCATAACGAGGATCGGATGCACGCCGAGTCTGTCCGAAGTACGGAGCACATCGCGCGCGCGGGTCACAGACGCATACGAACGGAGTCCCTCCGAACTTCTCGGACCTATAACCGCCACGCGGCGTCCGCCGATTTTGGCAAAGCCCGCCACAACCGAACCGCTTCCGTAGTAATCATGTTTGAACGGTACGAAGTCGCCGTCGTCCACATTGGTCATGACCATATTTTCCGAGAAGTGATTAACTTCCTGGCTGTCAATCGCGACTCCTTCCGAGCGCGCGATCGCCGATTTTGATTCTTCCGAAGAGAATATATCATTAATCTTGCGGATCTGTGAAATCAGATGATACTTGTCGGTCGCCACCTGATCGACGATACCGGCCCACTTGCTCATCACGCGCGCGCCGCCGATATCATAGTTCGATATGTCCTCACCCATCACCGAACGTATCACATTCGATCCGGTGAGCACGCGGTATGACTGCTCGCTGTCAAGAATCAGCTGTACGGGAGCCTGGCTCGATCCGTATACGTCAAGTCCCGCAGACGAACCGATTCCGATCGCCGCGGTGAAATGATATGAACGGAAGTCGCCGTATCCGTCACTGAAATACTGTGTGTCGATTGTTTTGAAAAGATCGGTCACGCGGACGTCAGCAACATTCCTTGCGTATCTGAAGAATTCCTCACGGTTCATATTCCCCGAAAGGGTGTTCATCATAAACCCTTCAGCTCCTCTGTTAAGCGACACCATCCCCTGAAGAATGTTCGCTCCTGCGCCGTCATTCCACACATAGAGCGGCCATCCCTTGAGATACGAGATATAGACCGCCGCGAGATATTTGAGTCCCTCAAGATCACCGGTCGCGCCGCCGTTGATGCGGGAGTCTTTCATGTAGAAACATGCTTTCTGCGCGTTGATCTCGCCAAGATAAATCTTTGCGGCGACTTTCGGCTGTTCAGCCGCGCCGGGCACATTGCGGTCAATCGATTCAACAAGGAGCTCTTCAAACTTACCCTGATCAAACGTCTCACGCGCCCAGATATCAACAGGCCATTTTCCGAGTTTGAAAAGATGCGCTTCCTTCGGATCGTCTGTCGCTCCATACGGATTCCGCAGATCGCGTCCGGCGATAAGGTCGAGCGCGAAGGCGTTGCCGCGGCGCACAAGTTCGTACACCTTGCGGGTTTTTTCTTTTTTACCGCTCTCGACATCAAAATGGAAAAGAATCGATTCAGCGGAAGCTGATTCAATATATTTTCTGAGTGAAAGCGAGACCCCTTTTATACCGAGGAAGTCCACGTTGCCGATCCCGTTCGTTACCGCGTCTCCCGTAATCGTTGAATCAACCGAAATAAGCTCTACACGCGTATTTCCGCGCGCGTCTATAAGCTGATACGCCGAAAGCACTTTGAGAGCGCGGGTCAGTCCGTCCTCAATCACAAAATGACTGATGGAAGCCGCCGTTTTCTTATCAGCGGATTCAACGATGTTCTTCACTGACGGATATGCCAGATAACTTTTGCCTTCAGCGGAATCAAGTGAGTAGACAAGGATGTCATCATAGGGAGAATATACCCTTGTTATCGTATAACGTTTACCGAGTATCGCGATCTTGGCCTTGAGTTCTTCCGCGAGAACCGATGATGTTTTTGAAGGAACAACATCCTTTTCGCCCGAAGACAATGATGCCTTCATCTTTTTCGCCGCGTCCTTGCCGTCAATGCGGCACTCTTTCGCGAGGTATTCCTCGGCGGGAATATCGCTCTTTTCAGCTTTTCCCGTGACGGAGATTACTCCTCGCTCCGGGAATTTCTCCGCAAGCACCTTACGCGCGAAATCGGCGAGAGAATCGTCAGGCTCCGACTGTTCATGGAGAATCAAATTTGAAAGTGTGGCCGCCGTCTGCGGAAGTTTGTTTCCGGAGTACGAGAGAATCCGCACCAGTTTTCTGATCACTTCACGGTTTTCATTGCAAATATAATACGAATGCTGGATATTCATAAACGCCACGACATTCATGTTCGAGTCACCCTCGACAGAAGGTTTCAGTTCCTTGATGCCGTAGTTGTCAAGAATAGCCGAAATGAGCGTTTGGAACTGATAACTCGGTTTGTAGTCGAAGTTCGAAATGTTCTGAATATAGTAGTTGAGCTCCTCGAAGAACGAGAATCCGCCGCGCACCACAGGAGAGAACAGTTTGAGTACATTGTAATAATGAGATACAACGCCGCAGAGCTGGTCTTCGGTCTTCTCGCTGAGAACTTCCTTCCATCTGCTCTCTTCTACTTTTTCGAGTACAGAGAGAAGGTCGGGAAGTATTGACGAGCGGTGAATATATCCGCGCAGTCCCGCATGCAGAAGTTCAAGCATAAGAGGCATGAACTGCTGGGGCGCCTTGACGAGATGGTTTTCGATATCAGTTTCGTGCACAAACCATTTTGTCGGATAACTCTTCTCGAATTTTTTCTCTTCGGCTTCATCTTCGGCGGCCGTCTCGCCTTGTGTCGGTTTCACCAGCACAAGAACTTCCGCTTCCTGAATACTCTTCCCGAGTATACGCCCGTCGGATGTGGTGCCTAGGATAAGCCGCGACTGCTGACCGTCCTCAACGATGTATTCGATCTTTCCGTCAACGGGAGATACGATCTTCGTCTCCATCTTCATCGATGATATAATAATGAGCGGATCGCCCTTCTTTACCTTCATCCCTATTGAAATGTCTTTCGAGGGATCATTCGCATCCTTAGCAAGCGATACGAACGTACACTGGAACGGCGAACGAACCATACCCGCCGGATCAACGCTCCCCTTCACCCCTTCAGGATATACTTCGAGGCGGTGATAGTTCACCTTGTCGGTATCATCCTTGAGGCGGACGGTGAGATGCTTCGCGCGGCGGTCTAGGCGGAGCCTGAATGAGCGGCTTCCGTATCTGAAAATGAAATCACCCTTGCGCGGGTTGCTCGATGACAGATACACTTTTCCGTTGTACTCACCGTCAACCATCACATAGTATTTCTCAAGCGATGTCGGATATACTTCAACCTTGTACTTGACGCCGTTATACGCCACGGTGAACCGGTACGGAAGAATCATCCCGTTGCGTTTTTCCATCGATACGGAGAAGGAATCTGAGCGGATAAAATCCTCTCCCTTCTCCTGCATGAGACGGATGTATTCCGCGAGAGTCCCCAGAACAATCGCATAACGTCCGCGGCGCTCTTCCTTGTGCAGCGTGCCGTCCTGAACGGGACGCACGTTGAGTTCCGGAAAATCATCGAGGAGTTTGTTGGTATATTTACCGCCGATGAATTCGGGGTGACGGACAATCGCGAGGAGCTGCTTGATATTGGTATGCAGACCCTTGATATAGATCTCCTGAAGCGCGCGTTCGAGACGGATGATCGTTTCCTCACGGTTGGATCCGTACGCGATGATCTTTCCGATCATGGCGTCGTACATCGACGCGACACGGTCGTTCGCCGAGAACCCGAAGTCGCAGCGCACGCCGTTGAATGTGGGAAGAATTATTTCAGAGATAAGACCGGGAGACGGGCGGTAATCATTCGCGGGTTCCTCGGCGTATACGCGGCACTCAATCGCGTGATTTTTGGTGAGTATTCTGCGCTTGAGCGCGGACTCGAAAGGAATATCAATCCCGCGTCCGTCAAACTGCATAATCTGGCATTTCACGAGGTCGATGCCGAGCGCCTGCTCGGTCACCGCGTACTCAACCTGCAGACGGGTGTTCATCTCAAGGAATCCGAACGTGCCGGACACCGCGTCAAAAAGATACTCAACCGTACCGGCTCCGCATCCTTCCGCGTATCCCGAAATCTTCGCGATGGTCTGCGCCTGCGCGAGCATCGAAAGCGCGGTCGAATCGTCAACCAGCGTATGACCGCTTTCTTCTATTATCTTCTGATTGCGGCGCTGTACCGCGCACTTGCGTATACCCACCGCGATATCGTTGAATACCTGCACTTCCATATGCACAGGCTTCTGCACGAATTTCTCAAGGAAGTATATATCGTCATTATAAAGAGATCTTCCAAGACGCTGGCATGATTCAATCGCCGCGAGAAGTTCCTCATCATTGAAACAGGGAACGATGCCGCGCCCGCCGCCGCCCGCGGAGAGCTTGACCATCACGGGATATCCAATCCGGTTCGCCGCTTTCACCGCGTGCTCGGGAGATGTGACTTCATCCTCGCCGTCGAGGAGCTGTACGTTATGCGCCTTTGCCATGAGGCGGGCTTTCACCTTGTCGCCCACACGATCCATCACGTCCGCGTTCGGCCCCATGAATATGATATCCTTCGAGAAGAGCTTCGACGCGATATCGATCGCGCGCACGAAGTCCGCTTTTTCCGAAAGAAAACCGTAACCAGGGTAAATCGCGTTCGCGTTCGTGAGAACAGCGGCCGAGATCACCACCTGGATATTCGTATAATGCATCGAGTCGCCAATGTGCACGACTTCATCCGCGAAATCATACCATGACTGGCCGATATCCGCGTCGGTCACAATCGCGACCGAGGGAATTCCCTCCTCGTGGAGGGCGAAAAAGAAACGTTTGGCGATCTCACCGCGGTTCGCGATAAGCACTTTCTGCAGACGCCCCGGGCGGGACTTTTCCAGCCTCTGCGCGTCTTTTCTTCTTTCACTGATATTCGGGTTGAGGCTCCGGATATGGGAGAACACCTCATCCCATGATTCCTTGCGTCCCCATTTCTCCATCATGGTCTCGCTCATTCTTACACCGTCCTGAATTTGTTTGCCACGCTGTGTTCGGGCGATATTTTCTCAACTGCGATCATATGGAAGTTCTCAATTCTGAAGAAAAGATTTCCCGCACGATCTACAAGATCAACGTTAAAAAATCTCGTTTTTTCCACGTCATCACGTCCGGTCTGGTACGCGATGCAGAAATACTCGCCGTGAGTATCCATCGGGCGGAAGAATTTCATACTGCTGATGCGGTACGGCAGAATCGCGTCGGTTCCGTTGAGGAACTCGACGAGTCCGCAAATCTGGAACGCGCCGTCAACAACCACGGGATCCGCGATGAATTTCGGCGACGCCATGTTCGCGAAAAAACGTCCCTTGTGAGTGTTGTGTATCAGCGCCATCACTGTTTTGTCGTCTCTGCCCGCAACGTCTTTTATCGAATCAAAATTACCGAACATGAAAAGGCGTTTGGGATGATAGAGAAGTTCAGAGAGATTCCCGTCCCACTCGACTTTCGGAAGCGAAGGTATTTTGATTGTCTCAGCGGGAAGAGCCGAATCCGCGAAACGGAACACACCCTTGTAGTGAAGAGTCGCGTTACCCATCGCCTTTCCGTCTTTCATAAACTGAGACATTATCGAACACTCGACTTCGTTATCCGAAATCTTCTTCGCCTCAACGATCAATTCTTTCGGTTTTCCCTGAAGGATTTTGATCCCGTAGGGAATCATGAAGTCGCGCATCTCGACGAGAGTCTTTCCCTTTCCCGCGACAGACGCCGCGGCTTCGGCCATTGTTTCAATACCGGTCGCGCCGAGAAAAAGCGGAACACCGTCACGCGCATGATCAAGAAGGAAGATATCGTTTTTGATATCAAGAACCCGCGAGAATTTTTTGTACCCTTCGCGCTCTTCGATCACCGCACCGAGAAACGGAGTCTCCTGTAAACCTACGGCGCTCTTCGCCGCGGGTGACGCGATTATTCCGTCGCGGTCAAATCCCGCGACGATATTGGTGATCACCACCTCGTCGTCCTTCGTGTCGCGCAGTTCATTCATAAAGAAATCTATTCCCGTGCGCAGCGGCATGAGATTCACACCCTGCGACGCGAGGAATTTCATCACCGACTCCTTCGTCGCCATGCCGACTTCGCCCCATGCGGTCCAGTCGTAGATTTTGTACACGCGATCCGCATGCGCGCGTCTTTCCGACTGAAGCATACGCGCGAGCATTTCGTTCGCCGCGGAATAGTCTGCCTGTCCGTCATTACCGAAACGCGCCGCAACCGACGAGAATCCGATGAAGTAACGGTAGCTTTTGCCTTCAAGAGCATTCAAGAGACTTCGTGCGCCGTCAATCTTCGTATCAAACACGAGATTGAATGTCGCGAAATCCTTCTTCGCGATGAGCTGACTTTCCTCAACTCCCGCCGCATGGATCACGCCGTCGATTTTGTCGTATAACGCGACGACTTTCTTCACCGCCGCGGCGTCCGTCACGTCAAGCGCGTGATATTTCACTTCCACGCCGAACGATTCGAGCGTGCGGATGTTTTTGATTGTCTCAATCTGGTTCACGACCTTCGCCGCCGCTTTCTTGATCTCGAGCGGTTTTGCACCCGTCATTGACGCGGCAAGCGAACTGAATATCATCTTCTCGTCCGTACCCTCTTTGAGGAATTCCGGATTGACCGAGTCAATCGGACTCCGCGCGAGGATCACCGGACGTACTTTGTAAACCTTCACCATCTCTTTGAGAATCTCGAATGTGATGCCGCGCGCGCCGCCTGAAAGAAGAATCGTATCTCCTTCCTTCACGAACGACTCGGTGCCGGTGATCTTTTCTTCGACGATCGTCATGCGGTAGCGGTCACCTTTTGAATAACCGGTCTCAACTTTGGTATCTCCCGATACGAGTTCCTTTACAAAGAGATCCGCCATCGCGTCAATGTTCTTCGCGTAATCAGCGGAGAAATCGACCGCCTTTACAAGCGTCTTCGCGAATTCCTTGTTTACACTCTTGAGCATTCCCGAGAGCGCGCCGAATACGGGATACACTCCCGCTTTGGGATCGGTGTACGGGAATATAACCGAGTCAAAGGTAGCGGTCGCGATAAACGCGCCTTCCTTGTTGAGATTCGGCTGAAGCGTCTTCACAAGCGCGAAGAGCGATTTCACCGACGCGTCAACAGTCTTCTTGTCGGTCTTCTTCCCGTTATAATATCCATCGAGCGGCATGAGGTGAATTAGGCCGTCGACCCCGTTCGCCGCACATTCAGCCGCTTTCGCCTGAACCGCTTTCACGTCATTGAAATCAACATCGTCTTTGCCAAGATATGTCACCGACGCTCCGCGCGCGGTAATCACATCACCGATCTTCTTCGCGACATCTTTCCCGTCAGAAGTGATAAGCACCTTCTTTCCGGAGAACAGATTCGTATCACCCGCAGGCAGATCCTCTTTTTCAGGACGGACTACAAAGCGTTTGATCGAATCATCCTTCGCCGCGCCCGCTGCCGCCGCCGCCTTTTCAGATCCGCCGCCTGTCGGAGGAGTTGATCCGCCGTTTTTAAGCGACGCGATAAACGCGGCGAGTTTCGCGATCGTGTTGAGTTCAGTGAGCTTGAGATCTTCCGGGACATCCACGCTGTAGTGTTCGCAGACCTTACCGAAAATCTCAACCTGTTTCACGGTGTCGATGCCGAGGTCACCCTCGAGGTCAAGGTTCGGATCAAGCATGTCCGCGCCGTATCCGGTCATCTCCGCTATAATGCGGGTAACGTCTTTTATGTAAGTACTAACATCAGCCGATGTGGTCGACGCAGACGCCGCTGACGCACTTGTCAATGGAGCCGATGCCGGCGCGTCGGATATTCCTGCCGCTGAAGAAATGAACGCGGATAGTTTCGCGATCGTATTAAGTTCCGTCAGTTTGAGATCTTCAGGCACCGCGATTGAAAACTTCTCGCAGATCTTTCCGAAAATCTCGACCTGCTTCACCGTATCGATACCGAGATCTCCCTCGAGATCGAGATTCGGATCAAGCATATCAGCGCCGTATCCGGTCATCTCCGCAATCACGGTGATAATCTCACCGGTCACCTTCGCGCTTCCCGCGCCCATTGCGACGGTTACCGGTGCGGCGGACTGTGATACAGCCGGAGCGTCAACAATCCCCGTTTTCGCCGACATAAACGCGGAGAGTTTGGCGATCGTATTGAGTTCAGTAAGTTTAAGATCTTCCGGTACCGCGATTGAGAATTTCTCGCAGATTTTACCGAATATCTCAACCTGTTTCACGGTATCTATACCGAGGTCGCCCTCAAGATCAAGATTCTCATCGAGCATCTCGGCGCCGTACCCGGTCATCTCGGCGATTATCGTTTTGATTTCACCGGTCAGTTTTCCGCTTCCCGCGCCGACTGTAGACACTGCCGTAGTAGTTGCCGCAGGAGCGTCAGCCATACCTGTCTTCGCTGCCATAAACGCAGCGAGTTTCGCGATCGTATTGAGCTCAGTAAGTTTAAGATCTTCCGGTACCGCGATATTGTACTTCTCGCAAATCTTACCGAAGATCTCAACCTGTTTCACCGTGTCAATGCCGAGGTCACCTTCAAGATCAAGGTTCTCGTCGAGCATCTCTTCACCGTAACCGGTCATCTCCGCGATAAGGGTTTTAATCCCCTTCGTGAGAGACGCGCCGCCGCCGGAAGCTTTCATCGGTACCGCCGCTGCGGGCGGGCTCATCACAGGAGCTTTCGATATCGCGGGCTCTACCGCCGCATTGGCGGCGTTCGTCACCGCGAGCGCGCGGTGAACGGTTCCTATCTCGGGAGTTTCAGTTCCCGAAATACGGCAAAGCCACTTGTGATAGGTTTCGTTTCCTTCAACCTTGTTTTCTTCAATTCTCTTTATAAATAGGATCGCGAACTGCGAACCGAATCCCGCCGCGAAGTGGATACCGTACTGATAATCCCCTTTCTCGCCGCGGCTGAAGTGCAGATCAGCGAAGCTGTCCTGAATCTTCGAAAGATTCGCGATCGGTGCCGCTATTCCGCACTGAAGCGACTTCACGAGAACCGGATCCTCTATGCCCGCTGAAAGGGTGTGGCCGGTATAACCCTTCGTATTGGTGATAACAATCTTACGGTAATCATCGGGGAACGCCGCCTTGAGCGCGAACACTTCCGCGTCAGCGCTTCCGCCGCGTGCGGGAGTGTATGTCTCGTGGGACATGAACACCAGCTTCGAAGTGTAATCGCTCTTCTTGAGGTCATGCAGGTATTCCATCTGTTCAACGAAGCCCTTCATCTCAGTCGAGATGTGTTTCACATCGAGACGAGAACCGTGAAACGCGCTGTTCTTGATGTGTACGCCGAGAATCTCGGCCTGTCCGTTGAATCCTCGTTCTTTGACGGAATCCTCTCGTTCAATGACAATACCTACCGCGCCGCTTCCGACGATCAGACCATTTCTGTCCGCGTCGAACGGTTTCGCCGCCTCGGAAACAATCTTCTTCACGGTCGCTGCGCCAAGCGCGAGGAACGCCGCGCCGAGGAGCGGGAACGCGACTTTTGACGTTGCCGCCTCACCCGCGATCACGATAACGCGGTCACAGCGTCCCGCTCTGATCCAGTCGTTCGCTATTCCGCACGCCTGAGTGATTGACGAGCACGCCGCGTTCGTCTGCGAGTTCGGACCTTTCGCGCGGATCTGTTGCGCAAGGTACGCGTTACCCATTGAAAGTATCTGGAACATGAAATTTCTGTTGAAGACGTACTTCTCGGGGGTTCCCGTGATTTCACGCACTTTCACAAACCATTCGGTTACCGCGTGCTTCGTCTCCTCTTCTTTTACATTAGCCATGAGGAACTGGAACATCTTCTCGAATTCGCCATACGCGGCGCGGTAGAACTTGTCTCCCGCATAACGTTCCATTTCATCAATTATCGTATCAAGCCCCGAGTACACGGCCGTGAAGATCACGCCGGTGCGCTCCTGCAGCTCACGCGGAAGCGCGTAGCCCTTCGCGATGCTCGTTCCCAGAGATGTTTTCTCGAATTGCTGTACAAGAGGGATCTTCGCGTCACGGAGAGCCTCGATACCCGCCGCTATTCCGAGATCGTACGTTATATCGTTGTCGAACTCGATTCCGTAATCCTTCGGATTGAAGTATCCGAGCTGACCCGCGAGCTGTATCACATCCTCAGTGCTGTTGATTTCAATGAACTTCGCGTTACCCTGCGGATCTTTCGACACGCGGACGATGTTCCTGTCGACGATCTTCTGTTTGATAATCTCATCTATAGGCTCTATGAGATTCATACCTGAAAGCAGACGTTCGAAGTTCTTCGGATCGAACACGTCGTTCATGCGTCCGGGAAGTCCGATCGCCGCGCCGGAGATTACGACTTTTCCGCCGTAGTATCCGGAACGTTTGAAAAATTCATTCTCACGCTCGCGCTTGTGTTTCTCGTACTCGGCGTAGAGAAGAGATGTAACCGCCTCGCGGTTTTTCTCGAGGAAATCGTTAAAATCACCTGATGCCACATACTTGTCTGAACTCGTCGCACTCGCAGATCCTGTCGATGCGACTTTAGAAAGATCCGCGTTAAACGGAGTTCTTCCTGCTGCAACGGATGATGACACAGCGGTAGGTACCGTCGCGGAAAGAGCCGAAATGGCTTTTCCAAGCGATGCGCTCTCTCCCGCCTTGGGATCAACCGTGGGAAGAACCTGCGCATTTCCGACGGGAATATCGCGCAAAAGATTGGAAAGAAGCTTGTTCGGTCCTATTTCAACAAAATGAGTAATTCCTTCTGATGCGGCGTATTTCACCGACTCGACAAACTCGACGGGAGACGATACCTGTTTCGCAAGCAGTTCCTTAACCGCGCGTTCATCCGCCGGGTAGCGGCGTGCGGTTACATTAGAAACTACTTTCTGAAAATTCTTCGTATCGAATGGAATTGCGCCCATGTACGCACCGACCTTCTCTGACGCGTCAGCGAAAAGCGGCGAATGGAATGCTCCTGAAAGATTGAGTTTATTTGAAGTGATTTTCTGTTCACGCAGGAACTTTCCGAACGCGTCGATCCCTTCAGTGGTTCCGGAAACGGCGGTCTGTTTCCCGCTGTTCTTATTCGCGATCCACACGCCGGAAACGCCTGAGCGGGAAAGAAGTTCGCCCGTTACAGCCGCATCCGCGAAGACCACCATGATCGATCCTTTCTTCTCATCAGCGGTCTTCTTCATAATCGCGCTTCGTTCTATTATAAGCTTGAGCGCCGCGTCAAACGTAAGCGCACCGGAACAATAGAGCGCCGAATATTCGCCGACTGAATGACCTATGTATATCTCGGGAACGATACCCTTCTCAACCAGAACATCATGGATTGCCGCAGTTGAAATAAATACGGCAACCTGTGTGTTCTCGGTGCTGTTAAGCTTCGCATCGTCACCGAACATCATTTCAAGAATCGAGTATCCCCGTTCTTTTCGGAATATCTCCTCTCCGCGGTCGAATGTCTTTTTGACAGTCGCGTTCGCCGCATAGAGTGATTTCATCATACCGGGGAACTGCGCTCCCTGGCCTGAAAGGAGAGCGCATATACGGGCTCCTTTCGCCGCGACAGGAGCCGTTGCGGGTGATGCGATACCGGATGTTTTAACTTCCGAGCTCGCGAACGCTGACGCGCGAACGCTTCCAGATGAGGCGCTATCGAGCCATGCGGGAATTGTACGAACCACCGCGTGACCGTGAATACCGCCAAGGCCTGAAAAGTTCACCGCACATGCGAGCGGCTCGTTCTTTCCGAGCTTTATGGTGTTTGTCGCCGCGATTATATTTCCCTTCCCGTCAAGCATTGATGTTTCCGCATTGTAGCAGCGTATCGGAAGGATTGTGCGGTTTTTCGCCATCAGCACGAGTTTCGCGATCGCGACAGCCGGGTTCGCGCCGCGGTAGTAGCCGATCTCGGGCTTTACGTTGCCCAGGAATGTGCCTTTACCGAATGTTTTATTGAGAGCGGTCAGCTCCCACTTGTCGACAACCTTGTTTGAACTCGCAAATCCATCCACATAACGAATCTGTGATTTTGACACAGGCGCGTTCGCGTAGAGGTCATTGAATGTGCGGATGAATCCTTCTTCGGTCGGCGCGATCATATTCTGTATCGGGAATGAACGGAACGCGAATGACGTGAGTTCACCGTACACTTTCATACCGTGCGCTCTCGCGTGCTTGAGTGTGGTAAGTCCCAGAAAAGCCGCACCCTCGCTCATGAGAAGACCCGTGGATGTCGTGTCAAACACGCGCGCTTCACCGCGTGAAATCACTTTCAGCATATGGAACGCCTGAAACACCGGAGGAGTCAGATTCGTGTCAACACCGCCCGCGATCACATAATCGGATGTACCCGCGCGGAGATCTTTCACCGCAAGAGACAGCGCAACCGCCGAAGACGCGCACTCCGCGTCAACGATGAAATTCGCGCCGTTCATATTGAAGAAATTCGCGACGCGTCCGGTTGTGATATTCGCGAGAAGACCGGGAATCGTATCCTCGGTGTTCTTGTTATACACCGCGCGTACGCTTGCGGAGAATTTCTCGGCGATGGTTTTACGAGTCTGCGCGTCAACAGGCGCGTTCATCAGAATGTCTTCCATGAAAGGAACGCGCGTACGGATAATCTGTTCGCAGTTTTTCTCACTCGCGGTAGTTCCGAACATGAGTGCGATTTTATTTCCGTTCGCAAGCGATTCAGAAAGCTTCGCCTCTTCAATAATCTGAGACGCGGCGTCGAGAGCGAAAAACTGTGACCGGTCGATCACTTTCATCGCCATCGGCGGAATTTTATATTTCAGTCCGTTAAACGTGTAATCTTTCGCGATTCCCATGCGGAACATCGGAAGATTGAACGCCTTGTCCTTTTCTTTCGCGTACTGCTCATTATGGAAACGAGCGGCACCTGGTTCGGAAATCGTGTTCTTGCCGCTTTCGAGATTCGCCCAGAACGCGTCAGAACTCTGCGCGCCGGGAAGCACTGTTCCCACCGCGGTTATGACTATACGGTCATCGTTCGGATCGTAGTCAGGATTTGAGAATATCTCACGGGGAAGCTTCTTGTAGTTATCATCGTACTCCTCAACCACCACATGATAGTTGATTCCGCCGAAACCGTAGGCACTCACCGCGGCGCGGCGTTTTCTTCCCTGTTCTACTTTCCATTCCGCGGCGTCTCCGATCACATAAAGAGGCGACCCTTCGAGGTTCAATTTCGGCGAAAGGGTCTTGAACAGACCGTTCGGAGGAAGTGTTTTGTTCTTCATCGCAAGCAGAACTTTAATAAGTCCGGCGTTACCCGCACCGCCGAGAAGATGCCCGACCTGTGATTTCACGGAACTCACGCCTTTCGGCCGCGAACCGTTATACACGCCTTTGATTGTTTCCAGCTCGGTTCCGTCGCCCGCTACAGTTGATGTACCGTGCGCTTCAATATAGTCAATATCATCAGGAGTGATGGGATTACGCATATTTTCATACGCGCGTTTGATCGCATATGTCTGACCTTCTTTGCTGGGAGCGGCGATAAACCGTCCCTTACCGTCAGAACTCGCACCGATCCCTTTGACCACTCCGTAAATTTTATTTCCGTCAGCAATCGCGTCTTTCATTCGCTTGAGAACGACAACGCCCGCGCCTTCGCCGAGCACAAACCCGCATGCGCGTTCGTCAAACGGATACGATCCCTTTGAGGATAGCGCACCCATTTTCGAAAAACCAACGAACGCTTCGGGACTGTGATTGGTGTTCACACCGCCGATAACCGCGACGTCGCTGTCACCGGAAAGAAGCTCCTTGAGAGCGGCGTCTATCGCCGCAAATGAAGTCGCGCACGCCGCGTCAATGGTGAAGTTGATACCTTCAACACCGAGATGCTTGGTGATACGCGCCGATTCAACGTTAAGCGCCACACCGTCTGGAAGCTTCGGAAGACGTCCCTTCGAGATTCCTTTCTTGAAATGATCGAGAACCTTTTCCTTTTCCTCTTCCGGAAGAGACTTGAATTCAGGAATCTGCTCAATGTGGTATACAAATTCCGGATAATACTGGCGCAGCTGAAGATCACTGTTGAGTTCATTTGTGAGGCATGTACCCACAATCACCGCGGTCTTTTCTTTCGGAAGTCCCTTACCTTCTGGGTAACCGGCGTCAGCGACGGCCTGCATCGCCGCGTCAAGCACGAGCTTCTGGCTGAGCGACATGTGATTCGACTCATCCTCTGAATAACCATATTTTTTGCGGTCAAATTCGTAATAATCAATCACACCGGCGATCTTCGTATATGTCTTGTCGTCGGCTTTTTTATCTTCGCTGTAATAGAAATCAGGATTCACGCGGGAAGGATCAATATCGCGTATCGAGTATTTCTTCTCGACGATATTCTTCCAGTATGTTTCGGAATCCGGCGCGTCCGGATATAGACAGCCCACACCGATAATCGCTATTTCATCATTGATCGTATTCTTCCCGCCGTATATGGTTTCAAGACGGTCGAGGTTGCGCTTAAGTCCCTGCTTGAGACCGAAAAAGAGATTGTGCACCGATTCAATCGTGAACTGCTCTTTGTAAAACGCGAGAGACTCCCCTGTGTGGAAGTTTCCTTTATCAAGAGCCTCTTTTTCATTGAACTGAATATACTCAAGAACCTTTTCTTTTTTGAGCTTCTCAAAATCAGGAGTGAACGCTTTCGCCGCGATAAGGAGCGAGCCTACGTTCTGCGCTTCAAAATAATGCTTTCTGTCATTTAACGGAACTTTTTCGCGCATCATCTCGTATTCTTTCGCGATGATACGGTTCGCGTAAGTGCCGTTAACCGTACGTGTTGAAAGACCGAGGGTCGCTCCGATCACGGTCGTTTCATCGTTTTCCATAAGCAGTTTCTGGTAAAGAGGCTTGATCGCCCCTGTTTCAACGATCTCTTTCGTGAGAAGGTATGTCGTACCTACGGAAATACCGACAGCCGCTCCCTTCGCCGAGAGAACCGATGCCATACCGGACACGAATTCACTCGCGATTTTAGTACCGACGCCACCCGCGAAAATAATCATCTGCTCAGCGAGAGCTTCAGGTTTCTGCGCGAGGAATTTTTCCATCGCGACTTCCCACAGTACGAGGCTTGTCAGCGTTCCGATATGTCCGCCCGCTTCCATTCCCTCGAAGATGAAGCGTTTCACTCCGCCCTTGATCGCATTTTCGAGCATCTGCGCTGACGGGCAATGAAGATAGCACTTCACGCCGTTCGCCTCAAGATCATTCGCCTGAGCAGCATTTCCCGCGGCGATAAGAGAATAGTGTACATTATATTTTTTGAGAAGCTGCATATGCTCCTCAAAGTTTTTCACATTTGTCGCCAACCCAATGAGTCCGCATCCGAATGAATCAACCTTTTCATGCCCGTCAGCAATAATCTTTTCCGCGAGATTCCCGGGAAGATTCCCCATTGCGAAAAACGGCAGACAGCCCGCATCACGCACCATTTTCGCGAACTCGGCGTTATCGCTGATGTTCGCCATCGGACCCTGAATAATGGGATATTTTGTATCATGCGCACGGGCGAGTTTTGAACCTTCAACCATCGGATCAAATTCATCGACATACGAAAGACATTCGCCTACATTCTTGAAAAGAAGCCCTATCATTCCGCTGACAGTTTTTGAACGAGCGGCGAAATTTTTCGCATACACCCCGTCCTGACCGAGATATACAAGCGCATGCATTGGTGTTTCCGCAGATGCGTTAAACCGTGATATTTTTTCCGAGATACTCTTATAGAAAAGTTCACGACCGTCGCTCTTCTGCGACAGATGAGACTCCTCTTCTTTAAGCTCTTTGGTGATCTTCGTGGCGATCTTAGAAAAGAACCTGAACGTATACTTCATCGACTCGCCGACAAACGCGGAATCGCCTTCCTCAACCGTAAGGAGTAGCTTTTTAAAGCTATCCGAAACCGGCGATTCATCCGCAAGATAAAGCTGTGAATCCAGCACAATCGCGGAGCAACCCGACGCGAACACTCCGGACGCGGTATGAAACCCGACACCGCCGTGAACAATTATAGGATAATGCGTATTTTCGAGATACCACTGCATGAGGATGAAAGATGTTATACGCGACGCACGGCCGCCCGCCTCAAAACCGCGGACAATCACCGCAAACGGATCAATTGATGAGAGCTCTTCATCTGAATGGAAATCAACGACTTCAAGCATGATTTTCGCCTGTATACCCGCGGCGCCGAATGCGGCGGGGATACCGTCATCATAATAAAGAACAACACTGTCGAGGTTCGGGAAGAAATTATCACGGAGAAACGAAATAATACCGCTTCTTGACCCGTTCACTCTCACTCCGAAGAGGAATCCCGATTCACCGAGTTTTTTCAATCCGGAAAGAACTTCCTCATCCGAAAGAAATTCACAGTCAAACACGGGTGTTGCACCCGCCTCATGACAGGATTTGAAATAACCGACATCAAAAACTCCGGTCGGGTTATACACAACCACGGGATATTTTGAATCGAGTACTCTTTTACTCATCGCTTTCTCCTTATGCATTAAATACCTTTTTTATCCGGCGCTTTGTTGAAGAAAGAGGTTCACCCTGATTCTTCAGTCACACTGCACCGCTGATCATCATTTTAAACACTGACCGGAACAGATATCCGATCTTCTTATTCCGAGATAACAAGGGGATGCCCTGTCAGGAACTGAAAGAACTTACCCCTGTATACGTCAAGTACTAACCATTTTGAGGTCATTTTTTGTCAACATATAATTTATTTTGTCCAGATTGGGTATATTTTATTTTGAATAGCATATTATTGATCATTTCTCCTTACTTTGAACTAAAATAGTGTCATACACATTAAATCATGCCTATGCAATATTACGTAGTCACTCAAAGCATTAATGATTATTCAAATACTATAAAGGTAATAAGAACCTGAAAAAATAGACCTTAGTGGAAGGCTGCAACTATAAATCCCGTGCATTATAACTGCTGTTATCGCTCTTTTGCTCATTTCATTCCTCTGCGCACCATAAAAAAGGATAAACTGACGATAATACACCCTTTTCATATACATTGACCACCTCCGGGCACGAATGGTTGATACTTTTTAAGAAAGAACCGAAAAAACCATGGCGATCGGATCTGAATACGGTGTGATTTGCTTAAATACCTGTATTACATCCAATTCCTATTTGACTCGATATGATACCCCTATATTCATCACCTATTACGTAATAATTCACAACAATGCACAATGATACTCAACGGATACTCCATTATGAATCTCATCACCCTCGAAACGGTCGGATCCACAAATGACTACTGCATGGAACATCCCGAAATACTGTCCTCCCCCGGAACGGTCATCAAAGCGATTGACCAGACAAAGGGAAGAGGCCGGCATTCGAAATCATGGTCTTTCACCAGAGGAAAGGATATCGCATTTTCATTGATCCACCACCCTGATTGCGCGATTGAAGACATATCGATTATCACGGTTCTCACCGGTATCGCAATCCGAAGAGCTCTGTACATTATAACAGGACTTGATTTCACAATTAAGTGGCCGAACGATATCTTGCATGAAGGTAAAAAAATATGCGGCATACTCGTTGAGACCGCACCCTCGCGTACGGATGCGGTTCTTGTAATTGGAATCGGAATCAACACCAATTCTGATACTCAAAACACTTTCCCCGGCGCGGTTTCCCTTAAATCAATTACAGGAGAGGAGTATGATATCGACGCGTTAATCGAAGCAGTTGTAATAGAAGTGACAGCCATACTGACACCGATGCGTCTTGACGATACCCAGATCGCGGAATGGAACAGCGTATCAAATATAATCGGCAGAAACGTATCTTTTTCGGGATCCGACTCCATACTGACGGGCATTGTTTCAGGTATCGATAAACATGGCGCGCTCGTCATTCTAACACCCGACGGCGAAGAAGTTCATTATTCAGGAGAGATCGACTATGCCGGCTGATATCCGATTGCGAATGGAAGAATGCGGAATCAGAATCTCCGAATTGTATGACGGAGTCAGAGTATGCACCGTCAATATCGACATGGTGAAAGCGTTTTACCGCATTGATACGATATCATCCGGAGCCGCAATCGATCAAAACTCATTCAATGATATTTTCAACGATTGGGAGATCGACCACACGGATCGATTCAATACATTCAGGACATTTAAACGCCAGATCGAATGGCTCTCAGGGCGGATCACATTCAGCGCACTTGATAATCAATATCTCGGCGGCGGACATCGCCTATCCCATATTGAGGGCGGAGCTCCCGTCATAGAATCACTCCCCAACTCCGTATCAGTCACCCATTCGGGGAAATATGCCGCCGCGGCAATATCTCTTGACCCCGCCGTCACAGTCGGAATTGACCTCGAACGCATACGGACGTTTCAAAACAGGGAAAGTTTTCTCCGTGTCGCTTTCCCCGAAGAAAACAGCTCCGATATCATGAAACTCTCCGACACCGATATCATCAGAATGTGGACACTTAAGGAATCATTCCTCAAGATAGTACAGCTTGGGTTTGCAGAAAACCTGAAGAACGTGCGGATATTACCGGACAGGTTTGTATATAAAGGGATCGAAATCTCTTCGCTTAAAAGAACCATGTTTGAATTTGACAGTCATTTTTTATCAGTGGTATCAGGTGATGCCGACAAGTGGCGTTCATTTATCGAGAATACAGATCATGGTGGCAGCTGAATACTCCCGGAAGAAATTTCAACCCTCTAGGAAATTTGGTTAAATTCACCTCATAACTTCAAACACTGTTCAGATAACACGCCGCATGATGTTTCTTGTCAACAGTAACCCCCGGTAAAACAATTGACTCAACTCAGGACAGGCGCTTAAATTTGGTGTATCCGAGCTTTTGCAACAGTTTGATTGCCGGTATTTGTGATATATGATCTTCATTGAATGTCATTTAGTTGCCCGTTACCCTTCCTTTTGATATGCACTGAAACAGTGCATATCGCGAAAATATGCACTGAAATGGGAAAAATCAGTGCGTATTGAAATCTTTCAATAGTTTGAACAGACTCTTGTTGATATACAGAGTTTCTCTTCCGGATGTGATACTTTTAAGGATTCCTTCGGATTCACATTTTTTAAGATACCCCGCCGCGATGTTACGGGAAGCAATCCCCGAATCGACGAGATGACCAATACGAATATATACATTCGAGAAAAGAAGAGAGAGTAATTCATGCGAATAGATCCGCGGCGCGGCTTTTTTAATCTTTTCGCCCGTTTGATCCATGAGTTTTATTATCGATCGTGAGAGCTCTAATGTTTCTCGCGATGTATGCTCAACCGCCGTGAGCATAAAGAGAATCCATTCTTCCCATTTTTGCTCGTAGGTAACACTTCGAAGAAGACGGTAATAATCATTTTTATTGCGAATGATATAGCGCGACAGATAAAGAAAGGGAGTATCGAGAAGATCCTTGCTCACTAGATAAAGGACGTTCGCAATTCGTCCAGTTCTACCATTTCCATCATAGAATGGATGTATTGCCTCGAATTGATAGTGCATGACGGCCATACGGACAAGTGGATCGGCTCCATTTGTTTCGTTTATATATTTTTCAAGATTTGTCATGAGAGAAACGATTGTACTGTTATTATCGGGAGGAGTGTAATAGACTTGGTCTGTCTGTTCGTTTGCAAGGACAGTGCCTGGTAGTTTGCGAAATCCTGCGTGATTGCCTTCAAGCTCTTCCTGTATCTCGCATATTATATTCGATGTAAGAAGAGAATGTTTTGAGACAAGTTTGTATCCTTTCCATAATGCAGTGCGATATTTAAGGACCTCTTTTACTCGTGGATCGATACTAGATGTAGGGGAAGCGATCGCACGATAGAGTTCATCGCTTGTAGTAACGATATTTTCTATCTCTGATGAGTCTTTTGCTTCCTGCAAGACAATTGAATTTACAATAAGATCACGATTAGGAAGAAGAGAAGAATACCCTTTAAGCTCGGCAAGGTTCTGACGTGACAATACGAGCTGCTTGAGGATAGCTTTTGATTCAACGTCCGCTTCAGGAGGAAGGGAAGGAAGATTGTTATTCGGGACTTTTGGATCAAACTTGTTCTTCATTCAATAACCTCTTCAGCATGTAATATTACTCTGAATATATTTTAACATCGTAACCTAAAGATTTTAATGCCTTATTTGTACGATCATTCCTTGGAGGATACTGATCGGGTAATGCCCAACCAATAATTTCTCCATAAGTGCGAAGTCCAACATGACGTATTTTATATTCCGGGTTAGTCCATAATTTGAATAACCGATATGTAATGTCGCGGTCATCGCTATACAGTAAATAGAAAAGGTTATCAACAAGACTACGCTGTTTATCGCTCCGGAGTTTATATAATCTTTTGGAAAGGAATTCGCTTCTTTCTTTTGTTTTCATTGTTGGAAGCTTTAACCCAACCCTCTAGGAAATTTGGTTACAATCACCGCATAACTGCAATCACTTTTCAGGCCAAAACTCACGGCGTAAAGTATATTATCAGCAGTGACCCCGGTAACACAATTGGCTCAACTCAGGACAGGCGCTTAAATTTTTACACTCAGGAAGAAAACCGATGCGCCGATACTCATCAAGGCCCTTCTCAAACCCGGGATATGCGATGATGATTTCACAAAATACGCGAGTATGATCGCGTTCGATTGCATGCAATACGGAATGGCCGGCGTGTTCCACTCCGATAAAACATCCGCGTAACACAAAGCGTTTTTCTCATCTGTTTCAGAATAAGGAAAAGCCCCCCGCCGTTGACATCATTCAGTCATTCACCGCCTCGAGTATTGCCATGATAATTTTTCCGTAATGCGGCTCCTCGTCAATCGGACAGAGTTCAAAAGTGGCCATATCCGTTTTGAATCCGAGCGTCTCACGTAGACCCGCGAGTGATCCCGGTGTCTGATACCCGATTTCATTACATATAGGGAGATCGCTAATCTGAGACATACGCGCAACGATATCATGAGACATTCCTTTCTCCGGATATATGGCATTGAACGGCTGATGAAGCTGTAGAATAAAATCAGGCTTTTTCAATTCAATAAGGTTTGAAATCAGAACGGTTTCAGGCTCAGACGCGGGATTCGGTCCGGAATTATTATAATCCTTTCCGAATTCCGGGGACCATGTGCGTGTTGAGAAATTTCTGTTTATATCGACATTCCGCACATTCGTTCGCGTCTTCCGCGCGAGACCGTCCGGGTTCAGACACGGTACGATAACAAGCCTGTTCTTCAGTAGTGACGGATTCGCGCGTACGACCCGGGCCAGACGCATCGCGACAAGAACTCCGGAAGGTTCATCACCGTGCATACCTCCGATTACCAGCGTCGTCTTCTTCCCGGAACCGAATTCCCCGTAGAGAATCCTCCTGCCGTCGACCGATCTGCCGAGGGTTTTCCACTTTCCCCGTGAATACATAAGTTTACCGTATTGTTTGCGTGCAATCCGTTGAATGCGGTTATAATCATTAAATGACACCTGCCGTTCCGCGAATACGGAACACGTCATGAGACAAAGACAAACAATGGAAATAAAAATCCGCATAGATGATGTATCCTTTGTAATCATGTCGGCAGGAAAATCATTCGTGATAAGAAGTATCGCATAGGGCGACTGAATGTCCTCAATCGTGGTTGTCGCTACACCGGAACTACGATCGCTTCACTACGCCGATTTCACAATCCCGCCCTAAGTCAAGACTACCCGCTTAGCGGGTGGCTTGCACAAGCCCTATAAGGGTCGTTACTGGCAGGGCTTATGCCCTCAGAATGGCTACCCCAGTCGCATATTTTCCCAGGCTACCCCTGAAGGGGTTTATTGTTTGCCTCTATTTGCTTGCTCACCCGTGAACGGGTTCGTAAATTCTTTCAATGTCAGTTGATCCGATATTACGTCTTCCTGCAACTACGTTCGGACATATTCCGCATTTCCCACAAGGAAATTCTGCCCCATTCACCGCATAACTGCAACAATTATTCAAATAACACATACCTCATAATGCTTCTTATCGGTAGTTATGATATTAGTGTTCTTCGTGTAATCAACGTATTGAATGACATCGCAGATGGCTGTATGCTGTTACGGTCAATGGAATGACGGCAACGCAGATGCTTTACTGCTTCTGTGGCGAGATTGCTCGACCACGTTTATCGGTATAGATAGCCATCTGCGGTGTTTCGTATCGACAAGATAGCATGCTTTTCAAGGAAAAGCAATGCTGAATAGTGGAATGGATCAATACGTTGCCATCAAGGTACATCCGTCAGTCCGTGATAGTAATTCCCCAGGAGGTATCCTTATGTTTACCCGCTTTCATGGAATTGATCTTCACAAACGGTACGCGACGATTTCGGTACGTGATGAACTCGGCAAAGAAATACAGGTAATTCTCAAGTGCATCGACTTCACCGCATATGTCGAGTCGCTATCCGATGATGATATTGTGGTACTTGAATCGCTCAATAATGCATTTTATTGGGCAGACCAGATTGAGCTTCGCGGGGCTACCTGTGTTATCATTGATCCGCAAAAGTTCTCCATTATCCGTGAGTCATGGAGTAAAACCGATCGCAAAGATGCGGGAAGCCTTTCCCTCGCATTATGGATGTCAGTATCCCGGAATGAGTTTAAATTGCCCACCGTGGACAAGCCATCTCCGGTCATTCGTGATCTTCGCCGGCTTTTTGCAGAATACCAGATGCTTAATGAGCAAATTCGGCAATATAAAAATGTGATACAGGGACATCTTCTTGAAACCGGCATCGCACTTGCGGAAAAAACGAAAGAACGATTATTAAAACCGCAGCATGGACTTGAAATATTTGGAACCCTTGACCTCCCGCACACCATTCAGATGTGTGTCATTATGAATTTATACCTCCTCTGGAATCTGTTTGAACAAAAGGAGATTCTTAAACGAGAGATATTTAAGGCGGGAATAAGTCTTGAACCCCACATGAAACGGCTGATTACTATTAAAGGCGTCACGCCATTTCTTGCCCTCGCCTTTCTCGCCGATGTGGGTGATATTACTCGATTTTCGAGTGCGCGAAAACTTAACGCCTATCTCGGCGTCGTCCCCACGGTGCGTGCAAGCGGGGGAAAAGCGACCATTGGACACATTAATAAACGATCCCGCAGTTTATCGAGAGGATTGTTTTCTCAGATTATGTTTCATTTTGCCAATTCATCTCCTGACATGCTCACCTTTTATGAATCCACGAAAGCACGTCGGGGCGCAGGCCGATCCCGGATCGCGGTATTGCGCCGACTCTTCAGCATTATGCGGCGCATGCTTCTTGATGACATCGATTACCGATGGAAAGATGATATCAATGTGCATAACAAGCTTGTAGACTATGCGGCAGAAATGAAAAATATTGAAATTCTTGCGGGTTCTGCTTGAAAAGTATCATAGTAGCAGTTGACCCCAGGTAAAAAAGTTGACTCAATACAGGACAGGCGCTTAAATTTAAAATACAGAATCAGAAACACGGTTGCGGTTGAGAATACCACCATTATCGATTTGAAAAGCGGAAGCATTGTCTCATGCAGCGGCCAGATGAGAAACGCGAACAGAAACGGAATCAGCCAGACAAGGAACCCGAATACCATTTTTTTTACAGTTAGATTCATACACTTCTACTTTTTTTCAGACGCAAACATTTATCGATAACAAATGGATTACTTTTCTTAAACCGATCCCTCGTTGCTCATCCGATTTGATGTAATCCCATAAATTTGAACAATAACTGATATTCTCATATTTTCATTTTTCTATATTTATAAACTTTCGCCCCCTTTTTTATTTCATTCAAATCGGCCGAAAATAGATTACATTTAACTTCGCCTGATAATTTTTCAGTGACATGAAGAAAAATTACTTTATCGGCAGTAAACAGACACAGCTTATTCCCGACAAAGACATTCTCTGAAATATTTTTCCCACTCACGAGAAGTTCGGATCCGTTTATTGTTTTTACTCCGCCAACATAAAACCCTGCATCGACTGCTGACTGAAGCTGCTTTTTTACTGTTAACGGATTTTTTATAAATCCGTACTTTCCGTTTTTTTCGATGCGAACGCGGGCTAATCCCTCACAAAAATCCGAAGCGGACTCAAATTGTGCATCGATAACAACGTCACCGTGTTTGTCAATAAAGCCGTACTTATCATTTTGCTTGAATCTCGCCACGCCCTCTGAAAAATCATACGTTTCGTTGAAATGCGTTTCAATAATGAGCTTACCCATTTTATTGATATATCCATACTTGTTATCTTTACCCGCTCGTGCCAAACCTTCGGAAAACGCTTTTGCTCCAACCAATTGAGGTTGAATACTGATGTTGCCCTTGTTATTAATGTAGCCATATTTACCGTCTTTCTCAAATCTGACAGGTGCGAGACCTTCCGAGAAATCATCCGCAGAATAAAACTGAGGGGTAATCGCGACTTTTCCTTTTTTATCTATATAACAAAACTTATCATCCTTTTCAAACTTGATACAAGCCAACCCTTCAGAAAAATCATTTGCGGCGTACAATCGGGGCTCAACAATATAATTTCCTTTTTGATCAATATATCCACCCTTGGCTTTGACGGTGACATTTGCCAAACCTTCGCGAAAGTATTTTGCCATATGATATTTATAATCGATAATGAGAGCGCCTGACCTGTTAATAAATCCCCTTATATTATAGGTATTATCAACACATGCCATTCCTTCAGAAAAGTCCCTTGCGAAATTCAGAGCCGGATTGAACTCGTTCTTCCCTGCTCTGTTGATATATTTGGACGGTTCATCCTTTTTGTATGCGACCGCGAATCCTTCGTGAAAGTCATATGAACTCCGGAACTGGGGTTCGATGACAACCTTCCCGTCCATATCAATATACCCGTAACGGGAGTCTTCCGAAAACTCCTCAATGGAAAAGACTGCGAGCCCTTCGGAAAAGTTACCCGCGTGAACAAATTGCGGCTTGATCTGCCACATAATATCTGAGTTGTTTATCTGTGACATACCATAATTGCACATAACGATGACGGCGAGGATAATGGAACCTATTATCTTTTTCACGGTCTCTCTCCTTGATATCCATTAGTTTTGTTCATGCATCAATTTTTATGCATAATCGAAACACCATCACTTCTAAATTAAAATACAAGACATTTTTCCCACTAGGAATCTTCGTCTCATCCACCGCATAACTGCAACTACTTTTCAGATCACAACTCACGGCATAATGTATATTATCAGCAGTTGACACCCGGTAAAACAGTTGACTCAATGCAGGACAGGCGCTTAAATTTTCTATTTTGCTTTTTCATATCCGCGTGGTATACCCTTATAATCGGGTGGTAGTGTTTGTATGTTTTTCAAAATCTTTTTATCTGCTGACAATCTTATTCTTTTAGCATATTTAATATTTTTACTGATAAGTTTAAAATGCTCAGTTCGATCATTATAAAATATTATCATGTTCAGCGTGTCACCTTGGGATGGGATATGCCATACAACACTAACAAAATTATAATTCCCGATGTGGAATAATCGTTTTAATTTAAAAGCATTATCAGGAATACAATCACCAGTAACAATAAGTATTTCATCTTTATCATTACTTTGATTAGATAGTTCAACAGCATATCGTTTTGAATACCTTATAATTTTTAGATCAGAGTAATTACTCTTATGCAAACAAATGAATGATATTACAACAAGCAGTAGAGTTGTAACGATGATTGTTCCTTTCTTGATTTTCATAGTTGTCTGAAATCAGGTGTTTATCAATTTAATATACTCTGAAAAATTCATACTATCTAATTTTGCGAATATATTACTCACCGTATTTGCGTCATGTGAAAAAAGCCAAATATCATTATGATGTGATATTATTATAGCAAAATCATGGTTTGAACTAAACATGTAAATATTTTGGTAGTGAAATTCTGATGGGTAAGTAATGAACAATTCAAAAAACATTATCAGATCAGATAAAGAGAATAATTGAATAATTCCAATACCCTTTTTGTTGCTCTTGAATAAATTGAACTTATCAAGAAACAGTTTAATATCTATCCCTTTGTCGGATTGTTCTACCAACAATGGATACCATGAAAAATTAGTATTTTCTAATTCACAAATATATTTTGTTGAAATATTGTTAAATATAAACGACGAAATTTGATCTTTTAATAATTTGAATCTGCTATGATCTATATCTTTACATTGAATATGTAAGGATTTGAGATTATATACTGAATCATCGTCATGTAGCCAATTTATAATTTCATTTTTGTTTAATTTCATTGTTACTTTCCATTTGTTCGTGGTTTTGGATAGACTGCAGTATGGGAACCATCCGGATGTTGTATATCATGATGTGGTGCATGGGTATCCCTGTGTGTGGTTATGGGACTCCACTTGTCACCATTTTTTGTCGGATAATTGCCTTGTTTATCGGGCTTTCCATTCCAATTCTTTGGGGGCTCATACTTATATTCTTTTCCTTTATTATCAATATATCCCTGATCCTTAATAGGTGCTTTACTATTTGATGTTGGTTTTGCTGCAATAGTTGTATCATTTGGAGTTACTTGTGTAACAACTCCTGTTGATGGTCGAGCAAGAGGAATATTTATTGTATCATCAGATATTTTTAAAGCTTCTACAAAAGGACGAGGAAGAAAAATTGTATCATCAATTCCAAAAATAAAAACTTCATTACCATCAGGGTCAGTAAAGCGTATTGGGTTTAAAAATGAGTAATGATATACATTCAAATTGAATGGGCTATATATACCACCCATTCCCGGTAAATCTATTTTAGGATCAAAATCTGCACTGTTATGTTTTGGATTTCTTCTGTCCGGGAAATAATGAGGTAAGGCTTTATCAACTGAAATCCATCTACCTAACCGTGGATCGTAGTATCGTGCGTTTGCATTCGATCCCGTATATAAAAATAGTGTGGATAGTAAAACAATACTACTGAAAATATGAATGATACTTCTCCATAAGTTTCTTTTCCCGCTCTTGTAAACTCTTGCTTTCATGGAATGTTACCCCATCTTTTTTTATTTCTATCATATCGTTTGGATCGTATTTTTCATTCTTACTAAATGATTGCTTCCAGTAATCGGGTGGACACGGTGGTGCTATCCCATGCAGTCTAACTGAATTACCATAATAACGAATCTTTTCCGCGTATCGATCTGCAGTGTATGAATCAATGGTACTATATACCGTGTAATCGTGCATATATATTGCAACCATGACTTGCATCGCTTCAGTATTTTTAGGATCAAGTTCAACCCCTTTTTCAAAATACAAAACAGCATTGTTTTCATCATGTTTGGATAGGTAATAACCGGCAATAATACAAAGAAGTGATCCAATATACTCACGTTTTGACATATTTGATAGATACACTTTATTTTGATACGCATCGCGTGGTATTTGC
>Ga0209800_10000790_pt1 | contig 40853 bp, 26 predicted proteins | sample Higcelweek8metaG_FD_187174 | JGI IMG/M metagenome (GOLD analysis project Ga0209800, IMG submission 187174) | Freshwater pond sediment microbial communities from the University of Edinburgh, under environmental carbon perturbations - High... | ecosystem: Environmental > Aquatic > Freshwater >...
CCATCTGCAACCGGAGTGCAGCATGCAGGCATCATTTTTGATCTTCCCTGCATCTCTACATCAACCATACACACACGGCATGAACCCACGCAATGTTCCTGATTGAAGCTTTCCAGATTCATATGACAAAGCGTAGGGATATACACTCCGTCAAGTTCCTTTGCAGCTTCAAGAATTGTAGCATTCTTGAAAACTTCAATGGTTGTATCATTTATCGTTACTTTGGCCATTTATTTACTCCTTGATTTTCACAAATTTGATCTCTTAGATCAGTTATCAGCGAACTTTAATCGCGTTAAACTTGCATTTCTGATAACAGGCACCGCACTTTATACATTTTTCCTGATCAATTGTATGCGGCAGCTTGACTTTTCCGCTGATACATCCGACCGGACAATTGCGTGCACATGCAGTACATCCGACACACACATCTTCAGTGATATAATATGACATCAGGTTCTTGCACACGCCTGCAGGACATTTGTGATTATTGACATGTTCAAGATACTCATCCCTGAAATAACGCATGGTTGACAAAACAGGATTAGGAGCAGTCTGTCCCAATGCGCAGAGTGATGTTTTACTTATGGTATCTGCAAGTGCGGCCAGCTTTTCCATTGTATCAGGTTCAGCTTTGCCATCGGTAATTGTTGACAGCAGTTCATGCATGCGTTTATTACCAATACGACATGGAGTGCACTTTCCGCATGATTCATCAAGAGTAAACTCAAGATAAAACTTTGCCACATTCACCATGCAGTTGTCTTCATCCATGACAATCATGCCGCCGGAACCCATCATTGAGCCGATCGCTGAAAGATTCTCATATGTAATAGGAGTGTCAAGATTCTCTTTTGTAATACATCCGCCTGACGGACCACCGGTCTGAACAGACTTGAATTCCTTACCGCCGCGGATACCGCCGCCGATATCATATATTATTTCACGGAGCGTAGTACCCATTGGAACTTCAACAAGACCAACGTTATTGATCTTTCCTGCAAGAGCAAATACCTTTGTACCTTTGGATTTTTCAGTTCCTATTGAACTGTACCATTTTGCGCCCTTTGTAATGATCTGTGCGATATTTGCAAATGTTTCCACATTGTTAACACAGGTCGGCTTTTTCCAGACACCCGATTCCGCAGGAAACGGAGGTTTTGTTGTCGGCTCGCCACGTTCACCTTCAACGCTGTGAATAAGAGCGGTTTCTTCACCGCACACAAACGCTCCTGCTCCGTACTTCATCTCAATTGTAAAACCGAATTTTGTACCCAGGATATTATCACCAAGCATTCCTATCTGTGTAGCCTGCTCAATAGCAACCTGTAAACGATGAATTGCAAGCGGATATTCTGCGCGAATGTAAATGATTCCTTTATTTGCGCCAATTGCATATCCTGCAATGGTCATGGCTTCAAGCACACTGCAGGGATCACCTTCAAGAATTGAACGATCCATGAATGCACCCGGATCGCCTTCATCTGCATTACAGACAATAAACTTTTCCGGACTCTGGTACTTTCTTGCGAATTCCCATTTGAGACCTGTCGGGAAACCTGCTCCGCCTCTTCCACGCAAACCGCTCTGCTTGATCTCACTGATGACCTGATCACCATTCATCTCTGTGAGGCATTTGCCAAGGGCCTGATATCCGTCAGATGCAATGTATTCCATGATATTTTCAGGATTGATAAGACCACAGTTACGAAGAGCAATTCGCATCTGCTTCTTGTAAAAAGGCATATCTTCCTTTTTTTCAATCACTTTTTTCTGCAGCGGCTCTTCATAGAGTAAACGTTCCACACGTTTACCACCAATTATATGCTGCTCAACAATCTCTTTTGCATCGGATGGTTTGACCTGGATGTAGAAAACATTATCCGGCTGAACAACTACAATCGGTCCTTTTTCGCAGAAACCGAAGCACCCTGTTTTTATTACCTGAACTTTATCTTTAAGTCCGGCACCGGCTAACTCGCTTATCAACTCTTCAACAATCTTCGGAGTATCACTTGAGACACATCCCGTACCGCCGCATACAAGGATTTCACGGTCGAATGCACTTTTTTTACCGCCGCAATCCTCGCGCAGTCCCAGAAGTCCCCTATATGTATTGTATCTGTCAAGCAATTCCCTGACATTATTTATACGTTCAAATTTCATTATTTTACCTCACTTTTATACTGGCTCAGTATTGTCTTGACATCAGCTACATTGAGACGTCCATATACCTTCTCACCGATTGTTACAACCGGTGCAAGCCCGCATGCTCCGATACATCTCACAACGTCAATTGAGTATTCCATATCCTCTGTCACCTGTCCGGCCTTGATTCCAAGTTCTTTTTCAAACTCCTCAAGAATTTTATCCGCACCTTTCACAAAACAGGCTGTACCCAGACAGACTGCCACTTTATGTTTACCTTTGGGCTCAGTAGTAAAAAAGTTATAGAAACTTATAACTCCGGAAACCTCGGCATGCTGAACATTAAGCCGTTTTGCAACATGTACCTGCACCTCTTCAGGAAGGTAGCCGAAAATATGCTGTGCCTGATGCAAAATCCGAATCAGATCACCTTTCCTGCGTTCACTTTTTGGATCAATACCAAGGGTATCAATGAATTTATCCAATTCATCGAACATCACTTTCGCGGCTCCCTGTGGCGTGCATGACGTCTCTTTTGTATTCAAGCAAAGCCTCCTTTTAAAATTATTCGATTTCTATTGATTTTTAAATGTACACAAATAGTACTTTTTTCACATTATTGGCACAATATTGTACCAAACAGTTCATTAACGCATAGTTTTCAAATATTTAAATCACCAATTTTCGGTCTTGATAATAGTCAACAGCAATATTATATGCCCCGTTGTACCTGGTGTTATTTTTTTAATGTGAAATTAATAACAATATACATTTTATATGTTACATACGCAACATATATGTGTAAAGCCACACAGACTCTGTTAACCGTAATTTGAATTAACAGCCCTGCTCGATTTCGACCAGTTCGTTAAATGAATTCAATATTGCAGTTTCCATTGCATCTGCATTGAAGCGGAATTTGATTTTCTTGTTATTCTTTTTTGCAGTTGAAATAATATTTATGCAGACACCAAAAACCATGCTTGAAACGACTGTCATTGAACATAAATCAATACAGATATTTTCGTAACTGCTCTTAACCAGACTCTCGCCGATTTCAGTAAAAATGTTTGAACATTGCACCATATCGCAATTCACATCCCTGATTTTCATATATAAAAATCTTCGTCCATTATCAACTTTGAAATAATAATCCACCCCTATTCCATCCATTTATTACACCTTTCATAAAAAATACGAAATTATTATATCACGGTCTTTGCCACTACGCAACCTATATCCAAAGAAACAATACCAGCTTTCCGCACCAGATGATATAACTCTTTAATAATTGGAAAAAAAGTTACTTTCAATGAGCTCTGAAAATCATAAAACCTATCGCAGCAATCGAAAAAAACAACCCATTATATTAAGATTTCTGCAACACACCCTGCAACTGCTAAACTATATTTATCCCCTATATATTTTGATTCAGTAGGTAAACGTATCTGAACATCGTTTGATATCATTTGCAACAATCTGATATTAAAGACATTACACGATATTTTATGTATTACTGGAAGATCACCGGTTATACATTTAATGAAGAAATTTAAAATTGTCAGTCATTTTGTTTTTTTCAGCCATAGCATTACTGAATCTCTGCATTATTAATTTCTATGAATCGAAAGGCAATGTTTATGTCAAAATTTCGTGGAAAAGCGCTGCTTCCCTGGTCGTTTGTTCAGCGCTATGTAATTCCTGAGCTTTTTAGAAATAGTAATTCATGGCATATGATACCTCAGCAGTTTCGTAAATACATGGGTTCCGGCGATCCGATGAAAGATATTCCTGTTGGGCAGATTTCTCTGCGTGTCAACGAAGTATGCAACCTCAGATGCGGTTCCTGCGGACAGTGGGGAGAAAATGGTCATCTCAGAAAAAAGCTTGAAGCAGGTGAAAAACTGCAGCAGCTTGATTTTGATGTTGTAAAGCGGGTTGTTTTCGAAACCAGACATGATCACCCGTTCTATTATATATGGGGTGGTGAACCGACAATGTGGAAACCGCTTGTACCTCTTTTTGAAGAACTGGGAAAGCACAATCTCAAGGGCTCTATTGTCTCCAACTCACAGGATCTTGACAGAATAATAGAAGACCTGATTGATACAGGCGCGCTTCAGATACTTTTTCTGAGCCTTGACGGATGGGATGCCGCATCGCAGAATATCATGCGTTCACCCGCAAACAGCAAGCTTGCGGACAATTTTGAAAAAGTAATGGCAATTATTGACAAAGTAGATACTATTAAAAAACGTAAAGGACTCAGATTTCCTTACATTATTCCCATTACTGTCATTTCAAACAACAATTTCAGTCACCTTGCCGACATTCACCGCCTTGTACTTGACAAAGCACAGCTCCATCCGTATTACTACGGCTGGTTTATCACTGAAGAGCGCGCTGCACTTCATGAGAAAGTTTTTCAGGAACGGTTTGGAACAATGCCCTTAAATCACCGCGGATATCTGAAATCATGTTTCAATGATGTCGACCCCGCAGAAACTGCACGCCAGATTCAGGAGATTCACAAAATTTCTGAAGGACGCTCATGTGTACCGCAGATCCTTCCTGATATTGAAAGTGAAGCTGATATACGCAGATACTACTCTGATCATGCATGGCACTGCGGCTACCCTGACTGCGAAAGCATTTATCATATTGCTGAAATCTCTCCTGACGGCCGGGTCACTCCATGCCGCGACTACCAGGATTATACTGCCGGTAACATTAATACAGAATCATTTTATGATGTCTGGAATGGCGAATCATTCAAAAATTTCCGCCGTGAAATGAAAAACGGCCTCATGCCTGTCTGCACAAGATGTTGCGGACTGCAGGGGTTTTGAATAAGGATGATGTAAAGGTTGAGGTTGAGGAAAAGGACGGGATGACCGTCCTTTTTTTTATTTTTTGTTAACTTATATGGTTGACTGTTTTCTGGCAGAAAACACTTTCTTTTCATTTAAAGAAACTCTTCATTCTAATAAGTTCCTTTCATTTTATATTGAGTTTATAAGCATTTATAATTGTGCTTTTACCGTAATCATTTCTTGAAAGGAAAGACTATGAACTTAATTTGTAAAGTTTCAGCATTCATTTTCGTTTTTTGCAGTATGAGCTTTGGTATAACAATGTGGCAGACAACCCATAATGGAACATCATCCGGCAATTGTCAACTGATCTCAAACAAGATATCAGTTACATTACACCAATATTACGCTGATGTTGTTGAAGAGGCCGAAATTGCAGCGCTGGGATCAGTATGGTCCGGTGACTCAAAAACGCTGGAAATCACAGGTACCTTTACACTTTCAAAAGGCAGTGCTGTGCGTTCAATGCTTCTTTGGAATGGAAATACCATTCTTAAAGCTAAACTGCTGCTTCGCGCCGATGCAGATTCTGCTTACGAAAAAGTGGTTGACAGAGACAAAGTCGTTTTTGTCTCACGAGACCCTGCATTGATTCAATGTACAGGAAATAACCAGTATCAGTTTAAAATTTACCCGGTTGAAATCAATCAATCCAGAAAAATCCGTATACTTTACACAGTACCACTGGATTTAGATAACGGAGAATTAAGAACGAATATCCTTACTGCATTTACATTAGGTTGTGAGCAGATACCATCACAGATACCTGTAGAAATTTACAAATCCTCGGCAGTTTCCGATAGCTGCATACTCCAGTATAAAAATACAAAAAAGATAATTCAGTTCGGTGCCACGTATTCAATTTTGACTTCAGATCTCAATAACAATTCGCCCTACTATTCATCATGGTTTTCACCATTGCCGATCTCCATTACGCCAATTGTCAACACATGGAGCCACTCATTTAATACAACTGTTGATTCCGGCGATACAAAAGGAAATTACACCGCGATATTTGCCTCCTACCCTGATACACTCAGTAAACTTCTTGAAAAGAATTTCTTTTCAAACAAGGAGATTAACACTGAAGCGAAGGTCACTGTCGGCAGTAAAATATACCTTCTTGATATGGTTGACAATAGACATTTCTGTGCAGTTACTAAATCGCAACTGCCATGGGACAGCATTATTGACTGGACCTGCTATGACAACAGCACCGGTGAAATACTGGTTATTTTCAAGCAGCACATTACCTGTGTGACTGATTCTTCGAAGACAAGCTTACTGCCTCTTGTCTGGGCATCAAAATACAGTTTCAGCGGAAACGGGACTTCTCTTGGCGCACTTTATGGATTTGTTGACAGTAAAATGAGTCTTCTTGCACTTGAAGCCGATACCCTTCCATTGTCAATTGCTTCAGAATATAAACTCTGGGGAGTCCCGGTATTGACTAATAGTGAAATTGTCATCAACCCGCTGAAACGTCCGTCTGCTCCAATGGAGAATATCATTTATACTGATACAAAGAATACTTTTCGTCTGTTGCTTAAAACGGAACTTCAGGTATCTGTAGTAAATGGAATACTGACTCTTCAGGGAATAGAACAGTTCAGGGGAATTTTTAAAGTAATGCTCGTTGACGCACGGGGAAGAGTTGTACAGAAGTTTAATGACTTCAGCCCGTCTGCAATCTCCGCACATTACAAACTTCAATCTGGACTGAAAGGCGTTTTCTTTGTAAAAGTTATTGCCGGAAATGAACGGCTCAGTAAAAAAATTACCATTAACTGATGACTTAAAAATATTACATCCTCCTTAATGACAAACGCATCCGGAATCACTTGCCGGAAAAGGCACAGATCTGTGACAGATCTGTGCCTTTCTATTCATTAATCTGCTTTTTTATCATTCATGATATTCTGACATCTCGTTTTTCAATCTAATTATAAATTGTAAAACACTGTTGAAAAACCTATTTTAAATACAACAAATCAGGTGTTTTGTCCGGGGTTAAATTAAATATTTTCGAAAAAAACCAAAAGTGCATTTCTACAGTTTTTTTACTCTATATATGATATAAAAATTCCGGAATATCTTTCTACAGGAGCTTTTATTAATGGATTTTTCATGGATCAGCCACACATTTAATGCTCAGTTTTTTCTGAGTCTCTTGAGTATTATCATTATCGATCTTGTTCTTGCCGGTGACAACTCAATAGTCATTGCAATGGCTGTGCAGGGACTTAAAAAGGAACAGAGATTAAAAGGCATTTTATTTGGCGCGCTCGCTGCAGTTCTTTTAAGGGTGCTCTTTACATTCTTTGCATCGCAGCTGCTCAACGTTTCATTTGTCAAGCTTGTCGGCGGAGTTCTCATTTTATGGATCGCAGTAAAACTTCTTATTGATACCAATGATGAAACTACTAATAAATCCAGTGCCAATACTGTGTGGAAAGCTGTCTGGATTATTCTTGTTGCCGATTTCACAATGTCCCTTGACAACATATTAGCAGTCGCCGGAGCATCACACGGCAATTTACCACTGCTGATTTTCGGTTTGGGGCTGAGCATTCCGCTTGTTATTTTTACAAGCAGCCTGATTTCCAGGCTGATGGAAAAATATGCGTTTATTATATGGATTGGGGCCGCAGTCCTTGGTAAAGTCGGTGCAGAGATGATGATCACTGATCCGTTTATAGTTGACAATGTGCTTTCACCGTTAGGGCTTACGGAACTTAAAAAAAGTGTTGATCATGCAAATCATATATTAGTGATAATCTGCGAAGTAGCCGGAGCACTTGGTGTAATTGCAATTGGACTGATTCGTGATCTGCCAAGAAAAATTGCAGAACGAAAAGCTGCGAATAATGCTGCTGACAAGGCAGACAGCTGATCTCAGACACCTGCATACCGCTTTTATAAGCTGCGGTATGCAAAGCCCGCTACTTGCCTTATTGTCAACTGACAGCGGAATATGTATTTTTTGAATCGGGAAAAAGGCTGTCAAGAAAAGCTTCCGCAACCATATCCCCTTCTGGCGGAGAAATCGCCATATCCGGACTAAGTTCTATAATAAAATATGTTTTATTTTGAGTGTCATAAAGCACATCTATGCCAAGTACAAAAACACCAAGTTTTGCTGATATTTCTTTTCCTGAAGCTATAAGGTCAGCAGGTATCTTATCTGTCACGATCTCTACTGTCCCGCCGGTATGATAATTTGTAGTTCTGCGGACAAAGACCCGTGCTCCCTCCGGGGGCACACTGCAGTATGTCAAGCCTTCGCACTCAATGCACCGCAGCGTCTCTTTGTCAATCGGAATAATATTACTCGGATCAATTTTACCTGTACTGAGATTCTTTTTTCTCAAGAGCTTCCGGATTGAACTGACACCATCACCAGTAATAAAAGCCGCTTCGCGCTGGATTGCGCATACATATTCATTATTTACATATATAAGTCTCCAGTCAATGCCCTTTACGCATGCTTCAAGCACAAGTTCATCGCCGAACCTGTGCGCGAAAGTAATCGCAGAACGTAACTCGGAAGTAGTGGAAACGTGTGTCGATACACCGCGGCCGCCCCACTGGGAAACTGGTTTTACAACAATTGACTTGTGCAAATCAAGAAACTCTGCCGCGGCAGTCATAGTAGTATAAACCTCCTGGGGAGGAACCGGATATCCAAGTTTGAAAAGATACCGGTTTGCGGCACCCTTGTCATTTGCAAGATGAAACGTGGCAGCACCTACCCTGTCTGTAAGCCCGTTATAACACCTGATCTTTTTTCCATTGAATGATAATTCAAATACCGGCAGCTGACGATCAAGTACTTCGATTAAAATTCCGCGTTTTTGAGCTGCTGTAACAATAGTTAATGTATATACTGAATCCATGAATCTCCTGTTTGTGACTGGATAAACAATGCAGCAATTTGTAAATAACTTTACAACTAACAAAGCATGAGGTGGTCTTATCCTGACTTGCTATCTCAATATTTTTAAAATAATTTTTGCAATCTCAGTAAGACTTATTTCTTTGGAAAATGGATTATCGTGATCTGCGCTCATTGACTTCTGATTCCATAAAGCCATCTGTCTGAGGTCTTCCGAGTATTCTTTTTCCCTGTGCTGTTTTTCAAGTTCATGTCCTCCGGCGCGCACCCATCCGATAATGTGATTCAACATGCCGCTATCGAGCCACAGACCGTGATAGGAACATTTATTCACAACAACACCACTTTTCTTACCATAATTTTCCCGGTTCATAAGCTGTTTACATACAGGACATTTGATATACCCGATAGGATAATCCATGTGATAGTTTTCATTAGTCAACATAGTAAGTGTCTGGTGATCAACCTCGGATGCTTTATCAACTGCAGTGCCAAGGTACTCCTCAAGCTCACCCATATCAAAAAATAATCCATAACATTTATCACATCGTTCAATATGCAATGAATCATTACCGGAAAGATCTATTGTTGTCAATGCGCAATTACACCGCGGACAGATCCTTGTCTCCTGATGAGTGCTGACAATTACAGAGGATTTTCTCTTAAGATCAACATCATTGATAGTGTGACAATATGCACATTTTGTTGATTTTATCGGTAATGGTGCCCCGCAATTACTGCAATTCGCCATATTTTTTCTCCAGACATTCAATCCAATATATTATTTATATAATTATAATTTTTTTAACTTTTGCCGGCAACATTATAAATTAACTGTAATCAACTGATTTCATGGAAATAGTAAAAATAAAACGCATCTGAAAAAAGAGAACTGTAACTGCACGTATAAAATTATTGTAACATTACGTTTTCAATACCCGTCTAATAATTGTTTGTAATAATAGTGATGATCGAAACGTATTTTTAATCTATTATTGACTATTACCGGCTGCATTTGAAAAAATACCAGACTGAGAGCCTGGGTTGCTGGCAAAAAAAATCAGACGTTGTATCATTTGAGTTGTTATCAGACGAAACAACTTATATTCATGAATTAATACAGATATTAAAAAGGATCCTGATTATATATGAACCGAAAAGTCATTCCCTGGATAATTCTGACTCTTGTTATTCTTTGTGCAGTGTTGATTCCCAGATTATTACCCGTTAAAGGGCAGAGCCCAAAAGCACCTGCATCTGTAAAAGGACAGGGGGCCAAAGGAGGCCGTACAGTAGTTGTTTCAGTAAAAACAGCTGAATTATCTTCAATTGAGGAGAATCTGATGGTAAATGGCACCTTGAGGGCACCTGGTGATATCGAAATCCGGAACGAAATTGCAGGGCGGGTGACTGACATTTACTTTAAGGAAGGAATGACTGTCAAAAAAGGACAGCTGCTTTTATCGCTTAATGACCGCGAACTGCAGGCGCAGCTTAAAAAAGCGACATCAAACTGCAGCCTCATGAAAGATAAGGAACAGCGCCAGAAAAGTCTGTTTGAAAAGCAGCTTATAAGTGTTGAGGAATACGAGACTTCAGTAAACAATTTTGAGACTGCTGATGCAGATATGCAGATTCTTAAAGCACAGCTTGAAAAAACAAAAATTATCGCGCCGTTTACAGGTAAAATCGGGCTTACCTCTGTTACTGAAGGCGCATACCTTGGCACTGGCAGTAAAATCTGCAATCTTGTCTCAATTGATAACCAATATGTGGAATGCGCGATTATAGAACGCTATGCGCCATATCTGAAAAAAGGAATGAAATTTACATTTACACTTTCTGACAACCCCACTGTTTACAATGCGGAAATAATTGCGATTGAACCGGTAATTGATGAAGCGACACGATCAGTTTCACTGAAAGCGAAATGTCTTGAAACTGATGAACGCCTGATTTCCGGCATGTTTGTGAAAGCATCTGTCACTATTAATCAGCATGAGGGGGTACTTGTCGGAGGTGACGCGGTGATTTCAGATATTGAAGGATATAAAATCTACACTGTAAAGGGCAATACCGCAATGCCGGTGCTTGTCAAAACGGGTTTTCGTGATGAGAAAAATGTTGAAATTTTATCTGGAATAAAGCCCGGTGACACATATATTACAAGCGGAGCATTCATGCTTCGCCCTGGTTCGCAGATTGAAATACAGTATTTACAAAACAGTAAATTGAATAAATCGTCCGGAGACAGACAGAAATGAATTTAACTTCTGTTTTTATCAATCGTCCTGTTTTGACCATTGTTCTCAATATCACAATAGTTCTTTTCGGTGTGATAACAGCTAAAATGCTCGGAGTACGCGATTACCCTGCTGTCGACCCGCCATTTATCAATGTGTCAACATCATATACCGGAGCAGATGCAGATGTCATTGAAAACAAAATTACCGAGCCGCTTGAACAATCCATTAACGGTATAAGCGGCATCAAGACATTGACATCCACAAGCAGTGAAGGCAGAAGCAGAATAAATATCGAATTCAATCTTGGTGTGGATCTTGAAGCTGCCGCAAATGATGTACGCGACAAAGTTTCACGGGCATCAAGAAGTCTTCCTGAAGACGCGGATAATCCGGTTGTTGTAAAATCTGACGCAGACGCGACTGAGATACTCTTTGTCACTGTTGAAAGCAGCAAGCGCTCATCCATGCAACTTACTGATATAGCAAATGACAGGCTTGTCGACCAGCTGCAGACTATTCCCGGAATCAGTGAGGCAAGAGTCTGGGGTGAAAAGAAACGGGCTATGCGCCTATGGCTTGATCCGGCTAAAATGACCGCACACAGGGTCACACCGCTTGACATTAAAAATGCTCTCGACAAAGAAAATGTATCTTTACCATCAGGTAATCTTGAAGGCAACACGACAGACTTTACAATAAGAACAACAGGGAATATCAGCACAGAGAAAGAATTCAACAACCTCATAATAAGTGAGCGAAACGGCGAGATAATAAAACTGCGTGATATCGGCGAGGCAATCGAGGGGCCGGAAAACGAAAAAAATATAATGAAACGCAACGGAGTGCCTATGGTCGGCATAGCGCTTGTTCCCCAGGCCGGGTCCAACCACATTGCTATTTCGAATGCGTTTTACAAACGATTTTCCGGCATACAGAAAAGTCTTCCTCCGGATGTCGTGCTTGCAATAGGCTTCGACTCCACCAAATTTATTAAATCGTCAATCACGGAAGTTATTGAAACCATCATTATTTCATTTCTTCTTGTTGTTTTTGTCATTTTCGCATTTCTTCGCAACTGGCGTGCAACGCTTATTCCGATTGCAGCAATGCCGATTTCTCTTATCGGCTCATTTTTTATCATGTATCAATGTGGTTTTTCAATCAACATTCTCACACTGCTTGGGATTGTGCTCGCAACAGGACTTGTTGTAGATGACGCGATAGTTGTGCTTGAGAATATCTATCAGAAAATTGAGGCCGGACAGAACCCTCGCGATGCTGGCCACAAAGGCGCATCGGAAATTATTTTTGCCATTATATCAACTACACTCTCACTTGTATCTGTTCTGCTTCCTATTATTATCATGTCCGGGACAACCGGACAGCTTTTCAGGGAATTCGGTGTAGTTGTAGCCGGAGCAGTTGCCATATCAGCATTTGTCTCCCTTACGCTTACACCAATGCTCTGTACACGTATCCTGCGTCATCATAAAGCGCATGAGTCAAGTCTTTACGGCCGCACAGAACCGTTTTTTCTTGGAATGCACAACATTTATCGCAGATTTCTAAATTATTGGCTTGATAGAAGATGGGCCGGTATAATTACAGTTCTTGTTTCTGCGGCAATGATCATGCTCTTTTATTCGTTGCTTCCACGCGAACTTGCGCCCCTTGAAGACCGCAGCCGCTTCGGAGTGAGTGTGACCGGACCGGAAGGCTCATCATTTGACTATCTGCAGAATTCTGCTGACAAGGTACTTGAAACCATTGAGAATGCTGTACCTGAAAAAGATGCTACAATTCTTATGGCAGGCGGCTGGAATGCAAGCAATCAGGCAAATATCAGGGTAATGCTTGCAAGTCCTGACAAAAGAGAGCGTTCCCAGACAGAAATCGCAAACAATCTTTCAAGGGCTTTAAGTAAAGTGACAAGTGTCCGTACCCGTGTCAATGAGGAACCCACCATCGGTGGCAACCGCGCCGGAGCACCCGTACAATTTGTAATCGCAGCGCCGACAGTTGAAGATTTAAAACAGACGATCCCGCGTTTTCTTGATGATGTATCGGACAATCCGCTTTTTTTGAACCCTGATGTCAACCTTAAATTTACCAGACCGCAGATGCAGATTACTATTGACAGAGAAAAAGCACAGGATCTTGGATTGTCAGTTTATGACATTGCACAGTCACTTAAACTGGCACTCAGCGGCAGCGAGTACGGAACCTACATTGACAATGGAAAGTTATATTCAATTATAGGCCAGTTGCAGCGTCAGGACCGCAACAAGCCCCTTGATCTGAAATCATTCACAGTGCGCAATAAAGAAGGCAGTTTTATTTCACTTGACAATGTAATAACACTTTCCGAGATAAGCAGCCCTCCGCAGATTTATCATTACAACAGGGCTGTAAGCGCAACAGTATCTGCAGGACTTGCAGAGGGCAGAACAATCAGTGAAGGTATTGACGAAATGGAAAGAATCGCAAAAAAGAACCTTCCGGAGACTTTCAGCACGGCTCTTAGCGGTCAATCACTCACTTTTAAAGAGAGCTCCTCAAGCCTCATTCTCACATTTTTATTTGCTCTTGTACTTGTTTATCTTGTGCTGTCTGCACAATTTGAGAGTTTCAGACATCCACTGATAATTATGTTTACAGTACCTCTGGCACTGGCCGGCGCACTTCTTTCTCTATGGTATTTCAGACAGTCTCTGAATATTTTCAGTGAAATCGGTATTATAGTGCTTATCGGTCTTGTAACAAAAAACGGTATCCTTATTGTTGAATTTGCAAATCAGAGACGCAGACAGGGATTGCCGCTGCGTGAAGCTCTTGTTGAAGCTTCAGTGTCGCGGTTCAGACCTATTGTGATGACTTCAATGACAGTGGTGCTTGGATCTTTACCGATAGCACTGTCCCTTGGCGCAAGCGCACAGAGCAGAGTATCACTTGGAATCGTTATTATAGGCGGGCTTCTCTTTTCGCTTGCTCTTTCTCTTTTTGTCATTCCGATCATGTATACATTCATGGCAGGCAGAGTATCCGGAACAGATTTATAATAACTGGCATCATTCATCACCCTGCAAATATTCTTTATCATAATACATTAAGCAGAAAGTGCCTGCCATACAGCTGGTTATAAACAAACTTCAAAACAGCCACAATTCAAAATTAAAAAATACATCATTAATTACAATGAATTAGAGTCCGGGCTGAAGATACATGTTGATTACATCATTAATTCTCAATATAATGAATTTTCAATACCTGGCACATTCAGCTTACCTGAAAGACATCTTTTTAAACAACGAGTAATACTAATTTAACTTTTCTTCTTGATTATTTTACTCAAAGTCAGTATATTTAACTTAGGGGTCAATTTTATCAACCAGAGGTTTAAATTATCAATGGATCCAAAAGAGTTAAAAGAACAAGCGGTTAAAGATGCTAAATGCAAGCTGATTCTTGATGCTGCAAACAAGGCATTCAAAGAAAAGGGTATATGGAATACCAGGATGGAAGATATTGCTGCCATTGCCGGATTTTCAAAACCATCTCTTTACAATTACTATGCAGATAAAGAATCAATTGTTATTTCTCTGGCGATCAGGGAAGCTCAGACATTCAGCTCCTATGTTGCTTCTGTTGCAGCACAGGACGGTTCATTTATTGAAATCATCGAAAAGACTTTACGCTCACTATTAACACATTTTGCGGAAAACTTTTCTATGATAATGGATATAACTGACTACCAGCGTGTCGCTTCAATTAATGTTGACATAACAAGACACAAAAATCATTTGTCACGTTTTCAGGAAATATTCACAGATTTTCTGAATATTTATACTTCCATTATTAAAAAAGGCCGGGATTCCGGTGAAATATGCAGCACCCTGCCTGATAATTTTCTTGCACTTATGACAGTCTCAATGACACAGGCGGTTTGTCAGAACTGGAAGATTCAGGGAAAAATTGACAACATTGACACAACAATATGTCAGCTCCTTGTTTTTATTAAAAACGGTTTTGCTATAAAATCTGATAATAATTAACATTCAAATAAACGAAAAAAAGAAACAACTATGAGTAAAAAATTCATCAAAAAAATAAGCATAGCGGCTATTTTCTGTACTGTCTGTATCGGTATAACCTCTGCAGATACTGTTTTTCTCTCATCTAAGAAAGCTTCAGAGTTTGCACAGAAACAATCTCTGGCAGTTAAAGCATCCGAACTTGCTATCCAGTCACAGCAAAAGTCTGTTCAGGGGGCAAAAGCTTCATTCTTACCCACCCTGAGCGCAACTGCAAGTTACTCACACCTGTTCGCGAAGCCATCAATAATGGGTGGTGGCGGCGGAATGTCATTGGATACATCATTATTTAACAGCCTTGAGACTGGTGACAAAATTGTTTTAGGCAGTATCATGAATTTGTTTCAAGGCTTGGGGTCAGCATTCGATTCACCTGATAATATTTACAACCTCGGATTTACCATTGGTCAACCGATCTATGCCGGCGGAAGAATTGCCAATGCATATAAACTTTCTAAATTATCTAAAGAGAACCAGCTTACCACACACAGCCGCACACTGATTGACATTGGCTACAATGCTGAAAAAATGTACTGGGCCTATGTTGGAATGCTCAAAAGCCTTGAATCCATTCGTGAAGCACAGGTCTGGCTTGGAGATCTTGCTTCAATGCAGCAGAAAATGCTCACTAATGAGATGATTATTGAACTTGATCTGCTCAATACAAAAATTCAAATTGACAATTACAAATTAACTGAACTGAAAACCCAAAATGCGATATTGAATTTTGCTGATCAGATGCTTCTATTTCTGGGGCTTACAACAGGATCTTCCATTGAAGTTGACACTGTAGAATTAGCAAAAACCATTGATACTTTTACACCGCCGACGGGTGATGAAATAAATAAAATTCTTGATGATCGTGATGATCTTAAAGTATTAAAAAATCAAATGGAAGCACTGAGACTTGCAAGAAAAATACAGATCGGTTCCTATCTTCCGACCTTAGCCGGCTTTTTTAATAACAGCTACTCCAATCAGTACTCAGAAGATGAGCTCCTTCGTACTACAAATGCAGGTCTATCACTTAACTGGTCAATAATAGACTGGGGAAAAAATTATCGCGAGATTGAAAAAACTGATATACAGTTGAAAACACTTGAACTGTCATACAATAATACACGTGATCAGCTTCGTCTTAAAATAACATCTCTGGCAAGAGCAGTTGACGAAAGCAGAACGGCACTTGAAATCGCGCAGGAAGATATGGAAACTGCAAAAAAAGCTCTTGCTATATCCAAGCTCAAATATGATGCGCAGGCGATCACAAACACAGACCTTTTAAACAGCCGCAATCTTTTGACAAGCAAGTATGTTGCATACACACAGGCAAGGATAAATACGATACTGGCACTTGAGGAATATAAAATTGCACCTGCAAAGTAATTGCCTTATCTGTCAACACGCATGAACAATACAATTGACAAATAATAGTGTTTGAGGCAATAAAATGCAACTATCTATCGAAATAAACAGTTGTACTAAGTAATAAACCAAGTTTCAAAGCTCAAGAAGCAAGTGAAGCAGAAAATATAAAGAGGGCATTATGAACAAACGAACTGAAAGAATCATTATTGTATGCTGCATTGCAGCAATCAGCGGTTTTACTGCATGTAAATTACCTGGCCGGCAGGCAGAAAAAATTGAAGCCGCAAATGTCGAAATTCAAAAAATCAGATTAAATGTTACAGTCTCAAAGGCGCAACGCCGGACACTTGTGAAGGAACGCAAGGTTCTTGGCACGCTTCAGGCATACCGTGAAACAAATCTCGGACCATTGAGTCCGGGACGTGTAAAATCCCTGCCTGTGCAGATTGGTGATTTTGTAAAGGCCGGACAGGTTGTTGCAAAAATGGATGACGCACAGCTCTCAACAACTGAATCACAGTTTGCATCCATCAAGGCACAGTATGAACGTTCACTTTCACTTTATCAGGGCAATGCACTTCCAAAATCACAGTTTGAAAGTATTGAAGCACAGTATAACGTAATGAAAAGGCAGATAGAGAATCTTCAGGAAAACACAATTATTGCTGCGCCTTTTGCGGGAATTGTAACCGCACGAGCCTGTGAAGAGGGAGAACTCTACAGTGGCGGACCATCGGGTCTTGTACACATTACACAGCTCAACCCGCTGAAGCTCGACCTCGATCTTGACAACGAGACAGTTCAATATGTCAACAAAGGAATGCAGGTCGCCATAAGCGTGGACAATATAACAGATACAGCTACACTCTGGGGCAAAGTTGAATTTGTAAATCCTCAGGCAGATGAAAAAAGCAATATGTTCAGTACCCGTGTGGTAGTGCAGAACAGCGACATGAAGCTGCGCCCCGGTTTTTACGCTGAAGTGCATATTAATATTGACAAGAAAGACAATGCACTTTGCGTTCCCCGCGATGCCATTGTAGATAACAAGATCTTCTGCATTAAAAATGGAAACATTGCTATGTCAAGCAAGGTGACAACCGGATGGTTGACCAATGAATATGCGGAGATTCTAAGCGGTGCTCAGGAAAATGATATTGTAGTTGTAAAAGGAAACAAGGCACTTCCTGACAGCGCAGAAGTGATTATTGGTCAGTAAACATAAGTACTGATTTTTTTTATGTTCCGGATGCCATGAAAGTTTTTTCGCGGCATTCATAAGATACCGGGTGATATTGCCCGATTTACAATATCAACAACATCCATGTAATAAGGATAAATACGATGAGTGAAGGAATAAGAAAAACAAATCCAATTGTAAACTTCTCCGTTACCAAGCGTGTATCAATAACGATGCTTGCGCTTATAATGGTGGTTTTCGGCATTATGTCTCTGACAAGAATGCCGCTTGAAATGATGCCCGACATTTCATTTCCTACTATTACAGTAGTAACAAGCTATCAGGGTGTGGCACCTCAGGAAATTGAACAGCTGGTCACAGAACCTATTGAACGTGCTATTTCAAGTGTCAACAATGTCAAAAAAGTCTCGTCATCTTCGGCTGAAGGCTACTCAAGCATTTCAGTTGAATTTGAATGGGGAACAAATCTGGATGTCGCTTCGATGGATATCCGCGATTATATTTCGCAGATAAGAGGACAGCTTCCGACTGGAATCAATGATCCACTTGTCTACAAATTCGACATGTCCCAGATACCTGTTCTGCTCTCAGGAGTCAGCGGAAACCCTGATTCCTATAAACTGCGGGTTTTTCTTGAGGACAATGTACAGCAGCGTCTGCAGAGACTTGACGGCGTTGCGCAGGTCCAGATTATGGGCGGAGATGAGCGTGAAATACAGATTTGCGTTGATCCCATAAAACTCAAGGGTAAATCCCTTACAATGGATAACATCATCGGTTCTCTCAGATCTCAGAACTCAAACACTCCTGCCGGGTATTTCAATGTGGCAAACACTGATATTCTTCTCAGAGCAATGGGCGAATACAGTGATCTTGACGATATCAGAAGCACGGTTGTCGGCGCATCACCTAACGGCTCAGGCATAAAGCTCTATGAAGTAGCCGAGGTTATTGACACATACAAAGAAAAACGCAGTCTCAGTAAAATTAACGGTGAATCAAGCGTATTCCTTATTGTCTCAAAACAGAGCGGTTCAAACACACTTAAAGTCTCTCAGAAAGTAAACAAAGAAATTGACGCTATCAAGGCCCAGTTCCCTGAAATCAAGTTCTCAACTATTTTTGACCAGGGAGACCCTGTAAAAAGAACCACAAAAACCACTGTGAAGGAACTCCTTATCGGCGGTCTGCTGGCAATACTGCTGCTTTTTATTTTCCTTGGAAACATAAGACCGACCCTCATTATTTCTGTCGCGATTCCTTTGTCAATTATTACGACATTCATCATTCTGTACTCCACAGGGTTTACTCTTAACATAATGACACTTGGAGGTCTGGCTCTGGGCATTGGCCGTCTTGTGGATGATGCTGTTGTTGTCATAGAAAACATTTTCCGGCATCTTGAAAACGGAGAGTCTCCGCAGGAGGCGGCGAAAAAAGGCGCAAGCGAAGTCAGCATGGCAATTGTCGCATCAACATTTACAACTATTATTGTCTTTCTTCCGATGCTTTTCTCAAAGGGTATTGCAGGTGAACTCATGCGCGGCCTGAGTCTGACAATAGCATTTGCACTACTTGCAAGTCTTTTTGTTGCATTTACAATTGTACCAATGCTTTCATCAATCTTTTTCCGTAAACCGAAGAAAGAAGGGGCTGCATGGTTCAATGTTATCAAGAATTTCTATGCAAAGACATTAAAATCAGTACTGAGACGCCCGGGCCTGACTATCGGTTCTGTTTTTCTTATTGTAGTTGTCAGTGTTGTTGTCGGTATTATGTTTGTCGGCAAGGAGTTCATGCCTTCATCTGACAATGGTATGATGGCAATGAATGTTGAACTGCCTCAGGGTACAACACTTGAAGAGACAACAAAAATGTGCGGACAGATCAGGGATATGCTTCTCACTGTGCCTGAGGTGAAATATGTAGGCGAGATGATCGGCCGTGATGACAATTCAAGAAACCAGACTTCTGTAACCGGTACCAACGGAGCTATCATATACGTTCGTCTGACAGAAACTAAAGACCGGGACCGCACTCAGCAGCAGATTCAGAATTCTCTGCGCGACAAGTTTCCGGTGCTCAATAACGGAAAAATCACATTTTCAAACCAGAGCATGATGGGCAGCAGCGGCAAACCGGTATCCATTTACGTATATGGAACAGACCTCAATACTCTCAAGGACATATCTCAGAACATTTTTGACGCTGTCAAGACTGTCCCGGGCCTCAAAGACCTTGAATCATCTTTCTCCAAAGCGCGTCCTGAATACCATTTCAAGGTTGACAGACAAAAAGCTCTGCTTTATGGTCTTTCACCTTCCCAGGTACAGAGCGCTCTCCAGGCAGCAAACCTTGGAACAGTTGCAACGCAACTCAGAACAGGTGAAGACGAAATTGACATGAGGGTTATCCTTGACAAAAAATTCAGGTCCGACCTTGACTACATCCGTCAATTTCCATTGAAAACACCGACAGGTGCAATAATACCTCTGAGTCAGGTTACAACAATATCCGAGGGACTCGGTCCTGTAGCAATCAAGCGCGATAATAAATACCGTATCGGGGTTATCGACGCAAACCTTGAAAACCGTCCACTTGGTGATGTTGTAAAGGATGTAAAAGCACGCCTTGAACCAATCAAGAAAGCTCTTCCACAGGGATATACCCTTGAATTCAAGGGAGACTTTGAAGACATGCAGGATGCATTCGGACAATTGCTGCTTGCACTTATAGTTGCAATACTTCTCATTTACATGATCATGGCATCACAGTTTGAGAGCCTTGTACATCCGTTTGTAATCATGTTTACAATTCCTCTTGCGGCAATCGGTGTTGTATGGATACTTCTATTGCTTGGAAAAACTTTGTCCATTGTGACATTCATGGGTATAATAATACTTGTGGGTATAGTCATAAGTAACGGTATCGTTATGGTTGACTATATAAATCAGCTCAGGGAAGCGGGCAACAACATGCACGACTCTCTTGTTGATGGCTGTCAGACACGACTTCGTCCTGTTATTATTACAGCACTTGCAACAATCGTCGGTATGATCCCGATGGCGTTTTTCGGCGGCAAGGATGGCTCGCAGATGGCACCTATGGCAACTGCCGTCATTGGCGGTCTCATAAGCTCGACGTTCCTTACACTCTATGTGATTCCCATTGTGTATCAGTATGTTGATCAGATTGCAAACTGGGTAAAACACTTTGCGAAAAAAGCAATTGACTGATTTAAAGTATGAGTAGTGGTTTATAAGTAAAAAGGCAGGTTCAACCTGCCTTTTTTATTTATACAATATCGAAATTCTCTGATTTGAAATTCTGATAAACCCTCATTTTGTCTGCTGTAAACAACAGCACACAATAATCAGGATCTGTAACGCCAAGCGGATAATACATTGTATCGCCATCCCGCCATATCATCTCTTTTGTTTTCTCGTCAGTCATCACTTCCATTCTGCCAAGTAACATTACACCCCGAAAAAATCGCTTATCATAAAAATAGACGCTTGCCTTGTTATTTATTCGATACTGACCTGCTCTCATTGATGAAGTATTTGTTGTAAAGTAGAACGACTGAATGCCTTCTCTTTTCCTTGGCGGCAGCATCGCCTTGGTATTGGGGAATCCCTGTTCATCTACAGAACTGATTATTGAAACCGCTGCACCATCTATCAGTTTCTCGATTGTTTCCTGTGACATTGACAACATAAGCCTCCTTTTTTAAATGATTTATTACAAGATAAGAGGTGCTTTCAAATGTGTCAACTGATTATCGATGATTAAAATCAGAGTGATTTATATTTTTATGAAAATTAATGTGAGAAAAAAGGGCAATACTGTTATACAGCATTCATTCTACGGATTATTTTAAAAAAATAATCCGTAGAATGAAATGAATTAAAAATAGAAGTTCACTCCAAGTCCCAGACCAAACATTGGAAAGAAAATCTCATGAACCCGGTCAGGCTCTGCAGCATCGCTTAGATCTGAAAAATCAAATGCAGTTTCCCACTTAAGCCAGTTGAATATAAAATCCAGACTGAATCCGACATGAGGCCCGGCCAGAATCTCTGCCCCGGCCCTTGATCCAAAAGCGACACTGAAATCAACATCAAAACCATCATCACTTACAGAATACTCTGTGTAGCCTACATACCCTTCATCATGAGTGTAGGTAAAAGTTGTGATTGGAAATGAGAAATTCGCAAAAACTCCGATATTCATTTTCAGTGGAAACCATCTCTTTACAAAATCAAACCCCAGATGTACAGCCGGAACTACATAATTGATTTCAAGTCCGATTTTTGAAAAAGTATACATACTTAAATCGTAATCATATGATTCCTTATAAAACATATAATCCTCTGATGCAAGTGTCAATGCTGGTCCGATTTCTATATTGAAAAGTGAGCCGGCTTTGATATAAAAGCGAAGACCAAAATTCATAGTGTTGGACTTTGTTACCGTGTAGTCACTCACTTCCCAGAACCAGTTATTAGTATCAAAGATATTATATGTAAACACAGTATCCGCTTCACTGCCATCAAGCAGAATTGATGGTTTTCCTGATAGATTCAAGAAAAAACCGATACCTGAACGGTTTTTATTCTTACCGGCAACTGATTCTTTTGCAGTTTCCTCGATTACTGTTTTTTCTTCCTCTGTGTGCTCTTCTTTTACCACTTCCTCAGCTTCTTTTACCTGCGGTTCCTCTGCTTCTGCGGGTTTCGGTTCAATAACAGGTTTGTCTTCTTTGATTTCAGGGGGCAGTTTTTCCACTCTTGTTTCCATTCCTGTCAACCTGGATGCAATACCCGGCAGACGTTCAACAAGATCTTCAATATCACCCTTGATATCAACAGATACAGCCCTTACAATTTTTCCTGTCTGTACATCAATTGCACGGATATTCACCATATACATTGATCCGAGTTTTCCAAGGGACCCGGCAACAAGAAACTGCACACCAAGCAATTGTCCCAATTCCACAAGACATGCTTCATCTGTGCAGGTTGCGCCCGATTGCTGAAAGCCCTGCTCTTTAAGAATGTCCTGCATCTGATTGCGTTCCATTACATTTACATTACCTGAATTGAATATTTCTGCACGCAGGCGGTCGGATATAAGTTCGCCATCACCTTCAGTCACACCTGCTCCGCACTTCAAATTGACAACTGCGTAATTGGCCTTTTTGGGTCCTGCTGCACCAAGTGGTGCGGCTGCCTGTTGACTGAAAACCGATACTGTAAATATGCACAGCAGCAGCAGTCCGATTATTTTACTTTTCATTGTATGAGTCCTTTTAGAATTTAATGTTTTTTATCAATTTTTATCAGACTCAATTTTAACACTTCTGCCGAAACCTTGCAACAGAAGATGTTATTTATACACAGATCGAATAATTATTTGTAATATTCACGTCAATTTTTCATATATTAATTATTGAGATCGTACTTATGTATAAAGATCTTCAAATTTATTTGCGCAGAGATGCAGCCGGATTTTAATTTTATATAAAACCAGGTAATGATTGCTTTGACCTGAAAAACTTTTGCGATCCTGGCAAACCCGGTCAATCGGATCATCAAAGGATCTAAACCTATGAATTCAAGAACTTCATTATCTGCATCAAAAACAACAGATCATTTAAATGGTATCTCTTCACGCAGTGTCCTTGATGCGTTTATTTTTCATTCGAACGACACTTCCGTTTTTATTAATCTGCGCAATCTTCTTACATTTTTTCTTGACCTTATAACCAGTGATATTACAAAAGAGACAAATCAAATTTACTTTCAGCAGATTGAAAGCTGCATAAGCCATCTGAAAACATACCTGTACAACAGCACATTTTCAGCTGATAAAGAGATTCTGAAGACGCTTAATGAGCTTCTTGAGGAATGTGCAGTTTATCAGAGTACACTTAAATCATTTTCAGAAACAATTTCGTCATGCGATTTTGAACTGCAGGGGCTGCTTATTGCAAAAAGCACACAGATCCAGTGGCTTGGAGTATGCCTGCTTGAAGATATTAAAAAAAACCTTCCAGTGTTGAAGTACTGAATTCCAATGCCTGTTCCCTTATTTACAATTAATTTAATTGCTGCAGGAAAAGTTAAAGATCGCATTCTTGCTGAAAAAATAGACGATTTCGCTTCGCGGCTTCAATTCGACATCAAATTTACAATTCAGGAAATTAAAGATTCCGATAAAGAAACAGAGGGCAGGAAATTTGTAGAGCTTCTTGGAAATCATGCAGCCCTTTCAATTGCCATGAGTGAAGAGGGCAAAGAGTACACATCCGAAGAATTCGCAAAATTCATTCAGAATTCCGGACGATCAATCACATTCTGCATCGGCGGGCATCACGGACTCAGCGAACAGGTTAAAAAAACTGCAAATTCCACGATTTCACTTTCACGCATGACATTTACACATGAAATGGCGCGCCTTCTTCTTGTTGAACAGATATACAGGGCAGTCTCAATTATCAGAAACCGAAATTATCACCGGTAAATTAAAACTCCGGAGTTTTATATGACACGTCGCACAATTGATGCTATGATAGATTTTCTGTCGCCGCTTGGTGTCATACCCGGTATGGGAGAAAAACGTATCCGGGCAATGGCTGAGTCCGGAATTGAAACAATCGGAGATCTTCTTTACTGGTTTCCATCCAGGTACATTGACAGATCGGTTGTAACTCCGCTTTCTGAAGCTGCTGATTTTATTGATCAGATCATTACTGTCAGCGGTATAATCGATATAGTCCGGATTGAAAAGGGCTCCCGCGGACGTTTACGGGCAAATCTTATTGACGAAACTGGTTCTATAGAACTCCTATGGTTTCAGGGTGTACAGTTTTTCAGTAAATCAATTCACAAAGGCGACAAGCTGCTTGTTACAGGCAAAGTATCGAAATATAACCACTGCCAGATGGTGCATCCGATGACTGAAGCGATTAAAAGTAAAGGGGCTGAAATCAGAAGCATTCTCCCCCACTATCCTGTAACAATTTACATGAAAGAAGCCTCAATACAGCAGAAACTGCTCATTACATCAACAAAATGGGTTCTTGACCATCTGACACATTATCCTCAGGTGCTGCCGTCAAGACTTGAGATAAAATTGAATTTCCATTCTCTTCAGGAATGCCTTGCCGGGCTGCATTTTCCCCGGTCACTTGAAAATATTGACCGGCATAAAGAGCGCCTTAAATATGAAGAGCTTTACAAACTTGCACTCACGCTCTGCCTCAGCCGTAAAAAATTCAAACTTCCCGGCCGTCAGATGACTCCGGGCCTTCTTCCTGACACAATGCGAAAGATGCTTCCTTTTAAACTTACTGGTGAGCAGGAAAAAGCTATTGACATTTTATATAAAGACGCACTGGCACCACAGAGAATGCATAGATTACTTCAGGGAGATGTCGGCTCCGGAAAAACACTTGTTGCATTTTTTGCATCACTGGCAGCACTGAATTCAGGTTTACAGGTTGCGTGGCTTGCTCCTACAGATGTTCTTGCAAGGCAGACATTTGATTTAGTTGAATCGTGGCTTGTGCCTCTGGGGTTCAGCGCGTCTTTACTGAAAGGTGGAATTGCACCGCATATTAAACAAACTATTCTGACAGGCATCGCAGACGGTTCTGTAAAATTTGTTGTAGGAACCCATGCATTATTTCAACCATCAGTGAAGTTTAGCAGTATTGGCATGATAATCATTGACGAACAGCATAAATTCGGAGCGCAGCAGCGTTTATCCATGCAGGAAAAGGACATAGCATCGGATTTTCTTCTGATGTCCGCTACGCCGATTCCTCAGACACTTGCCAGAACACTTTATGGTGATCTTGACATTGTTACAATTGACAAATCGCCTCAGGGACGGATTCCTGTTTCAACATTTATTGTACCTGAATACAAGCGCGGCAGTATGGAACAGTTCATCCTCGATCATATGTCAATTGGTGAACAGGCTTTTTATGTTGTACCCCGCATAGAGCAGGATGACAGTGATACAGATTCACCAGTAAAGGGAATAGAGGCTACACTGAAAACTCTTACCAGCGGCGCATTTTCATCAACAGCAATCGGATCTCTGCATGGACAGCTTGACAATACCCAAAAAGAAGAGGTAATGCAGAAATTTGTCAATGGCAGTACAAGCCTGCTTTTAGCAACGACTGTTGTAGAAGTTGGTGTGAATATTCCTGATGCTACTATAATGGTAATTGAAAATGCAGAACGGTTTGGCCTCGCACAACTTCATCAGCTTAGAGGACGAGTCGGCAGGAACAGTCAGAAATCATTCTGTTTTTTGCTTACGTCAGAAAATGTTGATCCTGAAACATTGAAAAAATTGTCGGAATTTTGTAAAACACATGATGGTTTTAAAATTGCAGAGATGGATCTGAGTAATAGAGGTCCCGGAGAAATCAACGGCTTCCGTCAAAGCGGCTGGTATAATCTTCAATTTGCCGATATTTTAAAAGATGCTGCGCTTTTTAAGGAAATCAAAAAAGAGATTGATTGTATTATTGGAAGTTAGCAGAATTCGAAGAAATTATGATTTTATTACGATTTTAACGTCCCAATTATGTATATTATCAGCGGTATTTCTAATTCTGAAGTACCGTCGGCTAAATACCGATATGTTAAACCTGTGAAGGCAGTGGGAGTATGGTCGCTCTTATTATAGTTTGTTCTTTGTATATTTTTTGTTCTGCAATTCTTTTGGCTTATGGTATTCAATGTTACGTGCAGACATACCTGTTCCTTCGTAAAAGAAAAAAAGTTATACCGGTTCAGGCTGAAAAGATGAAATACTATTATAGTGTTTCAGATGAGTCACAGTTCCCAAAAGTTGTAACCCAGCTCCCCATGTACAATGAGAAAGCAGTTGCAATCAGAGTTATCGATGCTGTTGCCGCAATGGATTACCCGAAATCCCGCCATGAAATTCAGATTCTTGATGACAGCAATGATGAAACAATTGGTTTTGTCAATGATGCCGTTGCGCGTCACCGCGAAAACGGAATTAATATATCTGTAATACGCAGAACTGACCGCACAGGTTTCAAAGCCGGTGCACTTCAGAATGGCCTTGATTATACAGATGCAGAATTTGTCGCTATTTTTGATGCAGATTTTGTTCCACATCCGGATTTTCTGAAAAAATCAATGGCATTCTTTCATAATCGTCCAAAAATCGGATTGGTTCAGGGCCGGTGGGCGCATTTAAACAGAAATGCATCCCTCATTACACGCGGTCAGGCACTTGGCATGGATGGTCATTTCATGATTGAACAGGCAGCGAGAAGCTGGAATGGTCTTTACATGAATTTTAATGGCACCTGCGGTATTTTTCGCCGTAAAGCAATCGAGACAAGCGGTGGATGGCAGCATGACACACTTACTGAGGATATGGATCTTTCGTATAGAATGCAGATTGAAGGCTGGGAAACCGAATACGTTCCAGGAATTGAAGTTCCAGGCGAAATTCCGGAAGATATCAATGCATTTAAAAATCAGCAGTTCCGCTGGGCGAAAGGATCAATTCAAACAGCACTTAAAATTATCCCGTTATTATTGAAGAAAAAAACATCACCATTCAAATTCAGTCAGGCAATTCTTCATCTGACACATTATTCAGTTCATCCACTGATGCTTCTGCTTGCACTGCTTACAATGCCTGTTCTCTATTATGTAAAAGTATATCTGCCGCCATTCTGGTTTGCCTGTCTTATCTTCTGCATGATTCTGGCAACAAGCGGGCCATCAACAATGTACATGGTAGCCCAGCATTATCTGGGTAATAAAGTACGAAAACAATTATTACTTATTCCAGCCATGATGCTTATTGGAACCGGGCTTGCCGTTAATAATGGTAAAGCAGTCCTCGAAGCTCTTTTCAGAATGGAATCTCCTTTTAATCGCACTCCCAAAAAGGGCGAGTCAAAAGGAAAAGCATCATATCGTCCGATAAAAGACATTTCCTGTGTTATTGAAATTCTTATTGGTATTTATTGTCTGGTAAGCTTTCAGATGTATCTTGGATTTACAAATTTTCTTGTCAGTCCATTCTTAATGCTTTATGCAGCAGGATTCCTATTTGTTGGAATAATATCAATTATTCATTTTCGACATCCTGATCTTATTGATTTCAAACTTAAGAAAACAGCAGTGGCTGTCTCTAAGATTTAAATTTTCTCTGCTGCATATCACCTGATGGTATGCAGCTTTCCCCCCCTCCTTTTCTCATAATCTAATAACGTATTATCTTACACTGCTCATGCTGTTTAACAAACTTCTATAGAATTTTCTTCTGCTGTTATCGATAATTATTGACAAACCTACCAAGATGAAATGTATATTTGACAAAAAAGTAGAGTTTATATTATTCTATTAGTAGAGCAGATCAGGTTTAAGTTAAACCTGCTAAAGCCGAAGATGAAAATATAAATTGCATATCTCGCCTCCTAAATCCCCCGCAGGGGGAGACAAGATTCTGTCTTTTATAAAGCCCGCCTGCGGGCGACGCATCGAAATACCCGACAAGGTGAGATTTAGGAAGCGAAAACAGGCATATTTACAAATAAACTCATATTTAATTTAATGCTGTAAAAATCAAGATTTATCAATCAGAAAATACATTTACAATCAATATTGACAAGGAGTAACTATGTTAAGACAGGCTGCAAAAGTACTGGCACTTGCGACTTTAATAATAACAGCTGCATCAGCCCAGACAACCAGGTTTATCAACCCCATATTTCCAGTTATTGACAGCAGTAGAGCAATTCCATTTGCTATAGCCAAAGATTATATGGGTCTTCCAGACACATTACTGCTTGACTATTACGGTCCTTCGGCAACAGTAGACACAATGAAACACCGTCCGCTCATAATTGTCATTCATGGCGGAAGCTTCACAGGCGGCGTCCGTGATGATGGTTTCTGTCTTGGATATGAGAAGTATTTTGCCGCAAAAGGCTACTCCACCGCGTCAATTGATTACAGACTTGGAATTGACACAAGTATAGGTAGTATTACTATTATCAACCCGGCTAATATGCTTGCGGAAATTAAACAGGCAATCCAGATCAGATTTGGGGCCGCTGTATACAGATCCATTCAGGATGCTCACTCAGCTGTACGTTTTTTCAAAGCAAATGCTGATTTGTACAAAGTTGACACAAGTAAGATATTTCTCTGCGGCTATTCGGCAGGTGCTGTAACTGCGATTCAGTATGCTCATATGCAGATCAGCGAGTTCATTAAACTTGGTGATACGACAGGTTTAGGCGCTCTTGACATTGGTGACAACCTTACAGTATCACCTTCTATCAAAGGTTACATAAGCTATGCAGGTTCAATTTTTGATTCCTCATGGTTAGCAGCAGGTGATGCGCCATTCATCGCGTTTCATGGTACAAACGATGCAATTCTTCCATATAATTCAGGAAGTCCATATGGAAATGCAATGCTGCCAGTTATTTACGGCAGTAACCCATTACACATTAAAGCAGATCAGCTTGGAATTTACAACAAACTCATTACTTATACTGATTCAACACATGCTTTCGCACAATCACCGACACTTCTTCCTCTGACATTCGACTCTGCCGCTTTATTTTTATATCCAATTATCAATGGTACATCTGTAAAACATCAATATGCTTCAAAATTCAACAACAAAGTATTTAAATTTAACAACTTTACACAAGTACAAAATTACTGTTTAAATGGCCGTCAATTCGGGAGTGCCAACAAATCTTCCAATGTTTATATTTCCAATTTCAGAAATCTCGACAGAACATCTTTGACTTCAAAGAGTATCATACTTAAACATTGACAGTTTTATTAGCTTTACAATTTGCTATTGCCACAGTCATTTTAGAATAGCTGTGGCTTTTTTTATTAAATTTTGTATATTACTATGAACTGTAATATGCAATTGAACGACTATAGATTACATAATAATCAACCTCATTTCATCAATCCTGTCAGTATTGTACAAGAGTAAATTACACTGACAAAGCCTGGGAGTAACAATGTTAAAACTGATTACAAAAGTATTTGTATCAATAGCTTTGTTTTTTACAATCAGCATAGCACAAACAAGATTTATAGATAATATTTTCACCAATATTGACAGTACTAAAAATATTCAATATTGCATAACTACATATGCAAGCAGTACCGATGATACGCTTAGTCTTGACTATTTCGAGCCATCGGGCGATCTGATGCAGAATCGTCCGCTTCTTGTTGTTATTCATGGCGGGAGTTTTTCTGATGGTGTACGCAATGACAATTTTTGCGTTACATATGAGCAGACCTTTTCAAAAAAAGGCTATTGCGTTGCTTCAATTGATTACCGTACAAAACTTGGAATTATTTCAATTTCAAATGCAAAAAAACAATTCGCAACATCCATTTACAACGCTGTACAGGATGCCCGATCAGCAGTCAGGTTCTTCAAAGCAAATGCGGAGACCTATAAAATTGACACAAATCGCGTGTTTCTCTGCGGCTATTCAGCGGGGGCAGTAACCGCTATACAATATGCTCATATGCAGATGAGCGAATTTATTGATTTTCTCGATGGTGAACTTTCGTATGTTGAACTTCTTGACATTAGAAATAACCTGAACGTTTCTGCATCAATTAAAGGATATGTCAGCTATGCCGGAGCTGTTATTGATACATCCTGGATACAGACAGGAAATGTACCTTTTATCGCGTTTCACGGGACAAATGATAATGTAATCCGTTATTCGTCCGGCTCCCCATTTGGAATAGCGGCATTTCCTGTAATTTATGGAAGCAGCCCGATGCATACTACAGGCGACCGTCTTGGAATAACAAACAAGCTTATAACATACACTGATTCCACGCACACATTTGTCAATTCACCACTTTTATTGCAGCAGTCAATTGATTCAGCAGCGGCCTTTCTCTATCCGCTTCTTGGAATAACATCCGTTAAGGATCAGAATTATTCTATAAAGAGTAATAACAAGTCAACAGACCTTACAAATGTCAATAAAAATAAAAACGTCTGCCTAAATGGCCGTAGTTTTGAAGGTTCAAAAAATTCATCTAATGTTTACATTTCAAACAAAAGAAACATTGTCAGCACTTCGACTGTATCCAGGAATTTGATTATTAATCGTTAATTGACTTTAAAAATCGGGCAGAGCGTGCTGCCGGGACCAACAAAACGCAGGGGCAATTCTGAATTGCCCTGTGTTATTTTATTACGGCAAAACAAATGCCATTAATCGCCACACTGCCGCAACAAGCCGGGCGCACCACAAAAAAATGTCAGTCTGTTATAAAAACAAACTGACACTATATTTAATTTCAGCTTTTTACCAAACTGTCAGAACGCGAAACTTACTCCAAATGCTATAAGTCCAACGCCGCCGATAATACCCGACAACAATCGCGCCGTTAGTTGAACTGTTGTATTTTTTATTTGCCTCATCCCAATTCCCGATTCCGGTTTTGTTTACAACATCCATATCTTTCCAATACTCATTTATTTTCACCCCGTATATTATTGCAGTTACACCACCGGCAACACCAACTCCCAATGATACATATCGCAGAATTTTTACACCTTTACTACTGCCTTTTTTGGTATCTGTGGCTTTACCGTCGTCTTTGGTTCCTGTTACTATAGTGCCGCCAGCTGTTCCCCCACTCACATTTCCGGAGTCAACATTTACAGAATCACCATATGAGAAAGGAATATTATCCTGAACAAGCTGAATCTGTTCGTTAATTGTAAAGTGAAACTGACCATTCTGCTGAAACACTGCATTCTGTATAATAATATTTTTACATTGAGACTTGACACCATACACAGAATATTTAAGTGTAAAATGGTTCAGAAATGCCCCGTCAGCTTCCTTGGAAATAAAAATACCATTCCAGTCAAATGGATTGGGCAACTGCTCACTTTCAGGATTCTGAAGATTGTCATTTATTGACGTAAACACTACCATGTGTTCACTTGATCCCTGAACAACCATGCGGCCAAATATCTGAAATCCGGTAAATGGATGAAAAAGAAGTACAACTCCTTCAGGTATCACTACTGATTTTCCTTTTGGAATTATTATATCTTTTTCTACGATATATGGATTTTTTGATACATCAAATGTAACACCATCAATATTACCAGACAAATATGTAGCACCTTCTGATACTGCCGCAAGTCCGTAAATCAACACAGACATCATGATTAATCTTTTCATACAGATAACAACCCTTTCACCTTATAATAATCTCAACTTGTACGGTTTATACTTTATAACAAAATAAATTTGTATACAATATACAATTTATTTATAAGTAATGAAACTAACACTAATCCTGTTTCTTAATAATATCTAAAGGACAATCAAACTTTGTAAAAACCTGCTCACCAAAAGGATGCGATGCACCGGCAATCTGAACATGACATCCATACTGAATCATGAACATATTCTGTACATTGCGTTCCCATTTAGCAACAAACGAAGAGCTGTTCATCGCATTTATCCGTGCACTTTCAAATAAACGCAATAACCCCCATTTCCCGCCGAATTTGAGTTCTTCCGTATACTTTGGATTTACAAATATCTTCAGAACAACATCTTCAGACTGTCCTGTGACAGGCCACTGCAGCCTGACCCGGTTTTCATCAGGAAGCAGTTTGTACTCCTGTCCATCAATAGTCAGTGATCCCTGCAGTTTATTCTGCGGCATCGGCAGAAAAGCCATCTTCTGGGTAGTAAGAGTCCCATCAGCATTAAAAAATGCCTTTGTAATTCTATCGGCCCCTTTAAGAGACTCAATTAGTTCATTTGTAAACAGTATTGTGACACATCCGACCTGACGGGTCTTCCACTCAGGCCCATCCTTATAAATATAAGGTGCAAGAGTCGTTGTATAATATCCCCAGAATGTACCGGTTGTAGGTCTGAAATACTCCATGACATCATCAAATGAACACTCATCATCAGCATGTGAAAACGGGTACTTTCCTGCAAACCTGTTTGTAAAGACCGCAGCTACATCATTCTGCCATTTCTGATTTAGCTCTTTTGATATCATACTGCTCATTACAGCTCCGGTATACTCAAGGGGTTTCTGAAGAAGCGGTGTCACAGCATTTCCAACAGCTTCGGGCATTTCAATGATCAGACTCTGCGAGTGTGCCCATGAAGCCTGCAGCGGATCAGTGTCCTTGCCATTGAATACTGTTATTACATTACCCTGTTTGGCACAGCGCAGAAGTGCTTCCGCAAGCACACTCATTCTCTCCCGATACGCATTCAATCCGCCAAGGCGTCCTTCAGAACGAATGAAATTTCTAAGCGGATCAAAGGCTGTTTTGAGTGCTTCCTTTGGATTGCCGGTTTTAATCAGACCTTTTACCGGCTGCATTTTCTTTTCAAGTTTTTTCAGTTTTTTTGCTGCGAGTTTTTTACCGACATTAAGAGCCTCTTCCTCTTTTGATTTGATCTCTATAGTTGAAAAACTCAGAACATTTTCAAGCAGAACATTAAGCTCTGATCCCTGTGCCGAGAGTTTCTGAAGAACAGTGCCGCTTCGAACAATGTCTCCAAGCGGTTCAACACTCACTGACCCGAGAAACTCCATCCATCTGATATAAATATCATTGTAATACTCCTCAATCATGTCTTCGCGCATCTCTTTCTGATCAAAAAATGCGTCACCGATGCCCTCTTTAGATACCCCGAGCACCCAATCGATTTTAAAAGGATCCTTTATTACAATTTCAATTTCAGGCTCAACATATCTATCCCAGCCATCCTGAGTGTACAGTGAACTCACGGTACTTGTACTTGTCAGAACGATATCGGTTTTACCATTAAGCAAATCAACAAGTGTAAGCTGCGGTGCAGTTCCGATCAGACGCTCTCTCATGGACGCATACAAAACAGAGGCATCCGGGAGTTTTGACAGACGCACTCTTGCATCCTTGACAAGCTGCTGATTCTCCTGAATAAACGGTATTTCCCCTTTTTTCAGATACATGCAATAAAGACCTATATTTTTCTTAAGTATGATTTCAATGTTTTCAGGCAGTCTGCTTTTATCTTCACTCTTAAGAATCGCCTGGTATAATGCCTGTTCTATAGTCTCCCTTATTGTCAACGTATCAATTTTATCCCTGCTCTGGGCCACTGCCTCTGACATTGACAAGTACGATTTAAGCAGCCTATAAAGCTCTGTATAATCATCACCGGACAATTCCTCAAAACCGGAATTGTAATTTTTTATAGCATACTCAAGATACGTAGTAGCTGGTACAACAATAAAATTCCACGCTCTGTTAAAATATGCTTTTTTGAGTGATTCATATATTTTTTTAGACTTTACAAAACCAATGCCGTAACGAAGAGGCACACCTTTATCGTTGTATTTTTTATACTGGTCAATCAGATCACCAAGTCTTCCAAGCTGCTCATATGCATCAACCCTTGATTTCGGTTGTGTCAACGCAGCGGTCATTTCAGTCTCGGTCTGACTGTACAATTTCCTGATATTGGTGTGTACAGATACAAGATACCATCCGACTAAGAGAAACAGTGCTGCAAACAAACCATTAATCGACCAGTACTTTATCAGTTCCTTGCGTGAAAAACGCTGAGTTTTCTGCATCAGCTGCGTTCCGTCAGGGAATACTTCATTGAACAATTTTTTCGTAAAAAGCGATTTTATCTGCTTTTTTGCAACATCTTTGGGGGCCGGACCAGTTGATGTTTTCGCCAGACGGTGAGGATTCAGCGGATGATTCAACACTGTATTACTCAAATCTGACGGTTGAGGAGTGGTGTAATCCTTTGTATCGGAATTAACCTCAAATTGTTTACAGCTGCCAAAGTAAAATCCACGAAAAACCGGCTTTCCCTCAAACTGACTTTCCTTGAAAAGCTCGGAAAAAAAGTCCCCGGCCTTTGCCTGAAGACCCTCGAACTCAATTACAAAACGGCAGATTGCACGACGATTTACCTCTTTGCGCTCCTTTGACAATCTTTTCAGACGTAACGCTTTCAATGATCCGCAAAGCAATTCATGTTCCTGCTGAAAAATTCTCCGCGGTGAAGCGGCCTGCTGATCCTGTGAAAAGGTTGAACCAAGCAGATGATCTGACCACTCAACAGAAGAGTCATTGAAAAATTCATAAAAACCGGAGATTTTATCAGTTTTACTGAAAACACAATAGACAGGCAGCTCTATGCCCCAGTTTGAAATCAGCTCATCAATTTTTGTGCGCATTGAACCCGCCAGTGCCTTGACACTGTCATGATCACCTTTAAGAATATCTTCAATGCTGACTACACAGACAATGCCATCAACCGGGCGTTCATTCCTGCACTCAACAAGCCCGTTGTAAACAGCCTTGAATATATTGTCGTTCTCAGATTTTATCTGCTTGCCCGGAATATCAATCCATACCGCCTCATTTGCAAACCTCCACTGGATTCCCGATGCAGTATCGCCATCTTTGTCTTCAGGATATTTAAGCGGAAAATTTACTTCCGATCCATTAAGTATGGTTGTTTTTCCGCTGCCTTCAGGTCCAATGATCATAAACCAGGGATTGCCATAAATAGCACTGCTCTTAAAAAGATTGCTGCGTTTGACTGAGTCAACGTAACGACCGGTTGCGACTTTCAGTTCCTTAAGTATTCTTCCATTAAGCTCATTATTACCGAATATGGCCTGTGCAGGTTTCGGATTTTTCTTTTTTTTCTTCGAAAATAAGCCCATCTGTAAACTTTCACCTGTTCATGATTAACCCGGCGCAAAATATCCGGGCAGCACTGCCTGTCTGTTGCCTCAAAATTAAAGTGAAGCACAGACAAACATAAATTAGCTATATGCATTTTTATATATTTTGGTGCCAATTATTAATAATTGGCACCATATTTCAACAATCAAAACAAAAATTAAACCGGTATACTATCAGCGACCTCAAAAGTGATCGCAAATTCTCCTGCTTCATTTACATCAATTTTAACAGTTTTCTGCTTTTCATCATCCTTCTCACCGATATTCGCGAGCAGATAACCGGAGATCGCAGGCAGCAGACTATTGTTGATTATCATATCAATATTTCTGGCTCCCGCTTCAGCTGCCGAGCATCTTTCAGCAATAGAAGTTACCACTGCGTCAGTGTAGATGCATTTTGCTTCATGAGAATCCTGCAGCCGTTTCTCAATTTTCCCCATTTTCAGTCTTATTACAGACTCGAGTACTTCACGTGTAAGCGGCAGGAATGGAATTATACTGCATCTCGCAAGAAGTGCCGCCTGAAAATGCTCTGTCAATTCCGGACGTATATATTCGATAATTGCTTTAGGATCAGTAATTCCCTGCGCCTGTGCCTGCATGATTGTATCGGAGCCGAGATTGGATGTCATTAGAATGACTGTGTTTCTAAAATTGATATCCCGCCCTTCACCATCACGCATCATACCTTTATCAAAAACCTGATAGAACATGTTGAGGACATCACGATGCGCCTTTTCGACTTCATCCAGAATTACTATAGAATATGGTTTCTGACGAACTGCTTCAGTAAGAATACCACCTTCTCCATAACCAACATATCCCGGAGGAGAACCTTTCAACTGTGACACAGTATGTTTTTCCTGATACTCAGACATATTTATTACTGTTGAAAATTTTTCTCCGCCAAAAAGCATATCTGCAAGCGCCATGGCACATTCTGTTTTTCCAACTCCTGAAGGCCCGGTGCAGAGAAACACCCCGATTGGAGCATCGGGATTTGTCATACCGGTTTTTGCACTGCGGATCGCAGATGAAATTTCGGAAATTGCAGCATCCTGTCCTTTAACACGCTCAGAGAGCTTTTTCTCCATATCAAGAAGTACCTGTGCTTCATCCTTTACCATTGATCCAACAGGAATACCGGTCCAGTCGGCAATGACCTGCGCGCAGATTTCCCCTGAAACATATGGGAAAACCATCGGGGCACCCTGCGCAACAAGCGCAAACTCTTTGTTTCTATTGTCAAGTTCATCTTTCAAGGCAGCTATTACCAGCGCGTCAGTACCATTATCCTTTGCTTCAATGAGCTTTTTCTGCAGTTCTACAATCGCTTCAACGCAGACCTTTTCTTTTTCCCACCGCTCTACAAGCTCAATAATTTCCTTATCTGTTTTAACCCTGACCTCTTCATAACGCACTATTGCCTTCTCGTCAACAGCAATCCCTGCGGCTTTATCTTTATTCAATGTTTTCAGTGCACGATTTGCATCGGCAAGAAGCTTTTTCTTGTACTCGATTGCCGGAGGGGTTGTTGTACGGCTCATCTTGACACGTGTACATGCTGTATCGAGAACATCAACAGCTTTATCAGGCAATTGACGACCGGAAATAAACCTGTTTGAATAGGAAACGGCAGTTCTTATGCCATCCTCAGTAATATGCACGCCATGATGCCTTTCGTAACTCTCTGCGATACCGCGAAGCATTGCGCAGCCTTTTTCTTCATCGGGCTCGTCAACCTTGACAAGCTGAAAACGTCTTGTAAGCGCCGGATCTTTTTCAAAGTATTTGCGGTACTCAAGCCATGTTGTTGCAGCACATGTGCGAAGTTCTCCGCGGGCAAGCGCAGGTTTAAGCAGATTGGCTGCGTCGCCCATACCGGCAGCGCCGCCGGCACCGATAAGTGTATGAGCTTCATCAATAAAGAGTATAATGCTTCCACCGCTCTTTTTTGCTATGTCAATAACGTTTTTAAGTCTTTTCTCAAATTCACCCTTGACACTTGCACCAGCCTGAAGCAGTCCGAGATCAAGTTCCCAGAGCTCGACATCTTTAAGTGATGCAGGTACGTCTCCTGCAGCAATCTGCTGTGCAAGCCCTTCCATAATTGCTGTTTTTCCAACACCAGCTTCACCAACAAGAATCGGATTATTCTTCCTGCGGCGGCTCAGAATGTCAACCACCTGGAAAATCTCGCTGTCACGTCCGAGAATAGGATCAGTTTTTCCGGCCTTTGCATCAGCTGTAAGATTTTTACAATACTTTTCAAGTTCAGATTTATCTGCTTTTGTATCTCCGGCATCACGGGCCGTACGGTCAATATTCTCTGATGATTTAGCTATAATTGTGAGAAGATCTTTTTTCAGCACATCATCATCAATATGACGCAATTCTGCAGCATATGCAGCAATTGACCGCTTTACCTCATCAAAGGCCGCTGCAAACAGCACACCGGAGCGGATCATTGTAAGTCCATAGCGCAGTGACCCCAGACTCCATGCACCTTCAAGATTTGCTATTAACGAATGCGAAAATGACGGTTTTGCAGTATTACCTTTTGGAAAGCCTTCTATTTCATTTGTAAGTGCTTTCTTGACACGAGCAACATCAATGCCAAAGTATCTGAAAATATGGGCGATATCATTATCAGCATCATCAAGCAGCGACAGAAACAGATGTTCCCATGTAAGCTCATAATTACCACTGCTGACACAGACGCCGACTGATGACTGAAACGACTTTTGACAAATACCATTCAGTTTGTCCAGAAGTATGCGAATATCGGTCACTACCATTGTATTAAGACCTCTTGTTGGAGTTAAATGTTATTAATCGGATGACTTGCATATTACTCTCGCCCCGTAATAGTGATAGAATACCCCTGCGCACCCTCAGTTGCCTCACCGCATGATGAAGAAATGCCAAGTGGTGCTGTATTTTTTCCTAAAACCACAGGAATGAGATCTGATGGTTTAAAACGTACTTCTATATCGAAAGCCAGCGGCTGCGGCGAATAAAGCGTGACAATTTCCTTAACCCGCTCAATACTCCCGGAACCGGGAAGGTATTTTGAAAACGCCTCTTTATCTGTCAACTCAAGGATGACATTGATCTTTCCACTGCGATCAAATATTCTGTCTCCGAGCATTGCCTCATTGCCAAGCTGAAAACTTACACCAAGTTTCTGAAGACCGGTAATTCTGGCCCATCGAGGTGCCCATTGTTCAATTTTCACATTAACACCAAGCATGCAGTCTGTCAGGATTTCAGTAAGGCCTGCAGCATTATGGGCAGCACTGGATAGTAAACCTGCATATGCAGTCATTGACGAACCGGATGAACTGTCATTATTTTTACTTGTAAACCCTGCAAGCGAACTTATCCTTTTGTATATTTCAAAATCTTCACTCTGTGCCCAGGTTGGAACTGTGCGGTATTTTTTCCACGCTCTGTAAAAAAGGGTATAAATTCTGTGATCAAAAATATTCAGGAAATCTGTGAGCGCATTGGATTCCTTTGCATGCATGGCACCATATTCTGTAAAGTAGTGAGGTAATGGCGAACTGATGCCCAGAAGTCCCATGAATGAAAGAAACAATTGAACCCCATTATCAGGATCATTCTTGACATCATGAATATCACTTGACGGAAAGACTATGTCGGGATCCGCAGCAAACCGCACCCGGCCGCCGGCAACGGAGTCTTTATCGCGGCTTTTACTTTCAAAATACTCTTCAAGCAGGGAGACTGCCTGAAAAAAATTGAATTCATAACCCCGTTCTTTGAGTACTTCAATTAAATCAGACACCGTTTACCCTCAATCTGATTCCATTTCATGATTTTACCTGATGGCTTCAGGATAAACTGAAGTTCGCAAAAAGAGTTGATTACAACGTAGTGACTTAAAAATTGTGATAAAACAAGACCAAACAGATGAACATCGCCAATATCCTTGAATGCCTGTTCTTCCAGGGTCACAATAAAACTGATACCCCTTATAACACTGCCTTTGTAAACCATTTCCATAGGCTCTGTTGACACATCACAAATAGATTCTATTCTTCGTGTGCGCCCCTCCTGACCTGACCAGTTATACAGTTGCAGAAATTTTTTTAATGTTTCCTTTGATGCAAGACTGCTCTGTGTTGCAACCAGATGTGCCTGAAACATCCATAACAGCTCTTCATCATCTGGCGGCGGGTATGGCAGTGTCGGCCTTGTAATATTATTAATTCTTACAAAATCCGGAAATCCCCTGCCCGGTGATGTTATCTGACCTTCCTGAATGTACTCACGTGGAGCATCAGCGTTTGTACACCATGCTTCAATGACAAGACTCTCTTCGCGTATTTCCTTATTGTTAAGTTGAGCCCCGCTCAGAACAATATTCATCTCGCGTTTGCCGGCAGGTGTCTTTACAAATCTTGTAGCATAGGTTTTGCGCTGCTTATTGCCCATATTATCAAATGTATATGCAGGTTCATAAGTATATCTTTCACCGGTGATTCTATCAACTCCGACAACGGATCTGACACTGTGGACAGTCATAGACTTCGGATATGTTGAGCTCGCAAGTATACGATATTCGGACTGCAGCCCGGTCTTGACAACAGGTTCAGTATTGCTTATAAAAACATTTGCCGCCGGACTGCAGTTCATCCGGAACATGGAAAGCGGAAACTGCTTATCTGCCGGGAGCTGCTCGCCTACTGTCAATCTAAATGTTATTGTTTCAGGTGTCACTGCCGGTACAGAAAGTCCTTCTATCCCATTAAAGTCAACAAAAAGAAATTTCTCAGGGTAGACAAAATATTCCCGCAGCAGGTTGAATCCCCAGAAGCTTCGCCTCATTTCAGGAAGAATGGACTCCTCTATATCAAGTCCTCCGGGAGTGACCACAGTCGCAGGATCAACCGAAAAACTCTGTTCACCTTCATTAAAAAGTATTTCTGCTTTTTTTACCATTGTAGTCAATGCCCTGTGAAGCATAAGCGATGTGGGCATTTCAGCAAAAAGGAACAGCCGCAGCTGCCTGAAATTGTATTTATCCCAGCTGACTGTAGGGTCAAGCTTGAATTTAAATGTAAACACTTCATTATTCATGCTGTCGGTCTGACGGGTGACAGCAGCCAGTGTAATCGGATTCAAAACAACCGGTGCGGTGGTGATAAATTTACATACAATAGATTCGTTTCCAACT
>Ga0209800_10000791_pt1 | contig 40791 bp, 50 predicted proteins | sample Higcelweek8metaG_FD_187174 | JGI IMG/M metagenome (GOLD analysis project Ga0209800, IMG submission 187174) | Freshwater pond sediment microbial communities from the University of Edinburgh, under environmental carbon perturbations - High... | ecosystem: Environmental > Aquatic > Freshwater >...
GATGCCCGCCTTCGCGGGCATGACGGTATTTTTGTTTTCTGTTCGTTTCATATTTATCATTCCATTTTGGGGGCTTTTTGTTGGCTGGGAGCCAGTCGGCAAGACCCACACCGGTTCGACCAACCAAATCCTACCCCGCAATTTTTTTAACCCAAGCAGTGAACTTGTTCATCCAGCTTTGCATATAATCGTGACTGGCAGGGCCAATATGCCCAGCTTCGTCAAAGAGGCCGTCCTTCATCTGTAAAAAGACCTCGGGTTGGCCCATCGTCGGCATATCTAAAAAGGCGAGGATGTTACGCAAATGCTGTTGTGCCATGGAGGTGCCGAGGGCGCCCGGCGAGATGCCGAGGATCGCCGCGGGTTTGCCGCCCCAGACGCCTTGGCCATAGGGACGTGAACCCTGATCGATGGCGTTTTTCAAAACGCCGGGGATCGAGCGGTTATATTCCGGCGTCACGAAAAGAACGCCTTGGGCGTTGGCGATCTGTGCCTTCATGTCTTTGACAGAGGCGGCTTGGTTCGCATCGTCGTCTTGATCGTAAAGCGGCAGATGGTCGATGGCAATGAGCTCAAAAGTAAAATCAGCCGGGGCTAGAGCAATCAAAGCGGCGGCGAGTTTTTTGTTGAAGGAATCGCGGCGGAGGCTTCCGACAATGACGGCGATTTTATAATTAGTCATGAGCATTCTCCTTGGTTATGTGTTGCGGTGTGGATTGACGCAGCGCTTCGCGCGCTTTGATCATGTCTTGGATTTCCATATAGGAAGGGCAGGCCGTACGCGTGGGGCAATAACGGTCATAGGCTTTTTGCCAATCAGTCAAAAATAGTTTTTGACCATCGCCCACGCTCATTTCCTTGTGGCAAACCAAATCGCGCACTTTCAGCTCAAGCCGATCTTTGTCGGCGGCGGTGTGCGAAGCGGCTTTAAAGTCCGATGGCCAGATATTTTTGAGGCTGTCCGCACCACCAAGCGAAAGGGGCACGAGATGGTCGATCTTGTATGTCTTATGCGGCCTCTTAATGCCGTAGGCGGCATAGACTGCGCGTTTCATCTCGCTAGTTGTGTGGCGTACGCTCTTTGAATAACCATGCTGGCAGACAAGTGCGATATCTGTTGTTGCCACTTCGCCGGGTGTCAGGCGTGGATTGGGTTTGTTCTCGCCCGCCAGTGTTGGCAGGCTCAGGCATAGACAAAGCACAAGGGAGGGGAGCAAAAAACGCATAGCGAAGAACATAGGCTCTGAAAGCGCGTCTGGAAATAGTTTTTAGTTAACCTATGTTGTGGTGCACAAAAGTGAGATTTGAAAATGAATTCTATGATTTAGCGCTTTTTTATTAGCCAAGGTCTTTGTAAGGTAGGTTTGGATGAGTGTTTTCAAAATCGGAGGAAAAATGTCCCAAAATAAGGGGCTTATGCCATTCATGGATGCAAACCGTCGTGGGGCCAAGGTTCAGGTCGAAGAAACGCTTATTCATGCGTTTTTGCGTGCACGCGATGCCCGCGCTGTGGACGATCCGATTGCGCAAGATGCGCAGGGCGAGCCGCTGACCTATGATGCGCTTTTACAGCAATCTGCGATCCTCTCGCATCTTTTGGGGCGTATGGCGCAACCCGATGAGCAGCGCATCGGTTTGATGATGCCGACGTCCATGCCGATGATGACGAGCTTTCTGGCTGTCCAGCTTTTGGGCCGCGTGGCGACAATGCTCAATTTTACGGCGGGCGTTGCCGCTGTGCTTGGCGCCTGCACGATTGCGCAGGTGCGCACCGTCTTGACGTCGCGTCAATTTATTGAACGCGCTAATCTGGGGCTTTTGGTCGAAACGCTCGTGGCGGCGGATTTAAACGTTCACTATTACGAAGATCTGATCGGCAAGATCGAGCCTCAGGATAGGCAGGCGGAAGGGGGCAGCGAGGCGTTGGCTTCCGTTCGCCCGGATGATCCTGCCGTCGTGCTCTTTACTTCCGGCTCGGAAGGCGCGCCCAAAGGCGTTGTGCTCAGCCATAGAAATATTCTCTCGAATATCGCGCAATTCACGGAACAACTGGATATCGGCCCTTGGGATAAAATGTTCGCTTGTCTGCCGATGTATCATTCCTTTGGTCTGACGGTCGGTACGCTCTTGCCGCTCTTTTCTGGCGTTCCGACCTTCTTCTACCCATCGCCCTTGCATTATCACGAGGTGCCGAGGCTGATCCGTGAGACGCAATCGACGCTTATTCTCACGACCGATACGTTCCTCACGGGCTATGCCCGCATGGGCAAGCCGGAAGATTTCGCCTCGCTGCGTTACATTATTGCTGGCGCGGAAAAGCTGAAAGATCAAACGCGCCACATTTGGGAAGGCCAGTTTGGCAAAATCATTTTCGAAGGTTACGGCGTAACGGAAACCGCGCCGGTCGTCAGCGTCAATGCGCCCGATCATTATGCGTTGGGTTCCGTGGGCCGCATCTTGCCCGGCATCGAAGTTGCGTTGCACCCGGTCGAGGGGATCACCTGCGGCGCCGAGCTTTGGGTGCGGGGGCCGAATATTATGCTCGGCTATATGAAAGCCGATGCGCCCGGCGTTTTGCTGCCGCCCAAAGAGGGATGGCACAATACGGGCGATGTCGTGTCGATTGATGAGAATGGCTTTTTGACGATCAAAGGCCGTATCAAACGCTTTGCCAAAATTGGCGGCGAGATGATCTCGCTTGTCGCCATCGAGCAAGTGGCCAGCAAAGTGTGCCCCGGCGTTCTTCATGCCGTGGTCAGCGTGCCGCATGCGCGGCGCGGCGAGGCCATCGTGTTGCTCACTGAGCAAGAAGATTTTGACGCGGATGCTTTGCGTCATGCGTTGCGTGAGCACGGTATGACCGAGCTTTATATGCCGCGTGAAATCCTGTTCGTGTCCAAGGTGCCGGTTTTAGGTTCGGGCAAGCTTGATTTCATCACGGCGCGCGCGCGCGCCATCGAACTTTTAAGCCCAGCCGAAGCGCAACCGCCAGCCGAAAAGCAAGCCCAAAGCGCTTAAGGAAAGTTTTTTACGGTTCGTCATAGAAGAAAAATACAGTCTGTCCGTTGCGGGACGATTTTTTGTCATTCGAATGAACGCCTGTTCTTGTGACCCTGGACCCCGGCCTTCGCCGGGGTGACGATAATTTTTGAGTTGTATTAAGGCACAAAAACGCTCATCACGCTCAGCCCCCAGGGGCGGGTATGATGCTGGGGTTTGTGTGCAACACTCCTCCCCCCAAAATCCCGTCACCCTCGCGAAGGCGGGGGTCCAGGGTCGTAGGGGGCAACGCTCATTCGAACGCCCCCAAGATTACCACGCGACCTTCCGGTCGCTCGTGTGTGATTCGGTTCTTTGGAAATTATCGCTCAATAAAAACCACCGTCATGCCCGTGAAAACGGGCAGCCCGTTTGGTTATTCTCGTGAATGAATTTTTATGGCGCGGCTGAGACTTTTTGATTACTAAAGGTCACGTGGTCGGTGTTCTTGCGGAAATAAACATCGGCACTTTCGACAAAGTGGCTGCCACGTGCGACGAGCTTTTGAAACGGCTTTGGCGCGTCCGGCGTGTCGCGCGGGACGAGGGTACTCTCCCAACCGTTCGCATTACCGGTGCGCTTGACGATAAAGGCTTTATCCAACTTGCTCCATTCGCCATTCATCGCGAGCACAAGATCGGACTCCAACTCGGCCATCAACGGCATTTGTTTAGGCGCAATCGAAAAAAGCTGTTGCTGACCGATCGACATGCCAAGCGTGCCATCTCGCACCGTGGCTGTCATGGCCATCGGCTTTTCCACGGCCCAAACAATTTGCTCGCCCGGTGCGATCTCAAAATGCCCCTGCGAGGTCATGGGCGTTTCAACGCCTGCCATCTGATGCGTGAGGACAAAATCGCCCGTAAGCTTTTGCCCTTTGACGAGATGAAGGTGAGGCCCAGCCTCGCTCGCCAAGGCTGGCAGCACGCGTAAGCCCAAGCACAAGAGGAAAAGGACGATCAGAAGAGGGGTACGGTAAAGATGGGTCATGGTGCCAGACTTTAGCTTGTTTTTGAGGCAAGAAAAGGGCCTTTATTGCGGTAAGCCTCAGAAAAAGGAGCGGGATTCACAGCCATAATCTGTTGATCTTCCGTCTTTTATCGGCTATTGCCTTGAACCGTCGTCGGGGCGTAGCGCAGTCTGGTAGCGCGCAAGTTTTGGGTACTTGAGGCCCCCGGTTCGAATCCGGGCGCCCCGACCACCCTTCGCCTTCGGCTTCGGGTGGCTTACGCCAGTAAGTCGAACGAAGGCGATCTTAGGCGAAGGCGTGTCGCCCGTAGCTTTAGCGGAGGGGGACGGCACCTCGTGTTTTATGTCTATCTTCTTCGAAGCTGCTCTTCTCCAGAGCAAACCTATGTTGGTTTAACAGAAGACTTAAAGTCTCGCTTTCAGGCGCATAATCGTGGTGAGTCAAGACACACGTCAAAGTTTGTTCCATGGGAGATCGTTTCCTATCACGTTTTTGAAAGCAAAGATCGCGCAAGACAATTCGAATACTATTTGAAGACCGGTTCTGGTCAGGCTTTCGCAAAAAGACATCTTTGGTAGATGCTCCGCACGGGCGGGGGACAGCGTGAGGCTACGACGCTGCGGCGCTAACGAAGAGACCGCCTGCCGTAGCCTTTGGATGATCATGGCCCATGCATAGTTGCGGCCATAGGCCTTGTTGGTGCAGAAAGAGCCTGTGTGACGGGCTTTCCTTGATAGAAAAAAGGGTTAAAAACGACTTTTTTTGTATTCTGGAGGTTGCGCTTGGCGTCCCATGATGCTACATGAGCAGCCTTCCGATGGCGCTGGTCTTTTTAAGACAGCGAGGAATCGGGCGCGTAGCTCAGCGGGAGAGCACTACCTTGACATGGTAGGGGTCACAGGTTCAAACCCTGTCGCGCCCACCATTATTTCCCAAGGACTTAGGGGAATTTTGGAGGAGAGAAAATCAGACGTTGGGGCAGTCATTGGGGCAGTTATTCCACGGTTTCCCCTAACTTTGATGCTCGAATCAAGCGCCGCCGCTGCGGCTTTCAGATAATTTGGGTTATGATGAGCATAAACACGCTCCGTTGTCCGGCTATTGCTATGTCCTAGATAGCTGGCAATTTCTGGAAATGAGACGCAAGCCTGAGCCATCCAAGAGGCCGCCGTGTGCCGTAGCGTGTGCGGAGTGACATCGCTAAGCCCCGCAGAATCTGCAATACGTTTGAAACTCTTTTTGATCTCGCCTACTGGCCGGCCATTGAATGCCATTACATAGCCAGTTTGTGAACCCCTCGCTCGCGCATAACGCAGAAATGTCATGAGCCTGTGCGGTATCGCTATGACAGCCCGCCTCTTTTTCGTTCGTTCGCGGCCCGGCTCGTTAAAATCTATAATTCCTTCTTCAAGATTCACCTGCGTCCAGCGCAACGTTAAAATAGCCTCCTTGCGGGCAGCTGTATAAAGGCCAAGCAGAATGAAAAGGGGAAGCCACCTGCGTGCTCGGTTCTCAACTATTTTTCCTGTTTGTTTATCGAATCTGTAAGGTGCGTGAGCTGTTCGCAGGAGCAGGGCGGCCTCATTTCGCGTGAGCCAGCGATCCTTTGGCCTATTTTGTGTCGGCTTCCAAACGTGGATCTGTCTTATCAACCGTCCCATCTTAAAGTCGTGGTTGATTGCAGCTTGCAAAACGCCAAGCTCGCGGGCGATGGTTGCTTTATTAAGCGGCGTCTTTTTTTTGATATATTTCTTTGATGCTTGGCGGAATGAAATATAGCCGGTGCACGAATCGTGTGTGACCTCAGCCGCAGATTTTCCAGACCAAAAGTCGAGAAGACTTTCAATGTTATATCCGGCTATGCTCGCGCTTTTAATGTGCCGCGCATGCTCGCTCCCGTAGCAAGCAAGTATGTCGTCTATCGTTCGCTCAGATGGATCAGCCGGCCCTGTTGATCTCTGCCCATCTTTTTCTTCCTGCATGAAGGCGAAGAGCTTTTTTTCAGCAATGTGGCGATCGCTTGCGCCCGTGCTTTTGCGCTTTCTTTTTCCTGATTCAAACCAAACGATTTCCCAAACTTGACGTTCCGCGCGCCATTCAAGGGTAAGTCCACGATTTTTCTTTGCCATGTTTTTTCTCTTTGCAATAAATAATCGCGTACATGATCAGGCGTTATCGTATAGCGCGAGGCTATAACGAGGTGACCAAGACGTCCGCGCTTACATTCCTCTTGTACAAATCTTGGCGTGCAACGTAAAAGCGCAGCCACTTCCGCCGGGGTTGCTAGATCAGGAAGTTGAAGGACGGCGTGGCCTAACGCTGACACATCGCTTTTATCGAAATCAAGGTAACTTTTGCTAGAGAAATCTGTTGTTTTCTCAAAGTTCACATTCTCAGGCATGTTGAATGGGCCTCCGCAAAATGGATATTTCTTGGGATTGCGCGTGTCTATCCCAAACCGTCCACGTGTAACAACACCGCTGATCCGGCGTCCCGATTCCAAACATATCGGGCCGCCAGCCGAGCTTATATTCGCGCGCCGGCGGCCGACGCGCATAGATCGAACGGCGTTTGTCTGTGTGCGGCCAGATTGCGGGCAGGAAGATCGCTAGATAATCGACATCGATGTCGAACAGGGCGTGCTTTACAAACGCTTCGGCAAGTTTGAAGGGGGGATTTGTTATGATAGCTTTCGGCCCCTTATATTCCATCAGAAAATCTATGCCGCCGCGCCCATAGCCACGATCAACAAGATCGGTCGCCAAAACCTTATGACCATGATCGACAAGATAGGATGCTATCGCGCCATCGCCGCAGGCTGGCTCCCACAATTTCTTTGGCATAAACGAACGCTCGGCTTCGTAAAATGCGACCGTGCATTCAAGTGGCGTCGGATGAAACTGGTTCGGATCCGGCACGTAGTCCGCCCTTGGCACAGCTTTCGGCGATGGTGTGAGTGGGAAGGGGGTGTTCATTTGATCATGTCGCCTATAACGATGTGTGGTGGTGGGCCGCTGGCCTTTGCTTTTATTTCTTTCGCGCAGCTCTTTATGGCCTTGTCGATTATCTTGCGCACTTTCTTCGCCTCTTCTTGTGGGTCGAGGCCTTCCAATAATAACTCTCTGCGAACGCCTTCATCCGTCAGTGACATAATGCGTTTGATTTCCCCATCCTGTGCGAGCTTGAGGGCGTTTTCGACGCAATCTGCGGCGTTGGTGAGCTCGCTGCGCACATTGTCCGGCGCATTGCGGATGCACAGACGTGCGCGTACATAGGCAATCTCTGACGAAAGTCGAGCGATCACGCTCAAAGGATTATTGCCGCTTAGTTTTGGCATGCCTTCCCCACTAGGCCACAGTAGCCACGTTTTGGTGGATGTGTTTCTTTAACCGGAAGATACCACGCCCCGCTTTCGTGAAGCCGTGCTGGCCCATTGGTTTCAAAGTTTTCCGGCTTACTCATATCTAAGAATTCGCTTTTTGGAGGAGGATTCCCTTTAACCCATCCCTTCTCCGCTGCCTCCTTCGCTGATATAGAAACATCGTATTCTATTGCTGGCCTTGGAGTTGTTATCCACGCCATGCATAATGACCCGATGCATGCCGTTGATAGGGCAACCTTTGTTGTTTCTCCAAAAGCCTGTTCTCCACCGCTTTCATTTGCAAACGGACACCATTTTGTTTTTGCCTCTTCTTCGGTCATATGTTTCATGCCGAGCTCCTTATTTTGAGTTATCTGTCGATTTTCCAAAGTAGGAAATAAATAGATCTGATTGCCACTTCTTTTCAGCTTCCCACGCAGCAGCCCCCGCATCCCGCGCTTCCCCCGCAGCATCCCGCGCAGCCCACGCAGCATCCCGCGCTTCCCCCGCAGCAGCCCCCGCAGCCCACGCAGCACTCGCAGCAGCCCACACAGCAGCCAGCGCAGCATCCCGCGCTTCCCCCGCAGCAGCCCCCGCAGCCCACGCAGCATCCCGCGCAGCCCACGCAGCCCACGCAGCATCCCCCGCATCCCACGCAGCATCCACCGCATCCCCCGCAGCAGCCAACTCTTTTCGTGTGTTTTGACCGTTTGCAAATGTGCGGCTGGCGCTTATTGCTTTTGCTGGTCTTGTGTCGCCGCTGTGTTTTGCGAGGAAAATAGGCAAGACGTGTTCCGCCACGTCGCAGTTAAATAAACGAACCTTTTTTTCGTATTCCTCCGGCAAGGCGCGAAGGCACCATATGGCATCTTCGATGCCATTACTTTTCAGTATTTCAACAAGCGCAAGCGGTTCATCGTCGGCCTTATTTTTCCCAAGATAGGAAAGAAGATTTTTCCAACCTCCCTCGCATGGGTGATTTTCGCGTATGGCGTTGAGGGTTGTGTAAACTGGTTCAGACATGATCAACTCTTCTTCCGTCATATGTTTCATGCGCCGAGCTCCTTTCTTGCTAAGGCGATTGCGAGGTTGAGGCGGATCATGGCGGCGTCGCTTCCGCCCGCGTCGCTGTGCGCTCCTTTGGCTTTCTGGCGATAGCGATGCTCAGCTAGGGCGAGAAGGTCGCTTTTCTCACAACTATCTGGAAATGGCCCAAGCTCAACGCGCCAATCGATTGGTTTCTCATTCGTTGCGTTTTCAGGTGCAGGCAATGCTGTAAATCCGGCAAAGGCGCGTTCGATCATTTGTGCGCCGCCATGACGATCAAGGCCGCGTAAATGTTCAATGGCAAGTGAAAGAGAGCGCAGATTTTGCGCGATATTGTCATAGCAATCACGCGCCATGGCCATTTGTTTGCCACGCAGCATGAAATATACGGCAATGCCGACATCACCATCGACGGTCTTTTTCGTGGCATAAAACTCGCCATCGTTTCGAAGGGGAATGTTTGTCGAAAGAACGATGGTTTTTGCGCCGAGCAGACGCAGCTGTTCATAAAGATTCTCGCGTGAACTTTCGATTGTTGCGCGTTTGAGCTTATAATTATAGGAGCGTTGCGCGCCTGGCGTGCGCGGCCAGCCATGCGGCCAGCAAAGGGGAAAAGCTTCAGCCATTATTGGTCACCATTCGTCCGGCCTCAACTTGCCTGTCATCATTCATGATGGCTGTGAGCATTGATGCGGCGACAACTGAGAAGTTTGATCCGTTATGTGCGGCGATATCGTCGATATAGCCGACGACATCAAGGTCGAGTGTGATGGCGCGGCGCATGGTTGGCTTTTTCATCGCTTCGCGATGTGCGCGTGCTTCTTTGACGCGTGAGGAATATACTCTCATTTTGGATCCTTTCTTTTCTCAACAGACCATTGCGCGGCAGCAAGGCGGAGGCAGTGCTCGCAAATCTTTGCACCATTGTTTGTGAAGATGAGCGTTTGTGGTCTTTCGCCTGCCTTTGGCGCAACCCATGATTTGCCGCAAAAATCGCAATGCGCACCGGCGTGGAGAATGACGTTATTAATCGCCTCCCAATGCCGCCCAATTTTAAACCCAACAAACAAGCAAAATACTTGCGTGATCATGATGAGCATTATGAGTTCTACCGTCGTCATAGCTGCCTATCCTTTAGAGCTTTGGCCCTTTGTATCCGTCTGTTCGAAGCTCGACAGGGAGCCACCCTTTCTTTTGAATGATGGCTTTAAGTTTCTCAGCTATTTCCTTATTTGGTTTTTGGGCAAGCGCTTCTGCCGCTTTCTTATCGAAAAGATCGGCGGCGGCGCTGATCAACACGTTCTTTGGCGCGCGCAAAAGGAAAGATCCTGCATCGAAGTTTTGGACAAGCTCTTTTTGAAAGACTGATTGAGGAAGCGCTTTGCAGAGCGCAATATTGTCAGAAGATTCTAAAACACCTTTATGCCCTTGTGTGCGCATGTCGATTGTGCAAGCCGCAACTTCCGTGAGGATGCGCGTCACGTCAGCCGATGAGAGTTTTAGAATATCATCGAGCGACTGTTCCTGCCCATCAGCGTCCAACGTCATCATGCCGTGCACGTGGGCGTGCGCCGCGCTGTTGATTTTCAGGAAGGCTGACACAAGCACGGCCAGCGCGAGCTTACTATCGGCCCGGACGGCTTCTGCGGCCGCGAGGGTCAGCGTTTCAGAAAGATCGGCGTTAAGGGACATCGAAAGGCTGCTTGCTTTTTCGTTTTCGTCAGCTTTCTTTTTTGTCGCCTCTTTTTGCTTTTTACCGCTTGGTTTCAGAACGCCATATTCGATCTTAAACATACCGTTGCTGTCGATCCCGACGATGCATCCAGACCTTTCTTTATCAGCCATGGCTGCGTTCTTTTTGGGTTGCTTAATGCGGGCCCACTGCCATTTTGCGCCTTGCGGGACATTTGTTTCATTTTCGGCCCAGCCCCATCCATTTGCGACAAGCTCGTCGCATTTTTCTTTGATCTTCTCCGCCGTCATTTTCTCAAGAAGAGCAAGGTCAGCAACGAAAAGAGTATCGTTAAACAAATCCGTGATGATCGTGCCGCCTGCTTCTTTGTAGGCATCGGTTCCAACAAACAACAGGCTAGCATTAACGTTATGCTGCTCGCCGACGATCGCGCGTTTGATATTCCAATCTTGAAGGTGGCCTGATTTCTTGAGCCTTTTAAAAAGTTTTTCCTGCTCAACATGATCGGTGACAAGCGTGAAAGCTTGCGCTTCATCCGCATCAATCTTGTCCTCACGCCATGCCTGTCTGATCTCTGGCGCAAGCTTTCCAAGCGCGAGCGCTTGTTTGACCGTACGTTCATCCACCGCATAGCGCGCGGCGATTTCTGCCGGGCTTGCGCCATCGGAGAAAACGGCGGCAAACGCATCAAACCGATCAACAGGATGAAGGGGAAGGTGGTCTGTGTTTTCTGTTAATGAAAGGCGCAGGGCCTCAGTTGGGCTTAGCCCATCGCAGATAATGACCGGAACAGGATAATCTTCTGTCACGGCTTTATTTGCGAGGAGGAGGTGAAGGGCGGCCAAGCGCCGGTTGCCAGCGACAATATAAAGACGCGTCCCATCAGTGGGATCAGGAATTGCAAAGAGAGACTGAATAAGGCCTTCTTCTTTGATCGATGCGGCAAGCTGCGCAAGCTCTTCATCTGATTTTATTGTGCGGCAATTTATATTTGCGCCCGGATAGTCATTGCCGAAGTGCAGGCGAGACAGCGGTTCGAACATAATCGATTGGTTCATCATGTCAGAATCTTTCGTGGTTAGAAGTTGGCGTCGGTTAGTTAAGGTTCCATAGGGTTTTTATCCAGCGCCAGTGTTGGCGAATGACGTGGAAAACGCGGCGTTTCATGCGGCACGCGGCGGATCTGGCGGCGCGGGCTGTTGCACGGAAAGCGATTGCATGATTTGGTCGGCGATAACCCGACCGCATTGCTGAAAACAATCGATGTCGGCGGCAAGATCGTTTTCATTGATCAAGGCTAAGGTCACGGCGACCTGATTAATTTGCGTCAGCGCGGCGATCAGCATGCCGCAGGCGTTGAGCGTATAGGACGCGTTCGAGATTTGGGCCGGTTCATTGTACCGATTGATCCGTTCCACAGCGGCCAGCGCCGCGTTGAGGTCGCGCTTGGGCTCAACAATCTTGGCGCGCATCACATCGCACATAAGCATGACGTTTTTCTTTGGGGCATCGAAGGGCTTGGGCCGAAACGGCGTGACGTTTTCCATATCGTTATCCTTTCAGATCAGTTTGCCTTGCTCGGGTGGGCGTTCGTCATTCATTTGGACGACGAAGTCATCGAGAATGCGCGCGCGGACGTCTTCGCCTTTGATGAAGCTTTCCAAAAAGGCGGCCAGCTCAAGCCGGAGCAGTGCCCCACAGGCTGGCGATAGGCGAGGGCCCGAAGAACGTGCCGTCGTGATGAAGCTTTGCCACGCCTTGCCGGCCACAATGGTCGTGGTGAGCGAAAGATTGAAATGATCGACGGCGCGTAGGCGCAGGTCGGCAGATTTGATGAGGGAAAGGAAAAAGACGCTGATATGCGCCACACAAAGCCGCAGGCTTGGCTCTCGACCAGAGGCGGCATAGCCTTTGCGCATGTCAACATAGTTGAGCCAAGAGGCATCAGCATCGGCAAGGCGCTCGGCTAAGCTCCGGCCATGGCGAATAGTTTGCGCGGCCTGCTCGGCGTGATCGTATTGTGTAGCGAGATTATAAGCGGCGACGTGTGTCATGGGAATCCTCATCTATCTGCATCGTTCTGCTCGATCTGGGCGTAGCCAAGAGCGATGGTGAAAAACTTGTCGATTTGCCATTGCGGGAATCCGGCTTTGTTCAAGATGTCCTGCGTGGCCGGTCGCCTACTGCGTAGCTCGGCCACAAGAATGTCGGTCATGCGCGAAACGATGTCCCACCGCTCTTTTTCGGAAAGGAGACGGTGCGGTGTGGCTGGGCCGGATGGCCCGGCGCGGTCTTCAATGTTGTGTGATGGCATCATGACGCAATCCTTCAATCAGTGGTTCATGAGGTATGAAAGCTTGCCGATATACTCGATTGACCAGACGCTAAGGTGTGCTAGGCCAAGGGCTGCCATAACCACGAAAGGAATTGCGGCGAAAGGGAGGGGGCTCTCGCCGTTGTTGTTAAAGTTGTGTGGTTGGTGATTTTTCATGAACCCTCCGTCTGAGAGTTCAGTGAATAACGCAAATGCGTTAGCTAGTCAAACGAAAATGCGTTATTTTTTTTATATAATCCTAACCACATTGTATTATTAATGTTTTTGTCTATTTTGGTAAAAAAAGAACTTGTGCCTATCCGGCAACAAAATAGGTGGCTAAGGTTCTTTTTGAAAATTGAACAAATGGAGGAAACAATGATCGAAGTGTTTATCTCTTGGTATATCGTTTTATGCATCGGAACTTTGATCGGTTGGTACAAGGATACAACGTTTTGGTCTTTTATGATGTGCTTGCTCTTTGGGCCTCTAGGCCTGCTAATTGTTATTTGCGCATCGGTTGATCTTTCAAAATGTCCCCATTGTTGCAAGAGAGTCAATGCAGAAGCCTCGATCTGCCCTTATTGTCGCAGCGTTTTGAAAACAGAAAAGCAATCATTAGAAAAATGATTTATGTGAATCGTTTTGGGTTGGTTATAGGTTAGGAGGGGGTATGGCGCTTATCACATGCAAGGATTGCCAAAAGGAATTCAGCACGGACGCTAAAAGCTGCCCACATTGCGGAGCGAAGAAGCCTTATGGCGTTCAGAAAACAATCATTGATGTGCTTTCCATTTTCTTTGTGTCATGGGTCTTTTTTTCATACCTAGCCTCGCAAAACGGTTCGAAGGCCGATTTATGCTCAGATAACAAGCAAGCTTACGAAGTTGTTTCTTCCTTCGCTAAGGACGGGAACAGCAATTTTGTGATGTCTGATATGGCTGAGGCGAAGTTTGAGCATCTCAGTGGTTGTATGATCCGCGTTACTTCATACGGGATGAAAAATGGTGAGCGTGACGATTTTTCCTTGATCGTTTCGCCGTGGACTCCGGAAGGTCAGACGAAGCAAATCTTTCGCATAAATCTCACTGAGACATTGAAGGGCGTAGAGGAATAACCCTTATCCAGCGCGGCAAGAGGCACAGGACATGGCCGCCATAAGCGGTCTTTCCAAAATGACAATAGGCGCTTCGATCCCATCTGCAAAAATCGCTTTTGTTTGACCGGACACAACGGCTCCATATTTGCACTGCGCCTCAAGCCATCTGTTGTGGTCGGCGCGGATTGTCAAGATCGCCTTATCGCAGCCGTGTTCCGCCGCCCAAAGATCAAGCATCGAAAAAATAGTTTGCACAATGGCTGAGTGACGATAGGCTGGGCAAACGTAGCCGGCGATATATTTTGCCGTTTTTTCTTCTATTTTCTTAACCGTGACCGTTCCTGCGATATTATTTTCTGTGAACGCACCAATTGTTGCATGTGTGCATGTTTCGGAACAAGCGGTACGCCATTCCTCATGCGTGCGTGAAAGCTCTTTCTGCGGATCTGTTGTGAAAAAGCGGCGATCGTCGCCCGTCAAAGCTTCCGTTCTTATTTTACGGTAAGCCTCTGCGTCGTTTGCTGTCAAAATGCGATAGGTGAAAGGTTTCATTAAACAACCTCAGCTTTTTCCCACGCTGCATCGAATGCGTTTTTATACGCGATGGCAAAGGGGCCTGATTTGTGCAGAACGACGTATGGCGGCGTTTTGTGATCGAATGAGATAAGCGCCAAGTTATCGCCGAAAGCAAAGAATGAAACCTGCGGCATGTTGTGTTGTTTGGTTTGTCGCCGGATCACGGCCCATGTTTGGCTGAAATTTCCTTCAGCGGCAAGAATGCGGCCAGTGACTTTGCCAGAGCCGACAAATGCAAGCATTTTTGAGCGATAGCCTTCGATGTTTTTAATCGAACGTTGGAAAGCCCCCTCATCGACAAGAGAGACAATGACTTCACCACCAAAACTTTCAAGATAGAAATAAACGAAATTAAGAAACTCTTGAAATCTATCGCGTCCCTCAAAAACTTCCATCCCAATTGGCAGGCGGCGCACGCCATCATTGTCAATGAACTCGATCCCGATGTTTCGGAAGGCAGATATGATCTTGATGAGCGTTTCTTTCTTGGGCGAATTTTTCTCTGTTTCGATGTAGCGGAGGGTTGCCGGGTTTAACCCGGTAACCCGCGCCAAATCTGTGCGTTCCCATCCGGCCAACGCGCGCGCCGCTTGAATCTGTTTTCCGCTCGGTGATGCACTCATCTTGACCCCAACTTATTTTTTCGCTTTTAGGATACCGATAATAGGCGTGAAAGCAAAAATAAAAAATGAAGAATAAGACGGGTTCTACCGATAGAAGCGGTAATTTCTACCTAAAAATGGCAGTGATCTGGCCTGTATATGGTTAAATGGTTTATCATTTCCTTCAATCTATGGTCTTTTGCAATATCTCAAAACGTAACTTACAATAGCCCAAAACATTAAAACAAGATTGTTTTCACGTTATAAGATTACTATGCTGAGAAGGTTATTTGTCTGTCATTTTAAGCGGAAAATTATGGGGGAATTGATGAAACAAGCTTTTGAGCTGACGATTGTTGCGGCAGAGAACGATGATGGCGCTGAAATTTTGAGCGTGACGGCCCGCGCCTGTGATGGCGCTAGCCTTTTAGTAAACCGTTATCAGTATACGTCTATTCTAGCCTGTTGCACCTATGTGGCCCATACGGCGCGCACCATGGACAGCATGGTAGAGGATCTATTCTGCTTGAGCTTTGACATCGATGCGAGCAATCAGTTACCCGCCAGCCGTTTTGAGGATGCCATGCAGTGGTTTTGCGATTTTGATATGAAAAAGTTTATTCAATAAGGCTGAGCATATATTTCTTGATCTGCGCTGTTGTGGTTGGCTCTGAATCTTCGGCAAAATCGTCCCAAAAATACTTGATGGCCTTTTCCATGAGCATTTGCTCTGATTCTTTAGATAGCTTTCTATCAAACTTTACTTCAACAAGCGCATTAAGGCATGCAGAAGATATTTTTGCCCCTTGGCTTGCAATTTTTTGTCCGACTTTTGGCCTTGATTCAGCGCCAGTTGAGAGCCAATCGATTGTCGTCTCAAGCGCTTTTGCGAGTGCGGCTAAATCTCTGAACGACGTTCCTTTTCTGTCTAGGAATGATTGTATCGTGCTTTGCCTCTTTCCCATGCGAGTAGCCAGCTGATTTGGGTTCAACCCAAGCTGGTTCATTTTAAAAACAACGCGTTCATACATAGTGTTCATGGTGCAACTATATGATAAAGCTAGGGTTTTGTCATAAACGAAATTGCGTTACATCGCAGCTTTACAAGATAACGCAATTGCGTTAATTAGGGTGCATGAAGAATGCACTGATAAGAGCGATAGAGCTGAAGAAAACGCAAACTGCACTCGCTGAATCGATGAGTGAAGCTGCGAAAGCCTGTGGATGCTCGAAAAAATACAGGCAGTCCCATATTTCCACATGGCTTCAACGTGGAAAGATACCAGCAGATGCCTGCCTTCATATCGAAGTAGCCCTTAGTGGCGAAGTGACACGGCAAATGCTTCGCCCTGACATCTTTGGGGTCCCAAAAATTGAAATCAAAAGCAGACATTGTAACGGGCCTCCCTGACCACCCTTTGATCATCACGCTCTGCGCGATGTGAAGAAAGAGAATTATGATCCCATTTTAATCATAGAATTGTAGAGGCCCAAATGAACCAGCCCAAACTTCACTCTGTTACAAGCGATGATATCAAAGAAGTTGTCGCGCGAAATTTAAGCCCACGTGTTGGCTTGCATAAAAAATGGAGCGTTGAATGTTTTGCGGAGCTAACGGGGCAGGAAGTTCAGACCGTTTATGGACAAATCAGCGGGACAGGGCTGGCACCGGCAGCCAAGCTTATGCGTATGGGCGATATTGTGGGGCCAACTTTCTTAAACGAAGTTCTCGCTCTTATCGGCATGGGTGGGGCACATAGGATTGATGGGGAGGGTTCTGATTGCCCAAGCCGCATTATTTCAGAAGCGGCGGATTTGATTAAGTCTATTTCTGAAGCACATGCGGATGGAACCCGTGATCATCGTGAGACGGCGATTATTCTCAAGGAGGCGAAAGAGCTATACGCGTGGCTCGGCGGATATATTCACGCCCTTTCACAGGATATTTCCTGATGGGTAAAATTGATTTTGATGCACGTGAAATCAAGTGGCGCATTGCTCGGGCCCGAGAAGTTTGGACTGAAAGCAAACCAGCGCAAGGCTCAGTTGTCGAGACATTTATGGCGTCGCGTGGCTTTTCCCCATCAGAAATGCCAGAGGTTTTGCAATTCCATCAGAAACTTTGGAATGCCGAATGTGCACGGCCAATTCCTGCGATGATTTGCGGCATATGGCGCGGTGGTTTTATCACGGCGGTTCACTGCACTTTTTTGAAAAAGGACGGGAAGGGAATCGCGCCGTTGAAAAAGCCGCGTATTGTGATCGGCCATTATATTGGCGCTCACGCGCAATTTGATGTGATCGTGCGTGGCAATCTTGTTTTGACGGATTGTATTGAAACGGCGTTGCAATTTAAGCGCCGTGCCCCAGCTGTTCCTATTTATTCATCTATCAGGATTGAAAATATCAGCGCTCCGGTGCCAAAGGCTGTCGATAAACTCATTCTTCTGACGCGAGGAAGAAAGAGTGACGCAAGCGATGAGATTCTCTCATGCGCAGCGGCCACGCATGCCGCACGTGGGCACAGTGTTCGGATTGAAAGGTTGGCGTTGTGATGATGGTAATCTACATCATTTTACTTTTTTGTCTTGGCTTGCTTTCAATGGGGGTGCTTATCGTTCTTTTCCCATTCATTTCTATGATTGTTGTCGGCCAGATCATTTACCTAGTTCTTTCAGAAGTTTTTTCAGATTTTAAAAGCGCAATCATCAGAACGGTTCATAAGTCATGACACTTCCAGCACTCTCAATTGTCAAATCAGGCGCTGATGTTGGCTCTGTGCCGCCAAATAATCTTGAAATTGAGCAGAGCCTATTAGGAATTCTGCTTTCAAATAATAGAACTTATTACAGCGTTTTTGAGATTGTCACGTCGGATGATTTTTATGACCCTTTTCATGGTCGGATTTATAGCGCCATATCAAAAACGATTGATGCGGGCCGTGTTGCCGATCCGCAAACGTTACGCGCTATTTTTGAAATGGACGCGACGCTTAATGTTGCCGGTGGTGCCACGCAATATCTCGTTGGGCTTGTGGCTGGTACAATATCAACTATTAATGCGGCAGACTATGCACGTCACATTCAAGAGCTTTCCGTTCGTCGTAAACTTATTGCCTTCTCAAGCGAAGTTCGTCTTATAGCCTGCGACATGGAAGCGCCACCGTCTAGTGCAGACGATCTTGTGGTTAAGGCTGAGAATGCTCTTTTTCAGATTGCAGAGCGTCGCACGAAAGATAGCGTGGCCGACATGGAAGGAGCCTTTGCCGAGACGATGGATCGGATTGACGCGGCCCATAAACTCGGCGGCGGTATTTCAGGATTGAGCGGTGGCATCAAGCGTTTGGACGAATGTCTGTCTGGTTTTCAAAAAGGCTTTCTTTATACGTTGGCTGGACGCCCCTCTATGGGTAAGACGGCTGGCGCAGTAACCATAGCCGTTAATGTCGCCATGACGGGCGCTAAGGTCATGTTTAACTCTCTTGAAATGGATCGAACACAGATCATGCAGCGCCTGATTGCCCGCATAACGGGCTTCTCGTCGCAAAAGCAAATGGGGCGACTTGAGGCAGATGATTTTTCGCGCATCCTTGAGGCAAAAAAAGAAATATTGAGCTTGCCGCTTTATATCGATGATCGTTCGCGGCTCAATATCTCACAAATTCGAGGGCGGGCTATTCGTCAGAAAAGGCGTTTTGGGCTTGATTTTCTTGTGATCGATTATCTCGGTCTTATGGCCGCAACTGACGCGAAAATTAACCGAAATTATCAGATCGAGGAAATAACAAAGGGCCTTAAGGACCTAGCTAAAGAGCTGAATATTCCGATTTTGCTCTTGTCACAAATCAACAGATCAGTCGAGACGCGAGACGACAAAAGGCCAACGCTGGCCGACCTTCGCGACAGTGGCGCTATCGAGCAGGACTCTGACGTCGTGATGTTCGTTTATCGCCATGAATACTATCTTTTGCGGTCGGAGCCGATGCAAAAACCGGGCGAGAAGGAAGAAGTCTTCAACGACCGTTATGCGCAATGGGAGGGCGATCTGTTGCGCTCACGTGGGCGCGGCGAAATTATAGTGGCAAAGAACCGCCAAGGAGAAACGGGCACAATACCGCTCAGATATGAGGCTTGGCGTTGCTTTTTTTATGAGGATGAGGGCGGCGTAAATGGCAAAGCTTAATAACCCAAATAATCCTCGATCAATCTTTTACTGGAATGACTGGGCAAATGACCCATGTCTGCGCCTTTGCTGCTATGCGGCAAAGGGCTTTTGGATGGACCTTATGGCTATCGCTGCAAAGTGCGAACCCTTCGGCCACCTTTCTGTCAACGGGCGTCCTTTGAACCTCGATGATCTCTCACAATTGACAGGTCATCCAGCCGCAGAGTTGTCGCCCTTGCTGAACGAGCTGGAAACGAACGGCGTATTTTCTCGCGATGCGAAAGGTCGCATCTACTCCCGTCGCATGGTGCGTGATGAACGGGTTTTAGCAATAGCGCAAAAAAATGGTAAAAAAGGTGGCAATCCAACTATAGGCAACTCAAAGAGAAAATTGCAGGGGGTTAACCCACCCCTTAACCCACCCCTTAACCCCTCTACCTATTCCTCTACCTCTTCCATACCCCCTAAATCCCCCAAGGGGGACTTCTTAAAATATAAAAATGAAGAAGGGGCAGGGCAAGCAGTGCCGTGGGAAAAACGGATCAGAAGCTTTTACAAAACAGGCTTTTGGAATGGCGAGCGGTACGGTGACACGCCTGACGGGCCGAGCTTTATTGGACCATTGGATGTTCTTGCGCTTGTGCGTGACGAACTCGGTATTTCAATCACGAAAGGAAATCTATGAGCAAGCGCTGCACTAGCCCGTCTTTCATCGTCAAGAAGAACTATTCTATTCTTGCCACCCCTGAGCGGCAAAAGAAGAATGGTGGCGTGGTGCGGGAATATGAGCCCGAAACACCTAACAGCCGCGTTATGGTCGTGCATCACAAGGCACGTGTGGAGTGCCAGCTTGATAGATGCCTGCGCATGAGCTGGATCGATAAGCCTGAATATGAAGCCGGGATTAAGTTCCGATCAGCATTCATGATCTACGCGGAGGGCGTGCGCGGAAAGGATAGCACGCAGGCCCTTATGATCGATGGGCGTGGTTGTGCTATGACTGATGCAGAACGGCGCGATAGGGCAAAGCACGTTGTCGATGATGCCTATAGCGTTGTATGCCCACTAGACAGAAGCATCCTGCGTCGCGTGTGTGGATTCGATGAACGAATCTTCAAAGAAGAATCGCACAAGCTTCATCGCTCACTTGACGCACTCGCAAGGCATTGGAAAATTGGATAAATAAAAGTGCTTGTAACCACCCGGATTTTAGACTAAAGATTGCCACACTCACCAAAGGTGGGCCAGAAAGCCGCTAGGGACAGTTCCCTAAGCGGCTTTTCCTTTGACTGTCTATATTTTCAGCGGGTCCTTCCTAGGTTAGAAGACATACGGTGCCACTGAGCCTTCCTAATTTTTAGTGGGTGGTTAAGTGTGAAGGGTTAAGTGGGTTAAGGGGTTAAGGAGGTTTTGATGCAGCTGGAATTGAGTGAAAACAAAGCTCAGGTTTCAGATGAAAATCAAAATATCGTTTCAAAAACAGAATATGCTCGGCATCGTGAATGCTCGCAGGCGAACATTTCGAAATATCTGAAAAGTGGAAAAATAACAGCTCCTGCGATTCTGCCTGATGGGCGGATCAACATTGTACTTGCTGATGAGCAGTTGGCCCGCAACCTTGATCCTCAGCGCATTATAACCGGACCAGATGATCAAGATAATGCGCCATCACTTCCCGGCGCTGAAGATGGAAACCCAAGTTTTTCTGTCGAGCGGGCTAGGAGCGAATCTTTTAGAAGCCAAAAACTGGAGATCGAACTTGCGCGCCTGAAGGGCGAGCTTGTGTTGAGCGATGATGTATCACGCGCCGCCGAAGCTAATGCACGGTCGGTCCGGGACAAGTTTATGAACATGATTCCAGATCTTGTCATTAAGCTCGGGCTTTCGAATGAGCGCGAAGGTGAGCTGATTATGCGTCAAGCTTTCATCAAGGCTTTCACGGAAGTTCATGCAGATATTGAGACAGGCTTGTTAGCTTCGCGCGGTACCGTGGAGGAAGAAACAACAGACGATGGTGAATGGTGAAGCACGAACGGGGTTTGCTGATGGTGGCAAACTATACAGTTTGGTCTTTGCAAAGAGTTTATTGCCAGATCCAGATATGTCCATCTCCGAATGGGCTGCGCGTTATCGGATTGTTCCGAGCGAAGCCAGTGCTCGGTCTGGCCCTTGGTCGAATGATGTTGTCCCATTCCTTAGCGAGATTATGGATTGCCTTTCGCCGCACCATCCGTGCGAGGAAGTTACTTTCTGTAAATCAGCGCAGGTCGCCGGAACGGAATGCGGCATTAACTTCTTTGGAGCTATTGCGCATCTTTTCCCTGGTCCGATGGGAATCTATTTGCCTAGCATTGACCTTCTTAAAAAATACAACACACAAAAACTTGATCCAACGATCAACGCATCGCCGATTTTAAGGCAGCGCGTTGCTGAGCAAAAGTCGAGGGATGAGAAAGGCTCAACGACACTTATCAAGAAGTTTCCGGGAGGTCTTTGTTTCCTTTCTACAAGCTCTTCATCGTCCGCCTTGCAATCAGTTTCGCTTAAATATCTGATCAAAGATGAGCTATCAGAATGGCCTGCGACGCTTGATGATCGTGGCGACCCAGATACGCAGGTTGATAAACGAACAACGGCCTTTATTGGTCGCGGTCGAAAGATCTTCAATGTTTCGACACCGGCCATCAAAGGAAGCTGCAGGATCACTGCAAAATTCATGGCAGGTGATCAGCGACATTATTACGTTCCTTGCCCACATTGTGGTCATGAGCAGACCCTTGTTTGGGAACGGCTTCACTTTAATGATGAACCTCCTTATGACGCGCATTATGTATGTTGCCATTGCGGCGCTTTGATTGAGCCTCGTCAGAAGAGAGAAATGATTGCAAAGGGCCGTTGGATTGCAGAAGCAAAAGGCGAGGGGAGGAACCCAAGCTTTCATATCAACCAGCTTTATAGTCCCTTTGTGCCTTGGAATTTTACCGTTGCAGAATACAAAAACGCGCTTGGCAAACCAGAGCAGGAAAAGGCATTTCATCAACAGGTTCTTGGCCTCGCCTATGAGGTCAAAGGCGAGGCCCCTGACGCTGACAAGCTTCTCGAGCGCGTTGAACCTTACAGACTGAGCCGCGTCCCGCCGGGCGCAATTCTCATTACCGGTGCGGCTGACGTTCAAGGTAATCGTTTAGAATATGGCATTTATGCGTGGGACAAGTTCTTTTCATCGCACTTGATCGACAAGGGGGTCTTGGAAGGCGATCCGCATGAAGAATTTGTCTGGAAGAAGCTTTCCGAGGTCATAGACAGAAAATATCAAGACCCTTGGGGAAACCCGCGAGGCATTGACGCTTTCGGTGTTGACACGGGATTTGCAAGTAACTGGGTCTATCGCTTTATTCGGCGGCAAGCCCATACGGAACGCGTTTATGCGCTTGATGGTCGCGGCGGTTCGCGCAACGCGCTTCATCCGCCGATTGGAACGCCGCGCAAGAGGGATATTAATATTGAGGGACGAAGCATCGGCGTCGTGATGCTTTACCCTGTCGGCACGTGGCCGATGAAGACAGAGCTTTACGCCAGCTTAAGGAAGACAATCGCGGGGCCTAATTCTGATGGGCTTTATCCTATCGGAACAGCTCATTATCCTGATGCCTGCGATATGGAATACTTCAAGCAGTTGACGGCTGAGTATCTGGCTGAAACTGACAAGCGCGACGGCTACGTCGTTCGTTCGTGGCGCAAGATTAGCGGTCAGGCAAACGAAGCCCTAGATATCGCAGTTTATGCGCGGGCGTTGGCGCATCGCGAGCTTGATCCTTTAACGGAAGCTGAGCTTTTGAGACTTGAGTCCATGCGTTGCGGTGGGCCAAAAGAATCAACGCTTTTTTCATGGGCCGGTGCATCCACAATCAAGGTTGAAGACGATACCGGGCCGCAAGCAGAGCTAAGGATCGCGCCAAACGCTCAAGACGATCCAATAGAAGAAACAGAACAAGAGGCTTTTTTACAACCGCGCCGTGAAAATTGGCTGCGCGGTCGTGGTGACAATTGGTTGGGGGGATAGAGCAGAATGGCTTTTACGCAAAATGATCTTGAGGCTATTGATCGGGCCATTGCTGATGGTACGCTTTCAGTCGAAATCGAAGGCAAGCGTATTACTTATCGTTCTATGGATGATTTACGCAAATCCAAAAATATGATTGAAGCAGAGCTTGCACCTATGTCTGGTAAGGCACCGGTTTTAAGAACATTTGCCGCTTTTTCGCGTGAATAAAATGGTGCAGAGCTCCTTGAATGATGTTGGTTTTCTTGATCGCGTAATCTGCGCGATTGCGCCTAAAATCGGCCATGAGCGGCTTTGTTATCGTGAACTTAACCAAAGGTATATTGAACGTTCTTCGACGCGATCTTATGACATCGCACGGCGCGGACGGAGTACGCAAGGCTGGCGCGCAGCTGGAACGTCAGCGACAGCAGAGATCGCCGGCGCGCTATCGCTTTCACGTTCACGGGCCCGCGATCTTGTGCGTAACAACCCTTATGCAACCAGTGCGCTCAATAAGCTTCAAGCTAAGATTGTAGGCACCGGCATTAATCCACGAATCGAGCGTATGGCTGGCGGCAAGAAGATTCCAGACCAAACGCGTCACGATATTATGTCGGATTGGGCTTCGTTCTCTGAAAATTGCACAGCCGATGGTCTAACGGATTTTAGTGGTCTTCAGTCACTTGTCGCCCGGACTGTTCCGGAAAGCGGCGAGGCTTTGGTTCTTTATGAGCCGCGTCCGACGTCATTTGGTCTGCGCATTCCTCTACAAATGCGCATTTTAGAGCCTGACTATTTAGACGACACTAAAAACGCCATTTTGGACAATGGCGGCGTGATTGTCGCTGGGGTTGAGTTTGATCGCTATTTGCGCCGGGTTGCCTATTGGCTCTTTGATGATCATCCTGGCGAATATTTTATATCGCGTCGTGGATCGTTGCAAAGCAGGCGCATTTCAGCGGAGTGGGTTGATCCGGTCTTCAATATGCTTCGCCCCGGCCAAGTGCGAGGCATGACGTGGTTTGCGCCTGTCGCGCTTAAGCTTCATGATATTGGTGATTATGAGGAAGCTGAACTTGTCCGCAAGAAAATAGAAGCCTGTCATGTCGGTTTCATCACGCGCCAAACGGGTGCTGCAAGCCAAACACAAGAAGGGCTTAAACGTGATGAATCTGGTCGCGTTATTGAAACAATGTCACCCGGTATTCTTCTGCGTGGTGCGCCGGGTGAGGACGTTAAGTTCAATAATCCGTCTGGAACGACCGGCGCAACGGAATATTTGACGCAACAGCTTCACGCGATCTCAGCTGGTCTGGGTCTTCCTTACTTCATGATGAGCAGTGATGTCAGTGCGACAAATTACAGTTCGGCGCGAGCTGCGATGTTGGATTTCTGGGATTTTCTGGATCATTGGCAATACAACATGATGGTACCGATGATGTGTCGCAAGGCGTGGCAGCGCTTTGCTCGTTATCGCACGGCGGGCCTCGGCAAAAGCATCGATCCAACTTTAAACATTGTCTGGACTCCACCCACGCGGCCCTTTGTTGATCCCGTCAAAGATGCGGAAGCAGCGAAAGCACAAGTGCGTAGCGGCTTTAAAACATGGCGCCAAGTTGTCTCCGAAACAGGTTATGACCCCGATGATATTTTGGATGAATGTGAGGATACAAATCAGAGGTTTGATGAAAAAGGCTTGATCCTCGATTGCGATCCGCGCCGCGTTCAAGCCAGCGGTAAAAACCAAGATAAATCGAAAGAGGAAGGTGCTGCCGATGCCGAAAAATAAGCAAGTTAATCCAAAGGACATGGTCTTTCATAGAGAGGCAAGTTTCAAACCAGCGTCAGTTGATAAGGATTCCAGAACAGTTGTCTTGTGTTGGGGAAGCGAAGTTCCGGTTGAGCGATATGATTATGAACTAGAAAGATGGTTCCTCGAGGTTTTAAGCATGGAGCCTTCTGCAGTTGATTTATCCCGTTTGTCAAGTGGAAAAGCGCCGCTACTTGTCACACACCAATCAAGAAATCTGGATGCACAAGTTGGTGTTATCGATAAGGCTTGGGTACAAGAAAAAAGTGGTTTCTCACTCGTTAGATTTTCAAAACGCTCAACAGTTGAAGATCTTTTTCAGGATGTTTCAGACGGTATTATTCAGAATGTTAGCGTTGGCTATGTAGTTTCTCAATACGAAATTATGGAGAGGTCAGGAGAGATTCCAATTTATACGGCTGTAAGGTGGCAACCGTTTGAAAATTCCCTTGTTCCTGTTCCAGCAGATCCATCCGCGAGTACGCGCAGCGCGGAAGATGGCTTTGAGGAAATCTGCGCTGATACTTTATTAACCAGGGCCGTCGCCCAAACTGAGGAGAGCTTAATGCCTAAAGAAAATACTGGCGGCAGCCCCGCCGAAATCCAAGCGCCTGCGATCGACCAGCGTGCAATTGCTAGCGAAGCTACTGCGGCAGAGCGCGAACGTCAAAAACAGATTCGTCAGGCCGCGCGTGCGCTGTCTGTGGAAGAAGCTGTTGTCGATGAGATGATCGAAAAAGGCATTTCGTCCGACGATGCGCGGACCCGTATGATTGATCTTCATGCGCGTGCAGCCGAAGCGCAGCGTATTGTGGCCCCGCCGACTATTAAGGGCTCAGAGCGGGCCTCTGGCGATGATCCGTCTGTGATCGGTCAAGCCATGGCTGAAGCTATTGCAGCGCGGTATTCAAACCACGCGAAGCCATCCGATCATGCGCGTCAGTTTATGGGGCATAGCGTTTCTGATTTGGTTTCTGACCTGTTGCGCGCAAACGGCTTTCGCCTAGATACGCGCAACAAGGCTGAATTGATCGGCAAAGCGATGTCATTCCGGGCTGCTGGTATGCATGGCACGAGCGATTTTGCCGGTGTTCTTTTGAATGCGGCAAATAAAATCCTTCTCTCCGAATACACCATGAAGCCTCAAAGCTATACGAAGTTGTCGCGCAAGCGCAATTTTACTGACTTCAAGCCTCATAATTTTGTTCGTCTCGGTGATTTTCCTGATCTTTTGGAAGTTGGCGAAAGCGGCGAGTTCAAATATGGCCGTTTGCAAGATGGTAAGGAATCGATTGCGCTTGCCACCTATGGTCGTGTGATCGGTCTTTCGCGCCAATCGCTTATCAATGATGATCTTGGTGCTTTTGCTGATATGACGAGTAAGATTGGTCGCCGTTGTGCGTCATTTGAAAACAGCCTATTTTATAAGCTGTTGACGTCAAATAGTGGCATGGGGCCAGAGCTTTCTGATGGTGTCACCATGTTTGACGATAAGCATGGGAACGTCGCTGAAACGGCGTCTGCTATCGATGTGGAACATGTTGCTTTAGGCCGGTCGGCTATTCGCCAGCAAAAAGGCCTTGCAGACCCCAAGGATAAAAAATCGAAGGGCATCGATTTGAACCTTGAGGCTAAATATATCGTTGTTGGGCCCAAGCGCGAACTTCAGGCGCTTCGTATTTGCACGCCGACAGTCGCCGTTGAAACGGGTGAGGTCAATCCTTATGCGCGTTCGCTTGAGGCAATTGTCGATGCATCTATCTCTGATTACGGATGGTACATGCTAACCGATCCGGGCGATGCTGAAGCCTTTGTCCACGGTTGGCTTGAAGGTCAGGAAGGTCCGCGCGTCGAAACTCGCAATGGTTTCGATACGGATGGTATCGAGTTCAAGGTCGCCGAAGACTTCGCTGTCGGCGGCGTGGATTTCCGCCCCGGTTACTTCAACGCTGGTGCTGCCGGTTAAGGTGCTTAAGGGGGAAGGGCTTTAGGCTTCCCCCTTTTTCTTTGAGATAGAAGCAGGCTGGAAACAAGGAAGGCCCTTCTAAACCCAAAACATACGAGGAAACCATGAAAAACTTTATCCAAGAAGGCAATACGCTTTCAATCACAGCTCCTTATAACGTCTCTTCCGGTGATGGCATTCTTTTGAATGCTTTGTTTTGCGTTGCGGCAAATGATGCACTCGCAGGCGCGGCGGTTGAAGGCAAAACCACAGGCGTTTTTGACCTCACCTCTTTGAACACCGATACGGCCACGCAGGGTACATTGGCTTATTGGGATGCCACAAATAAACGGGTGACTACAACAGCGACAAGCAACACCAAGATCGGTGTTTTTGCTGTAGCGAAGGCTGCTTCTGAAACGCAGGCGACAATCCGCCTGAATGGCTCGTTCTAAGGGGACGGGCGATGGCGGCGGCGTTCTCGAGCATGATTGACCGGTTGTTCGCTAATCGCGATCTTGCCGAGAACGCCGTTTACAAAAGAAAGAGCGACGGTGTTTTAACGCCATTGCGTGTACTTCGCGTGCAGGAAGATAAATTTGGCTCCTTTGGCGAGAGTAAAAGCCTTTCATCGTCAACTGTTTTTGAAATTCGATCTTCTGACGTTTCTGATCCGAAGATCGGCGATGGCATTTCGATTAACGAGGTTTTGTACACGATACAGGCCGATCCGCAACGCAAGGCTGACGGACTTGTTTGGTCGTTAAATGTTCACGACGGGGGGTAAGGTCATGCTTTCAACGCGCGAAGCAATCTTGACTGCCCTTTTCGGACGGCTTCAAACATTATCTGGTCCGACCGTTCTCAAAAATGATGATTTTCCTGCCCGCATTCCTGATGGTGGATTGATTATTCTGCGTGATGGCACGCCGGGAGAGCCTGAAATAACGATGTCGCCGCTACGTTATTATTGGACACATTCTACGCCTTTGGATGTCGCGGTTCAAATCGCTGACCCTGCATCGCGTGACGTCGCCTTTGACGCGCTGCTTCAAGATATAGCGTCAGTCTTAGCTTCTGACCCGACTTTGGGTGGTCTTTGTGATTATGCAGAGCCGGGGGCTCCGGACACTGAAATGATCGCTCTTGAGGGGGCCAGCGGCATTAAGGGCGCAATTGTACCAATCATTATGGCATATGAAACAAAAAGCCAACTCGGTTAATCAACACACAAAATGGAGGATATCATGGCTCGCCAATATGGTTCGGGGGTGCAGCTTCTTGGCTCATTTGAGGATATTTACGGCACAACGCCAAACGACAGCTTTATGAAGCTTCCCTTTGTCTCAGATAGCCTCGGTTCAGAGCAGGCGCTTGTTGAATCCGATATTCTAGGTCAGGGCCGTGATCCAGCGGCCCCTTCGCGCGATGTCATCAAAGTTGAGGGAGATATTGTCGTTCCCGTTGATCTGCGGAACTTTGGGTATTGGCTTAAGGCGCTTTTGGGTGCGCCGGTGACGATTGGGGATACGCATTATACGCATTCCTTTTCGTCTGGCGCTTCTTCCTTGCCTAGCCTTTCGCTTGAGCTTGGTATGCCAAAGATTCCTGCTTATTTCATGACGGCAGGCGTTGTGATCAATTCGATGAACTTGAAGTTTGAGCGTTCAGGTTCCGCCTCGGCCACATTGGCCGCAATTGCGCAAGGGGAGGAACGATCTGCGGCAAGTCTCGGCGGCACGCCGAGCGAAGCTGTTTTAAAGCGGTTCAACCAGTTTCAGGGCTTTGTTAAAAAGGATGGGGCCCTTCTTGGCAATATCACAAGCGCTGAGTTGACCTATTCGAACAATGCCGAAAAGATCGAAACAATCCGTGATGATGGCAAGATCGATGGCGCAGACCCTACGATTGCTTCTTTGACTGGTTCGATCGACATGCGGTTTGCCGATACAACGCTTCTCGATGACGCAACGAACGGCGATGCCGTTTCTTTATCATTTGGCTATAAAATTGATGATGAGCAATCGTTGATTTTTGCTCTACCTGCCGTTTATTTGCCAAAGCCGAAACTTCCCGTATCTGGCCCAGGCGGTATCTCTGCCAGCTTCAGCTGGCAAGCGGCCAAGCCAACTTCAGGCACTATGCTCAGCGTCGTTTTGACAAACGACGTCGCGAGCTACGCCTAATCCATTCACAAAGTAAAAGAGAGGATAACACATGCTTCGTCTTGGCCTTAAAAAAGAACCCTATTGGCTTGATCTATTAAAGGGCGTTCGCATTCAGGTCCGCCCACTGACTACGCCGCTGGTTATGGCGGCACGCGTTGAAGCAGCGAAGGCTGTTGAAAAATGTGAATCTGAAAAAACCGCTGAAGATCAAAATGGCTCAAACGTCATTTTTGCAGAGCTTTTCATTAAAAAGATCGCGCAAGAAGCCATTATAGCATGGGAAGGCGTTGGTGATTCCGAAGGCCAAGAACTTCCCGTTACGCCAGAACACATTGAGGCGTTGATGAATCTTCATTATGTCTATGATGCTTTCGATATTCAGTATTATCGGAAGATTGAGCTTTTGGATCAGGAAAAAAACGCCTAACGGCTCGTGTCGAATGGCATTTCGGAGACGGGCCTAAATACTGCGGCGCGTGCGCCGATCAAGACCTGCCATGCGCACGCGGCCTTGCCAATGAGGAGGGCGAGAGGTGCCCTTATTGTTCCAATGAACCACAGACCGTTGAGGGATGGCAGGCTTGGGACCTCATTTTACGATGCGGGAACCAGTTGAGAACGTCTAAGGGGTTTGTTGTTGGGATAGACATGGAACCGGCTTTGCATATGGCCGAAGCACTTGGTTATGACCTTATGGCCATGGCTGAACTTCTTGCCCCGTGTGAGCTTGGCGTGACGACGGCCCTGAACAAAAAAATCTTAGGTATGTTGGAGGGCGAGTAGGCATGATCCCACTCAAGATATTTGGAAGCGTCAAAAGTCTTTTGGATATCTCGTTTGATGAGCTTGCCGAACAAAACAAACAAGCTGTCCGTGGCGCGGGAACGTTCCTTCTTGATCTGCTCCGCGCGCAAGTCCGCGCAGCTGGTCTTGGTAAGAGGCTGGAAAAAGCATGGCGCGTTAGATTTTATCCTGAGCGGGTCGAAACAATCCATCCAATGGCGTTTATCTATTCTAATGCTGTAAAGATACATGACGCTTATAACAAGGGCGGGATAATTAAAACCAAAAACGGTGCGCGATATTTGGCCATACCGACTAAGAACGTGCCACGAAATTTCTCGTCTAAGCTTCCAATGGCACCGGTTCAGGCTGAAGCCCAATTTAATTGTGATCTTGAGTTTATTGCGCACAAGGATGGACGGCCAGGCGGCGTTCTTGTCATGCCAAAGCTGATTGCTTCCTTAAACGGCAAGGGGTGGCGCAAAAATACAAAACGACGAGTCAAAAAGGGCCGCGACGTTGAGAACGTTGTGATGTTTTACCTTGTGCCTTCCGTTCAGCTTAAAAAAAAGCTGGATATCGAAGGGGCAATTAAGGCAGCGGAAAGCAATTTTTATAATCGCTTGCTGAGGGAATGATATGAACAAAAGCATTGCCATTCAGCTAGGATTCAACGATCTTGATAAGATCAAGCAGGGGCTTAAAGAGCTTGGCGTAGAGGGTGAGAAGGTTTTTCAGAAACTCGAGCAGGCCTCGAAAAAACCTGCTGCGGGCACAAAAAGCTTTGAGAATATGCGCGACAGACTTGATGAAAGCTCGCGGGCTGCGTCTCAATTCCTCGATAGCATCAACAAGATAAATAATGCCTTTGGAAAAGGGCGCATTACTGACCCTTACACGAAAGAAATCCTAAGTGGGAACGAGGCTCTTAAAGAGCGCAATCGACTTATCTCGTTGGCTAATGACCGTGCGCAAGCTAGTGGCATTTTAACAGCTAACCGCTCGAGCATTCAAGAACGTGTGAATGTGACTACTGGGGTGATCGGGCGAGGTACGTCTGATGGCCGTGCGGCAGATATCGAGGCATATGGTCAGGGGCTTAATCAGCTGAAAGCCCGCTATGTTCCGCTTTATGCAGAGCAGATGAGATATAAACAGGCACTTGCCGATATTCGGAAGGCCAATGCGCTTGGCGCGATTTCGCAAGACGAGGAAGCCGCCGCTATTACGCGGACAAAAGCGGCTTTTGCCAGTCAAATAAAAATGATGGGCTTATCAAAACAGTCAACACAATTAAACCGCATGCAGCTTTTGACGCTACAATATACGTTTAACGATGTTGTAGCATCGCTGTCTTCCGGCATTTCACCTATGACAATCTTGATGCAGCAAGGTGGTCAGGTGACGCAAGCGTTTGGCGGCCTGAGCGGGACTCTCAAATCTTTGCTTAATCCGACAACTTTAGCTATCGCTGGTATTGCGGGTTTGGTTGGCGGGTTAGGGGTCCTTGCTGTTTCATCCGAGAAGGTTGAGCGCGGATTCCTTTCGATGGAAACGGTTTTGGCCGCTACAGGTCGCACGGCGGCGCTTTCGCGTGCTGAGCTTGATCAATACGTAACTCAGATTTCGAATATACCGGGCACAGACCGTGGCGATGCTGAGCAGGGCCTGCAGACACTACTTAAAACGCGTCAAGTTGGCGTCGATATGTACCAAAACTTGATCGATGTGGCTGGCGATTATGCTTCTGCAACGGGCAAGGACGTGCCGGAAGCCTTGGCAGAGCTTGCTAACGGCATGAAGCGCCCGACAGACATGGCCAATCAGCTCCATGATAATTTTGGCCTTTTAAGTTATGAGCAATATAAGCAAATTGCAGCGGCTGAAAAGGCTGGGCATGCTTATGAAGCCCAAGGCATTATTATTAATACCTTGAAAGAAAACCTACACGGATTGCAAAAAGATGGTCTGACTCCTATTCAGGAGTCCACAGATAAACTTGGTAATTCATGGGATAATCTGAAAAAATCATTCTCAGAATCGAAACTTGGTGAAGATGTTGTTAATGCGGCCGCACGCGTCCTTGAATATGCTCAAACAGCCCTGAATTATTTTTCTTTGGCACGGAATTTTTTGTCTCAAGACAAAGCCGGTGCGATGTCGTCTCTGGTTTCTCTTTATTCGAACAACAATTCACAAAGCAGTACAGCCCCACTCGCGGCTCAGCCTTCAACTCAATTGACCGTTCCAAGCAAGCTCGAACAACCAAAAAAATCTGCTACGCAAGGACAGGATTATAGCTCTAAGTCATTCTTAGAGCGCCTACGTGAGGAAGAAGAGGCCCAAAAGCGTACTGAGGCCGAAAACAAGCGCATTGCAGAGACACGAGATAGGGCAACGGAAAGCATCGAAAATCAGATTAAGGCCCTTCATGATGAGAATGACGGGATGGATATGAGCGACCGTGACCGCGCTATCCACAATGAGCTGATCAAGGCTGAAAACACCGCGCGACAGGCAGAAATCGACCTGACAAAGACGCAGCGCGATGCTTTGGAGGCTGAGTCTGCCGCTCTTTACGATAAGAAAGAGGCCAATGCCGAAGTTAAAAAAGAGCAAGACAGGCAGAAGCGCGAATATGAGCAGGCAGTCCAACATACAACGGACAAAATATCTGACGCTTTTGTTGACGCTTTAGACGGATCGAAAACGGCATGGGAGAGCTTCAGGGACTTTTCGCTGAATATCATTAAGGAAATCGCGGCGAATGCCGTGATTAGGCCGTTGATCCAGCCTGTTGTCGAAAGCGCACTGCAAAGCACGAAGAGCTTATCTTTAAGCAGCCTCATGGCATCTGTATTTCATAGTGGCGGAGAAGTTGGCGGATCCTCTGCCATGCGCAGTATTTCGCCTTTAGCTTTTGCCGGAGCTCCGCGTTATCACAGCGGCATTTTAAATCTTGGACTCAAATCTGATGAACGCCCTGCTATTTTGCAAACTGGAGAAACGGTTCTTCCGCGCGGAACAAAAATTGGTGCCGGCGTTAATCCTAAGTTCGAGTTTAACGTCAAAGTCGATGGTACGGCTGCTAGTGATCCAAAGGTAGCGGCGCAGTCCGGAGCGGCATTTGCCACGGCGGCCAAGGCACAGCTTATTGCCCTTTTGCAAGAACAACAACGCGCGGGCGGCGTGCTTTACCGGTGAGGCATAAAGAATGGCGATCCTAACTTTTCAGCCAGCGCGCAACCCGGGGCTTCCACTTAAGAAGACGCCTATTTTTAAGACAAGATCGGCAGGTTTCGGCGATGGGTATGAGCAAAACGAACCGGACGGGATCAACAGCGTTTTGTGGCAATACGATCTGGTATGGAACAACATTCCGAATAATGAAGCCGACGCAATCATGGATTTTATAGTCGCACATAAGGGGGCTAAGCGCTTCCATTACACTCCGCCTGGAGAGATTCAGCGAAAGTTTATTTGCAAAAACCCCATAAAAACGTGGGAAAAAAGCAGCACCATTGCCAATGTCTCGCTTACCTTGACCGAGAAGGTCTAAGATGACAAACGAACTTTTAACCTCCGGCATTCAACAGCTGGATGCACCTGAGTTTGTTTTTCTCTATATGCTTGATGTGACGGCGCTTGGTGGCGGTATTCAATATTGGACGCCGCGCAGAGAGGGTGACGATGAACCAATCGTCTTTCAAGGCAATACTTATGTTTGTACCGATATTCAGATTGATGAGGTTGACTTAACGACATCTGGAACCTTGCCGAGGCCACAGATCACAATCGGAAATGCTGATGGTCTAGTAGGTGCACTCTTAGTCGCCTATGACGATATTAAGGGCTGTCAAGTCACGCGCATGCGTGTACGGCGTGATTGCCTTGACGGACAAGAAAACGCCGATGTGGAGGCTGACTGGCCAATAGATATCTTTCGTGTTGAACGCCCGGTTTCGAGAAACAAAAATAAGGTCGTGATTGAACTTGCGGCCGCAACCGACAATATGGGGGCCAAGGTTCCAGGGCGACCCATTTTGAGAAATGTATGCTCTTGGATTTACAGAAGATGGGATGGAACAGCCTTCAATTATGAGTCGGCGACCTGCCCTTATGCTGGAACGGCATTCTATACGCGGCTTGGAAAAACATGCGCTTCATCAAAAGATTGCTGCGGCAAGCGTGTGAGCGACTGTAAATTACGTTATCCGTCCGAACCTCTGCCATTCGGCGGGTTTCCGGGCGTTGCAAAGGTGAGGACATCCTAACATGGCTTTCCCAAGACCTGATTTCTCAGATTCCGTTATTGCCGCCGCCAAGGCTCATGCTGTTGCCTGTTATCCTAATGAGAGCTGCGGGCTTGTCATCGGTGACGCCTATGTGGCGTGCGAGAATATGGCTTCTGATCCTGAGAATGACTTTAAAATTTCAGCCAACGATGTAGCCTCGGCTGGCGATGCTCTTTTCGCCGTTATCCATTCGCATCCTGACGGCAAAGGCGTGCCATCAAAAGCAGATATGCAATCGCAGATCGACACGGATTGCATTTTTGGCATTATTCCGTGCAACAAAACAGAGGCTTTTAAGCCTGTCTTTTGGGGCGATTATCTTTTGGAAGGATTTTATCGCGGCGGTTCCTTTGTTGAAGGGCTTATCGGTCGTGAGTTTATTCACGGCATAAGTGATTGCTATTCATTAATCCGTGCCTATTTCTGGCAAGTACGCGGCATTAAGCTGAAAGAGTTCGCCCGCGATGAAAAATGGTGGAGCGATGGCGGCGATCTTTACCGCGCCAGCTTTGTTGAGGCTGGGTTTGAGTCTATTGATGAAAAAAGCGCCGCCGAAGGTGATGTATTTATCGGTTGTGTTTTGGCAAGCGTTCCCAACCATGGCGGCATTATCTTAGATCGAGGCCAAGGTTTGCATCATCTTGCCGATCGTTATGCGCGCCGAGAAGGTCTTTTAAAATGGCGTAAATATATTACGCACTGGCTTCATTACACCGGTACAGAGACGTAAGGGTGTAGCCTATGGCTCTTATTATTCTTCACGGAGACCTGCATCAATTCGGCGGGCCCTATTCGCTTGCGGTCAAGACTCCGGGGGAAGCTGTGCGTGCCCTTTGCCTTCAGATCAAGGGTTTTCGCAAACGTCTCAATGATGGACACTTTCGTATCGTCAAAAAAACACCCTGTTGTACCAAGAGCCGTGATTTACCGCTCGACATGCTCAGAATAGGCATCGCCCCATGGCACGAGATCCATATTGTCCCGGTCGTTGCCGGAAGCAAGAGCGGTGGAGGTAAGGTTCTAACTGGGCTGGCCATTGCAGCGATTGCGTTTGTGGCTTCGCCCGCTGTCGTTGGCGCTCTAGGGCCAACCATGGGTATGGCAACGCCTTTTGCAACGATTGCTGGGTTCAATATCACCTATGCTTCCGTAGCTGGTTTAGGCGCGGCGCTGGCGCTTGGTGGTGTGTCACAAATGCTTTCCAGCACAAAATCGTCATCCTCTTCATCCGTTGATACGAACGCCAGTTATCTTTTCAGTGGGCCCGTGAATGTAACGGAGCAAGGGGTTTCTATTCCACTTGGCTATGGCGAGTTTATCTGTGGATCTGTTGTCGTTTCCAGTGACCTTGAGACGGAAAATATCTGAGCATGGTGCAGATCACTGAGATTATAGGTTCTGGCTCTGGCAAGTCTGGAAGTAGCAGCCGTGTGGCAAGCGAAGACCAGAACACGCTTCAATCGACGTCTCTTGCGCGTGTTCTCGATGTGATCAGCGCTGGACCAATTGTAGGCCTTGTCTGTGATGCAAATGGTATCTATTTCGACGATACGGCTCTGCAAAATAGCGATGGAACCTATAACTTCTGCCGCACGGATGATGATGGCAACAGCCTGCCTTATGAAGCTGGCATTGATTGGGCACAGCGCCTTGGGCTGCCGGATCAGGATTATATGGCTGGCTTTACGGACACGGCAACAACAGTGTCCGTTAGTGTTGAAGTTAAAGTTTCAACGCCATTGGTTCGTACTGTTTCGGGCCCGATTGATGCGGCGCGTATTACGGTAACGATTCCGGCCCTAACTTATCAAAACGCTTCAACAGGTGATTTACATGGAAGCAGCGTCAAGATTAGATTTCAGCGCCGGGAAACAGGAACGGAAACGTGGGAGACTGTTTCAGACATAACAATTACAGGAAAATGCGTTTCGACCTATCAATTTTCAAAGCGCATCACGCTCGGCGGTGACGGCGATTGGGATTTGCGGCTGGTTCGTCTTACGGCAGACAGCACGCAAAGCAATTTGCAGAACCATACATGGTGGGCTTCCACTTCGCTGATCACAGACGGCAAGTTCATTTATCCGAACACGGCCTATATAGGGCTAACGGCTGATGCGCGCTATTTTGGGTCATCAATACCGTCGCGTGCCTATAAGTGCAAATTGCGGATTATCAAGGTGCCGTCAAATTATGACCCTGATGCGCGAGCCTACACAGGCCTTTGGGACGGTACGTTTAAATCGGCATGGACGAATAACCCAGCATGGGTTCTTTATGACGTCCTTACAGATCAGATTGATTGTTTGGGGCGTTATATCGATGAAGATCAGGTCGATAAATGGACGCTTTATGAAATCGCGCAATACTGCGACGAGCTTGTTGATGATGGTTTCGGCGGGAAGGAACCGCGCTTTACCTTCAATTATCAGATCACCTCAATGGAGGATGCGTACAAGGTCGTTCAATCGATTGCGTCTGTTTTTCGCGGGCTGACTTATTGGGCTTCCGGTCAAATCTTCTTTTTTGCCGATATGCCTTCTGACCCTGCGCGCCCTGTTACTGCTGCGAATGTTAAAGATGGACTCTTTACTTATGAAGGGGCGGCTTACTCGGCGCAGCATTCTGCGGTCTATGTGACGTGGTTTGATCCTGATGATATGTGCCGTCAGGCCATTGAGCTTGTTGAAGATCCAGAGCTAATTACAAAGTTTGGATGGCGTACAACAGAAATCACGGCATATGCCTGCACCTCGCGTGGGCAGGCGCATCGGCTTGGAAAGTGGCTGCTTGATACGGAAAAATATTCGACAGAGACTGTCAATTATGAGGCCTCACTTGATCATATTAATTTTCGTCCCGGCGATATCATCGAAATTTATGATCCAGATTATCAAGGTTTGCGGCTTGGCGGGCGTATTGTTGAGGCCAGCGCAAACAGCGTGACGATTGATGATCCCATCATCATTGAGAAAGGAAAGACCTATACGCTTAAAATTGTGATGCCTGATTGTTCGATGGCTAAACGCATTTTGACAAATAGTGTAGGAAACACAACGGTTCTTTCATTTGACGATGCGTTAACGACAATGCCAGTCGATCAAGCAATCTGGGGTGTAACCGTAAGCGATCTTGCGCCGCGCCAGTTCCGCGTGCTGTCAATTAAAGAAAGCGGCGAAAATAATTATATTGTTTCTGCATTGTTTCATGACCCAACAAAATATGAGCGCGTTGAGCAGGATATCCAACTTGATACGTTGACCTACACAAGTTATAAAACGCAAAAGCCTGATGCGCCAACGGCACTCACAATAAAAGAATATGTTTACCGTTACAATGCGGCCCTAAGGTCGGCAGCGACGCTTACATGGACTCCGCCGGCGTATAGCAAGATCATTGAAGCTTATGAAGTTCAGCGTCGCCGGGCTGATGGTAACTGGGAATCCTGTGGCACAACGGCGCTCACTTCGATGGACATCAAAGATTGCGAATCCGGTGATTGGGTTTTTCGGATATGCGCCATAGGCTTTAACGGCCTTGTCAGTTATTGGTTTGTCAAGACGGTCACACTTTTTGGTGTGGCTGCTGCGCCGAGTGATGTCATGAACTTCAACCTTCAAGTTTTGGGTTCAATCGGTACGCTGAGCTGGGATAACGTATCTGATCTCGATTTATCGCACTACAGAATTAAACACTCAACACTAACGTCCGGCGCGACTTGGGGAAGCGCAATTGATCTTGTCGTAAAAGCTACAGGCGTTTCAATTCAGGTTCCAGTGATGGACGGAACCTATCTGATTAAGGCGGTCGATCTTTCAGGGAGCGAAAGCAAAAACGCGACGCTTGTTGTAACGACAGTTTCAGGCGTCACGGGTCTTAATGCGGTAGCGGCGCTTAGTGATTGGCCTAGCTGGTCAGGCACACACGATGGAACGGCGGCAGACGGTTCTATTCTCAAACTTGCTTCTGGTTCTAGCTATGGAATCTATACCTTCGCGCAAACGTATGATCTTGGTGCCGTTTATACATCGCGTCTCTCGGCTGTTATAGATGCTTATGGTGTGACCATTGGCCGGACGTGGGCCTCGCTTGGGAGGTGGTCTTTAGTCGGAACGTGGTCACAGGCAGATCCTTCCGCGTGGGCTGTTAAAGTTCAAATGCGCCTGACACAAGATGATCCAAACAACGACCCCACATGGTCGGCATGGACCGATCTTATCGTTGGCGATTATACAGCTCGTGCTTATCAGTTCCGGTTAATTTTGAGCAGCACGGTTTCAAACGTTACACCTGCCGTTGCTGATGTGACAGCGACGGTCGATATGCCGGACAGAGTTGAAAGCGATGTGGGCCTTGTTGTTCCTGCCGTCGGCTTGGCTGTTGTGTTTAATCCGGCGTTTAGAGAAGCGCCGGCCATTGGTCCAACCTGCCAAAATGGTCAAACAGGGGATACACACCAATATCTATCTGGGCCAACGAATGAAGGATACACAATTCAATTCTTAGACAATACCGGCACACCAGTGCAGCGCACAATGGACGCAATTTATCGTGGTATTGGCTACGCCGCGTAGGAGAACTAACAAATGACGCAGACGATAGAGACACAAACGGTTGATGATGATGCGGCTGATTTCCCGGCTGTTTGGAATGCTCTCATTGAAGCTATTCTGACTGGCTTTTCAGGATCATCACGACCGGACAAGGCTAGAGCGGGCACGCGCTGGCTAGATGAAGCGGATAATATCTACTATTTTTATGATGGCGCGATCGATATACCTCTTTTTAAGATCGATGCGGTAAACCATCTTTTAATCGCACCTATTGGTGGTGGTGTCGCCTCATTGGCTAGCGCAAGCACGGTCAATATCGGGAGTATTCTTCATAATGTGATTACGATCACAGGAACCACAACAATCAACAGTTTTGGCGATGGCATGAAGGCAGGCCAATCAAAAAAACTGATTTTCACAAGTGCTCTTTCAATCTCGAATGGAACGAGCCTTACGCTGCCCGGCGGAGCAGATATTCAAACAACGTCAGGCGATATGCTTGAAGTTGTTTGCACGGGAACGGGGGCGTATAAATGTGCTCTGTTTTCCGCGTCTGGTGTTGCTTCAAGCAATGAGCTTGCATCTGAAGTCACAGCTAGGGCTTCAGCTGATACGGTTCTAACACAGTCAATAGCAGATGAAGTGTCCGCGCGCGCGGCGGCCGATGCGGCGTTGCAAAGCACGATTAATAATCTTGGAAGCGGCAAACAAGTCTTCACATCAAGCGGAACTATTACTGTTCCTGTGACAACCATTTATGCCTCTGCTTGCGGCGGTGGAGGCGGCGGCGGTGGTGGGCTCGCCGTGTCTTCGGATTCGGTACTATCCCCCGGCGGTGGCGGTGGTGGTTATGGTCAAACGGTTATAAGACAGCAAATATCAGGCCTTACGATCGGGGATTCCATAACTGTTACGGTAGGCGCGGGGGGAGTCGCGGGGGGAAGGGGCTCCAACGGCGGTAGTGGCGGTTCGAGTTCGTTTGGGGCTTATATAACGTGTGTAGGCGGTGAGTTTGGGCAGAAACCAGAATTGTCATATCTGGGGGGAGCGGGGGGTGGTTTTGGCGGCCAGCGCGGGAGTAGTCCTATCAGTGAATCCGGCGCTAACGGGTATGGTGGCGTCGGCGGGAGCGGGGCCTTTGGCTCCGGCGGAACAAATGGGTGGTACGGAACCGGATATGGTGCTGGAGGCAGCGGGGGAAATCATAACCATGCAGGTGAAGTTGGGTTACCCGGAATAATTATTGTGGAGTGGTAATCATGGCAATATACGCAATTGTGAACAGCGACAGTGTCGTTGAGAATCTGATCGTGTGGGATGGGATTTCGACTTATGCGCCGCCAGAGGGGACAACGCTTGTCTACTCTGATGGCACGGCGATCATCGGCGGAACGTGGGACGGATCGGCTTTCGTTGATCCCGTCACTGAGGTTGAGGAAGCAACAGAATAACAAACACGATTCAGCGGCCATCGGCTGCTTTTTTATTGGCTATGAAAGGATGAGAGAATGAGCGTACGGGATCAATATAGTAGCGCCCTCGAGACGGTTGAGGTGGTTTTTGCCGCCGGGGCTTCGCAATCTGCGGCTATCGCTTGCGGTGGGCTGCGCTTGTTTGGCGTGTCCATGCCGACCGCAGCCGAAGGTTGGGATGCGGCTACGCTGACGTTTCTGACCTCAGCGACGGAAGATGGGACGTATCAGCCGCTCATCGATCTGAGCACCGGTAACGAAATCACGGCCTATGTAGCGGCTGGTGTAAACGGCTCCTTTCCAGAACCCGTTCTTTTCTCGTCCTGGCAGTTCATGAAAATCAGATCCGGCAATAAGACGACGCCGGTCGCACAAACGGCGGCGCGCGCAATTAAGCTGCAAGTGCGGAGCATCTAAGGATGGGCAATTTGCTCTTGATGAACCGGCGGCACAATCGGGCGATCATTTATTGGCCATTGACGAATGGATTCTTGCCGTCAGGATTAACTTTTTCTCGTGCAAGTTTAGGCAGGCGTTACAATTCTTCTGCTATGCTGGTTAGAGAAGCAATCAACTCACCTGCGTTTGAATATAATCCTAAAACCCTTGCCGAACGTGGATTGAGGATTGAACCGCAGCGCACGAATTACAACCCGCGCTCATGGAGGATTAGCCAGTGGGCTTCTAACAATGGTGTAGCAACTGATGGTGTTTATATAAGCCCGGACGGTACGCAAGATGCCTCACAAATTGTCACAGCGGCAGCCCTTCAAGGGCGATACCGATCTGTATCAGGATTGACTCCAAGCACATACTATGCCGTATCTGGATTTGTAAAAGTTTTTGCTGGTGCAA
>Ga0209800_10000793_pt1 | contig 40677 bp, 30 predicted proteins | sample Higcelweek8metaG_FD_187174 | JGI IMG/M metagenome (GOLD analysis project Ga0209800, IMG submission 187174) | Freshwater pond sediment microbial communities from the University of Edinburgh, under environmental carbon perturbations - High... | ecosystem: Environmental > Aquatic > Freshwater >...
TGGTTATGATCTTGTCAGGATGTGGGTTTCCTTCCCCGACCGACCGGATCAGGCTCTTGGCCATGGCCATGAAGAGGGCGGCAGGAACCCCTTTATCTGACACATCTCCCACCAGAAAACAGAGGTGGTCGTCATCCACCTTGAAAAAGTCGTATAGATCTCCCCCAACCTCTTTTGCAGGAGCCAGAAAAGCGTGAAGATCCACATCATGTTCTGCACAGAACTCGGTAAAATTTCCGGGAAGCATACTCATCTGAATCTGCCTGGCGGTCTCAAGTGACTCTTCAATTTTATGTTTCTCTATGTTTTCAATGGCCATGGTCATGTTGTTGGCAAAAATTTCCAGAAGATCCCGATCAAGGTCATCCAACACCTTCTCTCCGTCAAGATAGATCAGATTTCCAGGCAGGCGGTTTGATTTGAAAAATGCGACACCGTTTTTCCGGCTCACAACACACTTTTCTTTCTCTATGGCCCTCCTGATAAGCCCGACCGCCTTTTGAGGAAGTTCTTCCATGCCCTCCCTATCGCTGTTACCCACAGGGAGCGGGAAACTAAAATCATTGGCGTTGTGCTTGAAATCACTGGAGTTATGCTTAATGGTGTTATAATTAAAGAACAAAAATTTTCCGTTTACAGGAATAAGCCGGGTCAGGTATTGAGTAAGCTGCAATCTGAACTCCTGTGCTGATAGGTAGTTAGGGATGGCAGAACTTGTGTTGATTATGGTTTGAAGCCCTTTCTGAGCGCGGATTCTCTTCTTGATGTTAAATAACAAAACGATAATAAAACAGATCAGTCCAGCAAGAATAAGAGCGATGGTCATAAAAAGCTGCCTGTATTTATATAGTAGAGATTCAGGTTCATTGATCAGGATGCTCTTTTCAGGAAGATCTTTCACGCCAAGACCTGCTGATTTTAACTCCCTGTAATCAAACATATACTGATTGGGACTCTCCATCACAATGGGCATCTCTTTTATATTGAGACCTTCCAGAACACGGATGGCCATTTCTGCTGCTGTCTCTCCCTGAAAATAGCTGGCTTTGAGCATGCCTCCAACAATACCAAGATCCAGCATGTAATCCACAGAGCCGTAGATGGGGAGAGAAGAGACCTTTTTGATGGCTGGTATGGCCTCCTCGGGTGTGAATGGCTGCCCGTTTCTGTCCATAAAGAACGACAGGTAAAAGATAACACTCTCTTTGGGCAGACTGGCAACGGTATTTAAAAGCGCATCCATTGGCAGATCCTCTAAGAAAACAAATCTGATGGATTTTCTGTACGGTTCTGCCGCATTTAAAAACTCTTTTTTCAGAAAAACTGCCGTGGTCAGTCTGTCGTTGATCACATAGATCTCTTTTATGTTGGGGTGCAGATCAAGAATCAGACTCAGGTTGGCTTTGAAATCAGCAGCTTCGTTAACGCCAGTACACAAGCTCAACCCCTCAACCTTTCTGTCAGATACATCGTTGAGTCCGCAGAAAACCATAGGAACCTCACCGAAAAGTTCATCCCGATACTGTTTTAAGAACATGAAAGCATCGTCATCTGTAGAGATGATAAGATCGAAACTGATATTAGAGTATTTCTTCTCATATACATTTCTCAGGAGTTTGTAATATTCGGGAGAGTTGAGAACCTTGGTATCCATGTATTCAATCTTGAGGACAATATTTTTCTGTGAAGCAAAGGTATCCTGAACCCCTCTGACCTCGTTGTCTGTCCAGGTATAGCCCTGGTTGTAGGAGTTGAGCAGCAGCACCTGCTTTTTTTCAGAAACTGCTGCGCAACAGAAATTCACACCTGTCAGCACAACGCAAAGAACAGAGATCAGAGCAGCAAAGCCAACCTTCTTTTCAACTTCCAAAAGCAAACTCCCCTCCTCATTCAGCAGGCTGCAATGGCATCGTCATCGCTGTCAAAGGATTTTAAAATAGCGTTAAACCCGGAAAGCTTGAATACATCCTTTACAGGGCCTGTCAGCTCTGAAAGCACCAGCTGCCTTTTTTGTGAATGGAGTATTTTCAGCGTGCTGAGAATCACTCGCAACCCGGCACTGCTGATGTATTTGAGTTCCCTGAAATTAAGCACAATATTGGCGGGCTCTTCCTGAGTGACCCCGGAAAGATAATCCTTGAGTTCATGGGCATTTACACCATCCACCCTTCCAGTTGCACTAACAATGACCACTCCGTTTTCCTCTCTTCTTTTCAGTTCCAAAAGGTCTCTCCTCTAATCTTATGAATTCATGGGTCTCTTCCAACAACGACATCTAATCTCTTATAATAACGTCAGGCACAGTTTCAAATCAAGATTTATCATGGAATAATAATCATAACAGACTTTGAACAGTCCAGGATTATAGTATTTCTAAGTTGAACTTGAAAATGCTATAGTCTATCTGGGGTTGGTTCTAACGTCGGCCCCTACAAAAATGGCCGAAAGTAGAATCAAGCCCGTCTATCTCTTTTATATGAAAGTCTAGGGGCACACACAGGTGGGTGCCACGTAGAGACGCAAGATCTTGCGTCTCTACAACTTTCATGCTTCGTTGTGCCTGTCAGGGCATGGCTGTTATCAGAAATGCCCAATTTGATAAAGTAACCCTTTAGACTGAGTTAATGAATTGAATAGGTTATCCATGTCCCCCAAACCCTTTATAATCGGCAGCTGTATGGGGTCTAAACATTCACTCCATACCTTTATACACCGTACCCTTGTCTATCGTCTTATTGCTGTTGGGCTCATCTTATCGCTTATGATCGGCCTGGCAGTCCTGTTGATTGAGCGAGACAGAGTGAGTCAGGATGCGATCAATATTGTAGTTGATGAAACTACCATTTTTGTTAACCGATACGATCACCTTCTTACTGATCCTGATAATATAGAGCCTGAGAAGATTCATCAGGCGATCATGGAATTTGGATCAACAAGGGCCCACGATAAGCTTGGCTCTTTTCTCTGCGTTGCAGTTTATGACTCTCATGAGAAGATCATCACCGAACTTTTTGATGAGAAGAGTGATAATCTTGATGAGCTGAAAAAAAGGCTGAGAGAGATGAATATCCAAATGCCAGCAGACGGTTATAACCAATATAGCATATTTTTTGTAGCAGGGGTTCCCCACCTGAGCATTACATTGCCTTTTATCAATAAGGATCGAAAACTGATCGGTTTTGTACATGCGTTTTTTGTTTTCTCAGAGGAGACAATAGAGAGTTCCAGGCTGCGCGGACTACGGGCGATGATCACCTCCATCCTCATTGTGCTTCTGACCACATTAACTCTCTATCCAGTTGTCTTAAAACTTGCTAGACAGATCACTCAGTTTTCGGAGAAGCTTCTTAAGGCAAACCTTGATACTCTTGAAACGTTAGGGAGCGCTATTGCACTCCGGGATAGTGATACAAATGCTCACAACTATCGGGTCAGCATTTACGCAGCCCGCCTTGGTGAGGAGGTAGGGCTGCCCAACTCAAAGATGCGCACCCTAATAAAAGGCTCTTTCCTCCATGATGTTGGCAAAATAGGCATTCCAGATAAAATTCTTCTCAAGCCAGGCAGACTTAGTGACACAGAGTTTGAGATAATGAAAACCCATGTGGAGCTGGGCAGAAGGATCGTCCAGCGCTCAATCTGGCTAAACGACTCTCTGGAGGTGATCCTTGCTCATCACGAAAAGTTGTCAGGCAGAGGTTTTCCTCTTGGGCTGGCTGGTGACGCGATCCCTGTTACAGCTCGGATATTTGCCATTGCAGATGTTTTTGACGCACTTACATCAAAACGCCCCTATAAAGAGGCGTGGTCATTTGAACAGGCAATGGAGACAATGGATAGAGAGAGCGGGTCTCACTTTGATCCGACCCTTCTTGCAGCCTTTGAGCGGATTGCCAGACCTCTGTATGATAGGTTCGGAGGAAAAGAGGAGCTCTTTCAGGAAGAGCTTGGTGAGATCACCAAAAAATATTTTAATGAAGATGGCGCTGGTCTGGAGTATTGAGGAGCCAATGATCTTCGCCCCCTTTTCAAGAGAGGCTCCTCCCTATTCAAACTCACTTATTGCAACTTTCAACCATATACCTGCAGGAGTTTCAACTGAGTAGATCCTGATCTCTTAAGAATATTCCCGTAACATAAAAAATCTGTTAATATGTCTTGACAACCTTACAGATTCATTCTATTAATGACCTCATCATATAACGTACATGGCAGATTCTCCTGCCACAATCGAAGAGATGAAAGTCTCTCTGAGAACAGGCCTTTACCTAGACTTTCATATAAAAAAATAATTTTGAGGTTAACCCATGCTCAACCCCCAGTCACCGCTTCCACTGTACCATCAGCTTTCAGATCACTTTACAGAGCAGATAAGGTCTGGAACTTACAAGCCAGGAGAGGCGATCCCCTCTGAGACAGAAATTGCAAAGCAATACACTATTGGTCGCCCAACTGTCAGGCAGGCTATGGAGCTTCTTGTGAGAAAAGGTCTTGTAGAGCGCAAAAGAGGCTCTGGAACCTTTGTGAAAGAGCAGGTGTGTCAGGTGGATCTCTTCTCCCTTGCAGGAACATCTCAGGCTTTTTCAACAAAAGGGATCAATACATCATCAAAGATTATTCACCCCCTCTCTATAGAGGAGATCATTGATGAGAAGAGCAATCCCTTTGATGGAACAAGAGCATTTTTTCTATCAAGACTGACCCTTGTGAGGCCAGACTCTCTATTGGCAGAGCCTCTACTGAACGAGGTTGCGGTAATAAAAAAGAGATCAGCAGCAGAAAAAGAGGAGGATAGAGCGCAACTACAGAGAGCAGAACCGGTACTGTTAGAAGAGATCTATCTCCGCCCTGACCTCTTTCCAGGGCTTGATAAGCTTGATCTTGAAGACAGGTCTCTATCCCAGGTGATATCTGATCAATATTACCTGAAGCCTGAAACCGGTCGTCAATCATTTAAGATCTCTTTTCTCTCTGAGCAGAAGGGGGCGTTACTGGAACTGAAACCATCTGACCCGATACTTGAAGTTGAAAGAAGACTTAACTTTCCCGGTGCAGAAGATGCCATATTTTCAAGGCTCTACTGCAAGACAGAGAGGTTTGCATTCTCCCAGACAATAGGCATGGATGGAAGTTGAGTGCTAACTATAATAAAGAAGTTGAAGCAAATAATAACTGTTACGATAATTCAGGAGTAACTGATCATGAAAAACAGAGGATATTACGGGAACTACGGCGGTGCATTTCTGCCTGAGATCCTTGTTGCCACTTTTGATGAACTGGAAAAGCAGTTTGAGAGCATTAAAGCAGATCCACTATTCTGGCATGAGTATGAGAGCCTGATGTCAACATACTCATGCCGTCCAACTCCATTGACCTTTGCAGAGAACCTCACCAGAGAGTTTGGTGGGGCAAAGATCTATATTAAACGGGAAGATCTCAACCATACCGGTGCTCACAAGGCAAATAACGTTATGGGGCAGGGACTTCTTGTCAAAAGGATGGGTAAAAGACGGGTGATTGCCGAAACAGGCGCTGGCCAGCATGGGGTTGCAACTGCCACCATGGCTGCAAAGTTCGGATTTGACTGCACCATATACATGGGCGAAGTGGATGTGTTGAGACAGCGCCCCAATGTCTTCTGGATGGAGCAGCTTGGTGCCACTGTGGTTCCGGTGACTGACGGGACAAGGATCTTGAAGGATGCGATCAATGAGGCGTTCCGGGACTGGGTCACCAACATGGATACCACCCACTATGCTCTTGGAACTGCCTGCGGCCCCCATCCCTTCCCGGAGATGGTAACCTATTTTCAATCTATCATTGGAAAGGAGGCAAGAGAGCAGATTCTTAAAGTTGAGGGCAAACTTCCCAAGAGGGTCTATGCCTGCGTAGGCGGCGGTTCCAATGCAATGGGGCTCTTTTCAGGTTTTCTGAATGATCCGGTTGAGCTTGTCGGAGTTGAGGCAGGAGGCAGAGGTCTGGATTCCGGCATGCACGCCTCAAGACTCTGTTCAGAGGATGCCAGCATGGGAGTTGCTCAGGGATATAAGAGCTACTTTCTACAGAACAGTGACGGTCAGATGAAGGAGACCCACTCAATCTCAGCAGGGCTCGATTATGTCGGAGTCTCCCCCATACTCTCCAATATGCACGATCAGGGAAAGGCCAGATTTGAAATTGCAACTGACAGTGAAGTTATTGCAGCATTGAGACTTACCATGCGAAAAGAGGGTATTATCCCGGCCCTTGAATCTTCCCATGCATTTGCCCAGGCATTTAAAGAGGCCCCAACCCTTTCAAAGGATGATGTGATCATCATCAATCAGTCTGGCAGGGGTGATAAGGATATTTTTACAGTGGCTGACGCAGTTAATGATCCCAAATGGAGAGAATTTATTATAAAAAAGGCAGAGGAATACAATGGTTAAATCACATACAGTCACAGCAGACATTGTCAGCGAACAGCAGAGTTCCGGGGGACACCCTGTCACCTCAGAGGCTCTTGAATCAGAGGGGCTTGAATCCTATATTAAAGAGCGGCTTAAGACCAAAGAGATCCTCCTTATGACCCACATTGTCATGGGGTATCCATCGTTTGAAGAGTGCTATGAGATCGTAAAGCAGATGGTTGAAGCAGGGGTTGATCTGATGGAGTTGCAGATCCCATTTTCAGAGCCTATTGCAGATGGACCTGTTATTTTAAAGGCAAACCAGCGATCAATTGAAAATGGGTCAACAGTTGAAAAGTGTTTTGAATTTGCCCAGAGAGTCTCCAGAGAGTTTCCCATCCCGTTTATCTTCATGAGCTACGCCAATATCCTCTTTAAATATGGAATGGAGAAGTTCACAGAGAGGATGGCAAGGATAGATCTCAAGGGGGCCATTGTCCCTGACCTGCCACCTGAAGAGGGAGATGAGTACATCATGGCCATGAGGAGAAACAACCTGAACCCTATCTATATCTTCTCTCCAGAGACCAGCAGAGAGAGGCTCAGATATCTTGCATCCTTTGCGTCAGGGTTTATCTATTGCGTGGCACGAAGAGGGGTGACAGGCAAGGAGACCTCTTTCTCAGATGATATGGCAGCTTACCTCTCAAGGTGCAAAGATGCAACATCTCTTCCTCTGGCTGTGGGGTTTGGCGTCAGGGAGAGAGCAGATATTGACTATTTGAAAGGAAAGGCAGATATTGCTGTAATTGGTTCTCAGACAATCAGGGTTGTAGAGGAGAGAGGGCCTGCTGCAACAGGAGATTTTATTCGTAATCTGGGATTATAAGTACCGGAACAAAATTAATCCGGTAGTTTTCTTTAGACGATTTTCTATGATTATTTCTGCTCGGGTACTTAGATACTTTTTACAAACCAGAAACTGACAATCAGGAGGGGAATAATAATGAAGTGCATTCAGGCTCAATTTGATAAGGATAACGATCAAATAACTATCAAGGAAGGGGCAGAAGGTGAAGATTGGGTAAAGGTGTGCCAGAAATTTAATGATGATGTGGGGCGTCTCCAAGATGTCGCTGATCTTGAGGACTATACCGGGCTGTATGAGTGCTTTGATGATAAAAATGTGCGGTTTTTCTACCTTGTAAAAGAGGATAAGAGTCTGTTCAGGATGAGGCGGCGGCGGTTTCTGGATAATATTGGCATTTCATAGTGCCTTGAAAACAACCGATAGTGTTTCAAACTTGTGACCTTGTATATCAAGGCTGTTTGAAACACTTATAACAGTGATAATCATCAATCAAATTCTTTATATTTACCTGCATTTATTAGCCTCCTTATGGATTGGAAACGGTAAAAGATTCCTTTGCCATATCAAGACCCTGAAATCCAATAAGAGCCTTGAAGTTGACCCGTCTCAGGAGTGTTTTTAACTCTTCTGGCAGGATATTTCAGTGCCCTGACGGAGTTTAGCTGTGGATAGTAGATGCCCAGATTCAAACTACATGATACCAGTATCCATCCCAGGTCTCTGAAGTGGAATATCCCACTTTTTCATATATTTCCACACCGAAGTCCTGCTTTTACCGATACGGCGTCCAACCTCTGCTTTGTTCCAGTCGCTCTCATGGAGAAGCTGCATGATATACTCTCTGGAGAGCCGTTTCACCGGAATCGCGCTACCTCTTGCATGGCTGCTCTGCCCAATAACAGAGATAGTTCCTCTTTCATGGTGCAGCTGCTGAAGACTTCCAAAAGAGTGAGAAGCTCCAACTCCATCCATACAGGAAGAGGGTTCTCTTATCTCAACAGGCAGATCAGCCACATCAATCTGCTGTGAACGGCAGAGCACAAAGGCATGCTCCATGGCATTTTCAAGCTCCCTTATGTTCCCGGGCCAGCGGTACTCCATGACCCGTTCCATTGCTCCCCTTGACAAATCGACAATATTTCTCGATTCTCTCTTGTTCCCCTTGTCAATAAAGTGACGCACCAGAATGGGGATATCCTCACGCCGCTCCCTCAGCGGGGGCAGATGAATGGGAAAGACCTTGAGTCGATAAAATAGATCCTCCCTGAAACGGCCCTCCATAACCAGATCATAGAGGTTCTGATGGGTGGCAGCCACGACCCTGATATCAATGTTTATTTTTCTGGAGTCTCCAACCCTCTCAATCTCTCTCTCCTGTACGACCCGCAGCAGCTTCACCTGCATATAGGGGGTAAGCTCTCCAATCTCGTCAAGAAAAATGGTACCACCGTGGGCCTGCTCAAAACGGCCTATACGCTCCTTGTAGGCACCTGTAAATGCACCTTTGACATGCCCGAACAGCTCGCTCTCCAGCAGAGTTTCAGAGAGGGCGCTGCAATTGACGGTCACAAAAGGGCCTTGTGAGAGAGAGCTGTTATAGTGAATTGCACCAGCCACAAGCTCCTTGCCAGTACCACTCTCTCCTTGGATCAATACAGTTGCCCGGCTCTCAGCCGCAGCATTGATAGCATCAAAAACCCGCTGCATGGATGGGGCTTTACCAATGATATTACCCATTCGATGTATATCACCCAGTCGGCGCTCTGCCTCTTCAGCCTTTTTGCGCATCCGGTTGAGTTCCGTAAGATCTGTCAGGGTCTCAACTATCCCAAGCAGCTCACCCATCTCTCCATTGACTGCCCTTGCGCTTTTTATAACTGGAACATCATACCCGTCCCTGTGGCGGACACGGCACTCCTTTGCCTCAGATTTTCCCTGTCTGAGCACTTCGCAATTTTCATTCTCTCCAGGGCACTTCTTGCCAAAACAGCGGCTGCACTGGAGCATCTGGCAGCTATTGCCCATCGCCTCCTGAGCTGTATAACCTGTGATTCTCTCCATGGAACGGTTCCATGATGTTATATTTCCGCTGCTATCCAGGGTGAATAGACCATCTGCCATGGTGTCCAGAATCTGATTAAAAAATCTTACATCCCAAAGTTCATGATTTTTCATAATAACATCTTCTCATGTTGGTAACGCCATATTGCGCTACTATAGTTTCTTATTAACGTATATTCAGATCATCATACATAGCTTCATATGAAATTGCCGTCAATGCTAAAATTTAAAAAAACAATTAAAATCAGATAGTTCATACAATAAGTGCTCTGTATATCATGCAAATTATCCTATTGGCACTCTCTTTGCTGATATTAAGTCAGCCAGGGAGAGTGCATGGAAGAGAAATAGAGACCTATTGATAGTGCACCCTGAAAGGCTGATCACCCTTTGAAAGTAACGCTATTAAAAATGGAGGTAACACCATGACAGATCTTAATAAGATTCAACCAGACAATTCAGTTGACGCAAGAGGAAGTGCATGTCCGGGTCCACTTCTTGAAGCCAAGAAAGGTATTGGTAAGGTACAGGTAGGGCAGATTCTGGAGATTCTCTCCAACGACTCAGGAACCCGTGTGGATATTCCAGCATGGGCAGGCAAGGTCGGACACGAATATCTGGGCTTTATTGAAGGGGAAGGTTGCGACAGACACTATTTAACCCGCAGAAAATAGGCAGGTGAGCATGGCTTTCCAGAGCGACAGTAAGGGGAAAGAGAAGATATTGATACTGGCAACAGAGAGCTGTGCATACCCCGGTGCTGATTCCGTTGGGCAGTCACATGCCTCCTACCCGGCCAACACCTACATACTGAGGGTCAAGGCGCCGGTTCTGTTTCCTGAATCGTTCTATTTTGACTGCTTTAAAAAGGGGATCAGCGGCATAATCATCATGTCATGCGGTGAAGAGTGTCCCTATGATGGGGCATACAAGGCCCTGGCTCTGCGGCTGGACAGTGTATATAAAAAGATGAAGGCCATGGAACTGGATCTGCGGCGTCTTCGACTGACGGCAATCTGTACTGTATGTAATCGGGCATTTCTCAATGAGGTAAAACAGATGAATGCCCTGATCCAGGAGCTGGGACCACCTCAATGCAGTTCCTGGCAATAAAACCGGTCCCGGAGGAATATATGAGCCCCAGACAATATGAAAATTTTGATACCCTTGTAGTTGGTGGCGGTATTGCTGGTCTCCAGTCTGCCCTTGATCTTGCAGATCAGGGGTTCAAAGTGGCAGTGGTTGAAAAAGATCCCTCCATTGGCGGTAAGATGATCCGGCTATCCAAGGTATTTCCAACCCTTGACTGCGCAAGCTGCATCACCACCCCCAAGATGGCATCTGCTGCGCACCATGACAACATTACACTCTTCACCTGTTGTCAGACAAAGAGCATCCAGCCAGGGGGGGATCAGATCAGAGCAGAGATCACAAAGATGCCAAGATATGTGGATGAGGATAGATGCATTGGATGCAGGAAATGTGAATATGTCTGCCCTGTCTATCGACCAGACAGGGAACAGGGGGGTTTTTCTGCCACCAAAGCCATATCCATCCCATTTTCAAATGCAATCCCTCAGCTTGCTATTCTGGATGCAGATCACTGCATGCTCTGTGGTCAGTGCGAAAAGGTCTGCCCGACTCAGGCTATCAACTATTTTCAGCAGCCAGAGAGATTTTCCATCTCAGCACGAACTGTCATCCTTGCAACAGGTTTTGAGATGACTCCTCTTTCAGACAAGGTGCAGTATGGCTGCGGCAATATTCCCAATGTGATTGATGCCCTTCAGATGGAGCGGCTGCTTGCACCTCACGGCCCCTTCAACCGTGTATTGCGTCCATGGGACGGCATGGAACCTGACTCCATTGCCTTTGTACAGTGTGCAGGTTCCAGGGACAGGAGCATGGGAGTCCCATACTGCTCCAGAGTCTGCTGCATGTATGCCATCAAGCAGGCAATGCTTCTGGCTGGTGCTCTGCCTCTTGCTGACGTGACCATCTACTACATGGATATCCGCGCCTTTGGAAAGGGGTATGAACAGTTCTATCAGAATGCCAGAGCAATGGGGATTGCCTTTGTAAAGGCAAAGGTGGCCAGAGTAGATGCCGCAGAAAACGGCAGCGCCACTGTCAGGTTTGAAAATCAGCAGGATGGAACCATTTCAGAGGTAAGTCACGATCTTGTGGTGTTATCGCTTGGCATGATTCCCGGCTGGAATCCAGCTGGTATCTGCCCTGTCTCCACCTCTGATGACCGCTTTATCACCTCAGTTCAGCCAAAAATGTCGCCAGTGCTCACCACTATGGATGGAGTCTTTGTCACTGGAGCGGCAGCAGGCCCCAAGGATATTGTGGATACCATCACTGAATCTGGATCTGCTGCCATGGAGGCTGCCCGATACATGACAAAGGCAGGATACAGCAGATCCGGGGAAACGGCATAACCATGGAGAAGATGATATGAGTGACCAGACTGCAATTAAAAATAGTACAGATCAATATGAAGAGAAGAGTAAGGAAGATCCCTCACTCAGCATAATGGGTGAAAAGAGCAACCAGGAGTCTGAAACCATTGAGCAGAGGCCAGAAGAGAAACAAGCTGACTCTGACATTATCAGCTCAAAAGTGGGAGTTTATATCTGCTACTGCGGTGGCAATATCTCGGACCATGTGGATGTTGAGCGGGTCAGAGAGAGGATGGAAAAGCTTTCCGACGTGGCAGTTGCCAGAACCAACATGTTCATGTGCTCTGACCCTGGACAGGCGCTGATCATTAACGACCTTAAGAGCGGTCTTGTGGATCGTGTGGTGGTGGCATCATGTGCCCCGAGTCTCCATGAAACCACATTCAGAAGCGCCATTGAGCGGGCAGGTGCAAACCCCTTTATCTATGAGCATGCCAACATCAGAGAGCAGGTAAGCTGGGTTCACCATGGCGATCCAGCCACAGAAAAAGCAGCCATCCTTGTGGCTGCCGCCACTGCAAAGGCCAAACTTCTCAAGCCCCTGCAACCTGTGAGAGTAGATGCAAAAAAACATACAACCGTCATTGGTGGTGGCATAGCTGGTATGACAGCAGCCCTCTCTATTGCAGACAGATCCATTGATGTGGTTCTGATTGAAAAAGAGTCCAGGCTTGGCGGAGAACTCAACAGCCTTGACCGGCTGGCTCCTACTGGCGAGATTGCAGAAGAGATTATAGAGACATTGACCAGAAAGATTGATGCCCATGAGAGAATCACAGTATTCACCAGCTGTGAAGTTACAAATGTTGAAGGATATGTGGGTAATTTTACCCTCTCCTTGAAAAACAGTAGAGAGTCTCAGGCAAATCTCACACCAGACTCTCAGCTTATGGTCAGTGTGACGGAACAAGCTTTGAAGCAGGCAAATCTCACACCAGACTCTCAGCTTATGGTCAGTGTGACGGAACAAGCTTTGAAGCAGACAAATCGCACACCAGACTCTCAGCCTGCTAATGATAAGGCTGCTAAGAGAGATAACGATACTCAATCTCTGACTCTGGAGACAGGTGCAATTGTGATCTCAACCGGATCTCACACTTACACTCCATACTCTGGAGAGTTCGGCCACGGCACATACGGGCAGGTGATCACACTCCGGGATCTGATCGCCAATCTGAAAGGCAATCCTGCTGTCAGAGTCACTCCAGAAATGAGGAACCATGACAATAGAGCTAACCGCAGCCGCTTCAATCAGGAAGAGTTCACATATAATGGCCGTAAGATACGAAGTATCGCAATGATTCACTGTGTGGGCAGCCGCCAGATTCCAGGTATCCATCAACCCGGCAGCAGTGGCACTCTGAATGAATATTGCTCCCGTACCTGCTGTTCTGCCATGCTTAATGCCGCCTTGACTATCCGTCAGGCTTTTCCAGGGACAGCGGTCTTTGAGATGTACCGGGATATCCGTACCTATGGCAGAGGAGAAGAAGAGCTTTATAACAGTGCCGCGGAAAACAAGGTCATTTTCATGAGATTTGAAGCTGGTTTAGAACCTGAAGTAAAGAAGATGGCAGATAGAAACAGCGGCAGAAACTCTGACACACCAGACTTCCCCCTTCAGGTGACTATACAGGATACTCTCACATTTGGCGAAACCCTGGATGTACCTGTCGATCTTGTTGTCCTGGCTACTGGTGTGGAGCCCAATGATCTGACATCCCTTGTCAAGACTATGAAACTTCCAGTGGGCAGTGACGGTTTTCTCCTTGAAGTACACCCTAAACTCAGACCTGTGGAGTTTCCAGTGGCTGGTATTTTTCTTGCCGGCACCTGCCAGGCCCCGATGAGTGCGGGTGAGGCGTGTAATGCAGCTGGTGCTGCTGCTGCCAAGGTGTCAGCTCTTCTGAGCAGAGGCTTTATTGAACTACCCCCATTTGTTGCACAGGTGGATGAGAAGAGATGCAACGGATGTGGAGCCTGTGTTGAGGCATGTATCAAGGAGGGTGCCCTCAATCTTGTTGATGCCAGAAAGGGTGACGGCAGAGTCAAGATCGCCAGAGTGACACCTGCTCTCTGCCTGGGATGCGGTGCATGCGTAGCTCTCTGTCCTGAAAATGCAATTGATCTCAATGGCTGGTCACTGAAGCAGTATGAGAAGATGGTGGATGCCATTGTGGCAGATGGTATGGCAGCATAACTAAGTACCGGAACAAAATTAATCAGGCAGTTTTCCTTAGACGATTTTCTATAATTATTTCTGCTCAGGTACTTATGACTACTGCTGTTGAAAAATGGCTGTCTTAAAATATGGCACCATAGTAATGAAAAAAACAGGTTGCACCATTTTTAGGGAGAAGAGAGTGAATGAAAAATCAACCCCTTGATAAAGATCAGAAAAAAGAGGCCATGAAACAGCTTCGTAATCAGCGTAAACAACATATTGAGGCAGTGTCTGCCATCATGAAAACTCAGAAAAAAGAGATGAAAACTATCAGAGAGTACCTGCAGCAGGGGGATGCCACAGTACCAGCCATTGCCGCAGCCACCGAGATACCGGTCAATCTGACCCTCTGGTATGTCATGGCCATGAAAAAGTATGGAGAGGTGGTGGAAGTGCAAAAAGAGGGTGGCTATTTCAAATACTCACTGACTCCCCAGGCAGGTGCAAAAACTGAAAACAGGGCAGGTGCATAATGAGATCAACACTTAAACCCCAGATTGAATCCCAGCTTCAGATGGAATCCACGTCAGGATATCTCAATCTCAATTTTGCTCAGGAACTCTGTCAATATGGAGATGATACAGTACTCAAGTGCTTTAACTGCGGCACATGTTCCGCCATATGCCCTCTGCTTGGTGAGAGTTTTCCACGTAAAATGATCCGATATATCCAGATCGGCGCAAAGGATCGTCTTCTGAACAGTGCCCAGGAGCTGTGGAGATGTCTCCATTGCGGCCTCTGTACCAGAACATGCCCAAGAGAGGCAGATCCAGGTGAGGTGATTCTTACTCTGAAACGATTTGTTCTTGCCGGATGGAGGAGGTGATAACCATGTTCAATCCAGGAGATATCATTGAAACAGTTGCCAGCAACGTGAGACAGACAAGAAGCCCCTTCGGCATACCCAAATTCATGGTCAATCAGTGGTGGAAGAGAGAAGAGCTTCCCACTGAGGGGGAGTACATGCTCTTTACCGGTCTGATGTACCAGTTCACTCCGTTTATTGATCGCTCAACACACTATCTTGAGAGATTCGAAGATACTAAGTGGGCAGATTATCTTAAATATGCCAGATACATACCTGGGTATCTCTCCGGCCTGGGGCTTGCTGTTATCACCCCATTTCGTGAAAAACGAAAAGCTGGCCAGCCATTGAAGAACATAGCCAGGCTTTTGAAAAAATCGAGAGTCGATTTTGGCTATGACCCGAAAATTGACAACTACTCCGGTATTCTGCTCTATGACATGGGAGATCAGGAGGGGTTTATCAGACACGCAGAATATGTGGCAAAAAGACTTAAACAGAGAGGGGTTAAAAAGATCATTACTGTAGATCCCCATACAACCTATGCCCTCAAAGTCCTGTTTCCAAAATATACAGGGATCCATCTTGAAGTCAGACCCTGGTTTGAGCTTCTCAACCTGCAATCAAAACAGTGCAACATGACTGTGACCATCCATGACCCCTGTTTTTATGGAAGATATCTCAATGTCTCAGATATACCACGCAAGGTACTTGCAGGCCTTGGCATCAGTTCATCAAAGATCAGAAATTCAGGGGAATTTACAAGCTGCTGTGGTGGACCTGCTGAATCAATCTCTCCTGCTCTGTCAAAATCTGTCATGGAGAAAAGGGTAGAGGAGCTTAAGGAGCCAGGCCACCCCATTGTGGCACTCTGCCCGATCTGCCTTGGGAATCTGAAAAAATCAGGAGCTGATGTGGAGGATTTTTCCGCACTGCTTGCACGGCATGCATAATAGTCACCTCTTTTGATTTACCCATGCAGCTGCTTCTCTCCAGAGAGTATCTCCTACCCTCTTCTGGGGAGGGTAAGTTGCGTGGGGTTATCAAGGGGATTCAATAAAGTATAATAAAGTAAATTTTAAAAAATAACATAAGGAGCAATCATGGAAGAGAAACAGGAAAAAATACTCTATTTCTGCACATCAGGTTCTGACAATGCTGAAAAGGCATCCATCTGCTTTGCCATGGCCAATGCAGGTATGTCGATGGATATGGATGTCAAAGTGGCACTTCAGGGCCAGGGTGTAGAGCTGGCCAAACAGGGCTTCGCAGACCATCTGCCTGCCACTGGCGGGTTTCCGGCATTGAAAAAGCTTATTGCAGATTACATTGCCCAGGGTGGTGAAATACATGTATGCAAACCGTGCATGCAAGAGAGAGGTATCAAAGACAGCGACCTTATTGAGGGGGCACAGGTGACGGCTGGAGCTACGCTGAATATAATGGCCGCTGCATCAGATGCACAGATGGTCTATTAAGATAACAGATATATACTGTACCGCTTTTAAAAATGATTTTTCAGTGTCGGGTCAAATCAGTTGACTCTGTTTATAATAAAAGCTTGCCATGAGTTCATCTTATCCAGAGTCTCAACATGTTTGACCCGCTACCCAACTACTTCTATGCAGTGACGGGTGGTTTTTATCCACCTTGACCATACAGGAGGTAAAAAAATGGAGCCATCTGCCATGATAAGTTCACCAGGAAGAGTTACAGATCTGATCACTCTTAAAAAACAGGGGGTAGAGTTATCTGTAACCCCCTCTTTTGAAATAGTTCCTGTCAATTTTGCCCATGAAAGTGCACCGTATCAGGCCCACATCTTTCTTTGCAGATATTCAGGAACATTTGACAACAGAGAGTTCATGTTCAGAAAATGTTATGCAAAGGGGTGTCAGCACAATCTGTGCCCCCATGTGGCCCAGGCTGTGATGATCGCCAACCGCTATCTTCAAAGAGATTATAAAAGAGTCAGAGATGCTGGAATCGCCATTGAAGAGAAACTCTTCAGCCTTGAAGAGATGATGGTGAAATACAGAAGAGAGGAAGATGCTGAGAGAGTTGGTACAGGCGGAGTTCTCACAATCCATGATTATATCAATATTGCAAAAGAGGGAAACAGAGTGGAAGTTCAGATCAATCTTGATATCATCCCTGCTGTTGAGCACTTTGCAAACAGAAAAAACAGGCAGACCTTTCTTATGGGTGGATTCACCATTTCAACCCTCGGTAGCACAAATCAACTGGAGAGGTGTCTGGCATGTTTTCAGACAGATCAGGAGAGACTTGAGAAGGCAGAGGCAGTTGAAACTGCAAATAAGCGGTTGAAAATTTTATACAGTGAATTTGATGCAACAGATATAGAGTACAAGCCTACTTTTTTCTGATTAGAGCTTGTTTTTTTAATTGAGAGAAATATCTAAAGTACCAGTTGAATAGTATAGGAATTTTCATTTTATTGATTGTTAAATCAAAATATTATGGAAAAATCAGCCCAAAGGGCACTAATTTTATATTGCTGGATAACAGGAGAAAGGCAGTAAAATGGAAAAGAGAGATGTGTTGGTAATAGGCGGCAGTGCAGCGGGAATTGTAGCAGCAACAACGGCAAAATCATTCTATCCAGATAAGTCGGTGATGGTTGTCCGTAAAGAAGATTTTGTAATGGTTCCATGCGGAATACCATATCTATTCGGAACGTTGAAGAGCTGTAGTCAGAACCAGATACCGGACGCTGGCCTGGCCAATGCGAATGTGGCATTGAAAATAGCTGAAATCACTTCAGTTGACCCTGCTGATAAGATATGCACCACCTCGGATGGAGCCAAGATCGGTTTTGAAAAACTTATACTGGCTCTCGGATCAACGCCGGTAAAACCTGCATGGCTCAAAGGGGCAGATCTTGAGAATGTCTTTACCATTCCCAAAGACAAGGAGTACATAGAGCGATTACTCGGCTGCCTGGATCAGTTTAAAAAAATAGTGGTTGTTGGTGGAGGGTTTATCGGTGTCGAGGTGGCTGATGAACTCTGCCAATCTGGCAAAGAGGTTACTCTGGTGGAGATGACGCCCCATCTGCTCAGTCTGGCATTTGACCCGGAGTTTTCCATGAAAGTGGAGGAGAGCCTCAAAACCAGGGGGGTTAAACTGAAAACCGGCATCAGCGTCAAGAAGATCAATGGAGAGTCCAAGGTGACAGGGGTAACTCTTGATAATGACGAGAGTCTTGAGGCTGATGCGGTCATTCTCTCTATCGGGTACCGTCCGAACTCTCTTCTTGCAGAGAGAGCAGGATTTGCAATCAACAAGATGGGCTTTATCCAGGTTAATGAATATATGAGGACAGAGCATCCTGATGTGTTTGCCGTCGGAGACTGCGCTGCAAAAAGCAGTTTTATTACACGAACCCCGAAAGCCACAATGCTTGCATCAACCGCCTGCGCGGAGGCAAGGATTGCTGCGATGAATCTGTATAAACTCTCAACAGTCCGCCTCTTCGGAGGCACCATAACTATTTTCTGTACAGCCATCGGCGACAATGCCTTTGGAGCGGCAGGGGTTACTGAAAATCTGGCACAAGAGCGGGGTTTTGATACGTTGTCTGCCACATTTGAAGGGGTGGACAGACATCCTGGTACACTGCCTGAGACTCACAAGCAGATTGTAAAACTGGTTGCAGCAAAGGAGTCTGGTATTGTACTGGGCGGGGAGGTATCTGGTGGAACATCTGTCGGAGAGTTGACAAACCTTATAGGTTTTATTATTCAGAACAGGATGACCGTGGATGCACTGCTCACCTCTCAGATTGGAACTCATCCTCTTCTGACAGGGCCACCTACAGCCTATCCGCTAATCAAGGCAGCGGAGATGATAGCCAGAAAGCGGCGTGCATCGTAAGGGGTAGAGAAGTGAGTGGGCAGAAGGCTGGTGGGTAAGTTAACAGAAGCGGTAGTAAATGGAGTCAACCATGTCAAATTATCTCTCTAAAATCACCAAAAATCTCACCATAGCTATCCCTTTAGTTATGGTGGCCGGATTTCTATTTGGAATGATTTTCAACTCTGGTTTTTTGAAGGGTCTTATCATACCGTTTACCTTTCTTATGGTTTATCCTATGATGGTGAATCTTAATATCAAAAAGGTATTTGAAGGTGGTGATTTAAAAGCCCAGGTATTAACTCAGGCAATAAACTTCGGAGTTGTTCCATTCCTATCATTCGGAGCAGGATTGATCTTTTTCAAGGATAGCCCATATATGGCATTGGGGCTTCTTCTGACAGGTCTTGTACCAACAAGCGGTATGACCATCTCCTGGACAGGATTTGCAAAAGGAAATCTTGAAGCTGCCGTAAAGATGACCGTCATCGGGCTTACGGTCGGCTCTATTGCAACTCCGTTTTATGTAAAGTATCTCATGGGTGCAACCATTGAGATTGATTTTTTCAAAGTGATGCAGCAGATTATCATCATAGTCTTTCTGCCCATGATAGCCGGGTTTATAACCCGCCAGCGCTTGGTGAAAAAATATGGTCTCAAGGGGTTCAAGCAGAATATCGCGCCAAAGTTTCCACCAGTCTCAACCCTTGGTGTCATTGGCATAGTATTTATTGCAATGGCTCTCAAGGCAAAGGGGATAGCTTCCTCACCCCAGATGCTCTTGTATATTCTCATTCCACTCACCTTGATTTATGCTTTTAACTTCACCTTGAGTTCTATTGTTGGTAAACTTTTTCTCTCCAGAGGCGATGCCATTGCGCTGGTTTACGGCTCTGTCATGAGGAACCTCTCCATTGCACTTGCCATTGCCATCAATGCCTTTGGTAAAGAGGGGTCAAGTGCAGCTCTTGTTGTGGCAATCGCATATATTATTCAGGTGCAGTCTGCTGCATGGTATGTAAAGTTCACAGACAGAATATTCGGGCCTGTAAAATCCAGGGACGATGACACAGTTCCCTTAAAAGGGGTAGAGGCAAAAACAGAGATAGAAGAGTCTTCAGCTCCAATGGTGAAGGATATCAAAAAGATTCTTTTTGCAACAGATTTTTCCGAAACAGCACGGAACGCAGTGAGATTTGCCTGTAGCATAGGTAATAAATATGATGCTCAGGTCTATGCCATGCATGTTGTTCCAGATATTGTGGATCAGTTCTCAACAGGAGCAGGTATTGATATTGCAAGCCATATTGATAAAAAAAAGAGGGATCAGTTCAATCAGAAAAATATTGAATCTGCCCAGAAGACTATTCAGGAGAGAATGAGAATCACATCTCAGCAGGTGCAATATTTTTCTCCTCACTGTCCCCTTTCAGAAGGTAGAATCATTGTCACTGCTGGTAATCCGGTTGATGAGATCGTTAAAACAGCTGCTGATGGTAATTTTGATCTGATCATCATGGGAACTCACAGTCGTGGTGATCTTGAAGAGATCATGCTTGGCAGCACTGCAAGCGGTGTTATAATGAGATCCATGGTACCTGTTCTTGTTGCAAAAAGAGTCTGAACTACCCCTGTGTCAATCCAGTGAGTTTTCCTGAATCAGAGGTTTCAGACAACTCACTGGCCAATTTATACCCGTAACCTGATTGGGTCTGGGCATACTATCACAGGTAACTTCCGTCAGGGCATTCTGTCAGTATCCTGACAGAAGAGTCAAGAGCCATAGAGTTCATCCAGAGATTTAAAGAACAGAATCCGTTGATGGTTAAAGCGGCCTAAGGCATCGTTAACCTTTGAATCCTCCCCTCTTTCAATGAGCAGTGCAATCTCAAGGCATATGGAATGGATCTCTTCATGCTGCTTGCCAACCACTTCATAAAGAGGATGAGAGGCCATCTTATGGCCCAGATTCTCTTTATACCATTTGCCAAAATCACAATCTCTGTGGCTGGTCACTTCATCAGGTTTAAGGATTATCTCTCCCTTCAGCGCCTTATCTATTTTTGTGCTCCACTCCAGATGAGATTTTTTTATCTGTTCAATGTCAAAGAGACCTTCACTGAATCTGAAATGTTCAGTCATTGCTTTTAGGTAACGGGAAATATTCATCAGCGCTGCAATGTTGAACTCCATCTGTTCCATGTTGCCACTTGTATCTTCAGCTATTTTTGAGACACTGCCGATCTGATCTGCAATCTCACTGGCAAGGGTTGAGGTGTTAGCTACATTTACATTTACTTCAGAGATACCATCCGACGCCTGGCTTATATTGGCGGCAATCTCTCTGGTGGTGGATGATTGCTCCTCTACAGCAGTGGCAATCATTGCTACAATTGTGTTGATATCGCCAATTACTGTTGTGATTTCATCAATATCGTTGACTGTTTCAACGGTTGATTTCCGTATCTCTTCAATGCTGTTTTTAATCTCCTGAGTGGCTTTTGCAGCCTGTCTTGCAAGCTCTTTGATCTCTGCTGCTACAACAGCAAATCCCTTACCTGCCTCTCCAGCCCTTGCAGCCTCTATGGTAGCATTGAGAGCAAGCAGATTGGTCTGTTCTGATATCTCAGTAATACTTTCAGCCACTTTGCTGATCTTACGTGCAGCTTCACCAAGTCTGCCCACTTTTTCAGAAGAACTCTCAGCCCGGCTCACCGCTTTTATGGTGATTTCATGGGCTCTCTGGGAATTTTGAGCAATCTCATCAATGGTGGCACTCATCTCTTCAGCAGCTGCCGCAACCATATTGACGTTAGTTGTGGTCTGTTCACTTGCCGCTGCCACAGAGTCCATATTGCTGCTCATATTTCCCGCAGATGAGTTAACACTCCGTGACTGTTGAAGTGTCTCTCTTGCACCATTGGCAATTCGGGATGACATGGAAGAGAGATCCATGGATGCAACAGATATATTCTGGGAGCTGTTTGAAATACTCCTTAACAGGGTTCCAAAATCTCTGACCATTGCGTTAAGAGCATCAGAAAGGTCGCCAATCTCATCCTTCTGGGCAATATCAAGGTTGGTGCTGAAATCTCCCCTGGCAACCCTGGAAGCAAAAGTGACGCTCTTCTTGAGAGGATTTAATATGGTCTTTGTAAGAATAAGCCACAACAGGGCAAGGGTGGTCAGACATGTTACAACAGCACCAATAAAAACCCTGAGAATGAGGTTTGATGCTGTTTTTTCACCATTTTCACGTATCAGGGAGATGGCAGCTTTCTGTTGCGAAATATCATGAATCATAGCCATAACCCCCACAGTATTACCTTTATAGTCTCTTATGGGAAATGAGGTGAGATAGTAGTGGTCGTAAAGCTGTGAAAAAGGTTCACTCTTTCCCTTGTCCAGAAAAGCTGAACCTATCAGGGAAGAGCTAAGTTTCGGATCAGTGGAAGCTGTCATAACATATTTTTCATCAATTACAGGATATTCTGATGGATCTTGCAGTTGTGTGGCAATGGAGAGCAGCTCTGCATTCATATAAACGGCATAGTTGAACGCTTTCTGAGTCTTTGTCACCTTTAATAGATCGTTAAATCCAAAAAAAACCTCATTGGAACCAAGGTGGGTACCATCCGATGCTCTAATAGAGGTAATGCCCCGGATCATGAACCCCTCTCCACCAACTTCAACCCCTTTTAAGGCTTTGTGATCTGCCTGATTGATTTGAGTAAGCATCGCACGAAAGGGTGAAAGATCATCAGAGAGATCCACTCTTTTCCCATTCCGTTCTATCTGCCAACCATCACGCCAGACTCTCAGGAGACTGCGGCTATTTGGCAGATAAAAGTGAAGACTCAACTGTTCAAGACCAGTGTCACGCTTATGGGCATCAAGAAGAGGTTTAATGAATTGTCTCAGAGCGTTGCGGGCTTCAAGCAGTGTGATATCATTTTCATCGTTAATATCTCCTTTTAATGCAAGCTGATAAGCCGCCTGTACCTGAGGAAGGGTGGAAAATATAGTTGCCTCTCCAAGAGCTTTATCCCCTATTCTCTCAACACTCTTATGGATCTCTGCAATCTGATTGGCAGCACTCTCTTCAAGCTCAGAGTAAAGAAGAGCATCCTGCTGTTGAATCTGTTCATCAATAAGGTCTGCCAGGATTTGATTTGAAAGATATATCCCTGTGATCGCGGCCAGTGTGATGACAATCACCACTGGGAAAAGTAGTTTTGATTTCAACTTCATTGAATACCCACTCCTTATAACTTGAGATTAAATAACACCCTGAAGTCCAGCTGCGTAAGGAAGCATGGATTGACCACTATTGTCGGCTCATTCCCAAAAGCTTCTTTTAGCTTTGAGAGCTGATACTGGTAATAAGCTTTACACCAGGAAAGAGTTTCAGATCAGTGTGTGGTAGAAACTGGGCTCTTGTGAACTCTTCCATAAATTTGTGGCTGCTTGAAAAGTCAAGATAGGTCATTGAGTTTGATATCTGCATGGCCTCCTTGCGGAATCTGCCGGAGAGAAGTGCCATATAGGCACCGGCAATGGAGCTGTTTCCCATATATCTGAATTTTTCTCTTTCAATATCCGGGAGCAACCCTATGGTTATAGCCTTTTCAATATCAAGATACTGTCCGAAACCTCCTGTGATAATCATCTGTTCAATAGAAGAAAAATCCATCCCCACCTGCTCAAGAAGGATGTTAAATCCGGCAAATACAGCAGCCTTACTTAAAATCAGGCTTCTGATATCTGACTGGGTAAAGATGATATCCTCTTCTGAGTCAATATGTTCTGCATACTCAATAATAAAGGCGAGTTCACCATTGAACATAACCATCCTTGGGTGGTCAGGTTCAATTCTGAACTTTCCATCCTGCCCGATCACACCCTTGAGCAGCATCTCTGATAGCAGATCTATCATGCCTGACCCGCAGATGCCTCTTGCCAGCTTATTGTCAATAGTTACATACTCTGGTTTAAAGTTTTCAGGATCAAGTGATATCTTCTCAATGGCCCCCTCTTCTGCGCGCATACCCCATCTGATACCGCCGCCTTCAAAGGCAGGGCCTGCCGAGCAGGCTGCTGTCATAAGAAATTCATTGTTGCCAAGGACAATCTCTCCGTTGGTTCCAATATCAATAAAGAGTGTAAGCTCTCTACTCCTGTGGAACCCTGTGTATAGAACGCCTGCCACAATATCTCCACCAACATAGCTTGCAGGGCCTGGCATCACAAAGAGACCTGCATAAGGTGCAGCTTTGAGTCCTATTTCACCAGCCTGGATAACAGGAAACTCTGAAGCAGTTGGAATATATGGTTCTCTTCTGATATATCTGGGGTCTATTCCCAGCAGCAGATGTGTCATGATTGTATTACCGGATATGGCAATATTATCAATCTGTTTATAGTCAGTGTTAATAGAAGCCAGGGCCATTGTTGTCAGATTATTGATAGTGGATATGGCCATTTTTTTAAGTTTTCCAACACCGTCTTTTTCAGAGCATACTATCCGGTTGATCACATCGTCACCACATGCTGCCTGGCTGTTATGGCCAGAGGCTGCGCTTAAAACAGATCCATCAGCCATATCCACGATATAAACGACAATAGAGGTTGTTCCAAGGTCTATTGCCATCCCGAGAAACTTTTTATGGTTATGGGCAGAAGGAGAGACATCAACGATTTCTGACGAACATTTTCTGAACAGAACAGATGCAACAACCTTGAAGTGGTCATCCCTGACCGCATTTGTTATCTGACGAATTACCCTGATATTGGTACCCATTCTGGATGTGTCATATCCCAGTTTCTTAAGCTCCCTTCTTAATCTGTCAAGGTCGCTTACTGTGTCTTGCAGTGTTGGCAGATCAAGCTCAAGAGAGACTCTCTGAAGTATCGGATCTATCTTATCAACAAGACCTGAAAGCTTTTTTGTTGCAGCCTCCCCCATTCCTGCTGTTTTCAGCTTCTTTTCAATGGTCTCTTCTGGTATTCTGACAACAGTATCCTCCTTGACTCTGGATTGACAGGCAAGCAGATACCCTCTCTCTTTCTCTCTGTCGCTTAAAAGCGCTGTTTTGTCAGAATCAACACTTCCAGACTCCATAATCAATTTACATTTTCCGCATGAACCCTTCCCATTACATGAAGCATTTATGTAGATATCTGCTTTTTTAGAGGCTTCAAGCAGAGTTGTCCCTTTAAGTACCTTAACTGTATGGCAGCCAGGTTCAAAAACAACAGTGCACTCTTTATCAATGGATTCTGTTTTATCTTCAGTCTCAGATTTCTCAAATCCCTTTTTTGAGATAAAGTAGATCGGGCAGGATGACCTGAATTTACAATATATTTCCGGATCACGACATTCAAGACACTCTTCGCAGAGGTAAATATTGTGTTTCATGCAGATATAACTGGTTTCACGTTCAGGGTGATTGAGACATTTGCCCATTTTAACCTTCCTATCTGTTATTAAAAGATCAGTTTCTATAATGCCTTATCCAGATTTTTTGCAACTGTAGCTCTGGATTGAAGTCCGACAAGTCTCTGGATCTCAATCCCGTTTTTAAAAATAATCAATGTAGGAATGCTCTGTACCATGCATTGTTTAGCTAAAGCGTTGTGCTTATCAATATCCATCTCAATGATCAAGGCACGTTCCTGATATCTTCTTGCCAGCTCTTTTATGATGGGCTTCTGAGCTTTACATGGGGCGCACCAGGTTGCACTGAACTCCACAAGAGTGACACCTTTTCCTAGTTTTTTCTTGAATTGAGCTATCTCCATTTTTCTTTGACCTCCATAAATTATCTGATTAACAGAAATCTTGCAAATCAAGTACTCAAAAAGTATGCCATATCCAGATTGGCTGGATATGGCTATGATTTTAATATGATATTATAGGAGGTCTGGCTCTATGGATATAAATTATAACACTTGAAAAAAGTGTTGAGCTGACAAAAAGGAACGTTATCTTTTAAAAATAGTTGCGGTACTTAACGTTTGTATTCCACTATCAGATGATTAGCTGATACAATCAGCTGAATTGATCCACTCTCTGACTTAAGGGGCAGAATTCATCATCAGGAATCTGTTTTCACTCCCTACCTGGTGTAGTCAGTCATGTAGAGTCTTAATGCCTCCTGTACAGTTCCGGCAGCAAGAAAGGCGCAGTGCTTCTCATCTTCCGGCACATTTCCAAGCCTTGAGAGAATCAGCTCTCCTGTGATATCTGCAAGCTCTTCCACCCGCCTTCCAATTGCCATCTCTGCGGCAAACGAGCCACACACATTGCTGGAGCCGCATCCGTCTGTAAAATAGGAGGCATCTACCACCTGTTCTCTGTCAAATTTAAGATAGATATCCATAGAGTCTCCGCAACTTCCCACGGCATGTCCATGTATATCGAACTGCTCAAGCCTTCCCCGGAATTTAGAGTGTTGCCATCGCTCAAAACCCTGCTCTCCAAGAACATCCCTTGCCTCATCAAAGATCTTTTTCTGGAGATCATCAAGAAACTGGTCAAGCCGATCTGCCATATCTCTCTCCTTGCATATTTCCCACTCTTATAGCAGCCCCTGATCCTTAAGCTGCTGGATAATTCTGGTAACTGACCCGGCTCTATCCATAGTATAAAAATGGAGACCATCCACTCCGTGCGCCAGAAGATCTTTGCACTGTTCCAGGGCAACTTTAATACCAAGAGCTGCAACCTCCTTGGGATCAGCAGTTGCAGAAAAAGAGTCAAACTTCTCTTTGAGCCAGGCGGGAATGGTGGAGCCGCACAGTTTGCAGAGCATGCTTGTCAGTTTGACTGTATAAACAGGCATGATGCCGGGGATAATAGGCACTGTCACTCCAGCAGCCCGGCACTTGTCAACATATGAGTAGAAGAAGTTGTTATCGTAAAAATATTGGGTAACCACATACTGGGCACCGCTATCCTGCTTCAGTTTCAGATACTGGATATCTTTTTCCAGGCTCACAGCCTGAACATGTCCTTCAGGATAACCTGCACATCCAAGGTCAAAATCGTAGCGATCCCGGATAAACTTAATGATATCTGAAGCGTATGAGAAACTGTCAGGATGGGGCTTGAATTCACTGTTTTTAGGCTCATCTCCTCTTATGACAAATATGGTCTCAACTCCGAGATCTTTGTACCTGTCAAGGATCTGTGTGATCTCGTCAGGGGCAAGTCCAAATCCTGCAAGATATGCCACAGTTGGCAACTTCTTCTCCATCATCATCCTGACCGCCTGGTAGGATCCCTCCCTTGTTGAGCCTCCAGCACCAAAGGTCATTGACATGTAATCCGGTTCAAGGGTTGCAAGTTCGTCAATAACTGTTCTGAAGCCTGCCTCTGCCTTCTCATCCCGTGGAGGGAAGAAATCAAACGAGACGCTGGGTCGTCTCTGAGTTCTGTATAGATTTCCTACTTTCATATATATCTCCTTTAGCTGTTTATGAGTTATAACCCTTAATTACTGTTCTAAAATAAACCAATAGGAAAAAAAAGCAATGATAATTATTTTTTCCTCTTTGAAATAAAGTGGCAGAAAAGCAGGGGCAAGTTGGAGAAATGAGGATGAAATGGGTGGCAATAGTGGTCAGTGCAAAAAATATGGAGGCATGGAAGCTAAGGTGAGGTTCAACAAAATATGACATCCGGATGAACTCTGAAGCTACATCCGAATGTTTCTATAACGGCCCTGCCCTTGACGGGCACAACGAAGCATGAAAGTTGTAGAGACGCATGTAGAGACGCAAGATCTTGCGTCTCTACGGGGCACCCACCTGTGTGTGTCACCAGACTTTCATATAAAAAAACCAACATGGCAGATTGCTCTGCCACAACTAATTAGTTTACTCTACGTTTCCGTCCTGCCCACTCCTTATCCCGCAGTTTGAATTTCTGAATTTTGCCAGTTGCGGTTTTGGGCAGCTCGCCGAACTCTACAACCTTGGGTGCTTTGAATCGGGCAAGATTATCTTTACAGAAGTTGATAATATCCTCAGCTGTGGGGTTGGAACCAGGCTTGGGAACGACAAATGCTTTGGGTACCTCTCCCCATTTATCATCTGGAACTGATATGACAGCAACTTCCATAACATCAGGATGGCGGTAGATCACATTCTCCACCTCCACTGTGGAGATATTCTCTCCTCCGCTGATGATTACATCTTTCTGACGATCCATGATCTGTGCATAGTTATTGGGATGCATGACAGCCAGATCTCCGCTGTGGAACCATCCCCCTTTGAACGCAACCTCTGTGGCTTCTGTATCCTTATAGTAGCCAAGCATTACGTTGTTACCTCTCATTACTATTTCGCCCATTGTCTGGCCGTCACGTGCAACTGGCTCCATGGTCTCTGAGTTGACCACATCCATATGCATGGCAACAATATATGGTACCCCCTGCCTGGCCTTGAGCTTGGCTTTCTCCTCCATTGGCAGGTCATTCCATTTTGTCTGCCACTGGCAGACGCTGTGTGGACCGAAAACTTCTGTCAATCCGTAAGTCTGGGTGATATTGGCACCTATATCTTCCATATTCTGTATTACAGTAGGAGCAGGAGGGGCGCCAGCAGTCATGATCTCAAGTTTTCTGTGCAGCTTGACACTGTTGGCTGTAGCATAGGAGGACATCCCGATCAGAATAGTAGGAGCTGCACAAAGATGTGTTATGCCGACATTTTCAACAACACGGTATATCTCTTCAGGAAGCACTTTTCTCAAACAGACATGTGTTGCTCCGGCAGCTGTAATGCCCCAGGTGAAACACCATCCATTGCAGTGGAACATTGGAAGTGTCCAGAGATATCTGGAAGTTGAGTTGACACCAAATTCAAGCAGCTCGCCAAGTGCATTCAGATATGCCCCACGATGGTGATACATAACCCCTTTGGGCCGTCCTGTAGTGCCGCTTGTGTAGTTGATGGTCATCACCTGATACTCATCATCAACATCAGGAACCATAGGAGCATCAGAGCCAGTAGCTAAAAACTCCTCATATTCCATGCCGTTCAGGGGTCTCTCACTGCTGAGATCACAGATATTTACAAAAGTCTGCACATCAGGAAGTTCATTCAGAACCGGTATCACACTACTGGCAAATTCATTATCAACAAAGAGAGCTTTTGCATCAGAATGGTCAACAATATAACCTATCTCACCGGAGGAGAGGCGGATATTGATGCTTACCAGCGCAGCCCCTATCATGGGAACTGCATAGTGGGCCTCAAGCATCGGTGGTATATTGGGGCAGATGAAGGCCACCTTATCCCCTTTTCTGATACCGATCTTTTTCAGTGCGCTGGCTAGACGGTTAACCCGTTTGTAGAACTCTGTGTAACTATACTGTTTATCACCATGTATAACAGCAATCTTATCATCATATACAGCAGCAGAACGGCTTATAAAATTTACTGGTGTAAGAATATCGAAACATACACTTTTCTGGGACATTGATAATCTCCTATTTGACTTAAATTTGCGAAATAATAATGATAAGAGTTTCAAGATCAATATCTGTATGGATGGTACACAATATTCTCCAGACAGATATTGATATATGAGTTGTACTATGAATTTATAAATCCAAAAGAGCTAGATAGTTATGCTGTCTCAACCTTTGCATCAGCTTCACGGCCAAGCTCAACAGTTGCTTTCTGGCGCAGCTTGTATTTCTGGATCTTACCGCTTGCGGTTGTGGGGTACTCATTGACAAAGAAGAAAAATGCCGGAATCTTGTGAAATGCAATCTTATCTTTGCAGAATGATTTCATCTCCTCTTCTGTAGATTTCTCCCCATCTTTCACCTGAATGAATGCAGCCACCTCCTCCCCATATTTGATGCTTGGAATTCCAACCACCTGTACATCCTTTACCTTGGGGTTGGTGTAGAGAAACTCTTCAATCTCTCTTGGATAGATATTCTCTCCACCACGGATTATCATATCCTTGATCCTTCCTGTGATCTTGCAGTACCCCTCCTTGTCCATAATTGCAAGATCACCTGTGTGCAGCCACCCCTCTGCATCAATGGCCTTACTGGTACCTTCAGGATTCTTGTAGTAACCCTTCATAACGTGGTAACCCCTAGTGCAGAGTTCTCCTTGTATGCCAGGAGCAACACTTTCATTGGTAACTGGGTCTACAATCTTGACCTCAACGTTTGGAAGTGCTTTGCCAACAGTACTTACTCTCCTCTCCAGAGAATCTGTGGTGCGGGTCATGGTGATGCCAGGTGATGACTCAGTCTGTCCGTAGGTTATACACATCTCACCTGCACCCATCACTCCAACTACACTCTTCATAACCTCAATTGGGCATGGTGAGCCTGCCATTATGCCAGTACGCAGTTTTGAAGTGTCATATTTCTTCCTCTTCATGGCCTCAAGCTCTGCAATAAACATGGTTGGTACGCCGTGCAGAGCAGTACATTGAGATGCCTCCACAGTTTCAAGAACATCTTCCGGCTTAAATGCCACAACAGGTGCCATTGCAGATGCTGATACTACACAGGTAAGGGTACCAAGGACGCAGCCGAAACAGTGAAAAAATGGTACAGGAATGCACATGGTGTCAATTGATGAGAGCTGCATGCACTCTCCAAGGCTTTTGGCGTTACCAATAAGGTTGGTGTGGGAGAGCATCACCCCTTTTGGAAATCCTGTTGTACCAGAGGTGTACTGCATGTTGATAACATCATCAGGTTCAAGGCTCTGCTGTCTGTCTGCAAGCGCCTCATCCGGTATCGATTTTCCCATCTCCATGATATCGTTCCAGCGAAACATTCCAGGAGCCGCCCCCTCACCTATGAATACCACATTCTTGAGCATAGGCAGTTTTTCGCTTTTAAGTATGCCAGGTTCAGAACCGGCAAGTTCAGGACACACCTCATTAACCACCTCAATATACTCAGTCGGAGTTCTAACCCCTCCTATCATGATCAGTGTGGTACTTTCTGACTGCTTCATAAGGTACTCAAGCTCAAAGCTGCGGTAGTTGGTATTGACCGTCACAAGAACTGCCCCCATCTTGGCACTTCCATACTGTAACAGAACCCACTCCGGCACATTGTTTGCCCAGATGGCGATATTTTCCCCTCTCTTGATTCCCAATGCCATCAAAGCTTTAGCCACACTGTTGCATACATCTCTGAATTCACTGTATTTATAATTGATCCCGAGTCTGTGATATTCCAGAGCCTTACTGTCACCGAACTGTTGAGCAACGATATCGACTAACTGACCGATGGTGGTCTTTCCTACTTCGTATCTGGGTAACTGCATCTTACTGTTCTCCTTGGGTGCTCATTGCTTTTTTTTAGCCCCCTTCTGCCAGGTAAAGGGTGGTAGAAGGGGAAATTCTAACAATAGATAGTGATATAGATGAAATTTTTAATGAGTATGCTCATAGAATGGCCATTTGTGGAAAAACCACTCATTCCAAAGCAGTGGAATAATCCACCAGAAGTTCCAGACAAGAGACTCTCCGTGTACAAATTTGTGATCCCAGTGTGGTACACCAAGTCCCCACTGTCCCCATCCGATATAGTAGAAGAAAATATAATTTACAGCGCAAAGAACCATTACTCCAGCGGTTCTGAACCAGAAAGCTGCCCATGAATCAACGTCACTCATAGGGCACATATCGTCGAAATAGTGATGCCAGATCAGGAAAGGAATAAGTGTGAATCCTGCAATTTCTGCTGCATGGTACCATAGAAAACGGGTCTGTTCAGCTGCAATTTTAGCAGCATCTGCACCCTCAATGTGGTGAAGAACATCGCCTAACCATGCAGGAGATACTTTGACGCAAATAATCGCCATTATATACCCGATTGCAACGATACTGAAAAATGAAACTAATCCTTTCAGCGGCTGTGGCAGGGTAATTGCTGACCATGGTTTCATTCTCCACACGTTCGCAGTCATAAAAAGTGCAACAATCATCCATTCCCACCATCCAAATACCCAGTGAACGTGAGTAATACCAGCTATGTTACCCCACCAGGGAAGGTTCAGGCCAATTGAAGTGCCAAATGCTTTCCCATAAATAAGACCCCAGAAAGGAACTATAAGGGCTGTATAAAAGAAGAGGGTGATCAGGGAACACCAGCCGATTTCAACAAGCCCTGCCATTGGTTGTTTCAGATCGCTTGGTCTGACCGGCCATTTTGCAAAGAGGATAGAGACAACAGGATAGGTGAAAAATCCGATAAGAACAAAGCATACCACAGCCCTCTGTCCGAAGAGACTCTTTGCATTAGCCTCTGCAAACTTTGTCGCAATATCTGGTGCCAGTGCTCCAGAGCTTGCAAGTGCATTCAGGTTGTCCTGACTAAGGAAATTGAATCCAAGTCCAAGAACTTTGTAAAAGACTATATGGATTACAAACCATGTGATGGCAAGATTGACAAAGGTTTCAATGATGCCCCTTAAAGGCTGAGGCATATCCTGAAACGGCCAGTCTCCGCAGAACATGTGCTGCCACAACCCTACCAGAATCATCATGGCCAGATACATGACAAACGGATATGGAAATGCTCCTACAAGACCTCTTGGATCACTGAAAATATACCAGAGAACCCATGCAATTAAGGTAAAACAGATGAAAGAAACAATTCCGGTCAGGGGCTGTCCCCAGCGCGGTTTAAGCTCGGCCATTCAAATACCTCCATGTTGTTGTTTATATTTTTTATTTAAGAAAACAGTTGCGACTGAGTGGTCAATCGCAATCTATGCCAACCCTCCCCACACAGGCAGAGAGGGTGATTTCAAGGGTGGAAATGGTTCTTACTCTCCCCACTGCCATCAGATGGCTTGACCGTGGAGTATCCCTCTTATTTTTTGTAAGGGGATAGAATAGGTGGTGGGGTTATTTTTTCCCCCATTCAGCCTGTCTTAGCTCTATACGGCGAATTTTGCCGCTGACAGTCTTTGGCAGTGTTGTCACAAAATCAATTTTTCTCGGGTATTTATATGGGGCAGTAACTTTTTTCACATGATCCTGGATCTCTTTTGCCAGTTCATCACTTGCTGTAAAACCGGGAGCAAGGATAACAAAAGCCTTGACCACCTCACCGCGTGTCTCATCAGGGCTTGATACAACAGCTGACTCTGCAACTGCCGGGTGTTCGATAAGTGCGCTCTCCACCTCAAACGGTCCGATGCGATAACCAGCTGTGAGGATGACATCATCAGCACGACCGACAAACCAGAAGTATCCGTCTTTATCAACATATGCGCGGTCACCGGTCAGATACCAGTCTCCACGATAGACAGAGGCAGTTCTTTCAGGCTCTTTCCAGTACTCTTTGAATAGACCGACAGGACGATTTGGTTTTACACGAATGGCGATATCTCCTTCAGTCTCTGGAGGCAGGATATTTCCGTTTTCGTCAATAACATGCAGATCAATAGTGGGAGCGGGCTTACCCATAGAGCCGAATCTGGGTTCAATACAGGGGAAACTGCCGCATAACAAAACGCTCTCAGTCTGACCGTAGCCATCACGGATAGTGCATCCTGTAGCCTTTTTCCACACCTCAATGATCTCAGGGTTCAGAGGTTCACCAGCACCGACGCAGTGGCGAAGGGTCGGGAATTTATAGCTGGCGAGATCCTGCAATACCAGCATTCTGTAAATAGTTGGGGCACCGCACATTGTTGTTACAGGGTATTTTGCCAGAAGCTCCAGGGTCTTTTTTGGGTCAAACCGGTCAGTGTGATGTATGAACTGAGCAGAGCCGCAGTTCCAGGGGCCAAAAAAACTGCTCCATGCAGCCTTTGCCCATCCAGTATCGCTGATGTTCCAGTGCATATCCTCAGGTGTCAGATCCAGCCAGAATTTACCGGTGATCTGATGACCGATTGGGTATGATGCATGGGTGTGCAGAGCCATCTTTGGAAAACCTGTGGTTCCTGATGTAAAATAGACAATACAGCTGTCACTGCTCTTTGTTTTTGCGGTCTCAAATTTGTCAGATGCCTTGGCAACCTCATCAGTGTAAAAGAGCCACCCCTCCCTTGGTTCAGTGATGACAATCTTTGTTTTGACGTTGGGGCAGTTGTCAGCAACTTTGTCAAATCTTGCAGCAAGCTCATTATTGGTTATTATACATACAGCTTCTGCTTTATTGGCTCTGAACTCAAGATCTTTGGAGGTTAGCTGGGTTGTGCCTGGTGAATTCAGAGCACCCATCCTGATACATGCTGTAAAGGTTTCCCACCACTCTATATTTCTTGGCAGAATTACAAGAATAACATCACCTTGTTTAACCCCATTAGCTTTTAAAACATTGGCAAGCTTTTTAGAGGCGTTGCTGATATCCAGAAAAGTCTTCTTCACTTCATTTCCAGCATCATCGACCCACAACATCGCAAGTTTATCCGGGTCCTGTGCCCATTTATCAACCACATCGCCTGAGAAGTTAAAATATTCAGGTACCTCTAACTTGAAATCCTGATAGGTCTTGTCATAATCTGTCATGTTGTGTGTCTGGGCCATTTTTATCTCCTTGTTGTCTTTCTGATTGGCGGTAAAATTCATAAGTAGAACTTGAAAATCATTAAGAAACTCTCTCTGTATATCTGTTGACGAATTATCTATATAATTGTCCTAAAAAATAGATTCTGACACCTCCTCTTTTCAAGCTGATATTATTTATATTTAAGAACACAATGGTATTTACTCAAAAACGACACCTTGCTATCGTTTTTCAGGCATATGAGCATCTGTCTGAATCAGGATGGCCAGGATTTACAGGATTTGTATCCTGTAAATCCTTTTATCCTGAATATCCTGATTCAGACAATCTTGACAAGGCTCAGTACCGGATAGGTGTCGCCTTTGAGTATTTACTATTCTATCTGGTATGTAAAATTTTCAGATTCTGTTCCAGCATAGACGCTGGATGCGATCCAAGGTCTATGTTTTATATGAAAGTGTTGGGAGACGTACAGGTGGGTGCCCCGTAGAGACGCAAGATCTTGCGTCTCTACATGCGTCTCTACATGCGTCTCTACAACTTTCATGCTTCGTTGTGTCTATCAGGGTATGGCTGTTATAAGAGTGGCAGCACACTCTCTCTGTATCAGCCATCTGTGCTGGCAGTTGGAGCATCAACCGATTCAATATCACCAGTCTTCTCAAAATGTACGGCACATCTGACCAGTTCACTGGCATTTTTCAACCCCAGTTTCTCCTTGATTCTCTCCCGGTAGGTGCCGATTGTCTTGATGCTCAGAAAGAGTCTGATGGATATCTCCTTTGAGCTGAACCCTTTTCCAACCATTTTAAATACCTGAAGCTCTCTGTCAGTGAGCCTGTCCATGGGGGTTTTATCTTTTGTTTTGAAATTATCTGCAATATTGGAGAGAATATGCTCTTTGATATTTTCATTCAGATAAACCTTGCCAGTAAGGACATGCTGAATGGCTGTAACAACAGACTCCATAGCCTCCTGCTTCATTATGTAACCTCTGGCACCGGCATGAAGGGCACGTTGAGCATAGAGATACTCATCATGCATGGAAAGAACCAGTACAGGAATATCTCTGTTGTACCTCTTTACATGCCTGACAAGATCAATACCATCGGAATTTTTCAGGCTTATATCAGCAATAATAAGATCAGGCTCAAGGAGTTCCATCTCTTTGATGGCCTGATCAACGTCTGTTGAGGTGCCGCAGGCGACAAGATCCTCTTCCTGATTAATCAGCTCTGCAAGCCCCAGCCTGAAAATAGGATGGTCTTCCACCAGCATTATTTTCTTTTTTTCTGACATGCCCGTCCTTTTTATACTCAGATAGCTGAATTACATGCTCCTGCGATACTTTCCACCAGCTTCATAAAGAGCATTGGTAATCTGACCAAGACTGCACGATCTGACGGTCTCCATCAGCTCCTCAAAGAGATTTTTACCCCCAAGAGCACTCTGCTTGAGTCTTTTTAGCGCTTCAGATGAGTGGTTACTGTGCTTTTCATGGAACGCCCTGAGCCTCTCAAGCTGCTCATTCTTTTCATCATCTGAGGCTCTTGCAAGCTCAAGATAGGAGTTGAGTGAGTCATAATCAGCACTCTCATCCCTGAAGGTGTTGACTCCTATGATAGGGAACTCTCCTGAGTGTTTCAGGTGCTCATAGTACATCGACTCCTCCTGGATTTTACCTCTCTGGTATCCTGTCTCCATGGCCCCCATCACCCCACCACGTTCTGTGATGCGGTCAAACTCCACAAGAACCGCCTCCTCCACAAGGTCGGTGAGTTCCTCAACAATGAAACTGCCCTGATTCATGTTCTCATTCTTCACAAGCCCCCACTCGCGGTTGATGATAAGCTGGATGGCAAGTGCTCTCCGCACAGACTCGGTACTTGGAGTGGTGATCGCCTCATCAAAGGCATTTGTATGAAGGCTGTTGCAGTTATCGTAAATAGCGCACAGAGCCTGAAGGGTGGTTCTTATATCGTTGAACTGTATCTCTTGGCTGTGAAGAGACCTGCCTGATGTCTGGATATGGTATTTGAGTTTTCTGGAAGCATCTGATGCATGGTATCTCTCTTTCATTGCAATTGACCAGATCCGTCTGGCCACACGGCCGATGACCGTATATTCAGGATCCATTCCATTTGAGAAGAAGTAGGAGAGATTTGGAGCAAAGTAGTTGATATCCATACCCCTTGACAGGTAGTACTCCACATAGGTAAACCCGTTGGAGAGTGTCAGTGCAAGCTGTGTTATTGGATTAGCTCCAGCCTCTGCAATGTGATACCCTGAGATTGATACTGAGTAGAAGTTTCTTACACTGTTCTTAATGAAGTACTCCTGAATATCGCCCATCATCTTAAGTGCGAAATCAACTGAGAAGATACATGTATTCTGCCCCTGATCCTCTTTCAGAATATCTGCCTGAACCGTCCCTCTCACATTGGAGAGAACCATGGCTTTTATCTGTGCAGCCTCCTCTGGTGATGGGAGACGCCCCTTATCCTCTCTGAATTTTTCCAGCTGCTGATCTATTGCAGTATTGAGAAACATGGCAAGCATCATTGGGGCCGGGCCATTGATGGTCATTGAGACAGATGTGGTCGGGGAGCAGAGATCAAATCCATCATACAGCTGCTTTACATCATCAAGTGTGCAAATACTGACTCCTGATGTTCCGATCTTTCCATAGATATCGGGTCGTTCATTGGGATCCCACCCATAGAGAGTGACAGAGTCAAAAGCTGTGGAGAGCCGTTTTGCATCGTAGTTTCCAGATAGGAGCTTGAACCTCCTGTTTGTTCTTGCAGGACCACCCTCTCCTGCAAACATACGGGTTGGGTCTTCACCTGTTCTCTTCATCGGGAATACACCAGCAGTGTAGGGAAACAGCCCTGGCAGATTCTCTTTTCTCATCCATGTGTAGATGTCACCAGGATCATTGAATTTTGGAAGAGATATTTTGGGTATCTTGGTATGGGAGAGGGACTCTGTATATAGCGGAACCCTGATCTCACGCCCCCTTACACTGTAAACATACTCATCTCCAGAATAGGCGTTCTGGATGCTTTTCCAGCTTCTGACAATCTCCTTTGTCTCAGGAAGTACATTCTGCGATGCCAGCTCAATCTCTTTTTTCAGAGACTCAAGGCATTGAGCCATCTCTTGGCCCGTTTCAGCATTGAGTTCGCCTGATGCTGTTTCTTTACCCCCGGACAGCATCGCAAGGGTCTCCTCCAGATGCCACACTTTTCTGACATCTTTTGACTGTTCTGCTGTGGTTCTGTGGTAGTTTCTTACAGTTTCAGCAATTTCAGCAAGATAACGGGTTCTCTCCTGAGGGATAATGATTGTTTTGGAGGATGAGACTTTCTGGGGTGGTTTAACAGTTCTGGGGTTAAGTTTCAGGCCGCGTTTCTGCTCAATTGTCTCAATGATACCATGATAGAGTGCTGTGACACCATCATCATTGAATTTGGATGCAATTGTACCATAGACAGGCATATCAGCTGGGTCTGTGCTCCAGGCTTTGCGGTTTCTCTGCACCTGCTTTCTGACATCCCTTAATGCATCTTCGCTGCCCTTTTTTTCAAATTTGTTTATGGCAACTATATCAGCATAGTCCAGCATATCAATCTTCTCCAGCTGGGACGGAGAGCCAAATTCACTGGTCATTACATATAGTGAGATATCTGCAATATCCACGATATTCGAATCGCCCTGACCGATTCCAGCAGTCTCTGCAATGATCAGGTCAAACCCGGCAGCCTTGAGTACCTGAATGGCATGTGGAAGAGATTCAGAAACTTCACTGCCAGACTCTCTTGTTGCAAGGCTTCTCATGTACACTCTGGGTGTTGCAATTGCATTCATGCGGATTCTGTCGCCAAGCAGAGCGCCACCGGTTTTGCGGCGGGACGGATCACAGCTTACTATGGCAATCCTGATATCTTCCATATCATTGAGAAAGCGGATAATAAGTTCATCTGTCAGAGACGATTTTCCAGCGCCTCCGGTTCCTGTGACACCTATCACAGGTGGTTTGTTCTTCTCTGCCATTGGGGCAATTGATGCCATAATCTCTTCAAGTTTCTTGCTATCTGCGGCTGTTTTTCCTGATCTGTTTCCAGCCTTGGCCTCCTGAACGGCTGTAATAAACCCTGCAATTGTTTTCTGATTTTCAACGTTGAGTTTTGCTGGCTCCAGATTGTGGTAGGGAAGTGTGGAAAAATCCATACTCTCCACCATATGGTTAATCATCCCCTGTAACCCCATTCTGCTCCCATCTTCAGGTGAGTAAATTTTGGTAACACCATATTTTTCAAGCTCTTTGATCTCTTCAGAAACGATAACCCCTCCGCCGCCGCCAAAGACCTTGATATGGGATGCTCCTCTCTCTTTGAGAAGATCCACCATATATTTAAACCCCTCCATGTGGCCACCCTGATAACTCGACATGGCAACGCCCTGAACATCCTCTTCCACTGCGGAGTCAACAAACTCCTGCACAGATCGGTTATGGGCAAGGTGAATCACCTCCACACCTGTATCCTGGAGGATTCTGCGCATGATATTAATTGAGACATCATGGCCGTCAAAAAGAGATGTTGCTGTTACAATTCGTATGTTGTTGATTGGTTTATAGACTTCAACCTCTGATTTCATCACATTTCCTCTTTGGTCTGGAATAGGTTATTCCCAATGATATTACGGTGTATTGTATGTAAATACACCATTATTATAATCTGCAGGTGCGATTTACTAACCACACCTACCAGGAAAATTCAATATTATTTATAAAAGGGAGCTTCAAAATTATAACGGGTAACTTCAAACTTTTGAAAAGCATATTAAGAATGAATTTGATTTATTGATTTATGCGAGCAGAGAGTTTTATGCAATCGGTGAAAAACGGATTTTTCATGTAGGTTTTCACGAGAAGTTCTGTAGGTTGTTGCGACTACATGCCGATAGGTTCTTGAACCTACAGAGGAGGGAGGAGCCTTACATTTGCAAGATGACCAGAGACCTTATTCCTGAGGAGTTACTGTTGCAGTCAAGGAATACGGCCCTGGTACTCCAGAGCCGTATTAATCTGGCATTTACTTTGCAGCCTTCACCTCATCCCATATCTTTGAATAGAGGATATTTTTTTCACCAAGGTCAACCATCACCTCACACTTTTTAAGTATCTCATCAGGCATTAATATTGCGGCATTACGTTTTATATCATCGCTGAGATATTGATACGCCTCCTTATTCGGAGCAAGATAATAGACATACTCTATATTTTCAGCGGCAACCTTACCTTCAAGCATGAAGTTTATAAACTTGTATGCAAGTTCTCTGTTTTTTGCATCTTTGAGAATTGCCATATTATCACTTGCAAGAGTTGTCCCCTCTTTTGGGATTGCATATCCTATGTCACTGTTTTCTGCCATAACCTGATATACATCCCCGTTATATCCCTGAGAAAAATAGAACTCCTGTGAGACAAGGCCGTTCTTATACTGATCTGCTTCAAACTTGGCCAGATTCTTTTTCCAGCCAATAAGAACCTTTTTTGCAGCTTCAAGTTCTGTCGGCTCTGTTGTGTTTATGCTGTAGCCCAGGTATTTCAAAGCTGCCCCTATAGCTTCTCTCATATCATTTAGCATTGTCATTCTCCCTTGATATGCAGAGTTGGCAAATATATTCCACGATGGCTCAAAATTATCACCAGCTTTTGATTGCAGATAGCCAATTCCTGTGTTGGTAATCATGTATGGCACAGAAAACTTCTGATTCTCATCAAGCGAAAAAGGGAGATATTTCTCATCAAGATTTTTAAGATTGGGTAGCTTATTGTGGTCAAGCTGCAGTAGAAGCCCCTCTTTTGCCATCACACTGACCATGTACCCAGAGGGGAACACAATGTCATAACCTGCTGCTCCTGCTTTAAGTTTTGCATACATTGTCTCATTTGAATCAAAAAAGTCCAGGATAATCTTGCAGTTATTCTCATCTTCAAAACGTTTGACAAGGGCATCATTGATATAATCAGACCAGTTGTAGATATAGAGTTCATCTCTTTTTGAAGAGCACCCTGAAGAGAGAGTTATCAGGATCAACAGGGCTGTTACCAATAGAACTTTATTGCTTTGCATTACGCGCCTCTCATATTTATGCGCTGATATAAAAGCGCAATCAGAAATGTTATTAAAAGAAATAGTGTTGATAAAGCATTAATAACTGGTGGTGTGCCAAATTTGATCATACTGTAAATCTGCAGAGGCAAGGTTGAAGAGCCTGGCCCAGCAGTAAAAAAGGTTATTATGAAATCATCCAGCGAGAGTGTCAATGCAAGCATTCCGCCAGATATGAGCCCTGGAGAGAGAAGAGGAAGATATATTCTTTGCAAGATCACCCTTGGAGGTGCACCAAGATCCTGTGCCGCCTCAACTACACTGAAATCAAAATCCTGAAGACGGGCAA
>Ga0209800_10000794_pt1 | contig 40630 bp, 29 predicted proteins | sample Higcelweek8metaG_FD_187174 | JGI IMG/M metagenome (GOLD analysis project Ga0209800, IMG submission 187174) | Freshwater pond sediment microbial communities from the University of Edinburgh, under environmental carbon perturbations - High... | ecosystem: Environmental > Aquatic > Freshwater >...
TGGATTTTGAAGAATTTTGCCGGTCGAATAATCTGACATCGAAACCAATAATAGCGTTATTGGCGGGCAGCCGACAGCACGAGATAAAAGCGTTGCTTCCTGTCATGGAACAGGTTAGCGCTCACTTTCAGAACTATCAATTTGTAATTGCCGGAGCTCCTTCTATTGAGGCTGATTTTTATCAATCGATTCTGGAATCTGAATTGCCTGTTGTGTTCGACCAAACCTACGAACTATTGAGGCACAGCAAGGCTGCCATTGTTGCATCTGGAACAGCAACGCTCGAAACAGCTTTGCTTAAAGTCCCGCAAGTTGTTTGCTACAAAATGGGACTCGGGTGGTTTCTTGAGCTTTTCAGAAATCAGATTTTGAAGACAAAATTCTTCTCATTGGTCAATCTTGTTGCCGAAAAGGAGGTGGTCAAAGAGTTATTCCAAAGCCAGGTAACCATTGAAAAACTTCGGACTGAGTTAATACAATTGCTGGAAAACGAATCTTACCAGAATGAAATGCTCAGGGGATATTCAGAAATTGAATTAAATTTGAGTTCGGAAGGTGCCGCATCCATAACAGCCCGCCGTATAATCGAAATTTTAAATAATAAAACGTGTCATGTTTAGTCTTTTTAAAAAAGAACTCAATACATTTTTTGGATCAATCGCCGGCTATTTGGTGATAGCTATTTTCCTGCTCACAACAAGCCTTTTCTTATGGGTAATTCCCGGCAATTTCAACCTAATTGACGGTCAACGGGCATCGTTGAAAGGCTTCTTTGAGCTGGCGCCCTGGCTCTATCTCTTCCTCATTCCGGCCATAACCATGCGGATGTTTGCTGAAGAAAAGCGGACAGGTACTATTGAGATGCTGATTACCCGCCCTATTACGATGTGGGGCATAATCTTCGCGAAATATCTGGCTTCGCTGGCGCTTGTCGCCATTTCGCTGCTTCCCACCCTACTCTATTTCTGGTCGGTTTCAAGGCTTGGAAACCCGGTTGGAAACATCGATAGCGGTGCCACATGGGGCTCTTTTATTGGACTGATTTTTCTGGCGTCGGTTTATATCTCAATCGGACTATTCGCCTCGTCGCTCAGCTCGAATCAGGTAATCTCATTTTTGGTGGCCATCGTCCTTTCCTACCTTTGTTTCCTGGGTTTTGAGTTTATCGCATCAGCCGGATTATCGTCCGGGTTTCAAACTTTTTTCACCAAACTTGGCATCAATAATCACTACCTTTCTATCAGTCGCGGAGTGGTCGATTCAAGTGACCTTTTTTACTTTTTACTGGTCAGTTTTCTCTTCCTGTTTTTAGTTCGTTTCGTTTTGCTGAGGTTAAAATTTTTGCTCAAAATTGGAATTACCGCGATTCTATTTTTCGGGATCGCTTCAGTATTGGTATCATCAAGATTTTTCAGGATCGACCTCACTTCAGGCAAAAGATATTCCCTTTCAACCATCTCAAAAAACATTCTGAAAAATCAGAAAGATATTATTTCGGTTGAAATCTATCTTACTGGAAAGCTTCCTGCCGGGATGAAAGAGTTTCAGGAAGATATCATCGATAAAATTGAAGACATCGACGCATATTCTCCCAAACGGGTCTTCCATCGTCAGTTCGATGTGTATGAAATCACTTCGGAAAAAGAGAGAAATGCGTTCATTAACAAATTAATAGAATCGGGGATTGAACCGGTAAACCTTGGTCATAAAACCACCGAAGGGCTTTCGACAAAACAGATTTTCCCTGGGGCTATTGTTCGTTGCGGCGATCAATCAGTTCCGATTAACCTTCTGAAAAACAATCAGCTTCTTTCCGCTGACGAGAATCTTCAACAATCAATTGAATTGCTGGAATATGAATTCATTAAAGCCATCAGGCAGTTACAGCAAACAACCAAACCCCGTATCGCGTTTTTGAAAGGACACGGTGAAGCCAATGAATATGAAACCGGTGATATCAGGTACTCACTGTCTGGTAATTATGATGTAGTTACCAGAATGGCAAGAGATCTAAAAACCGACGATTCAACCAAGATGCTGGTTGTAGCCGATCCTGCAGAAAAATTCAGTGAACAGGATAAGCTAATGATCGATCAGTTTATAATGAAAGGCGGGGCTGTTTTGTGGTGCATCGATCCGGTGTTTGCCAGTATTGACTCGCTTTCGCAGGGCTATTCAACCATCGGTTTTGAGCGCGATTTAAACCTCCGCGACCAGCTTTTCCGTTATGGTGTAAGGCTTAATGCCGATTTGTTGCAGGATGCCGTTTGCATGGAATATCCCATCAATACTGCGCCGGAAGGGCAAGCCACCAATTTTGTTCCAGCGCCTTTCTATTATTCTCCGCTGGCAACACCTGTTCAAAACCATCCGCTTAGCCGGAACCTGAACAACGTGATGACTGAGTTTACAAGTTCAGTAGAGGCTGTGAGTGAAAATAGCAACCATACCTCCGCAAATATTCTGACAACTTCGCCTTACGCCCGTTCATTACAAACCCCGATGGAAGTAAGTTTGATGAGCGCCACTACTCCACCCGACCGCCAATATTTTAACCAGCCCAATATTCCAATTGGCATTTTGTTAGAAGGAAAATTTGAATCGGTATTCAAAAACAGGATAACCGACTCTTTTGGAATAAACTACCAAAATGTTGTGAAAGAGAGCAAACCAACAAAAATGATCGTCATTGCCGATGGTGGAATTATCAGAAATAAAGTGCGAAACCGAAACGGGCAGTTACAAATTCAGCCTCTCGGATATGACATTTTTTCAGGGCAAACATTTGGAAACCGCGATTTTTTACTGAATTGCGCCGATTACTTGTCAGACGACATTGGGATCATGCAGTTGCGCTCGCGAACAGTTAAACTACGGCTACTCGATAAAGTAAAACTTCGTGATGAAAAGTTGAAGTGGCAGCTGATTAACACGACATTGCCACTTCTGTTTTTCCTTGCTTTTGGTATTATTTTCAATTTTATACGAAAGAAGAATTATTCTAAATGATCCTTTAAGAAAGGGAAATTCATCATAAAAATGCCCTATACCAGCCTTGTATTCATGATTTTAAAAAAGTTGTGGACAATATTTGATAAATATTTTGACTTTTATTACTTTGCCTAAAACGATCAACCATAATTTCGTGTATATTTGATCATATTTTTAACTTTTAAAAATCAAGCTAAAAAACTGATATAATGAAATTTGTAGTTTCCAGTACCGAATTGTTAAACCACCTCACTGCTATTAGCAGGGTCATCAGTTCAAAAAGCACATTGCCAATTCTCGATAATTTCTTATTTAACCTCGAGGAAAATAAACTTACGATCACGGCATCTGATTTAGAATCGACCCTGATTACCTGGGTGGAACTCGACAACACAGAAGGTATCGGCGAAATTGCCATACCTGCAAAATTATTGATCGACACCTTGAAGGAATTTCCGGAACAACCGCTTACCTTCCAGATCAATACTGAAACATTTGCCATTGAAATATTTTCAGAAAATGGGAAATTCAGTATCATGGGCCAAAATGGAGAAGAATATCCTGAACTACCTGAAGTACATGCTTCGACAGCCACTTCTGTCACGATGGGGCACGACATTCTTCTGAACGGAATCAATAAAACATTGTTTGCTACCGCCGACGATGAACTTCGTCCGGTAATGAACGGTATCCTCATTGAAATTTCACCCGATGATGCCACATTTGTTGCTTCCGATGCTCATAAACTGGTGAGATACAAACGGTCGGACGTGAAAGCAGAAATCGATTCTTCGTTTATTCTACCTAAAAAACCGGCAGCTCTTCTGAAGAATTTGCTTCCCAAAGAAGATTTTGATGTCAAACTCGAATTTGATGAAAAAAATGCCTTTTTCAGTTTATCTAACTTCAAAGTAATTTGCAGGTTGGTTGAAGGGAAATACCCCAGTTATAACTCGGTTATCCCGACAACAAATCCCAACAAGATGCAAATTGACCGGTTGGAACTTTATAATACCCTCCGAAGGGTCTCTGTATTCTCAAATCAGGCCAGTAACCTTGTACGTTTGAAAATTTCGGGTAACCAATTGGTTGTTTCAGCGCAGGATATCGATTTTTCCATATCGGCTGTTGAAAGGCTAAACTGCGTTTACGAAGGAGATGAAATGGAAATCGGGTTTAAATCATCGTTCCTGCTTGAAATCTTATCAAACCTTTCTTCTGCTGAAATTAAAGTGGAATTATCGGACCCAACGAGGGCTGGTATTCTTCTGCCTGTTGAAAAAGAGGTTGACGAAGAAGATGTTCTGATGTTGCTAATGCCAATGATGATCAATTCATAAAGCCAATAATACGAAAAGCGCCGCATGAATCATACGGCGCTTTTCTTTTAAATAAAATGCTATGGAATTAATATTACGTAACCCGATCATTTTTCTCGATCTTGAAACCACCGGTATCAATGTGGCATCCGACAGAATCGTTGAATTAGCTTTTCTGAAAATCCACCCCGATGGAAAAGAAGATGAGAAACTTTTGCGGATCAATCCCGAAATTCCCATTCCGGAAAATGCTTCCAGAATCCATGGCATTTATGACGACGATGTAAAAGATTGTCCGACATTCAGGGAAGTAGCTAAAACACTGGCTCATTTTCTTGAGGGTTGTGATTTGGGCGGGTTCAATTCAAACCGGTTCGACATTCCGTTGCTGGCCGAAGAGTTTCTGCGTGCAGGAGTTGACATCGACTTAAAACGCCGCAAATTTATCGATGTGCAGGCCATTTTTCACAAGATGGAAAAACGAACCCTGGGTGCAGCCTATAAATTGTATTGCAACAAAAACCTCGAAGACGCCCACAGTGCTATGGTCGATACCAAGGCTACCTACGAAGTTTTTAAAGCCCAGCTCGATTGTTACAAAGAATCGGAATTTGAGGATAATTTGGGGAGGAAGTCAATCCCTATTGTGAATGATATGGATAAACTATCCGAGTTCTCTTCGTACGACCGCAATGTCGATTTCATGGGACGGATTGTTTATGATGAAAACGGTATTGAAATATTCAATTTTGGTAAAAATAAAGGAATGGCTGTTGAAAAAGTTCTGAAGGAACAACCCGGATATTATGGCTGGATCATGAACGGCGATTTCCCACTTTATACCAAGAAGGTATTAACCGCAATCAAACTCAGAAACTTCAACAAATAGATTCGCGATATTGGATGCTGGATGCTCGATTAATTTGTTCCGTGTATTTGTAGCCGTTATTTGGTTTCATTTATATATCCAAGTGTTAATAAGTCGTTTACATTTTGAGTCAAGTATGTTCTTCCGTTTAATATCACATACAGATCATCACAAATGTCAATTACATGTTTGTATAAATGGTCAGTGATTATTACTCCTTTATTTGTCTTTTCTTTAGTTATAATGCTTTTTAGAGTGTTGACATGCACCGGCATTATATGTGAAAATGGTTCATCCAGCATGCAAAATTTTGTCTTTGATGCAAGAATTGAATAAACTTCAATAATTCTTTGTTCACCTCCTGAAAGTATTCTTAGTTTACTTTTGTAATACTTTTCAAACTCGGGGAAATATTCAATAAATTCATGAAAATCAAGATTGAAATCATTGAAGATCCTTTCAATTCTTAAACTTTTAGGGATAAAACTAAATTGAGGTAAATACCTGAAGGTTTCAGGATTACGAAATCCATTAAAAATCGTTTCCCCATCTATTCTTACTGATTTATTCGTTGTTTGTAGCTCTCCGTAAATAATATTCATTAAGCAAGTTTTTCCAGTCCCATTTCGTCCAAGAATCCCAGTCGTCTTACCTGTTTCATTTTTGAGATAAACATCCTGCAATACTCTTTTAGTATCAAACTCAAGAATTATGCTATCAACTTCGAGGGAGTGTGTCATGAATATATATTGCTAGTATAATTATTGTAGTTATAAAAAAAAGAAAGTCAAAAATCAAAATTGGAAGCCACAATTTCATTTTTGATATTCCTAGATTCCTATAATAATAAAATTGATTCTTTTTATAACTGTTTGTTGAGTAGACAATAACCGCTAATGTGAAAATTTTAAACCAGAAAAAGACTTGAATCATGTGGATTCCATTCTTTCCAAATCCATACATTAATCCAAGGCAAATGAAAGTTATTAAAAAACTTGCAATAGCGAATGATTTATAGAAAGTTAATATCAGACGAAGTTGTTTCATATAATACTTACTAACGCAAAAAAATGATTTCGAGTATCAAGCATCCGATATCCAGTATCGAGTTGAGCGAAGCGAAATCCCGCTTTGCGGGAAATCAAGCATCCAGTATTACTTCGATTGCAGCAAAATCGTTTGCCGGATCGCCTCCTGACATACCGGGCAGAATTTACCGGCAGCAAGTTCTTTCATCCAGCAGGTCATTGCGGGACTATAAACCCCTTTCGAAAAATAACCGCCTCCTTCAAATACCCCAATTTTACCGGAATAAACAGAATCTCGCGGTGTTGGTACTGGCGTTGCGCAATCAATCATCTTCTTCCATTTACGATCAAATTTCACAAGGGTTGTCAAATTGGGTTCCCAGGGTTCAACTCCGTCCATGTAACCCGACACAAGTGAATCGGCTGTATTGTAGTATTCATCGCCTAATCCTGCAAACGAATGGCCAAATTCATGAATGAATACATGGGGTGAACGGATATTATCTGCTGAACTGATGCTTAGAAAATTGTAGAAACCACCCCCGCCATATCGTTCTGAATTAACAAGGATGATCAAATGATCCCATGAAACGGCATCAACCGCATCGCAGACCGATTTTAAATCGAATGTAGTCAGGTATCGTTCTGATTCAAACGTGTCCCATGTTGTATTGAAAGCAGTATTTTTAAAGATTCTCTTATCGGGCATGTCGCTTCCACTTTCCTCTGATGGAACTTTAACTGCATAGAAATTAAAACGATCGCGATAGGTTTTAAAAGGCATACTATTTAATAAGGTATCAACCATCCGCCGGGCATCTGCACTGAATTTTGCAAGTTCAGACAGTGTATATCCTTCTGAAAGAATAGCGATATCTAATTTTTCTGTAGAACTTCCGGAAAACTGGATCGTATCGATTGGATAATGAGCTGGCATTTCGGTTTTAATCCAACAATTAGTCAAATCAATGGTGTCGGAATAAATTTTACCCCATTCATTTTCGCTATTCCTAATTTCAATGGTCACAACAACGTTGTTGATTGGCATCGGAAAATAGAGGGTTTGATAAAACGAGCGTCTCTTTTTCGTGGCTTCGGGAGTTAAGAGCCATTCCTGAAAAATTGGACAAAACCCTTTTTGAACTATTTTTTTCCCTGAAGGCAGATCATAGACGATGAAACGGTAGACTCCAAAATCCCTTTCGTCGATAAAGGAATCCTGATTCCCAACACAGCTTTTCAAAATTTTTGTTTGAGTGGGGACAACCCAAAAAGAATCGGAATTTCCAACAAACTCAAGATCGTAACGTAAACTTCCCTCTTTAAAAAACACGTTGTTCTCCCCTTTTGAGTTGCAATACAAAATCAAAAGAAAAAGAATTGAAAGTGAAGTCTTTTTAATCATGCGAACAGCTTTTGAATTTTTTTCAAAAAATAATTCCAACTTTGCAACCAATTTCAATTCATCAGATAAATTGATTTTATATGCAAGTTTACAAAGAATTCATTTATTACTGGCTTCTTGATTTATCAGGACGGGAAATATTTTCAAAATCGATTACAACGCTCATTGTTGGGGTTTCAATTGCCCTTCTTGCATTTATCAGCTTTTACTTATGCCGGAAAATATTGGTGACGATTATTCACCGCGTTGCCGAAAGAACCACCACCGAATGGGACGACATTCTGATAAAAAATAAATTCTTTAGCGGATTGTCACACTTTATCCCTGCTTCTATTTTCTATTTTGAAGCCGCTTACGCGAACGACTTTTATCCTTTGCTCGAAGGTTACATTTTAAAAGCCTGTAACATCTATTTTTTAATCGCGTTCGTTTTTATTATCAATTCCTTTTTGAATACAGTCAATGAAATTTATAATAAAAGCTTTTCATCGGCAAAAGAAAGACCCATTTCAGGAGCTATTCAATTCATAAAAATCATCTTCTATTTTATTTGTATCCTGATATTTATCTCAATTATTTTTAATAAAAACCTCATCACCCTTTTAACGGGATTAGGAGCTGCAGCCGCCATTCTGCTATTGGTGTTCAAAGATTCAATACTTGGTTTTGTTGCCAGCGTACAAATTACAATGAACGACATGGTAAAAATCGGCGATTGGATAGAGATGCCTTCAAAATTAGCCAATGGCACTGTAAAAGAGATCAATCTGACGACTGTAAAAGTTCAGAATGGCGATAATACCATCACAAGCATTCCGATTTATTCGCTTATTTCCGACTCGTTTATCAACTGGAAAGGAATGGAACAATCGGGGGTAAGGCGGATTAAACGTTGGGTGAATATTGATGTAAACAGCGTGAAAGTTTGTGATGAAAAACTTCTGGAGAAATTAAAAAAAAACGATCTGATCAAAGAGCATATCGAAGAGTTGCAAAGTGGATCACGTTCCCCTATCGATCCTAACGACCAGTTTCTCTGGAAAAATCAAACAAACCTGGGACTCTTTCGTAAATACCTGGAAAAATTTCTCTTCAATTTTCCGCAGATCGAAAATACGATGACCATTGTTGTACGACAGCTTCAGCCTACCGAAAATGGCGTTCCTATCGAGGTTCATGTGTTCTCAAAAGAGACAGAATGGCCTAAATATGAAGCTATTCAGTCGGATATTTTCGACCATATTTTCGCTATTCTGCCTGAATTTGACCTGAAGGTATTTCAACATCCAACCGGAACCGATTTGAAGGCGCTGATTTCGAATGCAGAGTTACCTGTTCAAGCTAATTCATAATAGAATGACTAAAAGATATTATTAACACGCTTTTTTCTAATTTAGCAACGTCGAATTATTACATTTTAAAAGAGTTTTTGATGCGATCATTCATACTTATCCTTATTATCACTTTTTCTGGCTTGGTTTGTATGTCAGGGAATTATATTACGAAAGATATAACAGGCAATGTATTTACAATTTCGCCGGGAAGAAAGCAATTGCACACCCTGGGATGGCCTAACGACATTATCAACTCCATCGTCATTAAAACCGATAAAGGGATCATACTTGTCGACACTCAAAATTCACCTGCCAATGCCCGGTTAATCAAAGCCGGTATTGAAGAAAAGCTTAACGATTCAACATTTGTCTATATTATCAATACCCACGGCCATTCCTGTCATTCGGGTGGAAATTGCGTCTTTAGTAAAAATACAATTGCGGCACAGACCAATAGTCTGGGGGAGATTAAAGACTACGATGATCTCTTTCTGGGACAAACCGTTGAATTCCTTCGCAAAAAGATCTATTACAAATCATTTGTTCTTGATACAATCAAAACGGAAGGGGTTCTCTCCGACTCGATTAAACAGGCCATTGACCTTTATAAATTTTACGAAAACGATCTGCTCAACAATTTTAAAGTCCGTTACCCCGATTTAACGTTCGAAGATACGCTGACGCTACATGCAGGTAATGAAACAGTCAAACTTACATACATGGGGAAAGGACATGGAAGCGCCGATGTAACTGCCTATATTCCTGAAGAGAAAGTTATTTGTACCGGAAATTTATTCCATCTGGGATCGTATAGTGAAGAAGGAATGCCCAGTTTTTACCAGAACAGGGTGAATGAAATAGACAAATGGATCAAATCGCTAACTTACATCCTGAAAGAATCTAACGATATTAAATACGTATTGACTACCCACGGGAAAAAGCCTTTAAACAGGCAAAATCTTGAATTCGTCAGAGATTATTGCATCAAAGTGCGTGAATTGGTCAGTGCTGCTAAACGAAACAATCAACCGATTGAATCACTTCAAAAACTTGACAGTTTTCAATCAGTATTTGAAAACTATAAGAGTGTGGTATCAACAAACAGCAAGGTTGAAGAAATGCACGCCAAAAACATTTCGATTATTTGGAAATATATCGAGTAATTTATCTGACAAACAACCAGTTATTTCCTTTTGAAAGCTGGTTTTCGAAATAATAACCTTCATCGGTAAATGCTTTCAGATCGTCGCTGTTTTCCAATCGGTTTTTTACAATGAATCGAGTCATCAATCCCCTTGCCCTTTTGGCATAAACGGTTATCATTTTCATCTTACCTGATTTTTCTTCCTTAAATGCCGGAGTTATTACCGGAAATTTTAACTTGCTGAAATCAATGGATGAGGAATATTCAATCGATGCCAGGTTTATCAAGACCTTTTCGCCCGGTGAATTTGCAATGGCCTCATTAAGTGAGCAAGTGATTGATTCTCCCCAGAACTTGTATAAATTCTTGTATGAGCCTATCTTAAATTTCGTTTCCATTTCAAGCCGGTGGGCTTGGATCAGATCGAGCGGACGTAAAATTCCATACAAACCGGATAGAATCCGTAACACATCCTGTGAATATTCAAGTTCAGCGATTGAAAAATCAGCAGAATTCAACCCACGATACGCTTCACCAGTATAGCTCAAAACAGAGGCGGATGAATTGGCGACATCATGGTTTCTCTCCCAATTCAGAAACCGGGCGTAATTAAGATTTGATAATTTTTCGTTGATATTCAGCTGTTCTGACAATTCAGAGAAATTCATTTTCTTAAAAATTGAAACCAATTCAGAAGTTTTATCAAGAAATTGTGGCGTTGAAAAAGGTAGTACATCCGATTTAAAACCGGGTACTACCTTCATATCTTTTGCAGGTGATAAAATTGCTAACATCAATATTTTTTACACAAAAATATTAATTTCCCCCACAAATAAACCTAGATTAGTTTGATGATGACAAAGAAAATCAACCATTTAAATTCGTCGTCTACTTGTTCTCAATCAGCATGTCAACAATTTGGTTCAGCGTATCCTCATTGTCTGCTACAAAAGTCTTTCCGGCTTCTTTCAGCGCCAGCATATTTTTAGGAGTTGCTAAATCCATCGCGTTTTTTGCTGTTCCAACCGTGGGCTCCAACCTGAAATAAAACTCTTTGTTTTTGGGATCAATCGCGCAGAACATCTGCCTCAGTTCATAATCGACTGTTTCTGAATTCCCTGACATAAGGATATCGATCAACGGTTTTAACCACAAAACAACGCCCCATTTCTTGACCTTTCGATAAGGATAAGGCTCTCCCTGCGAACCAGTTCCAATAGAAACCAGAACCATTTTTGTTGCACCCGGAAAGTCTGGTTTTTGAGGATCGTTCAGTATTTTGCTGAATTCCGATGTTCGTGCTTCTGCGTACGCACACATCGAGGGATTGTTCGCAAATACACCACCATCGACCAGATAGAGCGGATTTCCAAATGTTGAACAGATTTCAGCCGGACTGAAATAAGTAGGCGCGGCCGAAGTGGAGCGTGCAATATCACGGAGCAGGAAATTGGCTGTTTCGTGCTTGGTTGTGTCCACCTTGTTGAAGAAAACCGTTTTGCGTTGAAAAATTTCATAGGCGGTTACCAAACAAGGCTTTAAAGCTTCGCTTAGTTTCACGTCGCCCAAATTTTTCTTTAAGATCTTTTCCAGCTTATTAACCGGATATTTTGCTTCAAACAACCCCAAAACATTGAGAATTCGACGCCCCAATGGGATCGAAAAGATTTCGGTCCCGTTATCGAGGTAGAGATCAACAGCATCCTGGGCCGTAAATTTTGGTCGTCCATCTTTGCCGGGAGTTAAGTACATACAGGTAAGAATACCACCGGTACTGGTTCCTGCAATCATATCGAAGTAATCGCTGATGCGGGCATTGTCGTTTCCCGTTTTCTTCCGCAGTTGTTCTTCTATAAAAGCGATAATTACACCGGGAATAATTCCCCTGATTCCACCGCCGTCGATTGATAAAATGGTGATTTTTTTCATTCTATTTAAATTATTTAGCCTTCACTTTCTAATTCCGTAATAGGCTCTTGTTTAAAAGTATAATCAAAATATTTGCGACTTTTTTGAGGCTTTTCAGACACGGGATCATCTGTTTTACGTATTGAAATGCCAATTAACACTTCCTTCTCTGGTGAAATGGACAATATTGCTACATCTTTAGCTATTATAATCTCAGAAGCAGGATCAAGGTCAGTTATTGTATAAGCTACTTCATTCATATCCTCGACAAAAACATCGATGACACAATTTTCAGGGGAACCAATTATTTTACGATATTCAGTCCAAACAACACCTTTCGCATCGGGTGCAACTCCTTTAAAATCTATTATTAATGTCATATCCGTATTATTTTATTTAGCAAATTGATTTACAGTTGTAGAAAAGACTTTCATAAAGTCTGCTAGATAATCGATGCTAATTCCAACACCTAATGTCCAACAATAACCTGGTTGAATGATTGGATCGGAACCATCTTTAGGAGTTTCATATTTTTGTGTGAAGAATGTATTTCCGAATGAAATACGGACAATATTGTTCATTCTAAAACCAATGCCAGCATATACAAGAGGCATCACCTGATTGGTTTTTGGTGAAGTACTTAGTCCAAATCCAAGCGTTGGAGTAATGAACCGTCTCAGATTGTTCCAAAGCGAGTCTTTTTGAAATATTTTTTCATCGGGATTAGTCCATCCAAAGTAGGGACTTGCAGAAAAGAATAGCCCAAAAGTAGAGCTTAAACTCCGATCGATAAAGTAAGCAGGCATAAGCTCAAATCCAATGAAATTCTTTAATTCAAATTTCAATGTTTTATTGTCATGTAAGCTAGTCATAAAAGGAATAGTCATTAAAAAACCTTCTTTGGGAACGAGGCTATCGAGAATAGTTTGTTGTACACTATTTAAAGAATCGAACTTATTCAATTTCACATTAATGAAAGATTTTATTTTTTCAATATCAGTTCCAGTTTTGTTAATATCGATTGACAATCTGAATAATCGTTTTATTTTTTTATCTAAAGAAAAATATACCTTAATAGAATCATTTGTTTTATTATACAAATCATTATCAAAATCTTTTAAAACATTCAACATATTATAAACATCTGTTTTTTCACCGTCAATTTCATCTTTGAGTCTATTAAAATTATCTAATGACTTTGTGTTGTGAATCCCATCAATAAAATATTCTTTTATCGACTTTCCATTTTCATCTTTATAGGTTACAAATTCGTCGGTAAACTTTTTGTCTAAACCCAGAATGATTTTTTCTTTGAAGACAGATGTTTCAGAATCTTCTTTCTGTCTGAATCTGTCTAAGCTATCGATTATGCTTGAAAAAATGGATATATAAGATTGTCGTAATTCAAATATTTTTGCCTTGTCAGCCTCAATTTGCACATCAAAATTCAAAACAATGGATTGATGTGGCAAAAACGACCCGACAGAAGCGCTCCAGTTTCCATTTGCCATAGCAACATTTACCGAAAAGGGCATATTATTCATCTGGTAGTTTAATTTTATTGACTTTACCGATTGAACATTGTACGTTCCATTTAATAGTACTGGTTCATAAGGCTCAAATGATTGATCTTTATTGATCCAGAAAAAGTTAGAATCGACCTTAACATTCTCCTTCTCTTTTGCCCAAACGTTCGCTGCCATTGCTATCGTAGCAAAAAGTAGCAAGATTTTTATTACTTTCATGGGTTCTGGGTTCATTTTTTAGATGCAATATTTTTCGAAATAAAATCGGATGCCTTTTTAACAGTCTCTTCCATTTTCGTTTTGGCATCATTAAATTCCGAAATTACGTTTTCACCATCGGGGATTGTTTTATTTTTATCTTCTTGGACTTTCGCTGATTTGTCCATGACCGATTTAAGCAAAACAAAAGATCCAGAACTAACACCAATTAAACTAAGCTGTTCAGGAGTGAAGTCTGGGAGCATCTGCTGCTTAAATACCTGAAATGCATAGTATATACCAAAAAGAAAAGTAAACAGCAACATTTGAACGCGATGAATGCTAACACCAGATTCCCCTTCTGAAATTAGATCAATCATGAACCTATTTATTGTTCCGCTAACTTTTGATGCTTGTGCTACATGATACTTCCGGTCAGAGCTTCCTCCATTATTCATAAGCGGCACACCTTTCGATCCAACAGCAGTCAAGGTGGTAATGCCCAATAAAATCAGTGTGCTGTTTGGTACGTTAGCTAGTTCTCGGTTGATGATTAGTAGATACGTGAATGAAGAAAAGATAATTACTATCCAGAATGCCATTTGGGTTGATGAAAGACTATAAGGACTTTTATCATCATTTCCGGAACGAAGCATGTTTTTGTTGATCCCCCAACTAAAAAACAATAAAATAAGAATGATAATCAATATAGAAGTTACTGAAATCGCAGATTTTTTGACAACTTCTATTTTTTTGATTTTGAGATCAGATAATTGTTTCCAAATTTTCGTTTGAGGATCACAATATCCAAAACCAATCCGGGGACTATGAACGGTACAAGACCATTGAGTTGTGTAAAAACGACTAAATGCTTTAGTTGCATCGCTGTTTCGCGACCAAAAGAAACTAATCGTTCGATTGCTTTCATCACTCATCGTCATTTTTGTTTCAGGAAACGGGTTTCCATTTACAAACAGAACTAAATCGATCTCTGCACTTGCCAGCGAATCGAGAATTTGTGTTTTGAATGATTGAAAATTTTCAATTTTGAAATAATTTTCATACCCAATAGCAAAAGCATTAACCTGCTTTTTGTGCATGGAAAAGTGATAGGCATCAACAATTTTTACCTTCGAGGCTAAATCCTGTTTTTTTAGGATCGGGTTAGAAGCGGTTTTGCCTTCTTCGTTTAATGTGTCTTTGGGATTTTCAGCCCCAGAAGTTAGGGTAACTGAGGCTAGAAATAGCAGAATGGTGATTTGAATAACTTTTGTTTTCATTTTAGGAAGTTTTAAGGTGTTTATCATTTTTTGAGAATCCGAAATGTTTCACTGAACTTTGTAACGAAACACATCGAACCAACAAATTACTTCATAGCAGATTAACAACTATCAAAAGAAAAGGAAGTTTGATTCGAATTATTTATTCTAATGGTACTAAAGATATTATTCATTTAAAGATTGTTTGGTGGTAAATATTACTGCTAAATATAGAAATATTAGTCTACATTACCAAATTATCTACATCATATTTCATGTCACATTTCTTAAAAAATTACAAAATTTCAGAAAATATTTGTCTTCGGATATGATTTTATAAAATCTTTATTCGTGTCTGACTATTTGTTCAACATAATGTGTATTACAGGCAGATTACATATCGAAATTTGTTGATCGCTTGAGCTTGGTGTTACAGGTTGAATACAACACTTCCTCAAAAACCCACATCAGGGAGTGCAGATGCTCAACAAACAGGTATATTTTCTACATTTTTAGACATTTTGCCAAACTAATCTTTCTGTTTTTTTTAATAGTTTTAAAAAATAATTGACAGAAAAATCACTAAAGGTCAATTCATGACAAAAAACGATTCATTAAATCAATATTAGCTATGAGCATCCGTTTAAATAAATTTCAGGCCATCATTTGCATTGTTCTTTTTATTTCGTGCATCAGTGTTGCGAAAGCACAACCTGCTTCCCCAACGAGTGTGTCGCGTGACGGGAATAGTGTTCACATCAATACCGGCAACAGTCAATACAAGGTTGAAGTCTGCACCCCGTCAATGATCAGGATCAGGCTTGCATCGGCTGATGGCTTTGCTGCCGAAGAAAATTATATGGTAACCCGTTACCAGTGGGACAAGGTTGCTTTTTCGGTTAACGAAACAAAAGGGTTGATCGAGATTAAGACCTCTGAGCTGACTGCAAAAATCACAACCGACCCGGTCCGAATTGCCTTTTATTCACCCGATAATAAACTGATTAACAGCGATGTACTGGCAGACTCACCGATGGGTTATGATAATGGTTCACCAACCTGTTCAAAAGAGCTTCAGCCCGGGGAACATTTCTTCGGATTTGGTGAACGGATGGATTTCATGGATCAATTGGGTAAAAAACTGACATTGAATGTTGGCAGGGGAACAGCACGCGATCACGAAACCGGAGCATACAACATACTGGAAGCCAATTATTGCCCGGTGCCATTTTTTATGAGCAGCAGCGGTTACGCGATCTTTATGCACAATTCAACCCCAAGCAGCTGGGACATGGGGCATTCATCACCCGAAAAATATACATTCAGCGCCAGCGGTGGCGAACTCGATTACTACTTTATTTACGGCCCGTCGTTCAGGGAGATCATCAAACAATACACCTCGCTTACAGGCACCTCCCCGCTCCTGCCCCGTTCTGCCATGGGCTTGCATGTTGGCACTTACAGCGGCGGCACCTGGGGGCATGAAGACATTACATCTCAATACTATGTGGTTGCCCTCGCGAAAAAGTTTCGCGAACTGGGAATTCCTGTCGATATATTACACCTCGACTCAACCTGGCGCATCTTCGGTAAAATCAACGGCAAAGGTGGTACCAGTTTTGAATGGCGACAACCGGGTTTTCCCAATCCAAAAGCGATGTTCGATAGCCTGTATGCTTTGAATTATCAAATGGTTGGTTTGCATATCCGGCCAAGAATCGATAACGGAAACCTTAACAATTACCTCGATATTTCAAAAGAAAAAGGGCTAACCTATCCCGAGAATGGCAAACCGGGCGATTTTCCCAATTTCTTTGAACAAACATCGGTCGATTGGTGGTGGGACAACTGCCTGAAACCGCTTGCCGATCTGGGTTGCAAATTTGTAAAGACCGACGAAGGAAGCGCCTTTGGCCGTGTTGGCAATGAGTTGGTCAACAAAATGGGTCCACAGGGAAAGGAGATTGCCTCATTACATAACCTCTTCCCAATTGCCTATGCCAAAGCACCCTTTCTGAAGTTTCAGGAATACAACAATATGCGTGGGATGGAGCACACCCGCGAAGGATTTGCCGGCATACAACGCTACCCCTTTATTTGGGCTGGTGACTGGCCGTCGCACTGGCAATATTTCAAACCGGTAATCCGTGCCGGACTGAACATTGGTCTCTCAGGTGTAGCGGCATGGGGTCATTGCATGGGAGGTTTTGAGCAGGTTGCCGATCCCGAATTGTATGTTCGCTGGTGCCAGTTTGGTATGTTTAGCCCCATTGCGCACCTGTTTGGCATGGAACACCCCAACTACAAAGAACCCTGGTATTATGGAGAAGAAGCTCAGTCTATTTTCACCCAATACGACAAATTGCGCTACCGTCTGATCCCTTATCTCTATTCAGCATATTACAATTCATTCCTCACCGGATGCCCGATTATTCAGGCGTTGGTATTTAATTACCCAACCGATGTAAACACCTACAACATCGACGACCAGTATCTTTTTGGTGAAAATATGCTGGTTTGCCCAGTGACAGAAAAAGGAGCAAAGTCGAGAACACTTTATCTTCCTGAAGGAAACTGGATTGATTACTGGTCGGGCGAAAAATTCACCGGGAAGCAAAACATCATTACAAAAACACCGCTTGAAAAAATGCCAATTTATGTGAAGGCTGGCGCTATCATCCCCATGCAGCCCGACATGCAATACTTTGGTGAAAAGCCGCTTGATCCGATTACACTGGATGTATATCCCTCTGGAAATTCATCAACCAATCTGTATGAAGACGATGGGTTGACGTTGGAATACCAGAATGGGAAATTTGCAATCACAGAAATAACCTGTTCAGAAAACAGTCAGAAGGCAATAATTGAAATACTTGAATCAAAAGGTGAATACAAAGTTGGCGACCGAAATTATATGCTGTTGGTTCATCTTGATAAAAAACCAGAATCAGTATTGTCAGCGGAAATAGTGCTAAACGATTGGAAATATGATACAGAGAAAAACTTGTTGGAAGTGACAGTTTTCAAAAGGACGTATGAAAAAATGGGCATAGTGGTTTACAAATAGTAACTTGTTAGGGTTAAAATAAAATCATGTATGAGGCTATAAATTTTACTGGTTGATAAATAATTATGAAATTAACAATTCCTATTAGAGGTTCTGATTTTGAACCAGAATATGAAAGTCTTGAATCATTCTTTGAAGAGATTCCGACCTTGTCTAATGATCAAAGACTGATATCGCTAATCGATGAGAATGAAAAAGATGAAGATGCAAGTAAACTATTAATTGATAAAATTAATTTTCAAATTGTTGTTGAGAATAAACACAAAATCAAAGAGTGTGCAGAGTTAATCAATAAAGCATTCCCTGATTTTAAAACTGAATTTATTCTTGAATATCTAATTATCGACATTGAACTATTTGAAGGAACTGATTTTCCCATTGATTACTTGGGCTATATGCTGAATAAGTATTTAGGTCGATTGTGCTTTTTGATAAATTTATCATATTCAACAAATGTTGATTTTTTGCCTGGAGTAATTTATACAGATACAAATGAGTTCTTTTCTAAAACAGAAATGATTGGCAGCAATTTAATGTACGCCTATCAGCATGCACATAAAATAAAATGGCCGACAATTAGAAATTTAAAATTAATTGATACCATAAAATGGTATCATAAATTTGGTATCCACCCAGATGATAAAAGTGTAAATAATGTTCATAGAGCAATTAACGCTTTTTCTCATTTGTTAGACGATTTTAATAGTGAAGATTCAGATAATCTTTTTTGGATTATGTTAGGAATCGAAGCATTACTTTCAAAAGGAATTAATGCTATTTCTAACCAAATTAGAGAAAAATCCACTCTCATTCTTGGTAAACCAACGGAATATACAAAAAAATTAAACCAATTGTATAATTATCGTTCTAAGTTAGTACATGGTGAATTTAACATCTTCCCGAGCTTTCATTCTGACTATGAATCTTTTGAAAAAGAGTTTGACGATTATTTAGCTTTTGCAACATCAATTTTAATTGCACTGATTAGAGAAATTTATTTACAAAAAACAGAGTTCGAATTTGAGTTGAAATTAAAATAAAATACTAGCCCTAAAACTATTCTAAATTGCATAGCGTTGACCTGTGCAGTTTGTCGCTTCGGATTCCCGCAACGACAACTTACAATTTTCCGATATCAAGCAAAATTGCTATGATAATGAAAGTTGGATAACTTAACAAAATCGATATTAAACAATTATTAATCATGATAAAACTTACTTTACGACCAATCATCATCGGCTTTTTTCTTTTTCTTTTCATACTAATTTCAATCTCGTGCCAAAGCCAGCAACCCGGGTGGCCAAAAATTACCAACGATACAAAACCCTGGAGTCGCTGGTGGTGGATGGGCAACAGTGTCAACCCTGCGGACCTGAATTCCGCCATGGAAACCTATTCCAAGGCTGGGTTGGGTGGATTGGAAATCACCCCGATTTATGGTGTGCACGGATACGAAGACAAATTCATCAAGTTCCTTTCGCCCGAATGGATGCAGAATTTCAACTACACTCTTCAGGAAGGAAAACGGCTCGGTTTAGGTATTGATCTGGCGATGGCATCGGGCTGGCCGTTTGGAGGCACGTGGGTAACACCCGATGATGCCTGTAAGTACATGAGCATAAAATCGTATTCGTTAAAGGAAGGTGAAAAACTTCAGGATAAAGTAGCAATGACACAAACGCCAATGCTCCGTAAGGTACGACCCAATAATCTCACCATTGAGCAGTTAAAATATCCAATAAGCGCAAATGCCGATAGTTTACAAAACTGGGCCATTGATCAGGTGCGCTTCTCTCAAGCTATGCCCCTTCAGGCATTGATGGCCTATTCGGATAAAGGGGAAATAATCAATCTAACATCGAAAGTTGATACTGAAGGGAAGTTGGACTGGACAGCTCTTAGCGGAAACTGGAAGCTTTATGCCCTCTTTGAAGGTTGGCATGGCAAAATGGTTGAACGCGCCGGGCCGGGTGGCGAAGGCGATGTGATCGACCATTTTTCAGCACAAGCTATTGACAATTACCTCGATCATTTTACAACTGAATTCAAAGATCATGAATTGAGTGGATTACGTGCCTATTTTAACGACTCATACGAAGTGGATGATGCTTCCGGCGAAGCCGATTTTACACCTTTGATGTTTGACGAATTTTTGAAACGTCGGGGTTACGATCTGCGCAATTACATTCCGGCATTGATTGGTGAAGATAGTGAAGAAAACAATCAGCGTGTTTTATGCGATTACCGCCAGACTATTTCCGATTTAATTCTTGAAAATTACACACAACGGTGGCACAACTGGGCGGCGAAGGGTGGAAAAATCATCCGGAACCAGGCTCACGGCGCACCGGCTAATATTCTTGACTTGTACGGAGTTGCTGATATTCCCGAAACGGAAGGTGAAGACGTCGTAAAGATCAAAACGGCATCGTCAGCAGCTCATGTTACAGGCAAAAAATTGGCTTCATCTGAATCGGCCACCTGGCTGAAAGACCATTTTGAAGCGTCGCTGGCCGATGTAAAACAGGCAATTGATCGTTTTCTTTTGGCGGGTATCAACCATGTATTTTACCATGGCACAACCTTTTCGCCACAAGATGCACCCTGGCCGGGATGGATGTTTTATGCCGCGGTTCATTTTGGCCCAACCAATACCTTCTGGAACGATTTTGGAACATTGAACAGTTACATTACCCGGTCGCAATCGTTTTTACAGGCGGGCAAACCCGACAACGACATTCTTTTATATTACCCAATTTCAGATGAATATGCTGTTCGCGGCAAGTCACTTCTGCTCCATTTCGATGGCGCAGCCAAAGGTTCTTCCGTTCGCGAAGCGGCTGAATATCTGTTTGAAAAGGGCTATGCATTCGATTACATCTCCGATCGTCAGATTCTCAACCTGATAAATGAATCAGATCAAATCATTGCTGGCGGCACAAAATATCAAACAATTTTGCTTCCGCCGGTGAAACTGATGCCTCTCGAAACAATTGAAAAAGTGATGGAACTGGCTGAAAATGGCGCAACTATTCTCATAGAACAACTTCCTGAGGATGTTCCCGGATTGGGAAAACTGGATGAACGAAGAACAAAATTTCAGCAGCTAAAAAAATCACTTGAGTTCGATAATTCGGCGACAGGCATTCAAAAAGCAAAAATTGGTAATGGGTTGATTATGATTGGCAATCTCACCGATTTGCTCGCTCAGGCAAATATCCGTCGCGAAACCATGTTCGACAAGGGTTTGCAGTGCATCCGACGAATTGACGGCGAAACAACTACCTACTTTATTGCCAATCGCGGAAGTAATACCATTGACAGAATGATCCCGCTTGAAACGAAAATTGGCTCCGCGGTTTTGTTCAATCCGATGAATGGTAACTTTGGAAAAATAAATTCTACAACAAATGAAGTTTATCTTCAGCTCGAACCCGGCGAAAGTTGTCTGGTTCAACTCTTTCCATCGAAAGTAAATACACCTGCTTACAATTACTTTAAACCATCGGGGAACGAGATTGCGTTGAATTCAGAGTGGACACTAACTTTCAACAGCGGTGGGCCGAAACTTCCACAACCTGTCAACCTTTCAGAATTAGGTTCGTGGACAAATCTTGAAGGAGACGATTACAAAGCTTTCTCAGGAACAGCAACTTATAAAACAACGTTTAAAAAACCAGTAGCCGAAGCAAAGTTTTATCGTCTTGGAATAGGGGTTGTGGCCCACAGCGCTCGTATTAAGCTTAACGGAAAAGAGGTAGCAACCCTGATCAGCCCGCCTTACGATGTGGTGATTCCTGTTAGTTATTTGAATGAGGAGAATGTGCTTGAAATTTCAGTGAGCAATTTGATGGGTAACCGTATTGCCGACATGGAGCGAAAAGGAGAACCGTATAAGATTTTTTATAATACCAATTTCCCGGCTCACGATGCCATAAACCGTGGCACTGACGGTCTTTTTACCACGTTGGGTTGGAAACCACATGAATCAGGGTTGATTGGGCCGGTAACAATGACACCCATGAAATTGATAAAATAATGAATACGAATTGTATTTTTTTGATGACTTGCTGGTATGCTAGGAATAATTTAAAGTCACAATATTAACCTTTGCGTTCTTTGTGTCTTTGCTCGATACTTTAATACAAATTCGCGCAAAGCCGCAAAGAGAGAAAAAATTATTCTACTTATAATTGTAAAATTCAACTCAGGTTGAATCCTTAACAAAATTCTTAATTGGAATCTAAACAGTTCCTTAATATGATATAGTATCATTTGGATGAATTTGAAAATTATCATCATAGTCATTGCCGGACTTTTTGCTTGCACCTCAGTTTTGCAAGCTCAAACTGTTGAACAACCTGGGTTTGATAATTCACGTCCTTTGCGTTATCATCCCGATGGAACTGATTTTGTCATTACTAACGGAACACATCGGTTCAACCGTGCGTTGTATGGTTCGAATACTGCCTTTCGGGTTGAAGCAGGTGATTTGCCCGAATTCGCGATGTATCTGCCCGGAATGGGCGGAAATCTGCGCTTTGGACTGATTGATTCTAACGGCTCAAAATGGCTGATCGATGCTGAAAGTATTACGGCACGCTATCGTCCCGGATCGATGATTTACACCATTGCTGACCCGACGTTACACAATGGAAATATGCAAATTACAGTGCTGGCTTTGGCCGATGACGAAGGCATGATTTTAAAGCTTTCATCCGGCAATATTCCTGACAATCTTACTCTTTTCTTTGCTTTCGGAGGCGCTACCGGAAAGAAATTCTCACGCGACGGTGATTTGGGCGCCGATACTGAATCGTCGTTTAATCTGAAACCTGAATATTGTACCGATAATGAATTTGCCATATCGGGGAATACATTTACGCTCTATTATGGCTCCGGTCGTGAACAAACGGAGGCTGAACGCTACGAAAACAACTACAGCCCCATAAAAGAGGAACTCGAATCGACACGATTGAAAAGCAAAAAGCAATTAACCGGAGTTTTCCCTGCCGAAAGTCAATTGAAGTTATCGGATGCAGCATTTCAGAATTCTCCAGCTATTTTCGATGCATCAGTTGCAGCTGCAAGTCCAGTATTAACAGGAAAATTCATGTTGAAATCAGGTGTCGATTACTATTTTTTAATCGCGAAACCCGACTCGTTTCAGCTACATGAGTGCAATCGATTGTACAACTTTTTCGAGAAGGCTGAACTACATCGGAAAAAGATTGCAGAGCGCATTCAAATAAATACCCCTGATCCTTACATTAATACAGTCGGTGGTGCGTTGAGTATTGCTTCCGATGCAATCTGGGAAAAGCCATCCTACTTGCACGGATCAATTGCATGGAGAATGCGTCTTAATGGCTGGCGGGGCGCTTATACTGCCGATGCATTGGGTTGGCACGACAGGGCAAAAATGCACTTCAGCGCTTATGCAAATGCTCAATACCTTGAACCAGATTCGGGTCCAAGTGTTCCTGATCCTAAAACAAATTTTGCAAGGCAGGAAGAAAAAGAGGGAAATGCCATTTATACCAAAGGTTATATCAGCCGAAATCCCGGGAAAATATCGAAACCCCACCATTACGATATGAATCTTGTTTTTATCGATCAGGTGTTGCGTCATTTTAACCAGACAGGCGATACAACCTTTTTAAGGCAGATGTGGCCAACCATCGAACGCCATTTAGTGTGGGAAAAACGCTGTTTTGATGGCAACAACGACGGGCTTTACGATGCCTATTGCTGTATATGGGCTAGCGATGCGCTGCAATACAGTGGCGGCGGCGTAACCCATTCATCAGCATACAACTACTATGCAAATAAAACGACTGCCCGTTTGGCGAAGATAATTGGCAAAGACCCGCTCCCCTATCAGTCGGAAGCTGACAAAATTTTAAAAGCGATGAACCAGCAACTTTGGATGCCAGAAAAAGGTTGGTTTGCCGAGAATAAGGATTTGCTGGGACTTCAAAAGATACATCCAGCAGCAGCACTGTGGTCTATCTACCATGCCATTGATTCAGAGGTTGCCGATCCGTTCCAGGCATGGCAGTGCACACGATATATCGATACTGAAATTCCGCATATTCCAATCAATATTGAAGGTGTTGCCGGCGACTACTACACGTTGTCTACAACCAACTGGATGCCTTACGCTTGGTCGACCAACAATGTCGCTTCGGGTGAAGTGTTTCACACTGCATTGGCATACTGGCAAGCAGGTCGCAACGACGAGGCATTCCGCATTTTGAAAAGTTCATTGCTCGATTACATGTATTTGGGCAGCAGTCCGGGCAATTTCGGACAACTCTCATTTTACGATGCTTACCGTGGTGAATTGTACCGCGATTTTGCCGATGGGATTGGGATCGCAAGCCGGGCAATTACGGAAGGGTTGTTTGGAATTCGTCCCGATGCCACCAACGGTAAACTGTTGATCGAACCGGGATTTCCATCCGATTGGAAATTCGCAAGTATAAAAACACCCGACATTTCAATTGATTTCAAGCGAGAAAAAACCATTGATTTCTATTCGATCGAAACAAACTTTTTCAACGATTTAAAACTTGTTCTCAAAGTTAAGGCTCAACTCGATCAAGTAAAATCTGTGACAGTTAATGGTCAACCCGTTGAGTGTAAAATTATATCCGAAGCCATTGGTCAACCAAAAATTGAATTGACATGTCAGCCATCGGAAAAACAGAAAATCAGAATTGAATGGATGGGCGAAAAACCGGAATCGATTGAATTACAACCATTTTATGCCGAAGAAGAAAACCTTCAGATTAAACCAAATGAGGCAACAATCATCGGGTTAAACGAACAGCAGAAAATCCTTCAGATTCAGAAAATCAATTCCCGATCATTAATGGCTTCAATTTCAGGTGAAAAAGGAAACCGTACTGCCTTTGTCAAACTTCGGCAGGGCGCGATGGAATGGTGGATGCCACTCTGTTTTGAAGTAAGGGAAGCCATAGAAATCGTTTCAGAGAAGAATCAACTAACCGGAAAACTGGATTTTAAAGTCAGAAATAATACAACAAATACGTTCAAAGGAACAGTGGAAATGAATGGTTTTATTCAAAAGTTGAAAATTGAAGCAACTTCCGACTCCCCTGAAATAACTGTGCCCGAAAATTGTTTAACGGTTGGCAGTAATCAGGTGTATGTTATTTCTGATAAATCCATCAACTCTAAAAACCTAATAAACTGGAACATCACCAAAAATTCAGATGCCAAATATGAAACCGTTGATTTAAGAACTCATTTTAACGATCGGGTTACCAATATTTTCAAAAACAAGTATCTGTCACCGCGCTCGCCTTATCCAACGCTGTCCATTCCAACACAGGGCATTGGCGACTGGTGCTCCTTCAACGAAACCGCCGAAATTGACGACTCAGGGTTACGTGCCAAAGCAGGCGCTGCCAATCAAATCAAACTTCCGCAGGGAATACCTTTTGCAACTCCGGGAACACCTGATGCATTAAACATCCTGTTCACTTCGCTATGGGACAATTATCCTAGCGAAGTCATTGTTCTGATTTCGGGAAAGTCATCGCATATTTATCTGTTGATGGCAGGCTCGACCAATCACATGCAAAGCCGCATCGATAATGGCGAGGTTGTCATTGAATATACTGATGGAACAACTGAAAAGCACAAATTGCGTAACCCTGAAACTTGGTGGCCCATTGAACAAGATTATTACGACGACGGTTTTGCATTCAATACAGGTGTTGCCCAACCAATTCGGGTACATTTGAAAACCGGCGAAGTTAGATTCAAACCGTACCCGGTGCTGAATAAAAACGAAAGCAACAAGATTGATGGAGGGGCAGCCACGGTGTTCGACTTGCCTTTAAATCGAATGAAAGAACTTAAAAATATTAGTCTTAAAACCATTGCCAACGATGTAGTTATCGGGTTGATGGCAATAACATTAGAAAGATAAATGAAACAACTAATTGTATTACTTTTCTTGATTGGTTTGATTTTTCAAATTGATGCAATAGCCAAACAAAAACCAACTGTTTTCACCATTGGCGATTCAACGGTGAAAAACGGTCAGGGCAACGGTGCCGGAGGTTTATGGGGCTGGGGCGATCCGCTTGCACAGTATTTCGACACTTCAATGGTCGATATAAAAAACTTTGCGCTGGGCGGTACAAGCAGCCGCACCTTTCAAACTAAAGGGTTATGGAAAGCTGTTCTTGATCAGGTCAAAAAAGGCGACTATGTGCTGATGCAGTTTGGGCATAACGACAGCAGCCCGTTGAACGATGACAAACGTGCCAGAGGAACTATCAACGGTGTGGGTGAAGAGACCGAGGAAATTGATAATATTCTGACGCTTGAACACGAAACCATTCACACTTATGGATGGTATATCCGGAAGATGGTTCGCGAAACTAAAGCAAAAGGGGCTACACCAATCATCATCACACCAATACCGCGCAACGATTGGGAAAACGGGAAAATAAAACACACACCAATTAGCTATCCGGTTTGGGCCATGCAGGTTGCCGTTATGGAAAAAGTTCCGTTCATCGATTTGAATAAGAGAATGTCGGACAAACTCGTCTTGATTGGGGAAAGCAACGTCACAGGGAAATATTATTACGATCGAGATCACACTCACACTACTGCAGAAGGGGCAATAATGAGCGCTTCGCTTGTGGTTGAAGGGATCCAGTCAATTTCGGAAAGTAAACTGAACCGTTACCTTCTCGCAAATCCGAAGATCAATTTTCCGGTGAAGAAACGGCTCTTTCTGATTGGCGATTCAACCATGGCCAATGGAAATGATACAATCGTAGGCTGGGGACACGAATTTCCCGTATTTTTCGACACCAGCAGGATTATCGTCTCAAATAAAGCCCGTGGAGGCCGCAGCAGCCGCACATTCCTGACAGAAGGTCTTTGGAATGAAATCCTTCCGCAGCTTCAGAAAGGCGATTTTGTAATCATTCAGTTTGGACATAACGACGCCAGCCCGATAAACGATGATCGACGTGCAAGGGGAAGCATCAAAGGCACAGGTGACGAGATCGAAGAAATTGATAACATGCTTACTCAAAAACACGAAACTGTTCATACATACGGGTGGTACCTGAAAAAAATAATTAATGAATCAAAAGAGAAAGGCGCTATACCGATTGTACTTTCCCCTACTCCCCGCAACGAATGGCCCGACGAAAAGGTTGAACGGGTTTCTGAAACATACAGCAAATGGGCAAAAGAGGTGGCGGAACAAACCGGTACAGATTTTATTGATCTGAATGAACTCGTGGCTAAAAAATACGAACAGTTAGGGAAAGACAGTGTCAAAGCGTTTTTTCCGATAGACCACACCCATACCAATCTGGCAGGTGCTGTATTAAACGCCAGAACTGCCGCCGAAGGCATTAAGGCAACCCGCAATTGTGAGCTTTCTGCTTACTTTTCGTTTGAAGCCGGCAAAGAACTTTCTATGTTTACTCCTGTCCGTGAAGACATTGTAACCCAATATGGAGCTGTTGGCGATGGGCAAACCCTCAATACCAAAGCAATTCAGTCGGCCATAAACCATTGTACAGCTTACGGTGGCGGCGTGGTTGTAGTTCCTGAAGGCGTTTTTATGAGCGGTGCAATTTTTCTGAAACAGGGTGTCAACCTTCGTATCGAAAAAACGGGGATACTGAAAGGAACAACCAGTATGAACGATTATCCTATTATAAAAACCCGTTGGGAAGGTGAAGAACGCGAGTGGACTTCAGCTTTCGTAAATGCTTTCGACATGAATAACCTGACCATAAACGGTGAAGGTACCATTGACGGTTCGGGCGAAAAATGGGTCGAATTGTACAAGGATAAAAAACCAGAACCTTCCAACGAACAACCTATCTATGGAAGACCAAGGTTGATTGCTATTCAGAATTGTAAAAACTCTGAAATATCAGGGTTGAACCTGAAAAACCAGGCATGTTGGGGACTTTTCATTTTGTATTCCGAAAATATTGATGTTAAAAATCTCACCATCCGGGCTGAACACAACATCCCAATGTCGGATGGAATTGATATTGATTCGGGTAGAGAGATTCACATTTCAGGCTGTGATATAGATGTTAACGACGATTGCATCGCTATCAAATCGGGAAAAGATGAAGATGGCCGACGCGTGAACCGTCCGTGTGAAGATGTGTTGATTGAAAAATGCCTGTTCCGTTACGGTCATGGCGGGGTATCGATGGGCAGCGAGATGTCGGGTGGAATCCGCAACATCACCATTCAGGATTGTGTGATGGAGGCCGACAACTGGGCGCCTATCCGTTTCAAATGCCAGCCCAGTCGCGGTGGTGTGGTTGAAAACATTACTTACCGCAACATTCAGTTGAAAGACACCCGCAAAGCTTTTGAATTCAACATGGAATGGCGAATGGTAAACCCACGGCCAGCATCCGATCCTCTGCCTGTCTTTCGCAATGTCAAAATCATTAACGTAACCGGAACGGTTGCAACTGTGGGTGATATGCATGGATTGAAAGACAGCCCTATCCGCAATGTAGTATTTGAAAATTGTGAAATCACTGCAGAAACGGGATTTGTACTCGATAACGTTGAAGGAGTCGACCTTTCGGGTTTGAAAATTAAAGTATTAGAAGGCGAACCAATCATTTGGAAAAAATGAAAAATATACTTCAAATAAACCACAGTAGGCACAATAGGACACATAGAAAAAACCTTCTTTGTAATCTCTGTGCTTTCTTTGTGATCTCTGTGTTTCAATTATTTTTAACACATTCAGTTTCTGCTCAAACAATTTTAAGTTTGAAAAAACTGGAAGCCGATTTCAAAACTCCCGATTCGTTCTATGGCCCTTCCATCTTGTGGGGCTGGGATGGTCCGATGACCAAAGAGGTGATCGTTCGCGACCTTGATCAATTTAAATCGTTGAACATCCGATCCGTAAACATCGAAGCAGGGTACGATTTACCCTTTCCCTATCTTTCCGAAGGCTATTTTGAACTGATTAAATTCACCGTTGAACAAGCTAAACAGCGGGGAATGGTGATTTGGATGATCGACGAATCGAAGTATCCGAGTGGTTTCGCGGGCGGCAAGTTCTCGAAAGAACGTCCCGACCTCACCATGCAGGGATTGGATATTTACAAACGGATTGAACTTACTTCGGAACAAACCTTGAACGAAGAGGTTCCTGCTACGGTAATCAGCGCAATAGCAGTAAACAAGGAAAATGGAAATTGCCAGCTTCTGAAGATTGAAAATGGTAAATTGCAATGGACTGCGCCTGAGGGAAATTGGCAGGTTCAGCTTGTCTGGCATCGGTTCCGAACATCGGTAACCAGAGCTGGAAACAATCCTACTCATGGAAAAGATACAGTAAACGCGTTGTGCGATTATCTGAATCCTGAAGCAGTTCGCCAGTTTATTGAGTTCACCCACGAGCAATATAAAAAGCATGTTGGCAGCGAGTTTGGAAAAACATTTCTCGGTTTCAGGGGCGACGAACCCGATTATGGTTTTGTCCCCTGGACCACTGCCCTTCCCGATCTATTTTTGAAGAAAAAGGGATACGATGTGCGTCCGTGGGTAGCCTCTTTCTTGGTGAAAAACCCAACGAATTCCATGTTGCGCGTAAAAGCCGATTATTGGGACGTTTGGTCTGACATGTTTGGCGAAAACTTTTTCAAGGTACAGGCCGATTGGTGCGCGGCAAACAACCTGTCGTATATGGTTCATCTCAACCACGAAGATAAAATGATGGCATTGGCGCAATCGAGCGGCGATTTTTTCGAAAACCTTAGGCATGTTCAGATTCCGGGAGTTGATGCAATATGGAACCAGATTTGGCCTGGTACGATTGCCGACTTTCCAAAATACGCATCGTCGGTTGCCCATGTGTATGGACGAATACAGGCGATGAGCGAGAGTTTTGCCGCATACAAAACACCACCAACTGTCGATCAGGCAAAATGGGTAACCGATCACCAGTTTGCGCGCGGCATTAATCTTTTTGAGTGGATGTACTGGCCGGCATCCACACGTCAGCAAGGTATTCCGGATGGATGGTTTGCCGATGTAAAATTCCCTCAGGTAGCCCAATATTCCAACCGGGTTTCGTACCTGCTTTCAAACGGGAAACCAGCTGCCAACATCGCCGTCTATTATCCTACTACCAGCGAATGGCTGGGCGATCAGAAAGCAGACAGCAGTTCGCTGGAAATTTGCAGGATTCTGCTCGAAAATCAACACGATTTTGATTTCATTGACGATTATGCCATCCTGAATGTACTCGAACGAAAAGGTAGCGGTTTGCAAAACAAGAGTGATCAACTTTATCAAACGGTAATCGTTCCATCGGTTACTGCTATGTCAAAAGCGGTTCTTGAGAAACTGAAGGATTTCGCGCTTGCGGGTGGAAAGGTCATTTTAACAGGACAACTTCCATCACTTATTGTGGAACAAACATTCCGTAATGCTGGTCGCGAGTATGATTTTAGCTGGGCAACCCTTGAGCGGGAAAATTTTCTTCAGTACCTGCCTGAACCTGATTTTAAGCTGGAACAATCTTCTGAATCAATTAAATACAATCACCGCAAATTCAATGACGGCGAACTCTATTTTATTTTTAATGAAGGCGAAACGGAAATTAAAACCAATCTGACTCTATCAGGGAAAGGGTTTCCTCATATTTGGGATGCCATTCGTGGAGAAATGCAGAAGATTGAGCAATTTATGAATACCGAAAACAGTGTTCAGTTGCAACTCGATATAAAACCATGGGAAACAAAAATCATCGTAATTTCAAACTAAATCTCCTCGAAATTGAAATCTAACATCAAAAGGAATAATAAAAGAGGATTGAACTTTTACTATACTGAACTCAATAGGTTCAATTTGCTTTGTATATTTTGTTTCGTTCGATCCCGTCCGAAGGAAAATACTATCATTAAAGAAAATTTTATCGCGGACGGTTCAAAAACCTGCACAATTCACTATTCTACCATACTATCACCGCTAACGCGGCTAAAAGGTGCGTAGCACTGAAAGTATGGTAGAAAAGAATTCAACAATCCAGATAAAAGGTGCAGAGCACCGACAATATGGTATTTTTATAATTTAGTAATTATGGTAGATTAGAAATACAATACGCATGAAAAGAATCTTTTTAATCACATTAGCCATCTTTTTGATTTCCTCAGCAGGTCATACGAAAGAAAAACAAAGCCTTACGCGATTTGATTTCGGTCCAGGAAAAGTAAAAAAAGGCTGGACACAGGTAACAGAAACAACCCTATATTCTGATAAAAATGGATTTGGGATCATTCCTTCAGGGGAAATGGCATCGGGAAAAACGGGTTCAAAAGACCCGCTAACAGGCGATTACCTGAGCAGCACGAAACCATTCTATTTTGTGGTCGACATGCCTGAAGGTCATTATCGGATTACGTTGAACTTGGGCGGATCAGCAGAGGGTTCTTCCACAACACTCAAAGCGGAATCGCGCCGGCTGATGTTTGAAAACGTGAAAACGGATAGAGGTGAAAGCGTTCAAAAAGTAATTATCGTTGATGTTCGCACCCCACGGGTCAATGACACAGAACAGATTAAGCTGAATGACCGTGAATTGAATTACCTTAATTGGGACAACAAACTGACACTTGAATTCAATGGTGAACATCCCTGCGTTTCGGCGATTGAAATCACAAAAGCCGACGATCTTCCCACTGTTTTTCTGGCTGGAAACTCCACGGTTACCGATCAGGAACACGAACCGTGGGCATCGTGGGGGCAAATGTTCCCAAATTTTCTGAAGCCCGAAATTGTGGTAGCCAATTATGCCGAGTCGGGTGAATCTTTGCTGGCCTTTAAGCGGGAAAAACGGTTGCAAAAATTATTGAGCTTGATGAAACCAGGCGATTACCTGTATATGGAATTTGCCCATAACGACCAGAAACCGGGAGGAAACCACCTCGATGCCTTTACAACGTACAAAGACGAACTCAAACAGTACATATCCGAAGCACGTAAAAAAGGAGGAAAACCGGTTCTTGTAACTTCAACCAACCGCCGTAAGTTTGACGAAAATGGTAAGCTCATCAATACGTTAGAAGATTTTCCCGAAGCGATGCGCCAAACTGCCCGCGAAGAAAATGTTCCGTTAATCGATCTGAATGCCATGAGCAAACAGTTTTATGAGGCGCTGGGTGTTGAAAATTCTAAAAAAGCGTTCGTCCATTATCCGGCTAACAGTTATCCGGGTCAGGATAAGCCACTGGAAGACAACACACATTTTAACCCTTATGGCGCTTACGAACTGGCTAAATGCGTGGTGGAAGGAATCAGGCAAAACAAGTTGGATTTGGCTAATTACCTGATCGAAGGTTTGCCAACATTCGACCCTGAACATCCCGATCTCGTGAATGACTTTCGCTGGTACGAAAGCCCGTCGGTGAACCTTGCGAAGCCACTAGGAAACTAATAAATGAATTTACACAATCGAGTCATTTTAGAGACAGGATTTCAAAACAAAAAAATGTATAGAAATTGGTGCAGCGCACCCTAAATAGTTGTAGAATTATGATTACAGGAGAAAAAAAGGTGCAGCGCACCGGAATCGAAAATTACAGGATTATCACGGTGCGATGCACATTCTTGTGCAACATCGAATATTTTTCTACAATTATTAACGCGACTCTGTCGCTTACAGATTTAAATATTAAAACACAATCATAATGAGAAAGATTCTACTATTTTTTATTGCCCTGAATTTATCTTCCGGCATTTTTGCCCAATCCGGCATTTTCTTCAACGTCAAAGATTATGGGGCTAAAGGCGACGGGCAAACCATCGATACAAAAGCCATCGACGCAGCAGTCATTGCAGCTTCCGAAGCTGGTGGCGGAACAGTGTTTTTTCCCTCCGGAACCTATTTAAGCTTCACCATTCACCTAAAAAGCTTTATCACCCTGCACCTCGACAACGGCGCCGTGCTTGAAGCTGCCGATGTAGAAAAATTCGGATTAGGTTACGATCCTGCCGAACCCAACGCATGGGATATGTACCAGGATTTTGGTCACAGTCATTGGAGAAACAGTCTGATTTACGGTGAAAACCTGCAAAATATAGCCATCACCGGATTAGGGACTATCTTCGGAAACGGACTGACCCGCGAAGGTTACAAAACCCCCGGAATGGCCAACAAAGCCATCGCCCTGAAATTGTGCCGCAACGTAGTTATCAAAGATATCTCCATCCTGATGGGCGGTCATTTCGCCATTCTGGCAACCGGTGTAGATAATATGACCCTCGACAACCTCAAAGTTGATACAAATCGCGATGCGTTTGATGTGGATTGCTGCCGCCACGTACGGATATCTAATTGCAGCATCAATTCTCCATACGACGATGCGATATGCCTGAAAAGTTCATACGGACTTGGATTTGCACGCGTTACCGAAGATGTAACCATTACCAACTGTTCGGTCACTGGTTTCGACCGTAAAACGTTTCTGAACGGGACATACAAAAAGGATGAAGCAAATACAGTTCCCGACAAAGGCGTTGTAACTGGCCGCATCAAATTTGGAACGGAATCGAACGGTGGTTTCCGCAACATCACCATCTCGAACTGCACATTTGAATTTTGCCGCGGATTTGCCCTCGAAACGGTCGATGGCGGAACCCTCGAAGATGTGACGATCAACAACATCACCATGAAGGACATACAAGGAGCACCTTTCTTTTTACGTTTGGGTGCTAGAATGCGCGGCCCGGAAGGAGTTCCGGTTGGCGTGCTTCGCCGGATCAACATCAGCAATGTGGTGGTCTACAGCGAAAACCCTAAATACTGCTCCATGATTGTTGGCATCCCCGGCCACCCGGTTGAAGATGTGAAACTGAGCAACATCCTGATCCGTGTAAAGGGTGGCGCTCCAAAAGAACAAGCATTGAACGTGGTGGAAGAACACATCAAATCGTACCCCGATCCGCAGGAGTTTGGCGATATGCCTGCTTATGGTTTTTTCATCCGTCATGCCAAAAACATTGAACTCGATCATATTGAACTAATGCTCGAAAACGACGATTTCCGCCCGGCCTTCATCCTCGACGATGTGAAAGGTGCCAACTTCAACGGTTTGACGGTTGACAAAGTAACTTCAGTTCCGTCATTCACGCTGAAAAGTGTGGAAGATTTTAGCATTCAAAACAGCAAACCGTTCAAGAACAAACAGATCAAAAAAACAATCTCAACAACATTTTAAGATATACAATATGAACTCGAAAAAATCACTGCTATTACTTGTGTTAACACTTTTTGTAATTAGTTTAATCCAGGCTCAAAAACTCCCGTCCAAAAGCAAGGTTTTAGACAAAATGGTTGTCGCCAACAGCTATTTCATGAACAAATGGCCCGATCCCGGAAAGCCCATCGTAACCGACAAAACCCGCCGTAACAACATTTGGACACGTGCCGTTTATTACGAAGGATTGATGGCCCTGTACCAACTGAAGCCAGATAAAACCTATTACGATTATGCGATAAACTGGGGCATTTCACACAAATGGGGATTAAATTGGGGTGTAAAAACCCGCGATGCCGACAACCATTGTTGCGGACAAACCTACATCGACCTATACCTGATTGATAAGAATACTGAATATATCAAAGAGCTGAAGGAATCAGTTGACCTGATGCTGGAATCGGACAAAAAAGACGACTGGCACTGGATTGACGCGCTTCAGATGGCTATGCCGGTGTATGCCAAGCTTGGCGTTTTATACAACGATAACCGATATTACGAACGGATGTACGAGATGTACATGGTCACAAAAACTGTTTTAGGCGGCAACGGATTGTACAACCCTGAAGATGGTTTGTGGTGGCGCGATAAGGATTTTGTTCCTCCCTACAAAGAGCCTAATGGCGAAGACTGTTACTGGTCGCGCGGAAATGGCTGGGTTGTGGCTGCTTTGGTCAGAGTACTGGATATTATGCCCGCCAATGCCCCCCACCGCGATGAATACCAAAAGACACTGGTTGAAATGGTTGAAGCGCTCATCCCCATTCAGCGGAAAGATGGTTTCTGGAATGCCAGTCTGCACGACCCAAATAATTACGGGTGCAAAGAAATCTCAGGTACCGCGTTGTTTGTCTATGGAATGGCCTGGGGTGTGAATCAAGGTATTCTCGATAAGGAAAAATACCTGCCAGTTATTCAGAAAGCATGGAAAGGCATGGCTAAAGCTGTTCATAAAAACGGGTTTTTAGGCTATGTGCAAGGCACCGGCAAACAACCATCCGACGGTCAACCAGTAGCTTACGACCACGAACCCAATTTTGAAGATTACGGGTTGGGTTGCTTTCTGCTAGCCGGAAGTGAAGTATATATGCTATGTAAATAAGAAACTAATACGGAAAAACGGGAAAAGTATTCTATATTAAGATATTTTGAAATTTCACTCAAAGTACTAACTTTGTAATTACATTTTTAAACTTTTGACAATGGAAGTTTCGGTTATTAAAATTGGCAATTCAAAGGGGATACGGCTTAGCAAAACATTGCTGGACAGGTATAATATCAAAGATACTGTCGACGTAATTGAAGAAAAAGGACAAATCGTCATAAAACCAATTTCCAGCCCACGAAAAGGTTGGGAAAAAGCATTCAAAAAAATGTCGGAGAATGGCGACGACAGATTGTTGATTCATGATGTTTTTGAAGAAGAAAACCTTGAAGAATGGAAATAGATCAATATCAAATCATTCTCGTCAATTTAGACCCAACAATTGGAAGCGAGATTAAAAAAACCAGACCATGCGTCGTCATTTCACCAAATGAAATGAACAAGTTTCTAAAAACGGTTGTCATAGCCCCCATGACAACAAGTTCTAAAAATTATCCCACCAGAATTGAAATTAAACACGACAATAAAGTTGGTTGGATTGTATTAGATCAAATCCGGACCATCGACCAACAGAGAATAATTAAATACCTTGATAGATTGACTAAACCCGAGATCAATGAACTAAAATCGGTATTAAAAGAGACTTATATTGACTAAAAAAAAACTAATCGAATGATTATTGAAACTCAACGATTATTTTTAAGAGAATTAACATTTGAAGATATTTCTAACCTCTCATTAGTTCTATCAGATAAAGAATCAATGATCCATTATCCTCATTCATTTTCAGGTGAAGAAGTTAAACGATGGATTGAAAGAAATATTGAAAGGTATAAAATTGATGGATTCGGATTATGGGGTGTAATCAGAAAAGAAGACAATCAATTCGTTGGAGATTGTGGAATAACATTACAAAATATTGACAATGATATTCTGCCTGAAATAGGTTATCACATCATTAAAAAGTTCTGCAATTTGGGGTACGCAACTGAGGCGGCCGAAGCTTGTAAAAATTATGCAATGAACGAATTAGGATTTAAATCAATCTACTCATATTCCGTGTTTGGAAATATTGGATCTCAAAAGGTGGCATCGAAGATTGGAATGCGCAAGATTAAAACATTCATGAAGGATGGAATAGTTGAAGTTGTGTTTGAATATAAAGAAACCAGATAAAAAATTGTTGTGCTAAATAATTGTTCAGTCTACACCACATGCGGAATAAACAATAAGGTTTTCATTGGCATGTAAAGGTTCGTAGCTCGCTTGGTATGTGTTTGAACTAATGGTGATCGGTTATTGGGGCGATGTTCACGGACTGATTTATCCCCGATGGCACCATCCGCGATCCCTCCATCATTGCAGCTATTTATGGTTTTCACAGGAACCGCAATCTGAAAACAAGCATTAAAACCAACCCAAATAAAGAGGGTTATGCGATCAGGGGCATCAAGATGATTGAAGATGCACTGAAGTAAGAAACCAAGGTATTCAAGAACAAAAAATCGTCGACCGATGATATTTTGGAAGCCGCTGAATAGTGTGCCAACCTGCTGGAAGGGGGCGAAATGGTTCCAATGTTTGAACCACCTACAGCTAAAATCCAGGCATGGCCGCAATGTTGAAGCTATCCGCGCATTTGCTTATGATCTGGGACTGACGCTCAAAAAATGGTGCAAAATTTATTACGAACATCTTATTTTTTCTCAATTTTACTGAGGTTTATTTGTCATTACAAAATGCACATGGGACTATTTTCTATTTTCAATCCTTTATTGGTATATTTGGAAAATATAAATGAGTAGAATTTGAAAAAAAATCATTTCAGTAATGAAAATGTCCAATACATGGCCCTTTTTAACGTATAAATTTCAGAAATTCATCGTTTTTCTGAAAACTAAAAAAAATCAAAAAATTATATTTTTAGTATCGGGCCTATTCGCTTCATTATGGTATTTGTTTCGGGTAATTCAAAAACCTAGCAGGGCCAGTTACCCATGCATGAGGGCTACTGCTCCTATTGTGTCAGCATTTGTTATATACCTGATCAGCATGGGAGGAACTATTCTTACATTCAAACGTTTCAATTTTTACCTTTCAAAATCAAAATACATCCTTGCATCCCTGTTTTTAGTATTTTCTATCATTCTCTGCTTCTTTTCAAGTGCTGTGATTAAGAAACCAACTTTTGCAAAAGAATTAAATCGTGGTGATATTTTTTTTACACCCAACGCTCCTATAGGAATTGCAAAAGGAATTCTTCCCGGAAGAGTGGTCTGGTCGTGGAATCCCGATGCGACCAATATAAATTGCTCTAACACCTCCAATGAGAATGGAATAATAGATGAAGGCGATGACGCTTGGTTTAACCTTAAAAACAATAATCAACAAGTTATTGATAGTATGATCGTTAAATCACTGATTGCTCTGACAGGAGCTTCTGACAATAAGGATGCCTGGGAAAAGATTTTCAAATTTTACAACATGAACCATGGACATGGTAATATTGGTTATTCTGCGAATCAGAAGATTTTAATCAAAATAAATGCGACTACAGCATGGGGTGGACTATCTGCAAACCGATTTAATACTGATTTAGGCCGTACTGATCATCTTTCAGTGAATCCTTTTTCTGCTGAAACGAATCCTTATATTGTCCTTTCAATGCTTCGTCAATTGGTAAATATTGCAGGAGTCCCTGAAAATATGATTTATATTGGCGATCCAGCACGCAATATTTATAAAGAATTCTACGAACAGTGGCATTCAGAATTCTCAAATGTGAATTACCTGGGTAATAACTTGTTTTATCCTGAAATAAATATTATTGAATTAGGCCGAACTCCAGTTAAAGTTACTGAAAGCGACAAAGTGTTTTATTCCGATTCAGGCAAGGTTATGAAGGAAGCAATCTCCGACAAACTGTTCACAATCTTCGAGGAAATTGATTATCTTATTAATATACCTACGTTAAAAGCACATTCAACCGCCGGGATTACAATTGCCGCTAAAAACCATTTTGGATCATTTACCCGACAATGGGCTATGCATCTTCACAATGGGTTAATGGGCAACAGCGATGATCCTTTTCGTCTTGGCTATGGCTTATACAGGGTGCAGACTGATATTATGATGCATAATTTACTCACCGGAAAAACACTGTTATATCTCGTTGATGCATTGTATCCGGGTGAAGATGCTGGAGGAGTTCCGTTTAAATGGATGTCCTCACCTTTTAACAATGATTGGTGCTCCTCCATTTTCACCTCGCTCGATCCGGTTGCCATCGAATCTGTTGGACATGATTTTCTTCGGACTGAATACAATAGATCAACAATTCCTCTTAGTCGCCCCAATTGGAATGGTGTTGATGATTATTTGCATCAGGCAGCCGATTCATCCCTTTGGCCTGAAAATGTCACTTATGATCCTGATAAAGATGGCGTTTTGTTTGCATCCTTAGGTGTACATGAACATTGGAATAATTCAGAAGATAAGCAATACACACGGAATCTGGAAAACGGAGATGGAATTGAACTTTATAAAATTCATGAAACAGGTACTGGAATTTCTGATTTAAATCAAATAAAAGTCAGTGTTTACCCAAATCCTGCTGATGACTACATCAATATTTCTAATTTTGAAAATGAATATCTTGAGTTCTCACTAATTGATTTGAATGGAAAGATATTTGAATCAGGACAAGTAGAAAACCAATCCATAAAAAAAATCAACCTGACAGATTTAAAAAATGGCGTTTATTTTATTTGTATTAAAAACTCTAAAAAGCGACATAACATAAAGATTATTCGACAAATGAAATAGAAATAAATTTTATGCGTCAGTATGAAAAGTACACTTCAAATTTGTATTAGCAAGCTCATATACTCCTGATCAATTTGCCATCTGCGATTTTACATTAAGGCTCATCTTCTTTCCACCCGCTTCAAAAATATGTTCAGTTCCTGCAACTTGGCAACGAATTCCGGGTACTTCTCCTTGTTCATACCAAAACTGAAGGGTACCTGTTTGATCATTATCCAGGAAACAAACCCTAACTGGTAACGTTAAACTGCAATCGCTATCCTTCAAAATCTCATTTTCAAAAACCTGAATGGTTGTGTAAAGCTCTAATTTGTTGCAATTACCAACCGGGACCAAAAGTTCTATCTCATTTCGATATCCCTCAATATCAAGATGATGTTTGTCGGTAGTAAACAAATCTTTGTGCAGATAAACTTCAATTCCTGTATAGATCATTTTTTCATCATCCCAATGCCCATTTGATGATAATACAGTGCTAATGGTAATGGCTTCGGGGATAAAAATTGCATCATCTTTCATCTGTGGAATCAGGTTCTGCATAATAGCCACCTGAGGTTCTTTTTTAAGGGCAGCCTGCATTGTTTCTGAGATCACAATATCATAATCCTTCTCAAAACAGAAAGTTGTCGCATCGCATAAATAGGTTTTATCAACATAACCTTTTAAGCCAAGCTCTCCGATAAGTTTTGAAAGAGCATTGATCGAAATTTCATTAATATCAAGCAAGTCAACCTCCAAATCATCAATTGGATACAAGGTAAGTAAAGGAATGATCAATGTAGCGTAAGGCCCTGTACCCGCATATAAAATCCTGACAGGAAGTTGTTTATTTTCTGCGACTTTTTGTTGAATGGCTTTGTTAATCCCCCTCAGAAAAATGACTGTTCGTCTGAATTCCAACAAACAATGAGCGGCACCTGAGGGAGAAATAGCCTTACCAGAAGGAAGTATAATTTGCTCATTTTTAAAATTATCACCTGTAATACCTGTTATTTCAGAAAAAATTGAATATAACCCGTCAACCGACTGTTTCATAATCAAAAAGTCGTCGGCACAAGTAAGTAGATTTTGAGTAAGTTCTTTTATCTTAAAAAACACAGAATTGTTTTCCATCAAAATAGGTTTAACATCAGATATTACAGCTAAATATAAAAAATGATTTTTAGAATTTAAAAACCCGGCCATCTTTTGACAGCCGGGTTTTGGTTCAATTCATGTTCGTTTTATTTCTTCACGACCTGCCGTTTGAGCACGATGCCCTGCCCAAAGTCGACCTCAAGCAGGTAAACCCCGCCACGGAGCGTTGATCCGTCGACCTGGTTGGTTGCTGTATGTTT
>Ga0209800_10000795_pt1 | contig 40626 bp, 35 predicted proteins | sample Higcelweek8metaG_FD_187174 | JGI IMG/M metagenome (GOLD analysis project Ga0209800, IMG submission 187174) | Freshwater pond sediment microbial communities from the University of Edinburgh, under environmental carbon perturbations - High... | ecosystem: Environmental > Aquatic > Freshwater >...
CCTGGAGAGATTTTTTATTTTCTGATATTCATAAATCTGAAATTGAATTATTCAGAAAACATGAACGGACCGACTGACCGTTCAAACGACTTTTGTAAAACATTTGGAAGCTATTTTAGACAGGCGGTTGAGGCGCAAAAAAAACTGGTCGAAATAACAATGAGTAAGGTGTCCCCGGATTTTCCTGTTTCCTGGGTGGGGGGAATTTGAAGTGGCCATCCGGGACTTTGTGAAAAAATCAAAGTAAGAATTTTTTTCATAAAGTATTACATCATTTTCACAGAGTTGTTACATCATTTCCATAGAAAAATTTATCCCAGAAAATATCTAAATCAAGACAGGTAAGTCCTTTCGCTAAATGCGAAGTCGGTACAATTTTTGCAGTGATTGTTTTTTAATAATAAGTCAAATCGATATGGAAAGTCAATAGTTGTAATATAGCCCTAAAGACGAGTTTATCAACCATCCCTATAGTTATGAAATGTTCTTAATGGGGGGCTCATCTGCTAATGCTTTGAAAAATAAGGAGAGTGAAAATGACTCAGGATCAAAAAGATGCATGTCATAAGATCATCCATACTGCGGCTGCCTCCGGAGCAGGAATTGGTGCTGCAATGGCACAAATTCCACTCGCTGATGTCCCAATTCTAATGGGAATCGAAATTACTATGACCCTATCACTAGGGGCAGTATTTGGTATTAACTTGGATGAGTCCACAGCCAAATCAATTGTAGTTGCAACAATAGGGACCATTACTGGTAGAGGAATATCTCAAGCATTGGTTGGGTGGGTACCTGTTTTAGGAAATCTGGTCAATGCTGGGACAGCAGCCGGAGTCATTGAAGCACTGGGATGGGCCATCGCTAAAGATTTTGATAATGGTAAAAATCGACAATAGCTGCCAAACAAGAAGAAGATTGATTAATTTTCTACATACTAACAGGTATTCTGGGGGGCAGCTTACTCAATTCGGTATTCTGGGTAGAGTAGAGCACTGATTCGGCCGGTTTCTTCAGCCCTTTTTATATTCGAGACGCCTTGCCGCAGGTATTCTGGGGACAGTATTCTGGGGACAGCTTACTCAATTCAAACAAGAAACATGCTACGGTCAAACCGTAGATGTTCAGAGTTCACGGCGGCTCCGCCGCCGTAAATCGCCCATCTTCAAAGATTTTGAGGAATTAGAGGCCCTACAATGTGTCTACAAAGGCTCGCTTCTTCCGGGATAGGGTCGGACACAACATCTTGTATATTCCCCTGTCGTTGGCCGAAGGAAGGTAAAATACTTAAAATCAGTTTTTTGGAAGAGCGTTATATCATGGTGGAGAGATCCAACAAAGCCTCATCCAGGCGTTTGGCTGAAATCTTGAACCGGGTTTTGAGCTCCTGGGCATATACGGAAATTTTATACTCCTCCAGCATCCAGAAAAACGCTTCCACTGCATTGGATTTTTCCTTTGAAGAGCCCGGGTCAAGGCTTGAAATCAGGTGGGCAAGCTTTTGTTCATAGGGCGCGACAAGTTGTTTTTTCTGGGCCTCTTTGGCCGGGTTGTCCACCCAGCGCCTGGCTCGGATGGAGAGGCATTCCAGGTTTTTTGGCAGCAGCGCAATCCGGTTTAGATCGTAAAGTTCCAGGAAATTGGCCGGGCACAGGTTTTTCAGCTCGTTGAATATTGCTGTCAATGCCTCGAAAATGAGCGGTCGCTCCCTGGATGCAAGACTCAAGCTTTGCAGCAGATCAAAACAGGTGGCATATTCCCGGCCCACGGTCAGGATCTCTTCCATGGCCTGGCGGCCAAGGGTGTAGAGTTTAGGACGAAGCGCCTGCACATGGTCATCAAACGCTTTTTGTGTGAAAATTTCCTTTTGAAAAAAGGCCTTTGCCATGGCATTGTAGGCCATCCGGGCAAAGGTGGGTTTGTCATTGAAGTAGGGTGCGATCCGGCTTAAGCCTTCAGTTCTGTTTATATCTTTTTTCAATGCCTTGATATCATCGGGGAACATGATTTCGAACAGGCGGCAAACCCCTTTGGCGTGGCTTTCCAAGGCCATTTCCCTTGTTTTGAACAAGGTTAAGGTAACCGAATCGCTGTCTGGTCCGCAGCAAAGACCGGGAAAGGCTTTGCGCCGGGTGCCGTTGCCTTCGTCCAACTGGATTTCCTGTTCTATGTCAGGAAAATTCCACTCCCGGAGACCTGTTTTTTCAAAGGCCTTTTTTGTCCGTTCAAAGGCATTGGTCTTTTGGGCCGGAGGTTGGGTGGCAAACGTTCCGAGTTTGGATAGGTCCCTTAGGGATTTGATCTCCCTGTCTTTGTGGTCCCGGATGGATATCCGCATTTTCAAGTGATCCGCAAGATCTTCATCCGACCAGGCAGAAGCCGGGATCACAAGGTTGAAATGCTTTTGAATGACGCCGGACAGTTTTGAGTATAAAGGCGCATCCGAGTCGGGCAGGTGGTCGGCAATAAAATCAGCCCGCTGCTGGATGGGCATCAGCTTTACCCGATGGGATTTGGGCAGAGCCTTGATCAAAGCGGCGATCTTTTCCCTGAGCAGCCCCGGCACCAGTGTCTCCACCTGGTGGGGGGAGATAAGCGCCGCATCCTGACTTGGCACTTTCAGGGTCACCCCGTCCGTCTTTGCCCCGGGGTTGAATTCGTAATCCAGGGCAAACTCCCCCTGGTCCGTGGTAAGGGTGTCGGGAAACCGGGCCAGCAACGCCTCGTCCACATCTGTCTTCTGCAGGTCTTCACGGGTCATGCGCAGAAAGGTATCATCTTTTTTATCTTTGATGAATTTGGCAAAGGTGCGGATATTGTAAAAGGGTTTGGGGAGCCGGGACTGGTAGAACAGATAAATCTCATCGTCCGAAGCCAGGATATCCCGCTGCCGGGTTTTGTCCTCCAGGGTTGCGATCTCTTCGATGAGATTTTTGTTGTGGGTCATGAACCCGAACTCCTGGTAGATCTCCCCCTGGACCAGGGCATGGCGGATGAACAGCTCCCCGGACTCTTCGGGATTGATTTTTCCATAGGCCACGGATCTGCCGCTTGCAAGGATAAGGCCGAACAAAGAGACCTGTTCGGATGCCACCACCTCCCCGCGTTTCTTTTCCCAGTGGGGGTCACTGTAGGTGCGGGTACAAAGGCTTTGGCCGATCTCTTCGATCCAGGCCGGGTCGATATTACCCACACACCGGGCAAACAGCTGGCTGGTCTTGACATATTCGGCGGCCACAATCCAGTTGCCGGCCTTGTTGAACAGGCCGGAACCCGGAAAGATAACAGCCTGTCCACCTTTGGCGGCTGTGAAAAGGTTTTTCTCCTTTTTTTGGGCAATGCCGGCCAGATATCCGTGGAGAAGGGCCTTGTGGATGGCGGCATACAAGGGATCGCCATGCTCAAACTGACCAGACTCAAGCTCTTCGGCCTTTAGGTCCTCTGCTGGCGGAGCTGTCTGTTCAATGCCGTGTTCTTTGATTATCCGGGTGATCTGGCCATGGATATCCTGCCACTCGTGCAGTCGCTTGAAGGAGAGAAAATTTTCAATGCACCATTTGCGAAGGGCGGAACGTGATTTTAACCGGTTCCGGGCGTCTATGCATGCATTCCAGATGTTGAGCAGGGTAATGAAATCTGATGCCGGGTCTTTGAATTGGGCATGTTTCTGGTCCGCGGCCTGGATCTTGTCTGCCGGTCTCTGGCGGATGTCGGAGACGGTCAGTGCCGTGGTGATGATTACCGCTTCTTTCAGAACTCCGGTATCTCCTGCGTTGAGCAGAATGCGGGAGAGTTTCGGGTCCATGGGCAGCCTGGCCATTAAGCGGCCCGAAGGGGTGAGCCGATATTTTTTGCCTTGTCTTTTTTTTGCACCTGTTTGGGGCCCAGGCTTGTTAGCTGCAATGGCGTCAAGTTCCAACAGGATGTCAAACCCGTCCGTGATGCTTTTTGCGGCAGGCGGATCAATAAAGGGAAAGGTGGATACATCTTCAAGCCCTAACGCCATCATGCGTAAAATAACTTCGGCCAGGTTGCTGCGCAAAATTTCAGGCGTTGTAAAAAAAGGGCGGCCATTGAAATCATTTTCATCGAAAAGCCGGATGCATACGCCGTTTTCCACACGGCCGCAGCGGCCCATGCGCTGGTTGGCGCTGGACTGGGACACGGGGCTGACCGGCAGTGCGGTGGTCCGGGTTCTTGGAGAATAGGCGGGGATACGGGCAAGGCCTGTGTCCACCACATATTTGATGCCGGGGATGGTCAAAGATGTTTCCGCCACATTGGTGGAAACCACGACCTTTCTGCCGGGACCTGAAGCAAATATCTTTGCCTGATCTCCGGCAGACAGCCGCGCAAACAGCGGCAGAATCGTGACCCCGGAAAGGTTTTTCCCTTTAAGTATTTCCATGGTCTCTGAGATATCCTGCTCTGTGGGCATGAATATCAGAATATCGCCGGTCCGGGTGCGCATTAACAGATCGGCGGCGTGTCCGGCTGCTGCCTCCACATACCCCTGGTCATCCGGGGCACCGGTGCTCTCCCCGTTGTTATTGTCCTCTTCAATGGGTGCGTAGATCAGTTCCACCGGGTACATCCGGCCCGAAACCTCAATCACCGGGGCATTGTCAAAGGCTTTGGAAAATTTTTCCGTATCAATGGTGGCGCTGGTGATGATCAGTTTGAGATCACGACGATTTTTGACAAGGCTGCGCAGAATGCCTAAAACAAAATCAATATTAAGGCTGCGTTCATGGGCCTCATCCACAATCAGGGTGTCATAGTGGTTTAAAAATCGGTCCTGCTGGGTTTCAGCCAACAGAATGCCGTCGGTCATCAGCTTAATATAGGCGTTGTCAGGCGTGTGGTCGTCAAATCGGATTTTATATCCCACGGATTGCCCCAAAGATTCATTGAGCTCAAAGGCAATGCGTTTGGCCACGGTCATGGCGGCAATGCGCCGGGGCTGGGTGCAGCCGATCATGCCCGAAACCCCGCGGCCCGCTTCCAGGCAGAATTTAGGAATCTGGGTGGTTTTACCGGATCCGGTTTCACCTGAAATGATCACCACAGGATAATCCTGTATGGCCTTAATGATCCTCTCTTTTTCGGCGTTGATGGGCAGATTCGGGTCAAAGCGGATGTTTTGGGGCAGATTGTCCATGCGCTGCTGCCGGATATCAGCCGAGTCCTGGGCTCTTGATAGAAGATCTTTTAAAAAATTTTTGCCTGGTCCCTGACCGGGTTTTTGCCTGCTGCGCAAGGCGCGGGCCAACATATACCGGTCCCGGCACATGGCCTTTGGAATGAGCGTTTTAATTTGATCTGAAATTGACATAATACCGCCAATAGTAGCCAGGGTTTTGAAAATGTCAAATAAACCGTTTGATACTGCCGTCCATTTTTTTATTGACATGGATTTTGGAATAGGGGAATACAATGCTTTACCCTATCGTTGGGGGTATTCTCGAGGCAACAGGGGAGAACTGTAGCAACATCAGCATATTGTTAACGTCTGTGATCCTGCCGTATCCTTAAAAAAAACGGCCAAATCGCCCGGTAGGTGAAATGGTCATATGTTTGCCTATACACTATAATTATGATAAGAAAATTGGATTATGACTCAGATTATCAGTATTGCCAATCAGAAGGGTGGGGTGGGTAAAACCACCACAGCAGTTAATCTGGCGGCCTCCCTCGCCAAACTGAAAAAAAAAGTGCTGCTTGTGGATTGTGATTCCCAGGCCAATGCCACCACTGCACTTGGGGTGGACAAACCCGCCCTGCAAGCCTCTTTGTATGACGGTTTGATTGGAGAAACCGGCATTGAGAATATGCTTTTGCCCACCATGCTGGAGGATTTGACCCTGGTACCGGCCAATGTCGATCTCATCGGATTTGAGGTGGAAATGATGTCCGTCCCAAAAAGAGAGGCCCGACTCAAGGAGCTTCTGGCTCCCGTGGCCGACAAATTTGATTTCATCATTATTGACTGTCCGCCGGCGTTAAGTCTTTTAACGCTGAACGCTTTTTCCGCAAGCCATTCCGTTGTTATTCCTTTGCAGAGTGAATTTCTTGCACTGGAAGGATTAGGGCAGCTTTTAGATACAATCAAGCGAATCAAGAATGCATTTAATTCGAGCCTGATAATTAAAGGCATTTTGCTGACAATGTTCGACAGCAGGACCAATTTATCCCAGAATGTGGTGGATGAGGCCAGGCAATATTTTAAAGACCTTGTGTTCAAGACAAAAATTCCCCGTAATGTGAAGCTTGGAGAGGCGCCAAGCTATGGTCTGCCGGTTCTTCTGTATGATAAAACGTCACCAGGTGCTAAAAGTTATATCTCTTTTGCCAGGGAACTTCTAAAACGATGATGAACAAGAAACGAAAAAATACCGGTCTGGGCCGGGGAATATCTGCGCTGATCCCCGATATGGAAGAACCCGAAGCCAATTCGGATTTTTTCTTTTGTAATATTGAAAAGTTAACCCCTAACCGCTATCAGCCCAGAACCCGGTTCAGTGAAGAGGAACAGGAGCGGCTTACCCAGTCCATTGCCGAACAGGGTGTGCTCCAGCCCCTTTTGGCCAGGAAAATGGATGGTGCCTATGAATTGATTGCCGGAGAGCGGCGCTTGCGGGCAGCAAAGGCGGCCGGGCTTGCCCAGGTTCCTGTCATTATCCTGGATCTTACGGATGAGCAGGTTCTTGAGGTTTCGATTATCGAAAATGTTCAAAGGGAAAATCTCAACGTGCTTGAGGAGGCCGAAGCTTATTTCCGGCTCATTGATGAGTTTGGATATACCCAGGAAAAGGTGGCCGAAAAAATCGGCAAGAATCGGTCCACCATTGCCAATCTGCTGCGTCTGCGCAGTCTGCCTGAGAAGATCAAGGAGAGTCTGGTTGCCGAAGAGATCACCATGGGACATGCCAGGGCATTGTTGGGGGCAGGTACTGTTGAAAATCAGCTCTATCTGTTCGAACAGGTGGTGGCGCAACATCTGTCGGTGCGGGAAACCGAACGATTGGTAAATCAGGATAAAAAAGAGCCTCAAAAAATCGCAAAAAACATTAATGCGGACGAAACACAGTTTCTGGAAGAGACCTCGTCCCAGATATCCTCCCGGATCAACTCTCCGGTCTCCATCAAGAAAAGCGGGGGCCGTGGACGAATCGAGATTAAATTCTCATCCGGGGCCGAATTTAACCGTCTTGTGGAGTTGCTGAGTAGAGTTTCATGAAAATTTCAATTGCTAAAACCGCAGGTTTTTGTATGGGTGTCCGCCGGGCCGTGGACATGGTACTGGATGCATCCAATGAGGCCAAGGAACCGATTTATACCTATGGTCCTTTAATACATAATCCCCAGGTCCTGGAGATGCTGGAAAGCAAACAGATTTTTAGGATGGATACGATTCCCGAATCCGGAAAAGGCATCGTACTCATCCGGGCCCACGGGGTGCCGCCCGAAGATGAAAAGGCCTTGGCTGATGCCGGGTTCACTGTGCTGAACGCCACTTGTCCCCGGGTGGTAAGGGTCCAGGTGATCATCGATAAATATTCAAAAAAGGGTTATGACACCATTATCCTTGGGGATGAAAAGCATCCGGAGGTTATCGGCCTTCTGGGATATGCCCGGGGGAAAGGACATACCATCACCAATCTGGATCAGCTTAAAGCACTTCCTATTTTTGAAAAGGCTGTCCTAGTGGCCCAAACCACGCAGAACACCAAGATTTTTGCGCAGATCAAAGAGTGGTGCAGGACCAATACCCCTCATTACGAAATTTTTAACACCATCTGCGATTCCACGGAAAAACGGCAGAATGAGGTCCGGGAAATGGCGGTTACCCATGATGCCGTCATTGTTGTGGGGGGAAAATTTTCCGGAAATACAAAGCGCCTTGCCCAGGTAGCCGCTGAAACCGGTAAACCGTCCATGCACATTGAACAGGCATCGGAAATCGATTATGCATCCATTTCCCATGCACAATCCATTGCCATTACCGCAGGCGCTTCCACGCCCAACTGGATCATCAATGATACCTGCAGCAGGGTGGAGCAGGCCTTGAGAGAGAAACGGCCCGGGCTAAAAAAAGTTATGGCCGTGCTGGATGTGCTGATGAAAACCAACATGATTCTGGCCGCAGGCGCCGGTTGCCTGACCCTGGGGACAGCCATGATTTCCGGTGCACAAAATCCTGGTGTGCCAGCGGTCATTGCCATGTTTTATATCCTCTCCATGCAGATCATGAACAACATGATGACCATCGGGGCCGATACCTACAACAAACCTGACCGGGCAGCCCTTTATAAGCGAAACAAGCAATGGCTTTTGCTTGTGGCGTTCCTGTCCGGTGCGGCCGGGCTTTACCTGGCATGGACAAGGGGATGGGGGTATTTTAGCATGCTGCTCATCATGATGCTGTTAGGCATGTCCTACACCCGCACCATTGTCCCCTCCTTTTTCTCCGGACGAAAAATGTACCGGATCAAGGATGTTCCCGGGTCAAAGACCATCCTCATTGCAGCGGCATGGGGTATTGTTACAAGCCTGATGCCCGGGATAAGCCTTAAGGCAAATCCCGGCCTGACCCTGGTCGCCTTTGTGTTTGCCACAGTACTTTCGTTTGCCAGGACTACCTTTATGGATATCCTGGCTGTGCAGGGTGACAGGATTGCAGGCCGGGAAACCCTTCCCATCCTTCTGGGCAAACAGAAGAGCCTAAAATTTGTTCGTTACACCCTTGTGGTCGCAATTGTTATTCCTTTAATTTTAACCGTTTGGGTCTCTCCTGCCGTCTACCGCCTTGCTCTTATACCGGCTTTCATGCTTATATTGACCTTACGGTATAAAATTGACAGAGATCTTTCCGCCAACTTTTATGAGTTCTGGTTCGAGTTCCCCTTGCTGTTTGCAGGCGTTATTGCTGCTCTGAGCTGATAATTATCCTTTCTTACGGCAAATGCAGGAAAATATATGGCAAATGGGTCAAAACAAGACAATACAGTTCCGCTGATAGGCACCCTGGCTGTTAAAAAGCAACTTATCAGTGAGGAACAGTTGCAAAAGGCCCTTGCCCAATGCAGTGATGATAACAATATAGAAGAAAAACTCACCGCATATTTTCTTGCAGAAAACCTGATTTCATCCCAGGATCTCCACCGGCTGACCATGGCGGCCAAGGCCGTGAGCATCCATCAGAAGGAATATCGGTTTGGCGCCATCGCGCTTGCCATGGGTATTGTGAATAAAAGCGTTCTGGATTTGGCCTTAGAGGAGCAAAAGGAGCAGCTTGAAAAGGGGAAAAAACCCCGGCGCATTGGGGACCTGATGGTGGAAGCCGGCCTGATTACAGTAAAACAACGGGATGATATACTTAAACTTCAGAACCGCCCCTGCAAGCCGCCTGACGAGGCCCACAAACCGCCGGAAAACTCAGAACGTCTCGTGAAGGGGCCGGCCATCGCCCATGATTCGCATTGCACTTCGGCCAACAATATTCCCGGGCAAACCCTGGAATCGGATGGAGATCAGGTCCTTGACCGTATGGGACAGGTGGCGCAGATATGCGGCGGGCTTTTACTCCAGATCACCTGCGATCATTTGTATGCATTTTTATCAAAAACCTGTGACATGGATCCGGATATCCCGGCCGTGGTTATTCGTGGGGCTTTGGCCGAAAAGGGGGTTGTTTTTGGTCTGGCATCCGATGACCGGATAGAGCGATTTATCAGATCCCCCATTGCGGATTCCACATTTTTCATTGTGGCCCAGGGGGTGCCTCCCTCCCCGGGCAAAGATAGCAAAATAGAGTTTTTTTTTAATACGGATTATCTGAAAACCGGTGGTATGGATGATTTTGGAAATATTGATTTTAAACGCAGGCGCCCAAGGCCGCTGGTGGAAAAAGGCACCGTGCTGGCTGAAAAAATTGCAGGGAGCACACCCCAGCCGGGCAAGGATGTCTACGGCAATACCATTAAGGCGATTGCCGGAATGGATGATCTATGTCATGTCGGCGGCGGCGCAGTGTTGTCCGAGGACGGTCAGAAGGTTCTGGCCACGGTCCGGGGAACCCCTATGATCACCCTGGCCGGGTCGATTGTGGTCCATGAAGAATCTGTCGTTAAGGGGGATATTGACAATGAAACCGAGCCCGTCGAATTTGACGGCAACATCCGTGTCTGCGGGAGCATAAAATCCGGCGCCAGGGTGTGCGGCGTTGATATTTCCGCACTGGAAGTGGACAAGGGCACTGTAGAGGCCAACGGAGATCTGACTGTTACCCGCGGCATCAATGCCGCCCGGGTGTACGCCCGGGGCAATGTCTATGCAAACTACATTACCAATAGCGAAATTGTCTGTATGGGTGATGTGTTTGTTAAAAAGGAGATTGTGGATTCAACAATTGAATGCTCCGGGGCCTGTTCGATTATCACCGGTATGCTGGTTTCAAGCCGGGTGTTCGCCAAAATGGGGCTGATGGCCCGCAGTATAGGCTCCGGCGGAACAGCCGGCCCTTCCAGGATCAGGGTCGGGCATGATGCGTTTGCTGCCCGGGAACTGGAAAAAAACAGTGCCGGGACAATGCAGGTGGAAGAGGCAATCCATAACCTTGGGAAGAAAAAGAATACGATCCTCAGACAGGCGGCAGGTATTAAAAAACAGATGACCGAACTGGAGCGGGTTAAGGAACGTCTCCTGGTTAAATGCCGGAAAATTGAATCCCGGAGGGCACGCTCCCCGGGTGACCGGGAATCCTTGCACAGCCATTTAACCGGACTTAAAAAAAATCTAAAGGCTGCGGAAACCAAAATGCAGATGTGTGCGGCACAAATCAAAGACCTTGTAAAACAGGCAGCAAAAGTGGACCGGCAGTTCTCTGGACCGGTGGCGTCCCAAAAGGGACTGGCGGATGAGAAAAAAAATCTGCTCCGCTGGTCGGAACATACCCCGGGAAAGGCCCGGGTGGTTGTGGATGGTGAAATCGTTTCCGGCACTGTTTTTGTGGGCCTGCACAGCAGATTTGTTCCTGATACTGAACTCTGTCATGTCCGGATTACGGAGCGGCCCGTTAAATGCGAGGATCAGGAACAATCTGAAGTCATTTACCAGATGCAGGTGGACAATCTTTGACAGCCGGCCGGCCCTGGGCGATTCATCTGTAATACTATAGTCTTAGAAGGCATACATGAATTTAAGCCAAATTTTTTCGCCTTTAGGTCTGTTCTCAACGTTGGTATCAAATTGTACCTTTGCGTTGAAAAACATATTTTTGTAATTGTACTGGATGGCTGGACCAATGGAAAATGCCTTGCCCTTCCTGTTGCTGATATCGTTTCCCGAAAGTTCGTCATCCGTGGACTGAAGATAGAGCATACCGTTAAGGCCGAACATCCAGTGGCCGAAGTGCTGTCCAACCAGGTAATCACAGATAAATTCATTTCCTGTGGTGTAATCGGTGTCTGAATTCTCAAAGTTGACCAGATACTGCAGTTTTGCCGAAACTTCAAACCCCGTATTGCTGATGTAGGTTAGTGCCATAATAGGTGCCACAGTCCAGTAATTTCGACCAAGACTGGCCACATCATTGACATCATATTCTCCCACAGGAAGCCAAACGTCGAGTGAGCCTATAACATGAAAATTTTTGTTCAGATGCCAACCCAGAATCAGTGCAGAAACTTCAATATCGCCAAGTCCGGTTGTGGATGCATCCACCCCTGTCTCGACAATATCAACCTGGGCGTTAAGAACGGGTACGATGGCGTGCCAGGCCACACTGGCCCCGAACAGGGTCATGTCAGAGACATAAATCAAACGCAAAGTCGCTCCGGTGACATCAAGATCAAAATCCACAGGCTCTTTGTCACCGTTACCGTCCATTAATTGGTCTGCAGTGTAATGAAAAGCGTAAACAATGGGATAAAACCCAGGTCCGGGCAAGGCCCCGGACATGAAATCCTCGTTTCCGCCCATGTAGGCAGAACCGCGGCCCTCAGCCGCAAGTGCGCTGTGAAGCGGACAAAAGATCATGGCCAGTACAAGCATAAAGCCTGAAACCGCCTTAACTAATTTTAATAATTTTTGAGCATAGGCGTCCCTAAAAAAGATAATTTTTTGCATAAAAGATCCCCTCATACGCTGTTTTTTTGTTGATTCTATTCTGTAATTGACCAGATTCCTTATACACAAAGACTCTTCTCCCATCAAGGATCTTATCCGCAGAGGTGGCCGGATTTCGAGGAACATTATCAAGTGTGTTGCGGTATTGGAACAGATAGACGCGGTGACACTATTCTCCTCAGTTGAAGTTTGAATTGTCCCCTCCGCTGATCAACCGGGGCCTGCCAATTATCATAAAAGTATAAGGAAATTAGGGCTTGGTCGCCCTCATTCGTCTGGCGCACATGCCGGCATATTTAAGGCTTTTTTTGCCAAAAAAATTTCAGGACGGGAATAGAAAATTTTAAAATTTCCCGGAAAAGATCTGATTCTGAAATGAATTTAAAGCTTAAAAAGGATCTTTTTTATGGTATGGTAGTATCCTTTTTAAACCTGATGATACGAAAAATTCAAGAACAGCAGGTCTCAGTTATGAAAAAACCGCCTTCTCCGGATTCCGGTCATGTTTATGTATACTACACCCGGGCAGACCGGATATCAGATCCCTGTCTTTTAGAACAATACAGGGCCTGCCTTTCTCCCCCTGAAATCCGGAAGGCGGATCGGTACATGAAACAGTCAGACCGGCACCTCAGCCTGGTGTCCAGGGCCCTATTGCGCTATTTGATCGCCGAAACGACCGGACAGGATCCGCGATCCCTTAACTTTTCGGTTAATGAACATGGCAAACCCTTTCTTGATCAATTGCCGGATATGCATTTTAATCTTTCCCATAGCCATGGTGCGGCAGTCTGCGCCCTGTGCCGGAATGCTGCCGTGGGTGTGGATGTGGAAGATGTGGGGCGGCACACGGATTTTTCCATTGCCAAACGCTTTTTTGCTTCTTGTGAGGCAGGGCTCGTCTCACAGGCACCAGAGGCTGAAAAACGAAAGCTGTTTTTTGATATCTGGACTTTGAAAGAGGCCTATATCAAGGCCGTTGGCAAGGGACTATCCATCCCTCTAAACAGTTTTTCCTTTAATGTAAATGAAACTGACATTCAAATCACCTTCCACGATACGGGTCGGGCCGACCCCATGTGGCAGTTTTTCCAATGGCGCGCCGAACCCGGCAAAATTGTTGCTGCCGCCGTTCGGTCCGCGTCTCCCATTGTTTTTAAACATTTTGGGTGTGTTCCGTTTGTGGGCATAGCACCCAACCCATTAATTTTTTAAGCTTAATTTCAGAAAGAATCATTCCCATCCTGTAAAATATGTGATGAGCAGGCTCAGGAGACCGATTACACCCAGCTGGATCGTTGTCAGCCAGTAGACATCACACTCCCGGGCATATTTCCCGGTATATATAATGTGAATAGCAATGCAGATCGAACAGATAAGGCCCAGCAGATCACCCTTGTTAAAAGAGCAGCTTGTTCCTGTGGCACATAAAAAAATAAAGCCCGATAAATGCGAGTACGGCACCGGCAATTTTTAATTTTTTATTTTGAAGCATCATAAAATTATCACTGGTATTTGGTCTGATTGCAGGGCTTGGCAGAATCTCCAAAAATAGGTTCATCAACGGAATTGCTTCCCTTTATGTTGAAACATGTTTTTGTAGTGGATTTATCTTATTTAAGAATGAAAAAACCAGCCCTGGGTACTTTAATATGGACAGCTAATCCATTCTTGGCGTGAATCGGCATCTGTCTGCCGATCTGGCCTGCATCAGTCGAGTAAAGACATGTCAGGGTCGTATTTTCCTCATGAATAGCGCTGTCGATGGTTATCCACACCGAAATATCTTTATTGGGATCTGTATTTATTCCGCACACGAACTCCTGTTCGGAAAAAATTCTTGACCAGGCGACAACCCATTTGAGCTCGTTGTTAATGGGTTGCGGGTAAAAGAAATCAACGCCGGTATGGGAAACCTGACGCAGGAACTGTCTTCCTCGACGTAAAGCGATGTTTTCCTTTTTGCCGCGTATTGCACAGACACGTTGGATAAAGGCAAATATTTCGTGGGTTTCATTGAAAAAGTGTTTGCCGGTGCTTTGCAGTGAACCAAAGTTACCGCCAAACATACATTCCCGCAAAAAGACGTCACTGAAGTTTTTATCGTCCTTTCTTTGATCCGCACCGTTGAATCCCTGTTCGGTGCCATAATAGAGACAAGGGATACCGATGCTGGTAAGGTTGAGGCCGAGAGCCGGCCGGAGCAATTGATAACTTTCCATCGAATCACCGCAAAACCGGTATTTATGATCTACGCCAACCTGATCGTGATCGTCGAACATGGTTACCACGTGTTTGGCATACCACTGGTGGGTGTTCTTGTCGTCCTGAAGACTGTTCCTGAACAAATCGAAATATCCTTCCTGATCAAGGGTTTCCGGGTTGCCGGGGCTTCGTTTTCCTTTTGCCAGGTTTTCGAGTTTGTCAGGAATATCATTGATCCCCAGTGCGGCGTCGAGGCCTGTATAATTGATAATATTGAAGGCGTTGGATCGTCCGCCAGTCACCTCACCAATCAAGTAAAAATTCTCCTTGCCCAGTGATTGGGCATATTCGTGAATTACATTGGCGAATATACGAACCGCGCCGGGTTCCATGTGTTTTACTGTGTCGATCCGGTAGCCGTCAATATCGGCATAGCCGATCCAGAATTTATAGATATCACACAGGTAGTTGAAGCCCGGAGCGCCTTGAAAGGAATCGATTCGTTTTTTCAGATCCCAGGCCATTGCCGGGTCCTTGATTGCCGAACCATGTTCGATCTCCTTCAACTCACAAAAATCGCCTTCAATGTATTCCGGAAAAGCATCCCAGGATCTAATTTCGCCTTTACGGGTCCAAATCTTTTGATCCTGGAATTCTATGGGCCAGACCGCTGAGCCCGGCCATTCAGATTCATGGGATGATGCCATATCAAGATAACCGCCGCCATCTTTGCGATATCCTTCCACAGGCCATACCTGCCCCTGGTAATAATAATAGCGGTCTCCTCCTTTGTAGGCAAAAATATCCCCGGCATGGTTGAGAATGATATCGAGTATGATCCTGATGCCCTTATCATGGGCTGCCTCAACTAACTCCTTGAGATCCTCTCTGCTGCCATACCGGGGATCTATATTGAGGAAATTAAATGTTCCGTAGCCATGATAGCTTCCGCTTTGGGGAAGCTGTTCAAATATGGGGTTTAGCCATAAGGCGGTTATCCCCATGCGTTTCAAATAGCCGAGTTTATCCTGAATTCCCTTGATATGTCCGCCGCACCAGGTTTTTCCGGCATTGAACCAAGCTTCCCGATCAGCTTTCCAGGCATCGTTCCGGATATTGAACAGAGGGGTTGTTCTTAAAGCGGACTTTTGAACCGGATTTCCATCTATATCGTTAAACCCCCCAAATTCTTTGCCATTGGAAAATCGATCGACAAAGAGAAAATAGAGCACCTCGTCTTCCCATGCAACCGGAGACGGATAGTAAGTTCTACCTTGTTTCAATGTATTCCAATTGATTTCTGCCAGACTTTTTTCAATATGCGTATTAATCATACTCGTCTCCTTTGATAGGTGATTACAATGACAAGCCTATTATTAAAATTTTTCGGATACTTTCGCCCTGGTCTTGCAGGTTTAATAGTTGTACACAGTTTTGCCTTAGGTGAATGACATTGACTGATAGAGAGGACAAATATGATTTAGCCAAATTCAGTTATGTTGTTTGGGGACTTTTTTATAGATTATTGATGGTTTTGTCCTCAAAAAACGAATTATAACCTTGATCTGGGATGTTTGGGGTCAGACCTTGATTATCGCTCTTGAAAAGCATTTAAAGTCAATAATTAAGGTCTGACCTCATCATTTCGATAAATAAGTAAGGTGTCCCCCGATTCTCCGATTCTCACTACTCTACCCCGATTCATCGACTCATCGATTCTCCCCCATTAAACAACCGTTGATTAATATATAATAATTTTAGCTGGTATACTGCCACCAAGTCTGTCAGGGTAAAACTTTCCTAATAATTCATTGTTTTCATTTAATTTAAATGTGGCATGATCCTCATTATAACGAATATCAACTTTTGTACCACTAACATCCAATGCTTTATCTGAATCACATTTGTTTCCCCAATACAAATCAAGACATGAGTTTTCTCTATCGACAAATTTAACTTTGTAAGATACGCCAGGATGCTTGCTTAGATAATTTTTTATTTCTTCACTCGGGTTTTCAATCGGCAAAAATTCTATGTTTATTATTTGTTTTAGGTAGAGTATTTCTTCTAAAATTTTTGATTTTATAAAATAATTATTTGATTTTAGAGCTGAACATATTGCAAAATTACGTATAGTGGATCTCTTGTCACTCATTAACGCTTCTATCCCAAGTGCTTGTTCAATAGGATCACTATCCCCTGATTCAATCAACTGTTTGTAGTGCTGGATTTCTCCTACAGAAAGTTCTTTTCTATTTTCATCTCCAAACGCTGCCACACTGGTAATACAAATGAATAAAACAAAAAACAGCACCCACAAAAAATACTGGTTTACAAATTTTCGTTCTTTCTGTTTTAGTAAAGAGATATCATTGTGTTTTTTGTTCGAATACAGCAAACAGCCTTCTTGTTCTCCCCGGGACATAATTCTCCTCCTTTATTTCTTTCAAAATCAAACAACAATCGTCCGACAATTTAATACTTTCTCCTAACTGGATTGATTTTTTGTTTTTTTTCCATATATTTTGATTGCATTCCCAAATTTCAAGGGATTTTTGGGTGGACCAAATATCAACTTCTAAACAATGATTAGCGCAAATGTTTTTAGGGGATTCATCATAAATTTTAAAAAAGTCTTTTTCCTGAATATCACTTTGAAAGGGTTTGAAAGGATTGCCTGAATTATTGTTATTCTTTATTTGAGGATCAATATCTACCGAACTGTCATCTATGTTAGATTTAGTTGCTTGCTCGTCTTTGTATATCGACAATTTAGAATCTTTTTTAATTTCAATATGTTGTTGTTCTTGTTTCTTTATAAACTTATTTTGACACCATTTTAAGATACCTGGATAGTGATAAGAAAAAATTGCAACCAAGATCCCACAAACAAGAGGTATTAAATTTTTTTTCAAAAACATAGTCCTGTATCGAAAAATAAAAAGCTAATTCACGTGAAGATGATCCGTCCTGTTTCAAAGCACAACGTACGCTTCAGCCGCGCGAGGTACGAGCGTCGGCTGGAAGCGATGGTTAGCTTGTGAATATTTTGGGATTAATGTTCAACAATTCTTTAAGATTTAGATCACAAAGCCACTTTTCAATAGGAACAAGTTTTTCAGACTCGACCAATCTATCAAAACGATATGTTAAAGCACTCTTTGAGTTCTCTTTAAGTTCAGTAGGGTTTCTATGAAGGAGAATGATTTTATTCTCTGTTTTGCTGTCAATCCAGTTAAAAAGAAGCTTGTTAACCCCGATATCATTCCAGCCATATCCTGATATAAGAATTATGTTAGCTTGATATAATACCTCTGAAAATTTGTTCTGAAGGCTTCTATAAAAATCTATTGTATAATCAAGTAGTTTATTCTTTGTCCCAGTTAAAAATCTTGGAATTCCATCTAAGTTTGCTAATAACTCACCCTCACTATTTCGACAATGCCAACGGTCATCATTTAAAGATTTTGCATAATTTATTTTTTGTTTACCACTATCGTAAGAACTAAACCTATACCAATTTAAAGAACCATGCAGTTTAATTAGCTGAATTGCACTTTTTGAGGTCAAAAACCCTTGTTCATTAAAGTAACGGACATCTCCATCTGCAATTGAAAAACCATCATCATATATTAGTCCTTGCTTATCCAATAAATTCTCTAATAATAGGTCGTGGTTGAGTGTTAATAAATAATTACGACTGAACCTATTTGATTTGAGAATATCTATAAGCAGTTCAAATCCGACTGGTTCAGTCTTAATATTCAACGAGTCCCATACAACACATTGAATAAATGACAAGGCCAATTCAGACAAAATATTGAAATCAAAGTATATAGGCCCCATTACATTTATTGTTTCAAATAAATCAGGATATTTTGTTTCAAAATTAGAGAGAAAAGGAAAGATAAGTGGATTTTCGTATTCTCCTGTAGAATGTTCACTTATTTGATTGCAAACGTAATAAAGATCTTCATAGTTTGATTCAATCGTATCATTATTTTCGTCAATTTCCGTTTTTAACGCCTTAAGAAAATTCTGAACTCTGACAGTCTTCTCAAAGCCGCCACTATAGGCCTGCCCTTTTCCTTTGTAAAAAGTTGAATCTGTATGCAAATGATATTCAGCAGATAAAATATTTTCCGTTATCTTTTTAACATCCGCCAAACCGCTTGGTATAGATACGCCTGAACCTAATAATGTTATCAAATTCATGGTTTTCCTCTCACGTTATAAAAAGCTAACAGTTAATTAGGCAGAATGGGGCAATATGGTAATAGGCGGATTCTGTCTATTCCTTTTATAATTTGCACTTCAGTCTTCATTTTTCCAAAGTAAAATGGGCTCCAGCTATTAAAATTAGAATGATTTAAGCGATTACACCCGGTCATTACAAAAACAGAATTAAGATAAAATAGAGATTAACCCCGATTGATTTCATATCACTAACCAGGATAAATGTCTATCAGGGAAACCCCTATTTTTTTTGATGTTTTTTGAGAATGAGTTTATGGAGATTCACCTTTTGAGGGTGTTATTCATGCCGCAAAGCGTTAATGGGATCCATGCGAGCGGCCTTCAGGGCCGGAAAATACCCGAAAACAACGCCCACAGCCGCAGAGAAGAAAAACGCAATAATGATGATGGAGAGGTCCGGGACAAACGGAATCGCCAGCATTTTTGAGGCACCAAAGGAGGCTGCCAGGGCCAGGATGATTCCGAAAATACCGCCAAAGGAGGAGAGTACCACGGACTCCACTAAGAACTGGAGCAGCACTTCATGCTCATAGGCGCCGATGGCCAGGCGGATGCCGATTTCCCGGGTGCGCTCGGTCACGGATACCAGCATGATGTTCATGATACCGATACCCCCGACCAGAAGGCTGACCGCAGCCACGGCACCAAGCAGGGCGGTCATGGTTTTGGTGGTGGAGGTGAGCATGCTGGCAAGCTCCTTGGTGTCCATGATCCTGAAATTGTCCTCTTCATTATCGGATAGATGCCGGCGTTTTCTTAAAAGCGACTGGATGGCGGCTGACGCCGTAGTGGTGGAGGCGTCGCTTTTTACTGCCACCTGGATAAAGGGGATCTCCTTGTTGCCTGAAAAACGGCGTTGGACCGCTTTCATGGGCATGATCACACAATCATCCTGGTCCCGGCCCATGGAGGAGTTACCCTTGGCCTCTAAAAGACCTATGATCTGACAGGATACCTTGCCCAGTCGAAGTTTCTGCCCCACAAGGTCCCCGTCCCCAAACAGGTTCTCCCTGATGGTGTCCCCCACCACACACACGGTTCGTCCGGAGTTGATCTCATTTTCGGAAAAGGTTCGTCCGGCTTTCATGGTCCAGTTGCGTACCGCAAAAAAATCGTTGGTGGTGCCGCTAATGGTGGTGCTCCAGTTCTGGTTGCCCACCACGGCGACGGCAGATACGGATACGGACGGGGCCACACCGGCCAGATCAGTGATATGCTCTTCAATGGCCTGGACATCTTTAACGGAAAAACTGGGCGCGGTCGAGGCCGCGCCGGGGCCATGGCGCTGGCCCGGGCTAATGAGCAGTACATTGGTGCCCATGGCGGCGATCTGCTCGGTCACCTGGGCCGTGGTGCCGTTGCCGATGGTCACAAGGGTGATCACGGCGGCCACGCCGATGATGATGCCTAAAATGGTGAGCACCGAGCGCATGACATTGCGCCGGATGCCCCGCAAAGCCAGGATAAAGGTGTTCCAGATCATCGGTCCTGACCTCCTTTTACTGCCGGGGCATGCCCGTTTTCAATGTCTGCCACCTGGCCGTCCACAAAGTAAACAATTCGGTCCGAGTATGCGGCCATATCTGATTCATGGGTGATCATGACCACGGTGATTTTCTGTTCCCGGTTCAATTGTTTTAAAAGTTCCATGATCTCGTGGCTTCTGGCCATGTCCAGGTTGCCCGTGGGTTCGTCGGCAAACAATACCGACGGGGTGGTGGCGATGGCCCGGGCAATGGCCACCCGCTGCTGCTGTCCCCCGGAGAGCTCGCCGGGGGTGTGGGCTTCGCGTCCTGCAAGCCCCACCTGTTCGAGAGCCTTGCGCGCCAAGGCTTTGCGTTCTTTAGGCGGTATGCCCCTGTACACCAGGGGCAGTTCCACATTTTCCATGGCCGTGGTCCGGTTCAGCAGGTTGAATCCCTGGAATACAAAGCCCAGGTAAAATCTGCGCAGGGTGGCCAGTTGTTTGCGGCTCATATGGCTGACTTCCACCCCGCCAAAGGTGTACTGGCCCGATGTGGGGGTATCCAGGCATCCAAGGATGTTCATGCAGGTGGATTTGCCCGAGCCCGACGGCCCCATCACCGAAATAAATTCCCCGGAGTCAATGGTCAGGTCAATGCCGCGCAGCGCAAAGATCCTTGCTTCGTTGCTGCCGTAGGCCTTGGTGACCCGGGTCAGGGAGATCAAAGGGTGTCCTTTTTCAGCCATGTCGTCATTTGCCCTTTGTGGTTGCGGAAACAATCACCTCAGAGCCCCGGGTAATCTCGCCTTCCAGAATCTGGGTGTTGATGCCATCACTTAAGCCTGTTTTTACAGGTACAGGCCTTGGCCGCTTGTTTTTGTCCAGAATCCATATGGTATCCTGGTCATTGCCGCCTGTGATGGTGACATGTTTGGCCGACCGGTCGCTGCGCCTGGGCGGGCCGGGCATGAACATCCTTAACAGCGATGGGCTGCTTTTGTTCTCTTCGGGTTTGGGCATTGAGAATCTCAGGGCCGCACTGGGTACGGACAATGCCTGGTCGGCCTGCTTAACAATAATGTCTGCCGTGGCCGTCATGCCCGGGCGCAAAGCTAAATCGGCGTTGTCACAGGTCATGATGGTTTCATAAGTCACCACCCCGTCCGTGGTGGTGGCATTAAACCGAACCTGCAGGATTTTAGCCGAAAATTTGCGTTTGGGATAGGCATCCACGGTAAAGTGGGCGTCAAGTCCTTCCTTGACCACACCGATGTCTGCTTCATCCACATCCACGTTCAGCTTCATTTTGGTTAAATCTTCTGCCAGGGTAAACAGCACCGGAGCCTCAAATGAGGCGGCCACGGTGGCGCCCTTTTCAGTGTCCCGGGTCAGGACCACGCCGTTTACGGGGGAGATGATGTCCGCCTTGGACAATTCGGTTAAGGTGCTGTCCAAAGAGGCCTGGACCTCGGCGACACTTGCCTCGGCCATGGCCCGGTCGGCCAGGGCCCGGGTATAGTTGGCCCGGGCTTGATCCATATCGGTCTGGGCCGGCACCTTGCCGCCGCTCAATTCCCGGACTTTTTTCAGGTTTTTTAATTTCCGGTCGGTCTCTTCCACCGTGGCCTGGGCCTGGCGCACCGATGCCCGGGCCGATGCCAGAGACGCCTTGCTTTTGCGCACCTGGGCCTGCAGATCCGTGATATCCAGCCGGGCCAGGAGCTGGCCTACGGTGACCCGGTCATTGTAATCCACAAAAACCTCCTGGATGGTGCCGGATAATTCACTGCCCACCTCCACCTCATTGGTGGGTTCCAGGGTGCCAGTGGCGGAAACCGTTACGTGAATATCGGTGATTGCGGCCGGAGATGTCTTAAACGTGATGCCTGGATCCACCCCCATACCGTCGTCCGGTCGGCCTTTGGGCCCCAGAAGAAAATATGCCCCTGCTGCGGCGACAATCAGAATCAAAAGAATTATAAAGATACGCTTTTTGCCTTTTTTTCGGGGACCGGTGTTTTTTAATGTGGCATTGATATCATCGGTTAAATCCATGGGAACTCCAGAGATGTTAGGGGGTTGACTCTATTTGAGACTTGTTTTGTCCGCCTTTGGGGGCGTCGGATGCGATCGGGGTCCAGCCCCCGCCAAGGACCTTGTAAAGGGTGATCAGGTTGGAGACACAGCTCCCTTGGCTTGTGGCAAGATCACTTTCATAGGATAATACGGTCTGCTGGGATGTCAGCACGGTGGTGAAATCAATCAGCCCGGATTCGTATTTCTTTTTGGCCAGGTCTTCAGCAATCAGGGCCTGTTGGGCCGCAATCGTCAGGTGTTCCAGCCGGATCTGTTCCTTGGCATAGGCCACCAGAGAATTTTCCACCTCTTCCAGGGCGGACAGGATAGCTGTTTCGTACTGGATTAGGGCCTGTTTCTGCAAAGAGTTCTGGACCTCGATATTTTTACGGAGGCTGCCTGCGTCAAACAGGGTCTGGGACAGGCTTGCGGCCAGGGATCGCGCCCAGTGGGATGGATCTAAGGTATTGTCAATGAGTGCGGCAGGAGTTAGGGCATCCACACCAATGGAGCCGGACAGGGTCAGTTTGGGGTAAAGGTCTGCCGTGGCCACCCCCACCTGGGCGGTCTGGGTAACGAGTTCGTATTCGGCCTCTCTGATATCGGGTCGTCTTCGCAGGGCATCTGCGGGAAGACCCACGGCAATGGTCGCCGGTAAAGCGGGCAGGGGGCGGGGCGATGCCAGTTTTTCGTTCAGGGTGCCGGGGGCAAGACCCGAGAGTACGGCCACCCGGTTCATGGCGTCGGACAGGGTGGATTCAAGGGCGGGAATCTGGGCTTTTGCGTTTTCCAGGCTGTACCGGGCCTGGTGGACATCCAGTTCATCGGTCAGGCCTGCCTGGTTCTGGCACTGGGTGAGCTGGAAGGATTCTGTCTGGGAGTCAATGCTCTGCCGGACCACATTCAGGCGTATCTGGGCCGTGCGTACATTAATATAACTGTCTGCAAGATCCGCCACAAGACTGACCAGGGCGTCCCGCAGTGCCTCCTGTTTGGCTGAAAGCGTTGCGTCAGCAGCTTCAATGGCGCGCTGGATCCGCCCGAACAGGTCAATTTCCCAGCTTGCATCCAGGCCGGCGCTGTAAGATTTTGTAGTGGTGCCGGTACCGTCCTCATTGCTGGTGCCGGTCCAGGAGGCCCCGCCCGAGGCATTGACGGTGGGCAGCCTGTCTGCCTCTTCAATTCCCTTGAGCAGCCGGTACTGGCGAATGCGCTCCAGGGCCAGTTTCATATCCAGGTTGTTTTGCACCGCACACGTGATCAGATCCGTGAGCACCGGGTCATTGAGTATCGTCCACCATTGCGCCAGCTGTTCAGGGGCCACCGGTGCTTGGGCCAACCCCTTTTGCATAGGGGCATGCCAGGACCCTTCAGGGAAAAGCTCCGGCGGTTTGTAGTCCGGTCCCACGGCTTTGCAGCCTGTGAAAATCGTAATAAAAATAAAAATCAGACAGATGTCTGACCAGGGGGTGTCTGACAGAAAAAAAAAGCGTTTTGGCATGAACCAAATCCTTTGGCGTTGAAAGCCTTAAAAATAAAGACAGGGGGCGCTTCCGATTGACGCATGGTAAGAATAATGGAGCCGGATTATACCGTCAATATGTTTTGGCAAAGGTGTATACTTTTAAATATTGATTGACAAACTTTGTGCAGTATGAAAAAAAATATTTTTTGAATATAGTTAGCATATCATTACTTTGTGGTGATTGCTGCGAATCACTCAGGTTATTTGGATGTAATGTTTTTAAATCCTAAAAGGAAAAAAAATGAAAAAAATTATTGTAGCTGCTTTGGCGCTCGCGCTGGTGACAGGTTCTGCGTATGCAGCAGAATGGAATTTTTACGGGGAAGCTAAGGTTTATACGGTTTGGTTTGAAACCGACGAAATTGATGGTGAGGACGGCGATACCCAGTTTGCTGAAGGTCTGTATGAAGGCGCCGCAATTGGTGCCGAAGTAAAAGTATCCGATGAGCTGACTGCTGGTTTTGAATATGGTACGGCGGATGGCGTGGCTGATATTGTTTTGCTCTATGGTGAATGGGATTTTGGTTCCGGCATCGTGACTGTTGGTAGGGCTCTTTCCCCAATCAATGTTGCTTACTCCAACCAACTTGTGGCAGGGGAAGAGGAAGATCTTGGTCTTGGTGGATTCGGTGATTTTGACCAGAGCGAGATTACTCAAGTAAAATTGACTTTTGGCGATTTTTCTATTGCTGTGATAGATCCTGAAAAAAATGCCTGGGTTTCACCGGCTTTTCTTACAAACGATGATATTGCGCTCTACGATACACAAGCTGTAATCCCCATGATCGCGCTGTGTTACAAATTTACTTTTAATATGGGTGAGTTTCAGATTGCCGGTGGTTATAACACGTTTGAAATTGATGATAATGAAGATATTGATGCCTACACGATTGGCCTTGGTACACAGTTGAACTTTGGTGCATTTGGTGTTTTTGCTACATTTGTATGGGGCCAGAATATGGGTAATATGGGTGTTGATAGTGCCACTGGATACCAAGGACTGGCCATTTATGACGGTAATGAGGTTTACGATTGTGAATCCATTGGCGGTACCATTGGTGTGACTTTCGCCGTTAATGACATGCTCACCCTTGAAGCCGGTTATGGTTATATCCATGATGAAATTGATGATAATGCTTGGACCGGAAGCGAAGGTAATATTGCTCAGTCCTATTATTTTCAGGCTCCCATTACCCTGGCTCCGGGTGTTACGGTTACCCCTGAAGTCGGTATGATTGATGAGAGAGAAACCGGTGAGGATGAAACTTTCTACTTCGGTGCTGCTTGGGCAATCGCATTCTAAATTAAAAAATTTAACTTTATTCAAAATCCCCATTGTCTGTTTTTATATCAGTATGTTATTAGAGTCGTGGAAGTTTATATATTTCTGGTTACCCCATGGAATGATTGCGTGCTGACGGGCGTTTCCAGTTAAAAATAATTAATTGACGAATAATACCCGTAAATCATTAAACAAAACCAAATAAGGAGAGATTATGGGACTCAAAGAAGAACTGGAAGAAAAAGCGGAAAGCTGTGATTCACCGGAAGAGTATATTGGTGTGGCCAAAGAGATCGTAGCAGGCCTGGATGACAAGGACTGGGCGGTTGAACTGATGGAAGCGGGTGCTGAATGGGCCCAGACCTATGATGAGGCCGTGGTTTACGCCGAGGCGGCCAAAGAGATTATCGGTGACGATGACGTGGTGGGCAATTTTCTTTCCAACGCCAAAATGCTGTGCATGAGTGCGGCAGATTTCATCGGCCTTGGCTCTGCTGCAGGTAAACTTGGCCTGGAGGATATGGCCAAGGAGATGAATGAGGCTGCAATGGGCAAATGCACCAAGCTCACCGACTTCCTCAATCTGAGCAACCAGCTGATAAAAACCGATCCGGACATGGCCAAACAGGTTATGGACAAGGCTTTTGCAAAATGTACCAAACCGGAAGATTTTGTATCCTTTGCCAAATCCATCCTGGACAGCACCAAGGATAAGGATCAGGCCAAGGAGATTTACGAAAAAGGCATCGCTGCCGCCACTACGGCTGACGGATTCAGCGCCCTTGCCGCAGGCGCAATAAAAGATCTGGGTGATAAGGATTTTGCCCGGACCATTTATGAAAAAGCCGTTGGGTCCCTGGAAAAAGGGGATGAACTGCTCAAGTTTGCCGTAATCGTCAAGGAACAGCTGGATGACAATGAATTTACCTTGTCTGTATATAAGAAAGCAGAAGCCCAGTATACAAAGTTTGATGAATACCTCAAACTGGCCAAGGCAAGTTTCGAGAATACCGGTGAGAAAGCCTTTGCTTCAGGTGTTTACCAGAAAGCCGCCGCCACTAATCCCGACTGTACACAGCTGGTTTCCATGGCCCTGGCCATGGCCAAGGATTTGGGTGATACCGCTGCTGCCCTGCCTGTATTGAAACAGGCCCAGGCTACCGTGAAAAATAATGCGGAATTCCTTAAAACTGCTGGTGCCATTCTTGAGGTGGCCAAGGATGACAAAGCATGGACAGACGCCATTGCTTTTCAGAAAGCCAAACGTGAAGAGTTCGGAAAACTGTACGATGATTTTGCCCTCCAGGAAAATGAGATCAAAACTTGTACACCCATGCGCATCCTGGCCGGTGAAGTGGTTAAAGCCACGGGTGATACCTTTTATGCAGCCAAACTGTACAAAAAGTCCGAAAAACTTACCATTCATTTCAGCGATTTCATCAAGCTGGCTGCCGCCATTCATGCTGATCTTAAGGATGCAGAATGGATCAAAGAGATCTATACGGCACTTCTGGACAAATGCAAGAGCTTTGGTGATTACAATACCCTGACCAATGCCATCCAGGATACCCTTGGGGACAGCGCCTGGGTAAAACAGATCTATGAAGGTTTAGAGACAAAGGCTGCCGGCAACGGCGATCTCATCAAGCTTGCCGCTGTAGCCATTGAGAAGTTTAAGGACAAAGAGTGGGCACAAAAACTTGTGGGTGCCGTAGCCGGCAAGGCCAAGACCGTTTACGACTATACCTTTGCAGGTAGTGCTATCCTGAAACTGCTTGGAAACAGGGGCTGGGCTTTGGATCTGTATAAATCCGCCGAAGGCCTTTGCCGCACCAAGCAGGATTATGCGGGTCTGGTGGCGTTGGTGAAACAGCAGACTGCGGACAAGACCATGCTTTCAGAACTGTTGGTCCTGGGTCGCCAGAAATTGACCGAATTCAGCGACCAGGTCTTTTTGGCTGAAACCTTTTTGATCGACGCCCAGGATGCAGAGAACGCGGCTGCTGTGTATGAAGATGCCGAGCGCAATGCCTTGACTAATTATACATTGTCTCAGTTAGGCACCAGCGTTAAAGGTCGTCTGGGTGATGACAAATGGGCATCGCGCATTTTGGCAAAAATCAGATAAAGTTATGTCAGAAAAACTTTTTTATTGACAAATTATAGAATTATGGTAGGTTGTTTCTAATGCCAATTTTGAATTCGAAAAAACTGGCTGAATAACCTCCTTATTATCCTTAAGAAATCAGCCGTCGGAGTTGCCGCCCGACGGCTGATTTCTTTTTTGTAGATGCCCCGGGTGACAAAGGGTTCCCTTTTTACCCGGGGCTGTATCTATGATTATTCGTCCTCGGATGTGGTATTGAGCTGGGCCTTAATGGCGTTGAGCTCCTCTTCCAGCATCCTGGCCCTGTCCTGGAGCGCAGCTTCATTTGCCGGCCCGGACACAGGGGCACCAGCGAAACCAAATCCACGGCCCATGCCGCGACCCATACCACGGCCTCCACCGCCAAATCCACGACCGTATCCCTGACCGCCATATCCGGCTCCATAACTTGCACCATATCCGGCACCGGCCATGTTGCGGTTTCCGCAAATACCAAGACCCCTTCCGGTCATGGGTCCCAATCCTTGTGGTCCTCTCTGATTAAATCCTGGCATGACATTTTCTCCTTTCATTTTTATTTTTACCAGGGTTTTTCACCCTGTCTGTTAAGGGGGCCGGCTGCATCTTCAACGGCCTGCTCCCCGGATGTTGTAATATCTTCTCCCACTGACTGCGATCAGTTTATTTCAGCTAGCTTTGCGTCCTCATCAATAATTTGTCTGCGTAGTACTCTATTTTTTATTTTGATCATTTGACCATAATATAGGTCGCTATGCCGTGGTGTCAATAAAAAATAATGGTCAAATGATCATTATTTATTTCATATGTCCAAAATCAGGGATGTCCTTTACCCGGAAACGTCTGACCCGGCAGTTTGTCATGCTCCTGGAACTGACTGCTTATACCGGGTGGGTATCCGGCACCCTGGCAGGATTTGTGTTGTGAACATTTCTTTTTTTTCGGAATGCCCGGATCCCCGCCCGCCTTGATGCTTTTTTAAAATTTAGAACATTCGGATGTAAAAGTAATGTAAATCTCAAATACGTTTTATCATTTAATTCACCACGAAGATCACGAAGGAGACGAAGTTTAAGTCCCTGATATCTTCGTGAACTTCGGCTCCTTCGTGGTAAAAAAAACAAGAAAATAGATTAAAAAAAGCTATATTCGGTTACCCTGTTCTGTTGAACAAAGCATCTTGACACAGGGTCAGACTTTGAGTAATTTGTGGGCAAACGTTTAACAAGGAGGACGATTCATGCAAGATTCAACTCCGTTCCAAGCTCAGGATCTTACCCCTGATATGCAGAAAACCCAACTGATCGACATGTTTACCCGTATTGTTGTCCACTACGGCCTCTGGTTCAATGAGGTTCAGCACCAGATGGGGATGGAAAAGGCACTTACCGCGCTGGATAAGGCCACACAATCTTCAATTGCCAGCCTCATGAAACATCTGTCCAGCACATTGGGGTTTGAACTGGAACAGGGCATGCCCAAAGCGTTGATGTCTCTGGATGACGCTACAACCGAAAAATTGATGGCAGCCGTGGGAAAAGCCTGGCTGGCCAATGACGGGGTCTGGTTTCAGGCTGTGGAGTTTGAGCACGGCATGAACGATGCCAAACGGTGCAATGACTCCTGCTGGGCCCGTTTTTCCCCCTTCGAAGCCCACCGCATAAAAAATATTCTGGGTCTGGGCAAACATCCTGGACTTGAGGGGTTGAAAAAAGCGCTGAATTTGAGGATGTACGCATTTATCAACGAGCAGAGCATTGTAGAGGAAGCTTCCGACAGTTTTATTTTTCAGATGAATGAATGCAGGGTCCAGCGGGCAAGAATGCGCAAGGGCCTGGATGATTATCCCTGCAAGTCCGGCGGTCTTGTTGAATACGCCCGTTTTGCCGAAGGCGTTGATGACAGAATTAAAACCGAATGTATCGGGTGTCCGCCGGATCCCCATCCTGAAACGTGGTTTTGCGCATGGCGATTTACCCTGACACCGTGATGTTTTAATCCCGGTGTCTTAGGTTTCTTCAGTTTGAGAAAAACAGTCAAATAAACAAAGCACTTATACAACTATAAAATTTTAAGAAGAAATAGGAATTATGGGAGTCTCTTCCGACAAAATTCAGGAATTAAGGCAGAAAGAGAAAAAGATCAAGGCCATGGGCGGTGAAAAAGCCCTGGCTAAACGGCGTGAGCAAGGCGTTCTTAACGCCAGGCAGCGTCTTAACCTGCTGTTTGACGCCGGAACCTTCAGGGAACTGGACATGTTTGTGACCCATCGGTGTACCAATTTTGGCATGGAAACCAAGGAAATTCCCGCAGACGGTGTCATCACCGGTCATGGAAAGGTGGACGGTCGTCTGGTCTTTGCCTATGCCCAAGATTTTACGGCCTCGGCCGGATCCCTGGGCGAAATGCAGGCTAAAAAGATATGCAAAGTCATGGATCTGGGGATAAAAGCCGGCGCACCGGTTATCGGCATGAACGATTCCGGGGGTGCCCGGATTCAGGAGGGGATTGACGCCTTGTCCGGTTACGGCGAAATATTTTTTCGTAACTCCTCGGCTTCGGGTGTGATTCCTCAGATTTCGGCCATTATGGGTCCTACGGCCGGCGGGGCAGTGTATTCTCCGGCCATGACCGATTTTATCTTTATGGTCAAGGAATCTTCCTATATGTTCATCACCGGGCCCAACGTTATCAAGGCGGTCACCGGTGAGGAAATTTCCTTCGAGGCACTTGGCGGTGCCATGACCCATAACGAAAAGTCCGGGGTAGCCCAGTTCGCCTGTGAGTCTGATGAAGACTGTATTGAACAGATCAAGCAGCTTTTATCATTCCTGCCGTCCAACAACATGGAAGATCCGCCGATCAAACCCACGGACGATTCACCGTATCGCATGGCCCCGGTCCTTGATACCATTATTCCGGACAAGTCCAACCAGGCCTATGATGTCAAACAGGTTATTGTCGCTATTGTGGATGACGGCTACTTTTTTGAACCCCACCAGTATTTTGCCAGAAACATTGTGATCTGTTTTGCCCGGCTCAATGGTCGTCCCATCGGCATCATTGCCAACCAGCCCATGGTTATGGCAGGTTGCCTGGATATTGACGCTTCTGATAAGGCCACCCGCTTTATCCGGTTCTGTGACGCCTTTAACATTCCCATGCTTACCATTGCCGATGTGCCGGGTTATCTGCCCGGTTCCAACCAGGAGTGGGGGGGGGTTATCCGGCACGGGGCAAAACTTCTGTGGTGCTACTCCGAGGCCACGGTGCCCAAGCTTTTGCTGATCACAAGAAAAGACTACGGCGGGTCATATATCGCTATGTGCTCCAGGCATCTTGGTGCGGACATGGCCTTTGCCTGGCCCATGGCCGAGGTGGCGGTCATGGGGGCTGAAGGCGCGGCAAACGTCATCCATGCAAGGGAGATTAAAAATGCCGAGGACCCGGCCGCCATGCGCAAGCAGAAAATAGACGAGTACAATACCCAGTTCTCCAATCCCTATTGTGCCGCAGCAAGGGGATATGTGGATGCGGTGATCGTGCCGAGTGAAACCCGGCCAAGGCTCATAGATGCCCTTGAGGCTGTGGCAACCAAACGGGAATTCCGGCCGGCCAAGAAACACGGAAATATTCCTGTATAACAGCCATGGGATAGCTTAATCCGCTAAACCGGTTATGGCCAAGGAGACCGTTTTTATGAAAAACAAAAAATTGGCTGCTGCCATGGCTGCTGTTCAGATGTACATCAGAACGCAGGAAGAGGCAGCCATTATTGCACTGCAAAAACAGGCTTCCAATGCTGCGGTGAAACCTGCCCAGGTTGGCCAGATCAACCTTTGGGGCCTTTCCGGACGGCAGGCAATTATGAATGCCAACGCAATGATACGGCAAAGAATGCTGAAATGATAAAATACAATAAAAGATAATTTATGTAGGATATTATGACCGATCACAATGAAGTTAAAATGGTTGAGATGGATTATTCAGAAACGCGACCAAAGGTAAAAAATCCCCTGAAAATTCAGGATCTGTCCCTGCGAGATGGCCATCAGTCATTGTTTGCCACCCGGGGCCGTACCGAAGATATGATTCCTGTGGCCGAGCAGATGGATGAAATCGGATTCTGGGCCGTGGAGGTCTGGGGCGGCGCCTCCTTTCACATCATGCATCGGTATCTCAACGAAGACCCCTGGCAAAGGCTTCGCACCCTGAAACGGTATTTCAAGAAAACGCCAATTTCCATGCTGCTGCGCGGCCAAAACCTTGTGGGGTACCGTAATTATGCCGATGACCTGGCCGAACTTTTTGTTAAAAAGACCGTGGAAAACGGGCTGGATATTTTCAGGACCTTTGATGCCCTTAATGATTACAGAAATTTCGAAACCGTTGTACCCGTAATCAAATTGTGTGGTGCACATTTCCAGGGCTGCATCTGCTATACACTGACAGAGCCACGCCTGGGCGGAGAGGTGTATAACCTGGAGTATTATCTGAAAAAGGCCAAAGTCCTTGAGGATATGGGTGCCGATTCCATCTGCATCAAGGATGTGGCAGGATTGATGGCCCCTTATGACGCCTTTGAGCTCGTAAAAGCGCTGAAAGCAGAAGTTAAGCCCCCGATTCACCTGCATTCCCATTTTACATCGGGCATGTCCCCCATGACTCATCTCAAGGCCGTAGAGGCAGGCGTTGATATTATTGATACCTGCATGACCCCTTATGCATACAGAACATCCCATGCAGCACTTGAGCCTCTTGTGATGAGCCTTTTGGGCACAAGTCGGGATACGGGACTTGATATCAAGGCACTTACCCGGATCAATGAGACCCTGGAAAAAGATGTGATACCCAAGTATAAGCATCTGCTGGATGACACCAAGCTCTCACTGATTGATATCAATGTGCTTATGCACCAGACACCTGACTTCATGCGCGCCAATTTGGAAAAACAGCTTCGGGAAATGGATGCACTGGACAAAATTGATGAGGTGTACAAAGAGCTGCCCAGGGTCAGGAAAGAACTGGGACAGATTCCCCTTGTAACGCCAACCAGCCGGATTGTGGGTACCCAGACGGTGAACAATGTGCTTTTTGACACCAAGGAAGAGCGTTACAAAATGATTACGGCCCAGGTCAAGGATTTATGTTACGGCCTGTACGGCAAAACAGCAGTTCCCATTGATGCTGAAGTGCAGAAAAAAGCGCTCAAGGGCTATGAAAGAGGCGAAGAGCCGATCACCTGCCGTCCGGCAGAAGTTTTGACGCCGGAACTTGAAAAAGCCAGGAAAGAGATCGGCGATCTGGCTGTGGATGATGAGGATCTTATTCTCTGTGCCCTGTTCCCTGTAACCGGCAAAAAATACCTGATGCAAAAATACGGTAAGGAACAGGTGCCTGACACGGTCAAACCCATTACCCTGGAAGATGTTAAAAAACAAGAGGATATGATTAAAAAGGCCAAAGCAGGCAAGCTCATTGAACCTGCTGGGGATCTTCCTGAAAAAAGCGAGTTTGCCAGAACCTTTAATGTATTTGTGGACGGTGAATGTTTTGAGGTTGGTGTCGATGAAGTGGGTGGTTCTCCAATGATTTCCTATGCCGCCCTTGCTTCCGCCGCACCTGCGGCAGCTCCTGTTGCGCCGTCTGCCCCTGCAGCACCAACACCTCCTGCACCCCCTGCAGTATCGGCTCCGAAGCCCCCATCAGCAAAATCGGTCGCACCTGCACCAAAACCCAAACCTGCTGCACCGGCAGGCTCCGGGACGCCTGTTTTGGCACCTATGCCCGGCATGATTGTCAAGTATACGAAAAATGTTGGAGATGCGGTGAACGCAGGCGATACCGTTGTCTTGATTGAGGCCATGAAGATGGAAAATGCCCTGCTGGCAACAGTCGACGGAACCATTACCGCCATTAATTTTAAAACAGGTGATTCAGTGGCCAAGGATGATGTACTGGCAACCATAGAATAACTCAAATAGAACACAATAGGGGGAGGGGGATGGTTTGACAACCATCCCCCTGTGCTTATTATGATAGTTGATGCCGGTGTGTGATCCGGCACCACTATCATAAGGAGAAAACAATGGCATTTGAAACCAAAGAAGAACTGCTTGAAAAATATCTAAAAATGGAAAAACCCCATTGTCCTCATTGCGATGAGGTCATGACCCTGTGGGAGATCCCGCCTATCAATTTTTCAGACGGTTTGGGCTGGCAGACCCCCTATCTTTTTGTCTGTTTTAACGATGACTGCCCTTCTTATAAAAAGGGCTGGCAGCATATGATGGACTCAGTGGAAGCACCCGCCTCGTACAGATGTTTTTGCGAGCCAGGTGCCAAGAATTTTGAATACATGCCCGTGTTCAGTCCCCTGGGCGGTACAGGTTCTGTTCTGGATGATGCGGCGCTTGTGGCGGAACAAGCCCGGCAAGAGCTGATGAAACAGACCTTTTCCATCCTCACGGATTATTACATTTCCAAAGACTGGGATGAGATTTTAAAGATCTGTCTGAACCCAAAAATTCCGCCCAAGGCAAGGCTGAAAGCCGTAGACATGGTGGGTGAGTTAGGTGATGCAACGGCTGTGGAGCATTTGATCAACCATAAGTTCCCGACCCCGGTATTACAGGAAGGGGTGAAAAAAGCAATTGAACAGCTTCATGAACGCCATTTTACCCGGGAATGCCCTTTTTGTGCCGAGATCATTAAAAACCGGGCCGCCGTATGCAAACATTGCGGCAAGGATGTGCCCCGGGCATAAGAAGGCAAATGCTATGCAGGACCGTTATTGGGGAATGCCCCCCGATAAAAACCGGGCATTGATGCACACGAAAAGAATGATGCCCGAGTTTGTGTGTGATGCAGTAAACCTGGAAGGTCTGAATTTCACGATTCCTGAAATTCAGACCCTGCTTGACGGGATAACCGTAGGCGGTCATAAGATTTCGGATCAGCAGGTCGCGCTGAATCAGGCAGAAGCCTGGAGATACATTTTCAGCTTGATTGAGGACAATAATTTTAAAGTCGATATTCCAACGGTTAATGAGATTCACAAGATAGCGGCAAAAGAAGATGCGATGACCTGGGGAAAATTCAGGGACGGCATTGTCACTATTGCCGGCACCCCCTATACCCCCCCCACGGCAGGGCAGTTAGCGGAACAGTTTAATCTGATGCTGTCAAGTGCCGTTGAATATCGTGATGTATATGACCGGGCAATCCATTATTTTTTGGTAATGGCTCGAAATCAGTTCTACCATGATGTGAATAAACGCACCGGCCGTTTTGTAATGAACGGGTTTCTTCTTCAAAATGGATTTCCCGGGATCAATATTCCGGCAAAACGCAAACTGGAATTCAACACTCTGATGCTGGAATTCTATGAAACCAATAGCCAAGGACCGATGAATCAATTCATCCGCTCCTGTCTGGACACCAGAATCATTGAGGATATGAAGATTCATCCTCGATGATTCATGTTTTAGAGCGAATGTTTCCACCCCCCCCATTAGCCAGGGCATCGAATCCTAAGTCGTTATTTGTTGATCTTTTCTATGTTGAAAGATCGGTAGATAATCATCTCACCGCTTCTTTTATCCGGATCAAGGATCGTGGATTCAATTTTCTTTAGAATGGCCTGGGCCTGGGAATAATCCGGAATGGCGTCAAGTCCATGTCCGATGGTTTTTCCTGTGCAGGCATCCTTGATAATGGCGTCTCTGGCATCCGTGGATATGGCAAAGGGAATGATATGGTCATAAACCAGTCTGGCACCGGCCAGGATTTCCCTTTCATAGGATCCAATAGACCCCGCCACACAGGTGATGCCCATAAAGGGGCGCTCTTCCACCCTTACAATCAGATCAATTACGGATGGATAGTCTTCGCCCTTGAACTGGACGGTCAGAGGGACGTCCACAAGAACATCTGATTTGGCGTATCCTTTGCTCTCCACCAGGAATTTTTCAAAAATCTGTCGGCTGGCTTCAGCGCCGACATTGTCTATTTCTTTGCCGGTAATATAGTCGGTAACTTGATCAAGTGTCATAATTAATAAACTGTTAAATTAAAAAATCATTATTGATATTGTTTTATTTATTTATCTTGGATCAGGCATTGGCCTGTCATTTCCAAAGGCTGCGCTATTCCAAGAACATTGAGTATGGTTGGCGCAATATCTCCAAGTTTGCCGTCCAGAAGGCTGATGGCAGGTGCGGGTTTGGCTGCAACAATAAATCTTACCGGATTTAATGTATGGGCCGTATGGGGGGATCCGTCCTGGGCCAGCATCTGTTCTGAGTTGCCGTGGTCTGCGGTGATAAAAGCGGTACCACCGGTTTCCCAGATGGCTTCCACCACTTTTTCTACACAGCTGTCTACGGTTTCACATGCCTTTACCGCCGCGTCAAATATACCGGTATGCCCAACCATGTCCATGTTGGCAAAATTAAGCACCACAAATTGAAATTTGCCTGAACGGATCTGCTCGCAGGCTTTTTCCGCCACTTTGTCCGCACTCATTTCAGGTTTCTGGTCATAGGTCTCAACATCCCGGGGAGAGGGGATGAGGATATGCGCTTCCCCGTCAAAAATCGCCTCATCACCGCCGTTAAAAAAATAGGTGACATGGGCGTACTTTTCAGTTTCTGCAATGCGAAGCTGGGAAATTTTATTTTCGCTTAGGATCTGCCCGAAAATTTTGTCCAGATGTTCGGGGGCAAAGGCTGCAGGCAGATCAAAGTGTTCGTCATACTGGGTCATGCACACAAAATCGCAAAGGTTTGGGCAGGTGGTACGCTCAAAACCGTCAAAGGTTTTTTCCGTGAATGCCCGGGTGATCTCTTTGGCCCGGTCGGCCCGGAAGTTGAAAAAAATAAGGCCATCTCCTTCTTCAATTTTTCCTTCATTAACTGGGGAAAAGTATACCGGTTTGATGAATTCATCGGTTTCTTCCCTGTCGTAGGCGGCCTGTATGGCTTGGACAGGTGACTGATTGGATGCATCAACGCCTATACCTTGGGTATAAAGTTCATAGGCTCTTTGTACCCTTTCCCAGCGGGTGTCCCTGTCCATGGCCCAGAAGCGTCCGGTCATGGTCGCCACCTTTCCTGTGCCAATATCCTGGATTTTTTCCTCAAGCTGTTTTAGAAATTTAATGCCGGATGTGGGAGAGGTGTCCCTGCCGTCCATGATGGGGTGGATATAAACCCGGGTAATGCCCTTATTTTTGGCCATTTTTATTAAAGCAAACAGATGATTGATGTGGGAGTGAACCCCGCCATCGGAAAGCAATCCCAAAAGATGAAGACTTTTATCCCTCTTTTTAACCTTGTCCATAACTGAAACAAGGGCCGGGGTGGAGTAAAAACTATTATCCCGAATGGCCGTGTTGATCCGGACAAAATCCTGGGCCACGATCCTGCCGGCCCCGATGTTCATGTGGCCTACCTCGGAGTTTCCCATGGTACCGTCGGGAAGTCCCACAGCCTCACCGCAGCATTTAAGGGTTGTGTTTGGGCACTCGTCTATGAGCCTGTCCAGAAACGGTGTATTGGCGGCGGCCACTGCATTGCCTTCTTCCGATGGGTTGATCCCCCAGCCGTCAAGTATCATCAAGATATTGACCGGTCTTTTTTCAGAACCCATCGTCATCATCCATATCTGTTTCTGTCTGCCTACCAAATTCGGAGAGATCAACCGGTGCGGCATCACTCCAAAGTCCTTCAAGGTCGTAAAATGCCATGGCATCGGATTCAAAGATATGGATGATCAGGTGCCCGAAATCAAGCAGCGCCCACTGGCCTTCCTTGACCCCTTCTGTACCTAAAGTCTTTATCTTTGCCTCCTTAAGGGATTTTATAATATGTTCGGAAAGGGAGGTTACCTGCCGGCTTGATCCGGCTTCCACAATCACCACCATGTCTGTGTAGGAGGTTAATTCACTGACCATCAGTGCGGTTACGCGTTTGGGTTTTCGGTCAAATATGGGGGCAAGATAGGGGATATATTCCTCTTGGAGGGCGATCATTTATATAAATCCTTTGTTCTGATAAAAGTCTCAACATCTTCAGGTACAAGTCCTGAGATAGATTTGCCGGATTTGATTCGGTTCCGTATCTGTGTCGATGATATATCAATTCTTGGAACATTGCAGATACGGATCGGAAAAAGCCGGTCATGGACAAAAATATTATCGTTCTTAAGTTTGTAGCCTTTTGAAACGTGCTCGTCAATAAATGAAGCATAAGGTTCCATGCCGGTTCTTTCACCGCGCTGCATCACGATCACGGGCAGGGCCCCAAAAATTCTATTGGCCTGTTTCCAAGAGGGCGTGTCAAAAAAAGCATCCGAGCCTAAAAGCAGATGAAAACGGGTGTGGCTGCCAAATATGGTTTTAAACTGGGATATGGTGTCAATGGTAAATGACGGACCTTTACGCTGCAGTTCAATGTCAGACACCTGAAACCCATTTAGATTTTTTATCGCGCGTTTTACCATGGTAAGGCGGTCCCGGGCGGAAGCCAGGTTAAGGTTCGGTTTGTGGGGGGGCAGGGCTGACGGGTAAAGTATGATTGTCTCAAAGGCATAATGCGCCTTGACATATTGGATAATGCCTAAATGGCCGTTGTGAATGGGGTTGAATGTGCCGCCGAAAAGTCCTGCATTCATCTTGGCTGTATCCGTTGCCCGGCACTATTCCTTGTCTTCAGGTACTGCAGGTTGAAGCAGTTGAGCCAGGTGTTTGATCAGGGTTTTAACGCCTTTGCCCGTAGCTGCGGAAATGGTAAAAATAGACTGATCGGGCAAAGCGGTTTTAAAGGCCTCAATCCGGTTTTCAGTGCCCGTAAGATCAATTTTATTGAGAACCACAACCTGGGTTTTGTTTGCCAGGGTATCGCTGTGCATTGCCAGTTCATTGTTGATGAGCGCAAATTGTTCCAACGGATTTTCCGGATCAATGCCGCTGGAATCAATAAGATGAACCAGAATACCGGTACGTTCAATATGTTTAAGAAATTTTATCCCAAGGCCCACGCCTTCATGGGCACCCTCAATCAGCCCGGGAATGTCGGCTACGGCAAAGGGTTCGCCAAAGGGCGGCTCCACCATGCCGATGGTGGGGGTCAGTGTGGTAAAGGGATAATCCGCAATTTTGGGACGGGCCGCTGACATGGCTGAAATCAGGGTGGACTTGCCTGCATTGGGTAGCCCTACAAGCCCGACATCTGCCATGAGTTTGAGCTCTAAGCGAAGTTTCATCTCAACGCCCGGGATTCCGGGTTGGGCAAATCTGGGCACCCTGTTGGTGGATGTGGCAAACCGTTTATTGCCCCGTCCGCCCATGCCGCCCTGGGCTATAACTATTTCTTTGTCGGGATCAGTGAGGTCGACAAGGACCTGTGAAGTTTGCGCATCAAAAACAATGGTACCAGGAGGAAGTGATAAATAGCAGTGGCTGCCGTTTTTGCCACGCTTCTGCCGACCTAAGCCTGGAGCTCCGTTTTGTGCACGTAAGTTTTTTTGGCGGCGATAATCATACAGGGTCCGTTTTGAAGGATCCACCCGGAGGATGACATCCCCCCCATCGCCGCCGTCTCCGCCGTCAGGCCCGCCTTTTTCTATGAAACGCTCACGCCGGAAACTGACGCACCCTGCACCGCCACTTCCGGACCTGATCGTAACAATGGCCTCATCAACAAATTTCACGCTTCATAAACACTGACTTTTTTTCTGTCACGACCTTTTCTTTCAAAGGTCACGACACCGTCGATCTTGGCAAAAATGGTATAATCTTTGCCCATACCGACATTGTTGCCGGGATGGATTTTGGTGCCACACTGTCTAATAATGATATTGCCGGCGGTGACTTGCTCGCCGCCGAATTTTTTCACGCCCCGCCGCTGGGAGTTTGAATCACGACCGTTTTTTGAACTGCCTGCTGCTTTTTTATGTGACATGCTTCTCTCTCTTTCATTAACACGTTACAAATTTATACCTTAAGGACAAACAATTAAGCTGAAATGGAGTTAATCCTGATTTCAGTGTAGTGTTGTCTGTGACCTCTCATTTTTCGGTAGCCTTTGCGCCGTTTGTATTTAAATACAAGCTGTTTTTTGCTCCGGCCCTGTTCCACGATAAAAGCTTTGACGCTTGCATTCTCTATCTGGGGTGCCCCTAAAGTTACGGTCTCACCATCGGAGTATAACAGGACATCATTAAATTCAATTTCAGATCCTTCGGTGCCTTCAAGCTTTTCAACTTTTAAAACCTGATCTTCCTGGACCTTGTATTGTTTGCCCCCGGTTCTGATTACTGCATACATGGGTTTATCTCCTTACAATCTGACATCATATATCGGGTACTTAAAAAAAACTCCGCATAATATAACTATTTGCCTGTATTGTCAATTCATTTTTAATTTCCATGCTATCCGGTGACGGTTACTGATAATATTTTTTCGTTCTCTTTTTCAGATGATTGAAGCATTTAAAACCATCCTTCCGGAATGGAGCAAATCTCTTTTTTATGCCTTTTTAACAACAGCGCATTTAAGGTACATGGCACCGAATCTTTCAATCTTACAGGAAATATCGTGACCATTTACGGGGTCATCAAGAAGTTTGATGTTTTTGACTTTTGTGCCCAATTTGATTGTGTCCTTCCCTGCCTTAAGGTCTTTGACGGTGGTTACCGTATCGCCATCCTGCAAAGGATTGCCGTTGACATCAAGGAATCGTGGTCCATCTTCCGAGGGTGTATCGGCCGCCTGACCAGGTGTCCATTCATGAGCACACTCCGGGCATATCCACAGGAGTCCATCAGGATAGGCATAAGGTGAATTACATTTGGGACACATATTTTTTTCAACTGACATAGCAAAATTTCCGATTGATTGTATAAAGGTTTAAAAAAAAATTTCATGCCGTGAAACGTCTATCACGATGAAATATAAATGAAGACTTCTTTCCGTATATATAGGGATGGGAACTTGCTTTTTGTTTAACAAGGCGCCAAACGTTTTTCGACGTATAGAATATTACCGCCCCCCTGATATACACACAACATGTTGTGTGTATATCAGGGGGGCTCGATTTGAGTCAAACAGTTTTTGCCAATTTGTTACATGCAAGCCCATCTTCAATGCGGATATGGGACAGTATCAAGTGATTTTCCGCAGATGGTTTCAGGAATCTTTTTCAAGATCGTCCAATCGAGCTCTAAAATGGGATTCAAGGCTTCGGTAGGCTTCCAACTCAGAAAATTCTTTGGATAATTTTCGGGCGATATTTAATCCTTCCCGAAAAATTTTTTTTGCTTTGTGGTATTTTTTTAGCGATTGCTCAATTTCGCCGACGTTGTCCAAGGAGACCGAGAGGTCTCTCAAAGCTTCGGGGGTTTCCCCCACCCGGGCGAGAATGTTTCTTGATACCTCAAGGCTTTCATTGAACAGTTGCTGAGCCTTTTCCCATTGTCCCATGGCCTGTGCGGTCGTGCCGACGTTGTCCAAGCAGATCGAGAGGTCTCTCAAAGCTTCGGGGGTTTCCCCCACCCGGGCG